>Ga0210406_10000005_pt1 | contig 374669 bp, 316 predicted proteins | sample IncBWC30MmetaG_FD_155454 | JGI IMG/M metagenome (GOLD analysis project Ga0210406, IMG submission 155454) | Forest soil microbial communities from Barre Woods Harvard Forest LTER site, Petersham, Massachusetts, United States - Inc-BW-C-30-M | ecosystem: Environmental > Terrestrial > Soil >... | reverse complement strand
GCTGCGGATCGGGGATGCGCTGCAGATCCAGAAGCAGGAGACGCGCAAGCAGAAGCACGATCGGCGGGCGGCGGAGCTGATCGCGCGGCGGCTGTACGAGAAGCGTTTTCCCGAGCTGCGCTGGGTGTATTGCACACTTCACAGATAGCCGACTAGCGGAAGCTGAAAACTGTCATCCTGAGCCCAGTCGTTGGGCGAAGGATCTCCCGCGATGCATGCTCCTGGAATGCACCATCCTGGCTCTTTGGCGAAAATCTTGGGCCGAAGAGCCGGGACGCGACGGTTTCACTTGAAGTATTCCGGGAGATCCTTCGCGCAAAACCGCGCTCAGGATGACAGGACTTAAGACAAATCACGAATCGATCGGATGCCGCCTTTAATTCACCCACCCACCACGCTCATCGTCGCGCTTGTCGTCGGGCGGCTTGTAGTTGCCGTACTCGTCGAAGTAGACGTTTCGGTCGTGCTTGCGCATGTACACCTGAAACTTCTTCGCTGCGCGACGACGTTTCCAACGGTAATAGGCATTGCGCAGTCCGTAGATGCGCTCGCTAAGCCCCACAGAGACTCCTCGCCTTAGAAACATCGTGTACCACAGATATCCGGCACCCAGCCCCAGTAAGACAACGCAGAACTGTAGGGCAAAGTGGTAGAGCAACAGATAAGCCGTCTCAATTGCGGCGATGCCGACTACAACCCACTTGATCGGGATCTGGAGAGGAATCGGAAACAGCATGATCGGCGCGCCGCGATTCATCAGATAAAAGACCATGAGGATCGCGTTCGCTGCAGCGCCCGAGCCTGCAGCAGGGCCCTGCGCGATGACGCCGGTCAACGACAGGCCGACGCCGACGGCGCCCGAAAGAATCAAGCTGCCGAAAAACAGTCCATAGAACCGCTGTGATCCAATTTGTCCCTCCACTGCGCTGCCGATGAAATAAATTCCAACCAGGGACAAGAGGAACTGGATGGGATCGGCATACATGAACGGATATGTGACTAGCTGCCACAGCCATCCATGCAACGCCTTGTCCGGCTGTAATGTGCCGATTGCGAACGCCGCCTGGCCGAGTGAAGGCGCGAACGCGACCATTAACAGCAGCGCGATGTAAACAGCGGTGCTAAAGAGAATGATCTGCCGAACTGCCCCGCGGAACGGCGGCAGTCCCATTTCAAATGATTGGTAACGAGGAGACATACGTTCACATCCCGGACGAAGAGGCTGCGGCTCTGCCGGGTACGTCGATTCTACCGCTCGGACGCGGCACAACGGGCAAGCTGGCGTGTCCTTTCGCATCGAGCGCGCGTATGGCGAAAATCACGTTGTCTTTCGAGATCGGCAGTGTGATCGACATCCCTCCGGCCGGAGCATTCATTGCGTGCTGCCAGTAAGGCTGATCGGCATCGCGCCACAGAATTTGATACTGCGTCGCCAGTCCCCCAGGAGAGGCCTCCCAGGTGAGAGTCGTGTCGTTCGTGAGTCCACGCGTATCGATGCGGACATTGGCTGGGGGAGCCGGCGCCAGGGCCAGCGATGCCAACGTGGCCGCGTTCATGCGAGCGACATTGCCTACGTAGGCGAAATCGACGAATTTCAGCATGTCGCCATATTCGATGCCATTCTCCGTGCGGACGTTTTGATGCTGATGATTAAAGTCCTCGCGATACTCAGTGAAGCGCACTCCGGCGAATCCTTCTTCATTGAATGCCGTGTGATCTCCACCGCGCAGGAAGCGGTCACGACGAAAGATCAGCGTGGGCTGAAATTTGGGAAGATACTCCTTTGCCGTGCTGCGGATGTAGCGAGCCAGTTCGCGCGACGGGGAATCGTTCTCCCCGCCGAGGTTGCGCATGCGCGTCACATCCTCCGGCTTCTCCGAGGCAGGTATGCCCTCCGAAAAAACGCGGACTGTGTCCTTACGCTGCAGTGTGTCAGCCGGCGTAGTGTTGCCGCCAACGATGTCGTTGTTGAGAACGCCTTGAATATCCCACCCTTCCTGGCGTGCCATTTGCGCGAAGTGCTTCGCGCCGTCGAGTCCTTGCTCCTCACCAGCCACGCTCAGAAAAATCAGTGTTGCGGGAAATTTGTATTTGCTAAGCACGCGGGCGCATTCCAGGCTTACAGCCGTTCCGCTGGCGTCGTCGTTAGCACCGGGAGCGGCGTCTTTCGTGTTCAGAGTGTCGGAGTTGCGGGAGTCGTAGTGCCCGGTGACGAGGTAGATGCGTTTCGCGCTCTCCGGATCGGAGCCTTGCAGTGCCGCATAGACATTCGTCAGAGGTGTAGGAGTGGGTATCCGCGCAGCCACCGGTTGGGTGAAAGAGTCGGTCTTCACCTGCAGACATCCCCCACACGCCTGCGCGTAGCGCTCGAACTCCTCTTGGATCCATTTGGCCGCGGCGGTCACGCCCAATCCTTGAGAGATCATTTCCTGATCGTTCGATGAGAGGGTGTTCCGGTTGTTGAATGTCACGAGCTTCTCGATGGTGGCTTGGACGCGCTCCGGGGAGATCTGCTTGAGAGCCTCGGCGATCTGCGGATCGGGATGAGAAGCATTCAGGTCTATTTCAGTTACCTTGACTGAAGCTGGCCTGGGCGGTTGAGGAGTCTGTTGAGCAACACTGAATGTGAGAGGGGACAGCAAAAACGCGAACCGCAAGGTTCGCAGTATGGAATTGGCCACCTGAATGTTCCTTTTCGTATCTGGCAGAGACTTGACGGCGAAAACTGTTAGATTCTAAAACTACGGAAGTGGCTATCACCACCCGGCACTCATTAAATCTTGTAATGTAGAAGCCCGCGACTAACGGAGGCAATGCAATGGTCCTGTGTCCCGAATGCGAGACCGATCTGGACATTGAAGAAGATGATGTGGAAGAAGGCGACGTAGTCTCCTGCGCTGAATGCGGCAGCGACTTCGAAGTCATTACCGCGAATCCGCTGGAACTCAAGAAAGTGGACGAAGAAGACGACGAAGAAGAAGAAGGGGACGAAGAGGAGGAGGAAGACGAAGAGTGATTAGGGATCGTCGCCACGCGGCAGCGTCCCTCGCTGTTGCCTTCATGCTCGCCACATCATGCCTGGCCATCGCGGGCGACCCACAAAAACGCGAACTCGAGCCTTATGCCTTGCTCTTCGGCACTCTGTACGGTCCCGACCAGCGTCCCGCATACGGCGTGAAAATCAAAATCCGCCGCGCCGATCAGAAGAAAGCAAAATGGGAACTCTACTCGAACCACCAGGGCGAATTCGCGCAGCGCGTGCCAGCGGGCAAAGCCGATTACATCATCACCGCCGACGTGAAAGGCAATCCCAAGCCTGAATTAACTGTGCATGTCGATAACGACGAGCGCAAGGATTTCGTTTTGCATATGAAAGGCAGCGAAAAACACAGCAATTAGCGATCAGCGATTAGCTAAAACCGAAGACAAACTAGAGGTCTAGGTCGGGTTTAGCTAATTGCTAATCGCTAATTGCTTACCGCTGCTCTTCTACCTCTTTGCAGTACCGCGCACCATCTTCTTCATCTTGCGTTTCGCGGAGCCGCGCGGAACTGTGCGCTTGGCCTTGGGAGTTGCTTTTTTGCGGGCTGTCCGCTTTGCCTTCTTACGATCTTCCTCACTGAGAGACTTTGTATTTGCCATTGAGTTCCTATCTGAATGATGTGTTCGTAAAAGTTGCCACTAGGATTGTAATGGCTTCAAGCAAGAATCACGTAAGCCCCTCACTCATGCGAGACCTACGACTCTCGAATGAACATTCGCACTATGATGGCCGCGACAATCATGACCAAACCAATCCACACTAGCACTCGGCCTGCCTGAAATGTGGCTGCACTCTGAGCGGCTCGGCCCAGAACGAAACCGATTAGGGCAATGCCCAGCCCGCCCCACCGCAGCAGATTTCTAAGCGCTTGCTTGCTCACACTCTCTCGAGTTGCGCGAACTTTTCGACCAACTTCTTGAGTCCGAACTGCGGGAATTGTACCGTAAGCTTGGCCTCGTCTCCGTCACCCTCGCGCTTGTAGACTGTGCCTTCTCCATACTTCGGATGACGAACGCGCTGGCCGGGACGAAATCCGCGTTTGCCCGTCGGCTCAGCGACTTCGACTTTCGGGCGCGAGAACTTCTTGCCACGTGAAGCAAAGAATTCGGCGATGTTGTCGATCGACTGATACGGCGAACTTCTGTCCCCGTTGCGCTTGGTCGAATAGGCTCTCTCCGATGCGAGCGAGCGTCCTATGCGTGCTCGGGCCGCGGCGCTCTGATCTTCGTCCTCATAGCTGTAATGGCGGCCTTCGTCGACTTCGCTAAAGGCCGCGGCGCTGAATGCTGCTTCTCGCGCGCTGCTGCGACGCGAGCCACCGATCTCCTCCATCAACTGAGGCGGAATTTCTTCGAGAAACCGCGAGGGCACGCTGGCCTCGGGCAGATCACTGCCGTAGCGGCGGCGATACCGCGCACGACTCACTACTAACGTATCCATCGCGCGCGTCATTCCGACATAACAGAGACGGCGTTCCTCCTCCATCTCTTCAGGATTAAGGAACGTGCGCGAATGAGGGAAAAGGCCTTCTTCCATTCCGACGAGGAATACGAGCGGGAACTCAAGGCCCTTGGCCGAGTGCAGTGTCATCAGCGTAATGCGCGAGCCTTCTTCATATTGATCCGTGTCGCTCACCAGTGCGGCATGATCGAGGAACTCGCCCAGAGTTTCACCGCGATCGGCCGAATCGCGCGCGGCATTTACGAGTTCCTGAAGGTTTTCAATTCGGGAAAACGACTCAGGCGAGGCTTCTTCTTCGAGGGCCTTCACATAGCCGGTGCGATCAATAAGGAACTTAATGACCTCTGGCAATGTTGCCGCGCTGCCCGGCGCACGGAAGCCCTCGACGGCCGTCTCGTCCGCCCATGCGGATGGCTCGCCCTGACCTTCAGGTAAAGATCCGTCTGAGGCGGACTGCGTCTCTACGATTCTGCGTGGGGCCTCAACAGGTTCTGGCTGTTCCCACGATCCAAACAACTCATGTTGATTGTTGGAACCAAAATCAAAGCTGATGCTTTCATCTTCGTTTGCCGCTTCGTCACCCATGACATCTTCGCCCACAGGTGAGGGCGCCGGTACCACAGGGTTCAGCTTGTTGCTCACTGCTAATTGCTTATCGCTCTGCGAAGCAGCGTCTGCGGCGAGGCGCTCCACAAAACTCCCGCCCAGCATCGCCCGCGCATCCTCGATGATCTGCTTGAAATCGGCGAGCGCCTGAACGGCGCGCCCGGGGAGCAGCTTCTCCTGAATCGTCTGCTCCATGGCGCTCCACATGCTCACTCCGGTTTCGAGTGAGAGTCTTTCCAGCGTCTCTAGTGTCGTCTTGCCGATACCACGCGGTGGCGTGTTGACCACACGCAGTAACGCAATCGAGTCGTCGGGGTTCTGCAGGAGCTTCAGGTACGAGATCATGTCCTTGATCTCGGCGCGCTCGTAGAAGGAAAAGCCGCCTACGACGTTATACGTCAGCCCATAACGACGCAGAGCCTCTTCGAACAACCGCGACTGTGAGTTGGTGCGATAGAGAATTGCGGCACGGCGAGGCTCATCGGTCTCGCTCGGTTCTTTCAAGAAGCGTGACATGTAATCAGCAGCGAAGAGCGCTTCATTCTCGCCATCGGGTGCTTCGTAGTAGTAAATCGGAGTCCCGCCGGTGCGATCGGTCCACAGCGTCTTGCCCTTGCGCTGCTTGTTGTTGCTCACCACCGCCGATGCGCCTTCGAGGATGTTCTGCGTCGAGCGGTAGTTCTGCTCGAGGCGAATGATTTTCACTTCGGGAAAGTCGCGCTCGAACTCGAGAATGTTGCGAATGTCGGCGCCACGCCAGGAATAGATCGACTGATCTTCATCCCCGACTACACAGATGTTGTGGTGTTCCCCCGCAAGCAGCTTCATCAGCTCATATTGCGGGCGGTTCGTGTCCTGATATTCGTCGATGAGGATGTATTCGTAGCGCTGGTTATAGCGGCGGCGCACCTCGCCCGAACTCTTCAGCAGACGCACGGCCTCGAGCAGGAGATCGTCGAAGTCCAAGGCATTGGCCTTGCGCAGCTCCTGGCGATAGATCTCGTAAACATGCGCGACGCGTTCGGTATTCGGATCGGCAGAGTTGAGATACACCTCCTGTGGATCGAGCATGTGATTCTTCGCCCAAGAGATGCGCCCAAGAACACTGCGCGGGGTGAGCTGCTTGTCGTCAATGCCGAGGCGACGAATAGCCGCTTTCACCAGCGACTGCTGATCCGCTTCGTCGTAGATGGCAAAAGATTTAGTCAGTCCCTGATCGCCAATGCGCAGCGCTTCGATGTCGCGCCGCAGCAAGCGTACGCAAAAGGAATGGAAGGTCGAGATTCGCGGCTGGGCGACGGAGAAGTGCCCGACGAGCCGGCTCACGCGTTCGCCCATCTCGGCCGCGGCCTTGTTGGTGAACGTGACCGCTAAGATCGAGTCGGGCGCTACGCCGTGGTCCTCGATCAGATGTGCGATCCGATGCGTAATGACGCGAGTCTTGCCCGATCCCGCTCCGGCCAGGATCAGCACCGGCCCGTTCACAGTCTCGGCGGCCTCCCGCTGTTGCGGATTGAGGGTACTGAGGTCCAAGTTCTCAGTTTAAAAGAAGACGCTAAGAATTGCCCTCTGCTCGGCCGCTCTGAGGGAAAGCGTTTCGAGTTTCAAGTTTCGAGGTTCGGCAAGACCCCGTTGTGTGCGTTCAGGCGAACCTAATCGATGAAGCCAGAGCCGCCGGCAGTTCAAACCTGCCCACAACACATCCATATTCAATAAGTACTAATTGCAACTAACAAGATATTGGACGTATTAATGGCGTAGAGCATAGATTTTTGTGTATGGAAACCTCAGCCCATTCACCGGTTCTGAACATGTTGATCTCAGACGCAATGACCGGGCACATGCCTGCGATCCATTTACGACCGTTCAAGCCCGGCGACGAAGCTGCATTCCGCAGTCTCAACGAAGCCTGGATCGCGAAGTATTTTGTGATCGAGCCGGCAGATCGCGTTGTCTTGGAGAACCCCGTGGCCAATATTCTTCGGCCAGGCGGACATATTTTCATGGCGCTCGCCGAGAACCGGCCGGTGGGCTGCTGTGCGTTGCTCCCCATGGGACCTGGAGAGTTCGAACTCGCCAAGATGGCTGTGTTGGAACAAGAGCGTGGTCGCGGCATTGGGCGGAAGGTACTCGAGTATGCGATCACGCAAGCAAAGAAGCTGGGTGCAGAGCGGCTATACCTCGAAACAAATCGCAAGCTCGCGAATGCGATTCATCTTTACGAATCAGTTGGCTTTCAGCACGTCTCTCCAGAGCAGGTAATCCCTTCGCCATACGCGCGCGCCAACGTGTTCATGGAGATGCAGATTTGACGTATTTCGGCGTGAGTGACGCCAACGAATGCCCTTGAGTCCCCCCAGTGGGCGGGACTGTACCTGCACCTGCCTCTCTTTACGGCTCGTCTCCGCCACCCTCGTCTTCAGGCTGCGCAGGTGCGATTTTTTTCAGATCGATGGCAGGCAAACCGCCGCTCTTCAACTGTTGATTAAGCGAAGTGACTCCAGCCTTGACTTCGTTCCAACGCGAGATCGCTGCAGTGAGTGCCTTCTCGAGATGATCGGCGGCAGCGACTGCTTGCGTTGTGGGAGCGGCATCGGCAAGACTTACAACCTCGTAGATGTGGGCCAGCGAGCCATTCAAGCGCGCCAAACTCTGGGCTTCTGGACCGCTTCGGTTCGCGCCGAATCCACTTCCGCTACCTTCGAGCGCTCCAGCCTGTTGATCGAGTTTGCTGATCGCGTCGGCCAGCCCGCCCTTCGCACGAGGCTTCAAGGTGCTCAACTGAGCGCGAAGACTGCGCAGCTCCTGCAGGTTGCTGTAATCCTCATGCAGCGCGTTGATCATTCTTTGCTCAAGGGCGTACTGCTCCTGAAGATCAGCATCAGACGCTTTCACCCGCGGATCGCCTTTTACGACGAGCGGCTGCATGAACTCGTGTCCGTTAACCGTCAAGCGCAAGACGTACTCGCCAGGTGGAGCAAGGATTCCCTGTGGGGCTAGCGGGGTGTCTTGATAGATGGCCGAAATGGGATAGTCGCGGCTGAGCACATCGGGCGGCGTGAAATGCAAGTCCCACACGAAGCGGTGCATACCTGCCTGCTTCGACAGCTCTTGCGGCGGCCGCACCCAGTATGTCGGTACATGCAGTTCTTTCGCGCTTGGCGCGGGCCGATCGTTGTTCGGAAAAGCACGGAGCACTTGGAAGGCGCCGTCAAGAACTTCAAGTTTCAAATCGTTCGCGCCAGACTTGAGGAAGTAATCGATGATCGCGCCATCAGGCGGGTTCTTGCCCGCGGGCTCTTCCGGCGGAAGTGGGGTGTCAGTCCAGGCGTCGCGCCGGTAGCGATATGTGTCGGCCGGTTTGAAGAGAAAGTCGGCGGAGAGTGTCTGAGGCCGCATCTGACGCAGCGCGGTGATGTCATCCAAGATCCAGAAAGAACGCCCATGGGTACCAACAACGATGTCGTCATCGTGCACGACGAGATCACGCACAGAAGTTGCGGGCAGGTTCTGCTGTAGCGATTGCCAGTGGTCGCCATCATCGAGTGAGACCCACACTGACGTCTCTGTTCCCGCAAAGAGCAAGCCTTTACGTCGATGATCTTCGCGGACGACGTTCACGGCCGCATTGTCAGGCAAGCCGTTGACGATCTTCTGCCAAGTCTTCCCCCCATCGTGCGTGCGGTAAATGTGCGGATGCAGATCGTCGAGGCGGAATCGGTTGACTGCGACATAGACGGTCTGCATATCGAAGTGGCTGGCATCAAGTTGCGCGACCTTGCTCCAGGGCGTGAGTTCCGGCGGAGTCACGTTTTCCCAGTTCTTACCGCCATCGCGTGTGACGTGGATGAGCCCATCGTCCGTGCCGGCCCAGATCAGATTTGCGTCCAGCGGTGAGGGAGCGATGCTGTAAATCACCCCGCGATGCTTGCCCTTCTGCGGATCGGAATCGGCGAAGACTCCAAGGTTGGCCGGAGTTCCCGGATCGGGACGCGTCAAGTCTTGAGAGATCTGTTCCCAGCTCTTGCCGCCGTTTATCGTCTTGAACATAACACTTAGGCCAAGCAGCAGTAGATGCGGATCCTTCTTCGAAAAGATCAGGGGCAGCGTGCGATTCGTGCGGAATTCGCCAAGGAGAAATGGCGTCACATCTTCAACTTGGCCGGTATCTCGGTGAAACCTCGAGACCTTGAAGCGCGGCCCAGCGTAAATGATGTTCGGATCAAGCGGATCGGGAGCCACATACGAATATTCATCGGCGCCGACGGGATGCCAATCGTGAGATGTGATCTGTCCGTCATTGCCTCGGCTGATCACTCCTGCCGAACCGCTCTCCTGCTGTCCGCCATAGACCCAATAGGGATGCTGATCATCGGTGATCACGTGATACAGCTGCGCGGTGGGCTGGTTGTACCAGGAACTCCAGGTGCGTCCGCCGTTGACAGTGATTGTTGCGCCCTGATCTACACCGAGAAGGATGATGTCGGGGTTCTTGGGATTGATCCAGATGGTGTGATAATCGTCTCCGCCGGGCGCGCCTTTCCACGCGACAAAGTTTTGACCGCCGTCGGTTGATTTGTAGCTTGAGGTGTTCGCGATATAGATGGTGTTGTCATCTTTTGGAGAGACGCGTACCCACGCGAAGTCGGAGCCGCGTCCCCACACGCGCTCTTCGTTGTTAACCCGTTTCCAGCTCGTGCCGGCATCGTCTGAGCGGTAAACGCCGCCTTTGGTTGGCGAGTCCACCATGGCATACATGCGCTTAGGATTGCCTGGAGCAATGCCGATGCCGATTCGTCCGAGTTTGTCATGTTCCCAATCTGGGAGCCCGCCAGTGAGCTGCTGCCAGTGGTCGCCGCCGTCGGTTGACTTGTACAGACCGCTTCCTGCCGCATTGTAGGAATCGCCAACACTCCACGGTGGACGGCGCGAAGCCCACATGTCGGCATAAATTGTCTGCGGATTCGTTGGATCGAAAGCTAAATCGATCGCGCCTGTGTTCTCGTCCTTATACAGGATCTTTTGAAAAGTCTGTCCTCCATCGGTTGATCGAAAGACTCCGCGCTCGTCATTGGGGCCGTAGGGATGCCCGAGGACGGCTACATAAAGGCGATTGGGATCGCGTGGGTCCACGAGGATTGATCCGATCTGCTGCCCATCGCGTAGACCAAGATGAGTCCAGCTCTTTCCGCCGTCGGTGGATTTGTAGATGCCATCGCCAGTAGAGAGGTCGGGACGTCGCAGTCCTTCACCACTGCCCACATAAATGATGTTCGGATCGGATGGCGCCAGAGCGAGTGCGCCGACGGAGCCGGTAGGCTGGCCGTCGAAGATAGGACTCCACGTGCGACCGAAGTCGTCGGTCTTCCAAACGCCTCCGTTGTTCGGAGCCATGAAGAAGACGTTGGGCTGGTCGGGGATTCCGGCTATGGCGACGGTGCGTCCGGCGCGGAAAGGCCCAATACACCGCCAGCGTAGTTCGTTGTAGGGAACAGAGGAATCTTGCTGTGCGAACATTGCGATGCTGCAGACACCAACCAGCAATGTGCACATGCGGCGGAGAAGCGACATTATGTTGTCCTCATTACGAAGTTACAGAGGATAAATGGTTGAGAGCACAAGCGGAAGTGCTGGCCTCGTGCGAATCGATGGCTTACTACGCCCGGCCTGGAAGGCGAAGAGCGTGCGTCTTTCACGAAGAACGACTACCATTTCCGAACTCATGAAAAGAACAGTTCTCGTATCTCTAGTAGCGTTCGCCTCCATGTCTTCCTCTCAATCTGTCTCAACGCAGTCGTCATCTTCAGCACCCGCGACTCTCTCCGCGCAGGCGAAGCCCGAAGATCTGAACTCCATCGATGCGGTTCTGGCCGCGACCTATGATGTAATCTCCGGTCCGGCGGGCAAGAAGCGTGACTGGGACCGCTTCCGTTCTCTTTTTTATCCAGGTGCTCGTCTGATCCCAACTGGCAAACCGCCGAATGAGTCGGAAATAAAGGCACGAGTTTTGTCTCCGGAGGATTACGTCGAGCGCTCTGCTCCGCGTCTCGAGAAAGAAGGCTTCTTCGAGCGCGGTGTTTCGAACAAGATTGAGCATTACGGAAACATCGCTCATGTCTTCAGCACCTACGAATCGCGGCACAAAGCCGAAGACGGGCAACCATTCCAGCGCGGCATCAACAGCTTTCAGTTGGTAAATGATGGTAAGCGCTGGTGGGTAATGACCATCCTCTGGCAAGGCGAAACGCCGGATAACAAAATACCGGACGAGTACCTGAAAGGAAGATAGCGAGCAATAAAGCCTTCGCCGCACAACTGATTCCGTGGTTCCGGCCGCCCACGGCCGGAGGGCTGCTTGGGATTCGTGATTGCGTGAGCTGCCATTTTCAAGTCAGGAAATCGCGAACTCAAAAATCAAAGGGCACGGCCGCCGGCGGCCGGAACCACGAAACCACATCTAACTGTCCTACCCGAGATCCTGAGGTAGAATCGCGCATCCATGCCCTACTGTCCTCATTGTGGGAGCGGTGTATTCGAATCAGCGCGGTTCTGCCCGGCGTGCGGGGCTCCGAGCGCTTCCACGTCCGAGGTTCAGGTCACGTTGGATCGCAGTCCCTCTTCGCCTGTTCCGCCATCTCCGCCGTCATCGTCTTCGAGCCGCAGTTCAGCTTCCCTGCGTGCTGAGAGCGGCCGCATCCTTCCCGGCACCCTGCTCGCGGACCGTTATCGCATCGTGGCTCTCATCGGTCGCGGAGGTATGGGCGAAGTCTATCGCGCGGAAGATCTCAAGCTCGATCAGGATGTCGCGCTGAAGTTCCTGCCGGAAAAGCTGGTGCAGGATGGAGTTGCGCTGGCACGCTTCCACCGCGAAGTTCGCATTGCACGTGAGATCTCGCATCCCAACGTGTGTCGCGTCTTCGATATAGGTGAAGCGAACGGCGTGCCCTTCATCAGCATGGAGTATGTCGACGGAGAAGATCTCTCAACACTTCTTCGCCGTATCGGCCGTCTGCCGCAAGACAAAGCCATCGACATCTCGCGCCAGTTATGTGCGGGCCTGGCAATTGCCCATGATCACGGCGTGTTGCATCGCGACCTGAAACCAGCAAATGTGATGCTCGACGATCGCGGCAAGGTCCGCATCATGGACTTCGGCCTTGCCGGTGTTGCCACTGACATTCAAGGGCAGGAAATCAGCTCAGGAACCCCAGCGTACATGGCGCCTGAGCAGCTCACGGGAAAAGAAGTCACGATTCTGAGCGATATCTATTCGCTTGGCCTCGTGCTCTACGAGGTGTTCACCGGCAAGCGAGCGTTTGAAGCCAGCAATCTGAACGACCTGCTGCGGTTGCGGGAGCACAGCTCCGTCACTAATCCAAGTCATGTGGTGCATGATCTCGATCCGCTAGTCGAGCGAGTCATTCTGCGTTGCCTGGAAGCGGATTCGGTGAAGCGCCCTAAAACGGCACTCCAGGTCGCCGCCGCGCTTCCTGGAGGCGATCCACTGGCAGCGGCACTCGCAGCCGGGGAGACTCCATCTCCGCAAATGGTAGCTGCAGCCGGCGGAGAGAATGCATTGGCGCCCCGAGTTGCGTGGTCCTTCTTAGCGCTCGCGTTAATCGGTTTCATCGCAGTGCTTTGGGTCGCTCGCTATTCCACCGACCTTGCCTTGTATCCAGTAGAGAAGAGTCCCGAAGTGCTCGAAGATCACGCACGCGAGATTGCGGTGAAGGCAGGGTACACACAGGCGCGCGACCATGCTTTCGGATTCAAGCGCAACTATGCCTATTTGCTCTACCGAAATGCGCGAAAAATGTCATCGCCGCATGGTGAGCCGATTTCCGGATCGAACCCCGGAGCGCTAGCCTTCAACTATCGGCAAAGCCCAGAAGTCTTGATTCCTCACAATGCCGGTTCTCAGGTGCAACTTGACGATCCTCCGTACGAGACCTCGGGAATGGTGCTCGTCTCTCTGGATTCGCTCGGTAGATTGCGCTTCTTTCGTGCTGTACCTTCACAGGACGAGTCTTTATCTTCAGCGCTCGAGCCGAACTGGCAGGAAATGTTCCAGCAGGCCGGGCTCGATCTGAATCGGTTCGCGAGCGCGCCGGCAAAATGGCTTCCTGACGAACCTTTCGATAGGCAGCGAGATTGGGAAGGGACTTATGAAGGTGATAACACGCCCATCCACGTTAGTGCTGCGTCGTACCACGGCAAGCCAGTCCATTTTCAGGTGATCACACCCTGGACGAAGGCGGCCGATTGGACGCCGCAACGCAGCACAAGTCGGACTGGCACCATCGCTGTGCTGACCGTTGCCACCGGCGGCGTTTTCCTGATTTTGGCTGCTGTGATTTTTGCGCGAAAGAATGTACGCCTGGGGCGAGGAGATCGTAAGGGGGCCTTTCGGCTGGCAGCCTTCTACTTCCTGGCAAGTTGCACCGCGCGAATTCTGCTCGCCCACCATGTTGCAGATACCAACGCAGAACTGAGTCTATTAGTTGTTCCCGGAGCGTTGGCCCTGCTGGTCGCAGTAATGATTTGGGGGTATTACATTGCGCTGGAGCCGTATGTTCGCCGGCGCTGGCCGGAGTATCTGATCTCCTGGACGCGCTTGCTGGGCGGCAATTATCGCGATGCCATGGTTGGACGCGATCTGCTCGCCGGATGTTTGATCGGATGCTGTCTCGCCCTCGTCGAGCACGTGATCAATGCTTTACCCGCCTGGTTTAACCTCGCCGGACAAACGCCGATCAATGGCGACGGTGCCATTTTAGGAACGACGGCAAAGTTTCTTGGAATGCTTCTGTTTGCCGGGATCGGTGGAATCTTCTTTAGCCTCACCATCCTGTTCTTGTTTTTCCTTGTACGAGCTGTAACACGAAACTACTGGGGATCAATTCTGGTAATCGGCCTCCTTCTCACTCTTATCAATCTAGGCCGCGAGAACGTGATCGCGGAGACGCTCGGGGCAGTGCTGCTCGCCGTCCTGGGATTGCTGGCGCTTCTTCGCTTTGGATTACTCGCCTTGATTGCAGCGGTTAGCGTGCAAAACATGCTTCAAGTATTTCCCGTCGCGCTCGACCCTTCGCGCTGGTACTTCGCGCGCGGGTTTGTGCCGGCAATGATTGTGTTAGCGCTGACGATCTACGGCTTCCGGACCTCCTTGGGCGGACGTCCCGTATTCCGCGTCCTGACCGACGATCAATAGCTGCGAGCCGCTTTCATAGTAGCGTTGAACCCTACGGCTGAACCTACGGTTCCCTAGACCGTCCGATGAACTCACTTACCCGTGCTCTTTCCTGGAGTTCCAAAGCTGCATCTAATCAGAGCAGCAGTGAACGATTCAGAGAAGCCTCTGCCGTTGCCCGGGGAGGTATGAGAATTTGTGTGTCTACAACTGAACTCGTACAGGAAGAGAAGTTGTTGCGGAAGCCGCTGTCGCCAAAGCGGCTGACGATTCGCACACTCCTGCGCCCACATACTGGCGCACTTCTTTTGGGTTTGCTGGCTGTTGTCGGAGAGTCAGCCGCGAATCTGCTCGAACCATGGCCGCTGAAAATCGTGTTGGATAACGTTCTGCACAGCAAGGCCTCCAATGGCTGGCTGAACGGATTTATTCATCAAGTCGCAGGTTACGATCCGCTCGCAATCTTGAAATTCGCGTGTGTCGCGGTCGTCTGTGTCGCGATTCTCGATGCAATCTCGTCCTATGCGGAGAAGTACCTAACTACCAGCGTGGGACAATGGGTAACCCACGATCTGCGACACGCTCTCTATTCCCACCTGCAGCGCCTGTCGCTCGCTTATCACGATCAGAAGCGCACTGGCGACTTGATCAGCACCGTTACGAGTGACATCGACTCAATACAAAGCTTCATTACCTCCGGGCTGCTGGGCGTATTCATCAACATGATCACGCTTGTCGGCATGGTCGTGGTGATGTTCTACCTCAACTGGCGATTCACCCTGATCGCGCTCTCAATAGCCCCGGTGCTGTTCGCGATTGTTTACACATACACACGCCGCATCAAGAAAGCCTCGCGCGAGGTACGCAAGAAGGAAAGTGAGATCGTATCGGTCATCGAAGAGGTGTTGGGATCGATCCGCGTGGTAAAGGCTTTCGCACGCGAAGACTACGAGTCAAAGCGGCTCGAAGAAGAGAGTCTCGAGGGTGTCGAAGTCGCGCTGCGGGCGCGCGGCTTAAAAGCCAAGCTCGCGCCGATTGTGCAGATCATCGTCGCTGTCGGTACGTTTCTTGTTCTGTGGTTCGGCGGGCGCATGGTTCTCGCCGGAGCCATCACCGCAGGCTCGCTAGTTGTTTTCATTCAGTACCTCAGCAAGATGTACAAGCCGATGCAGGAGCTCTCGAAGATGACAGACTCATACTCGAAAGCTCTCGTGGGCTACGAACGGATCCAGGAAATCCTCGAAACCGAGCGCGAGGTGAAAGACCTGCCCAAAGCGAAAACCGCGCCGCGATTCAAGGGCAAGATCGAATTCGATCAAGTAAACTTCTCCTATTCACCGGAGTCGCCGATCCTGGAGGACTTGAGCCTGACGATCGAGCCCGGACAGGTCGCCGCCTTCGTTGGGCCCACCGGCGCAGGCAAGACGACCATCATCAGCCTCATCCCACGCTTCTACGATCCAACATCGGGAATCATTAAGATCGATGGTGTCGACGTGCGCCGCTTCAAGCAGCGATCTTTGCGGCAACAGATCAGCTTCGTTCTCCAGGAAACCGTTCTCTTCCACGGGCCGGTGTGGCAGAACATCGCCTATGGAAAACCGGAGGCGACACGCAGCGAGATCATTCGCGCCGCCGAACTCGCGAACGCCGCGGAGTTCATCGACCGCATGCCCGAGGGCTATAACACGATTGTCGGCGAGCGTGGCATGACACTCTCCGGCGGACAGCGCCAGCGCATAGCCATAGCGCGCGCCATCATTCGCAACACACCCATACTCATTCTCGACGAACCTACTTCAGACCTCGATGCCGGTTCGGAGAAGCTGGTGTACGAGGCGCTCGATCGGCTTATGGCGGGAAAGACGGTCATCACTATTGCACATCGCCTATCTACCATCCGCTCGGCGGATGTAATTTTCGTGATCAAGGACGGAAGGCGGGCAGAGCAGGGTACCCACGATGAACTAGTGCGAGATGGAGGCGTCTATGCCGAGTTGGAACGTTTGCAGATGGGACAAGAACAACCAGCGGAAAAGCTCGCCAGCTGAGGGATAGGTCGCCGAATGATTCCAACAATGAAAAAGGCGGGCTTTTCGGCCCGCCTTATCATTATCTTTTGTAACAGGTTTTCAGGCTGCAGGCTGCCGGTTCCCGACGCGTGAAACAGAATCGTGCCGCACCCCAAAATGTTCGTAGGAATGAACGCCGTCGCGAATCGCGAGCAGGCTGGCATTCGACCGGTTCAATACCATCGCCAGATACTTTTCGGCAACGGCTCGATCGTCGGGACGAACCATCTTCCACCAGCGCTGGATTGACTCCTGCACTTCGGCTTCGTTTTTTTCGCCTTCGACCAAGGCGTCAATGAGCTTGTAGATCTTCGACTTGACTGCCCTGTACGAGATGGAAATCTCCTGGTTCATGCTCCTCCCTTTGCCGCGAGAGGAGCAACTAAATGGCCAGCCGCATCTTTAACAAAACATTACGTTTTGTATGCTAAAAATTCCGGATTCTTGGAGAGATCGAGAATCGCCCTATGGAAATCGGTAGAGGGCCTGTTCATACCGGTATCGTCCTACAATACTGATTCCGATAGTCGATTAACTTCCCGGATAATAGCTGCCATGTCTTTGAGCAAGGTTCAAGCAAGCCGTAAGGCGCTGGTCAGTGCGGTGTTGGCACTTATTTCGTTTGGTTTTGGAATTCTGGTGGAAACCCTGGAACGCCAGCAGAGCATTACGGGCTGGACACTCTGGATCGACAACATCGCGGCTGCCTTCTTGCTTGGGTTGGTCGTGTTCTTCTACGAACGTCGGCGCGAGAGGGAACTTGTCAAAAAGCTCCAGGTCATCGAGCTGATGAATCATCACGTGCGCAACGCGCTGCAGCCCATCATGTACGTTCCTTACTCCCAGGATCAGCAGCAACAGCTAACTGCCATTCAGGATGCTGTCCGCCGTATCGATTGGGCGTTGCGCGAGATTCTTCCGGGAGATCGAGAGGCAGCAGCTCAGCCTCAGCGCGAGAGCGCTGCCTGAGGACTCGAGTCGCGTCGAATCCGAACACGACGAAACAAATCCTTCCCGATCGTGTTACGCGCTCTTAGGGGTAGTGCGTCTCAAAATTCAATCCGTGCGAGGAAAGCTCATGAGATTCAGATTTCTCGTTCCAGCCGTAGTCGTCGCCGCAACGTGCTCACAACTTTCTGCCGCCGAACCGAGAGCGGAACAGGAATCTGCAAAGTACCGTGCAGCCCGTGTGTTCGTGACCGACAGCCAGTCATGGGAGGTCGGTGCTGCAGCCGGAGGTTCCGCAGATGGCTTCGGCGCCACCGGGAATGGCGGTGCCCGTCCGCAGACGGCAGAAGTTATCAAAACTTTCGGAGAGCGCTGCAATCAGGTAGTGATGAACAACAAGAAAGAAGCTGCAGACTACGTCGTGGTTCTCGATCACGAGGGCGGCAAATCCTTCGTTTTACGCAAGAACAAAGTCGCGGTGTTCGACCGCCGTTCGGGAGACGTGGTTGTCAGCCGCTCCACTCGTTCGCTGGGCAATTCCGTGCAGGACGCATGCGAAGCAATCAACAAGCATTGGCAGGAACACGGAGCCGAAATGCGCTCTGCTGATCTGCGCTTGGAAAGCGCCCCCGCCAATGGTCGTGCCAAATTGAACATTGCTTCGAATCCAGACGGAGCCGAGATCGAAGTTGATGGTGCTTTCATGGGCAACGCACCCGCGGTGCTCGAACTCGAGCCCGGCGATCACACAGTCACGTTGAGGAAGGCAGGTTATCGCCTGTGGCAGCGAAAAATGCGAGTCAGCGGCGGCCAGGCAAGACTCAACGGAGCTCTTGAACCTGTCGATCTGGCGGCTTCTGCGGCGCAGTAAAATAACTGCGTGAATGCCGCTAGCGCCATGGTGCAGGGAGCCGAATTGCGAACGCGACGCCCGGCTCCTGCTTTAGCTCAGCTTCTCGGATGCTATTGGTGGGTCGACATCGTACAAGGGACGCGCCTGCGTACTTTTCCTGATGCCTGCACCACCATATCAATCGTAGTCCGACCGGACGCAGCTCCGGAATCCTACTTCATAGGCCCGCGGCTCGTACCGCGTGAGAGTAGTCCTGCGATCGGGCATTCCGTGTTTGGTGTACGCCTCAGACCTGGCGCGGCATTTCTTTTCACGAGCACTCCTGTCTGCCGTTTCGTCGGGGAGCGAAAGCTCCTCGCGGAGGTCGCTCCCGCGGATGCTGCACGATTTGAAGAACGTGTTGCCGGAGCGTCCACCGTCGACCAGCATTTCGATGCTCTTGAGGAACTCATGCTTTTCCGTCTTGCCGGGTGCTCTGTTCATCCCTGCGTGCGGAAGGCAATTGACATCGTGGAACAAAGCGGTGGGCAGGTACGAATCGCCGAACTCGCGCGCTGCTGTGAAGTGAGCACTCGGCGCCTCGGACATCTGCTGAACACGTGGGTAGGCCTTTCGCCGAAGACGTTAGCGCGTGTCACTCGCTTCCAAAAGTTTCTGGAACAGATGGAGCACGAACCGAATGAATCTGCTGCGGCCCGTGCCGTCGATCTCGGCTACTTCGACCAGGCGCATCTCACTAAAGAGGTCGCCCAATTCTTTGGCGCGACTCCGGGGCGAATGTCTCCGCACCAAGTAGCCGATCTTTCAAAAACCCGCTGTGGGTAACCTACTTGAGCGCATAGGACGATACTGATCCGCTAGCGTCAGTGGTATGACATCTTGCCCGTCTGACCCAAATCCGCAATTACAGATTGATATAGAACGTAGCACCCGACTGTCCTTTCTTACCGCTCGATACGGGGTGCCGCAGCGCTGAAAAGCTGAATTGCTTCGCTTCCCGAAATGGAGATGGGTCCAGACGATACTCATCTCCTTTGCGGCTGAGCGTGATTGCTGGTTTCTCGAATTTCACTGTTCGCGACGATCCGCAACACAGATACAGTGAGAGAACGTCACAGAATTGGAGTGCGTCCACCAGCCGCTCCAACGCAGTGTCGTCTCGATTTAGGCTTTTCTTCAGCTTCTGCTGCCGTTCCTTTTCCCGCTTACGAAACGCTTCGACTTTAGCCGCGCTTTTCTCATCGGCCCAGAGCGACAGTCGCTCGAAGTGGCGGCTCACAAGATATCCCCCGATCGGAGCGAACTTGGCGGCGGTCTCGATGGATCCGGTCCAAGCCTGGAGAAAGCTGTCAGTGGATGCGTCGAGAAAACTCGAAGGCTTTTGTTTCGACTGGCTGCGCAAACGCTGAATCTGCTCGGCGTCATCCATGCTCCAGCCCGCATCGTGCAGGGCGATGCATCGCGCCACGGTCTGATCGATTGCACCAAATAAGTTCTCGCGTAGCGCGGCCGCCAGGTCACCAGCAAGCGCCGCATGCGAAGGCTGCGTGACCAGCCAATACTCTGCAGCAGTTTGCTTCAGACGCTCTTCAATCGCGGTCCACGCGAGCACTGGAGCGACCGAGTGTGCTTCTTCCGTAATGGGAAAGATGATCATAGGGAACTATCGAGGGACCTGAGCACTGTCATCCTGAGCCCGCTTTCAGGCGAAGGATCTGCCGGAATGTAATGGATTTCTTTGGTGTTGCGCGGCATTTTGGCAAAGGGACTCAGGCGTTGTCGTGCAAAGAGCCACGCTGCCGCAATTGCATCCGAAATATCGCAGGAGGTCCTTCGCCCAAAAAAGAGGGCTCAGAATGACAGACGTTGAATGCGGCAGACGGACTTGTCCACCTTCCTCGATGGCCCGATCACGCCATTCGTTGATAATAGATTGTTGAGACCCTGCCACCAACTACTCCTAGCCATTTCAGTTTGCCTCGTCACACTCTGTATTACGGCATGCAATTCGTCATCCTCGGCATCTCGTCGCCCTTTGAGTATTGAGGAGCAGCACGGACGTGAAGTCTACGAGACGAGTTGCGCCATCTGCCACAACGCCTACAAGAAAGAGCCCTTGCAAGGTCCTGCGCTCATTGGCATGTTCCGAAAGCAGGCCCTCCCAAGCGGAATGCCTGCAACCGACGAGCACGTCCGCGACACTATTCTGACAGGACGCCGCAACATGCCGCCGTTCAACGTGGTTCTCGACGAGAGGCAGCTCAACGACTTGATGGCCTTCCTGCATACGCTTTAAGGCTTCCGCGAGAACGGCAAAAGGCAAAACCAAATACTCACGCAGATGCACGCAGATTTACGGATTCACGCAGATTTTTTCTGGAGATGTGGACGCGAGTTGCTTGGAATTTCCACACACCAACCGTGCGAGGTTCACATCGAAAGATTGAGTTGGAAACTTCAAACCTCAACACCTCGCTATCTGCGTTCATCCCTAAATCTGCGTTTATCCGCGTGAGTAGTTGGGGTTGCGGTTGCAGTTACCCCAAACGCCTCCGAAGGAAGCCCCGGGTACAATAGAAACAGCTAATGTCTGCCACGTCTCAGCTGATCCAGATCGACTTGGCGCCGCGCGTTCCAAAACCCAAGCCTCAGTGGCTGAAGGCACGGGCGCCGATGGGCGATAACTATCACGAGCTCAAGAAGCTCGCGCGCAAGCTCGACCTGCATACTGTTTGCGAATCAGCACAGTGCCCTAACATCGGCGAATGCTGGAACCATCGCACGGCGACGTTTATGCTTCTGGGAAACCTTTGCACGCGACGCTGCGGATTCTGCGCTGTTCCAAAAGGAAAGCCTTCGGCGATTGATTTCGACGAGCCGCGACGAGTCGCTGAAGCTGTTGCCGCCTTGGGATTGAAGCACGCGGTCATTACCAGCGTGAATCGTGATGATGACAACATCGGGGCGGCCCAGGTCTTCGCCGACACGATTCGTGAAGTCAGACAGCAGGCCCCGGAGTGCCAAGTGGAAGTCCTAATTCCGGATTTTCAAGGTCGCGAAGACGCTCTGAAGATCGTCCTGGGAGCTCGTCCTGAGGTTCTCAATCACAATACCGAGACTGTGCCGCGCCTTTATCGCGCAGTGCGCTCGGGCGCGCGTTATCAGCGTACGCTGAAGTTGCTGGAGAACGTGAAGAAATTCGCTCCTGGCATGGTGTCGAAGACAGGAGTGATGGTCGGCATCGGTGAGAGCACGGACGAGTTACTCGAAGTCTTCCGCGACCTCGCGGCGGTGAAGGTGGATATCCTCACCATCGGCCAATATCTGAGGCCGTCGCGCGATCACCTGCCGATGACTCGCTACTACCATCCCGACGAATTCCGCTTCATGAAAGAAGAAGCCCTGAAGATGGGCTTCCGCCACGTAGAATCCGGCCCACTGGTACGCTCCAGCTATCACGCGCACGAACAGGCGGAGTCGACTGGTCTAGTCGCTCTGAGTTCATTGACTCAGTAACATCGGCAACAGACAGTGGTCAGAAGAGCGCACCACAAACGCTGAAGACACATTTGACCTGCTAAAATATTCTGTTTGCCGCGCGATTCCGAAACGCACGGGCGAGGCGCCCTGCGCTCCGACTGCCAGCGGCTTCCAGCCCGCCTCGGCAGGCATTCACCACTTCAGGAGATTTTTGCATGGCGATTCCAGCCACACAGTTGCGTCCGGGAATGATCATTAAGCACAACAATGATCTGCACTCGGTGTTCAGCGTTGAGCACCGCACTCCGGGCAATCTGCGCGCGTTTATCCAGGCCAAGCTGCGCAATCTGCGTACCGGCGCGATGTTCGAGCATCGTTTTCGCTCGCCTGATCCGATCGACAAGATCGTGGTTGATGAAGTCGACATGGAGTTCCTCTATAGCGACGGTGACGATTACTACTTCATGAATACCGAGTCCTACGAGCAGACTCATCTCAAGCGCGATACGCTCGGGGACGCCGTTGAGTATCTGACGCCGAACCTGCAGATCAAGGTCGAGTTCTACGACAACAAGCCCGTGGGAATCGAACTGCCGCAGACGGTGGAGCTGATGGTCGTCGAGACCGAACCGGGACTGAAGAGCGCTACGGCAAGCAGCGTGACTAAGCCCGCTAAGCTCGAAACCGGACTCGTTGTGCAGGTGCCGCCGTTCATCAACGAAGGTGAGAAGATCCGCGTGGATACGGCGGAAGGCGCGTATTTGTCGAGGGCTTAGCTGCTCGCGACTGGCTTCTGTATAACACCAACACCCAACGCCAACACCGCAACACGGATTGGACGGATGTTACGGATCGACGGATGAAACAGGATTGCGCTCCTCGTATTGCTCACTGATTCGAGCCCGTCGAATAGGTTTCGCTAGCAGCCAGTGGCCAGCAGCTAGCAGCTTGTTATGACTCGTCGTTACATCGTTACCGGACGCGTGCAGGGAGTTGGGTTCCGCTGGTTTGTGGAACGCGAAGCTAGCGCGTTGGGTGTTGGCGGATGGGTGCGCAACAACGACGATGGCGCTGTCGAAGTGTTGGCTACCGGCACTGCCGATCAGCTCGCGCGATTGCGAAGAGCTCTTGAGAGGGGGCCTCGGGCGTCGCGCGTAGACGAAGTACAGGAATTCGAAGAAGAGCGGCAAACTAGCGAGACATCATTCCGTATTGAAGGAGCCTGGTAGTGAGTGCATCCCGTGCAGTCCCGACGAAGTCGAACAATGCGATTAATTGCGATCACCTTAAGAAGCTTATCCGCGAAGTTCCCGACTTTCCCAAACCGGGCATCCTTTTCTACGACATTACGACGCTACTGAAAGATAAGGTCGGCTTCGCTACGTTGATCGATGCCCTTTCTGCGCACTACATGGAGAAGGACATCGATCTAGTGCTCGGTATCGAGGCCCGGGGATTCATCTTCGGCCCTGCTCTGGCATATCGCCTGAATGCAGGTTTTGTTCCTGTGCGTAAGCCGAAAAAGCTTCCTGCCGAGACTGCCAAGGTCACGTATCAGCTGGAATACGGCAGCGATTCGCTGGAGATGCACAAGGATGCAGTGAAGCCAGGACAGCGAGTCATCATCGTCGACGATCTCCTTGCGACCGGTGGCACCTGCGCTGCGACGGTGCAATTGACGAAGTCACTTGGTGGACAAATCGCCGGGCTCGCCTTTGTGGTGGAACTGGATTTCTTGAATGGGCGAGAAAAGCTGAAAGAGTACGACGTTTTCTCGTTGCTGCACTATGACAAGTAGCTGGTAAGTTGCTCAGCTTCTAAGCGCTTAAGCAAAAACAGACCAAAGTGGCACAGGCGCCCTCGCCTGTGTTGACGTTGGGCGGAGCCACAGCCGAGGGCGGCTGTGTCACGACTAGCCTGGAGGCTCAGCAGCTTAGCCGCTCAGAAGCTCTTTACCATACGCTGCAGGTCTTCTCCGGAGCCATCGGAGTGCCAGTCTTACAGGCGAATGTCTTCCTGAATTCAGGGAGGTTCACTATAACGCCATTTACTCGGTACTTGACCGGAGAGTGCGGATTCGTCTGCGCGATCATGCGCAAGACTTCAGGCGTGTAGTTTTCGCACCAGCCTTGTCCGTAGCCAACGAAGAAGCGTTGCTCGGGTGTAAGGCCGTCGACTGGTTGCGGCTTCTGATCGAGCCCGGAGGCATGCGCGAGATAAGCCATCCATGCCAGTTTGAGTCCGCCGAGATCGGCCACGTTCTCGCCGAGCGTGAGTTTGCCGTTCACGTGTACGTCTTCGGTAGCGATGAAGCCGTTGTATTCATCGACTACGCATGAGACCCGCTCCTCAAACTGCTTCGCATCCTGCGGAGTCCACCAGTCTTCGAGATTGCCTTTCGCGTCGAATTGACGGCCTTCATCGTCAAAGCCGTGTGTAAGCTCGTGGCCGATCACGCCGCCGGCATCGCCGTAGTTCACCGCGTCGTCCATATTGTTGTCGTAGAACGGAGGCTGCAGGATGCCGGCAGGGAAATTGATGTCGTTCATCTGGGGGTTGTAGTATGCGTTCACCGTTGGAGGAGTCATTCCCCATTCGGTACGATCTACCGGCTTGCCGATCTTGTCGATCTGGCGATGCGATTCGAATTCTGCGCCGCGAACGAAGTTGCCGAGCGCATCTCCCCGGACGACTTTGTATTTCGTGTAGTCGCGCCATTTGTCGGGATAGCCGATCTTGTTGACCACGGTGTGCAGTTTCTCCAGAGCGCGCTGCTTGGTCTGCGGCGTCATCCAGTCGAGCTGCTCGATGTCCTTTTGCATCGCGCCTTCGATGTCGTGAACCATCGTTAACGTGCGCGTTTTACCTTCCGCGCCGAAGGTGCGGTCGACGTAGGCTTGTCCCAGGGCTTCCCCGAGCACGCGATCGGTTGAGCGGACGCACCGCTTCCAGCGCGGCTGCAGTTCCTTTGCACCTGCGAGCGTGTGATTGTAGAAATTGAAGTTCTCATTCACGAACGCTGTCGGCAGCGTAGGAGCGAGGGCGTGGACGGTCTGCCAGCGCAGATACGTCTTGATGTCATCCAAGCTGCGCTGTCCCAGTACGGTGTTCAGGCTCTTGAAGAACTGAGGAACCGCAACGTTGAGAGAATCCACCGGAGGAGTGCCTACCGCACGCATGTAGTTGGCCCAGTTGAATGACGGAGCCATGTCTTCAAGATCCCTCACGGGCAGCTTGTGATACAGATTCGAAGGTTCGCGACGGTCGACTACAGTCAGCGAGCCATTTGCCAGCGCAATTTCGATCTGCATTACGGTTTGCGCGTCAGCCGCTGCCTGCGATTGCGACTCACCCAGCAGCTTGAACATCTTGGTCACATGTTCGATGTACTGTTTGCGGATCTCCTCGTCCTTGGCTCCCGTCCGCGTGTAGTAGTCGCGTTCAGGTAGTCCGAGCCCGCCCTGGTCTGCCTCGGCGATCACTGAATTCGCATCCTTAAAGTCCTGATCGGAGCCATAGTCGAACAGCGCATCGACGTTGATGAGATGAAGACGAGCGACCGTGAGCGCGAGATCAGCTTTGTCCTTGATGGCAGCGATCCGGTCTAGCTCTGGCTTTAGCGGCGAGGTCCCCTTCTTCTCGATCGCATTCTCATCCATGCAAGATGAGTAGTAATCGCCTATCTTCTGATTCACCACGCTGCGCTTCGGATCGTTGGTCGAGGCCTTCTCGAGGATGTCGCGGAGGATGAGACGATTGCGTTCTGCAAGTTCAGTATCACGTCCATAGGAGCTCTGGTCTGCTGGAACCGGATTCTGCTTGAGCCAGCCGCCGCAGGAGTACTGGTAGAAGTCCACGCAAGGATCGACGCTCTTGTCCATTAGATTGGGATCGAGGCCCTTGAGTTGAAGAACGTGACTTTCGGGCGAAGTTGACCCAGTCGGTTGTGGAGCCGTTTGTGAGAGCACCACAGTCGCGAATAAAGCGACAACGAGCAGCAGATGAATTCTCATGAGTTCTCCTGGAGCAATGAAGAAATCAGAGTGTAGCAGCTTGAATACAGTCGTTGGACGATGCAAAACGCGTAGAGTGGGGACGAGAGCGGCATCTCTTGGCAGAAATCTCCGCTTCTTGGACCAGGGACCAATTGAATGTTGCCTCATCAATCTCGATAAAATCGAAGCATGAGTTCCTTCGGCAAGCTGCTGATCGGCGTTGGCGGGCTGCTGATCGTCATCGGCTTGTGCGTTCTCCTTGCCACTCGTGCCGGCATTCCGCTCGGACGTCTGCCTGGCGATATCAACTACCGCGGCAAGAACACAGTTGTTTTCTTTCCCATTACGACCTGCATTGTTCTGAGCATCGTGTTCAGCCTGGTTATGTGGATCGTGAATCGGTTCTTTCGATAAGGGGAAGCCTTTGTCATTCCGAACCGCCGGTTTGTGGCGGTGAGGAATCCCTATGGACTTCGACACGTGGATTCAATTCGAGAACCGCGAATAATTCTCGACTGTCTTTCGGCAAAGTAGATTGAAGAAATCGGGAAGCCTCGCATCAGACCGGCAGGGTGGCAGTCCATAGGGATTCCTCACCGCCACAAACCGGCGGTTCGGAATGACAACAACAGAGGGAGACGTGGTGAATTAGACTCTTCTCGCTGATGTCTACTCTCGAACAGCTTGGCTTCAGCTTTCAGCCGCAGCGGCGCATCTTCACTGTGCGCGATCTGGTGGGCATGGTGCGAACCGCGGTTGAACGCGAGTACACCGACATTTGGATCGGTGGCGAGATCTCGAACTATCGCCCTGCCGAATCAGGACATCTTTACTTCACGCTGAAAGATGGCGAGGCTCAGCTTCGGGTGGTGATGTTTCGCATGCAGGCGCGCCTGCTGCGATTTCGTCCGGACAACGGCATGGAGGTTCTTGTTCGCGGACGAGTGACGGTTTACGAAAGCCGCGGCGAGCTTCAGCTTATCGCGGAGTACCTTGAGCCAAAAGGTGCTGGTGCGCTGCAGATTGCATTCGAGCAGCTCAAGGCGAAGCTCGCAACGGAAGGATTGTTCGACCAGGCGCGTAAGAAGCCGATTCCGACCCTACCGCGATGCATCGGCGTGGTGACGTCGCCGCGTGGAGCTGCGATTCACGACATGCTGAATGTTTTGCGGAGAAGGCATGCATCTGCCCGGCTGTTGATTTATCCCGCGCAAGTGCAGGGAGAAGCCGCGCCGAGCGAAGTTGCGTCGGGCATCCGTTACTTCAATAAGTCGCGCAAGGTTGATGTGATCGTCGTTGCGCGCGGTGGCGGCTCGCTCGAGGATCTTGCGGCGTTTAACGATGAAGGGCTCGCGCGCGTAATCGCCTCGTCTGAGCTGCCTGTTATTTCCGCGATTGGTCACGAGACCGACTTCACGATTGCTGATTTTGTCGCTGATTTGCGGGCCGCAACACCCTCCGCGGCAGCAGAACTGGTGATTTCTGCAAGGCAGCACCTCGAAGAGCAGATCGGCTCTCTATCCCTCCGCCTGGAGCATGGAATTCGTTATCGGCTGAATCTCGATCGCCGCCGGTTCCACGAGTTGGGTGAACATCGCGCTCTTCTGCGCGTTACCGATGCGATCCGTCGCCGTGAGCAGCGATTGGATGAATGGTCCGCGCGCCTAGTCGGGTCAGAAAGCAGTCTTCTGCGAGGCTATCGTCGCCGATTGGATCTCGCCGCCATTCGCGTCCGGCATCACGACCTGCGACGTCTATTTCTGGGAATGCAGAGGAACTTGCAGGCAATCCACTCCCAGCTTCCACGGGCCATGCGCTCAGTGTTGTTTAGCCGCCGTGCGCGATGGGAACAATTGACTGCGCGTCTCGATTCTCTTTCGCCGCTCAAAATCCTCGATCGAGGTTATGCGGTTGTATTCGCTCCGTCCGGCAAGCCTGTCGTTGACTCCACAACCGTTGCGCCTGGAGACGAATTGGAAGTGCGGCTGGCGAAGGGGAGTCTGGACGCGCAGGTGCTGAGAACGTTCAAGTAGAGTTTTTGTGGCACAGCCGCCCTCGGCTGTCGCTTTGCCCAAATCCGAGAGCAGTCAGGGCGCTTGCGATGTGAGGCGGTTTTATTCATTCGTTAAATTACTCCTCATGCCTCTGGATGGAACTCAAGAGAAGCAACGCTCACTGGCATCCTAAGTCTATGCCGAAGAAAGCTGAGTTTGGGCGGAGCCACAGCCGTGGGCGGCTGTGCCACGATGCCTAGACACTCAGCCATCCTTCGTCTGTCCCACGCGCACGCCTATTACAATGCTTTCATGAACAAGATGATCGTCTCCAACCTCGTGCACCGGCCGATTCGGTCGCTCATCAGCATCTTTGCGATTGCGATCGAGGTGACGCTCATGCTTGTGATCGTGGGCTTGATGTTTGGCATGATGAATGACACCAAGGAGCGCCAGGCTGGAATCGGGGCGGACGCGATGGTTCGCCCACGCGGATCCTCGGTGATTCTGAGCGCCAGCGGAGCGCCGCTTTCGATCAAAGTTGCGGATGTGCTGCGCAGGCTCGGGCACGTTACGGCCGTGTCCCCTGTCCTTCTTCAAGGCACCACTGCAGGAACGGTAGAGACCATTTATGGCATTGATCTCACAAGCTGGGACGCTATGGGTTCACCATTCCAGTATCTTTCTGGCGGGCCCTATCAAGGTCCAAATGACATCATCGTTGACGATTATTTTGCCAACTCCGCGCACGCGAAGGTGGGCCAGGAGATAACGGTACTGAATCACCAGTTCAGGATTTGTGGGATTGTTGCTCATGGGAAGGGTGGACGCAAATTCCTGCAGATTGCTACGCTGCAAGACCTGACAGGCGCTCAAGGCAAAGCCTCCATCTTCTATGTGAAGCTCGATGACCCGAAAAATTTCGACGCCTTCAAAGCGGAAGTGGTGAAACTGCCGGGAATCAGTCCGGATCAGGTGGAGTCAGTGAAAGAGTGGCTTACTCTCATCACGCCAGAGGCACTGCCGGGATTCTCAATTACCGTGAAAATCGTGATTGGCATTTCAGTGTGCATCGGCTTCATTGTCATTTTTCAGTCGATGTACACGGCAGTCATGGAGCGCACTCGCGAGATCGGGATTCTTAAGTCGCTGGGGGCATCGAAGACTTACATTGTCAATGTGATGCTTCGTGAGACCGCAATTCTCGCGATTGCAGGTATCATTCTGGGAATCGCAATCAGCTATACGACGCAATCAGCCCTATTCGCGAAATTCCCCACAATTCGCGTGCAGGTAGGTGCGGAACATTGGGTATGGAAGTCTGCGGTGATTGCCGTTATCGGCGCGGTGGTCGGTGCTTTATATCCTGCTTTCAAAGCTGCACAGAAAGATCCCATCGATGCGCTGGCCTACGAATAGCTGTTTGACGGCTCAATTCGTGAGCAAGCCAGCGACCAGCCGCGCTTCTGCTACAATCCCCTCCGCTTTCCAATGGCATCTTCCCGCGGAGGTTTCCTATGCAGATGCTTGCCAGGTTGGCTGTCGGTTGTCTTCTCCTCTCGTCGCTGCTCTCGGTCACCGGGTGCGGTTATCACAGCGACAAAGAGAAGTACTATCTAGTTTCTGTCAACATTCAATTGCCTTATTGGCAGGCTGCTGCAGCGGGCATTCGCCGAGCTGCGCACGAGATGCAGGTGCAGAGTCAATTCTCTGGTCCTGACAGCTATGACGCGCAGGCTGAGGTACAGGCCTTCCGCCAGGCTGTAGCGGCTAAGCCCGGCGGTATCCTCGTGTCTCCGGCGGATCCCAAGCTCATGACTCCAGAGATTGATCGAGCCATCGAACAAGGCATCGCCGTCATCACGGTAGATTCAGATGCACCGCTCAGCAAGCGCCTCTTCTACGTTGGCACCAACAACATAGCCGCTGGCGAGTTGGGTGCCCGCGTTGCGATCAGGAAGACGAACGGAAAAGGAAACTTCATTGCCTTCACTATGCCAGGACAGGCGAATCTCGATGAGCGGCTTGAGGGCTATCGCAAAGCCTTTGCCGCTCATCCGGAGATGAAGATCGTTCAGGTCGTCGATATCCACGGCCAGCCGACGGCCGCCTTCGACGCTGCTGAGGCCTCTCTCGCAAAAAAGGGTGCTGACAAGATCGATGGGTATTTGTGCCTGGAAGCTTCCGCTGGAAAGGAAGTTGCCGAGGTTATGCGTCGATACAAGGCCAAAGACCGTGTCATTGTGGCCTTCGACACTGATCAGGAAACGCTGGATGCCGTCCGTGATGGCACCATTGCGGCCACGATCGCGCAGAAACCCGCAACCATGACCTACATCGGCACAATGATGCTCGACAGCCTGCATCACAACTTGAAGGAATCGATCAACCGTTATTGGGTTAATGATCCTTATGCTCCGGTTCCTGCATTCGTGGATACCGGAGCCACGCTCATTGACCAGAGCAATTTGGACGATTTCGTCAAGGCACGCGATGCCGCTGCCAGCAATAAGTGAGAAGTCTTAAGGATTAAGAAAGGTCGGCGGGAAGCATGTTGCACTGATCGAATTCGACTGCTATGCCGGTCGCTGCGCCGCGAGGGAAGCGTTCGACCCGAACGATAACTCCGTCACATTCCATGCGGATGTTCTTTCCGAATGCGGCCAGCACAAATTGGAGCGAGATTTTCGATCCTTCCAACGCATCGATTTCGGCGTAGAAGAATGCCCCTGAGGTGCTGAGGTCACGCATGATCGCAAGCTTCTCGTGACAACCTATTGACGGGCAGCTTATTGAGGCAGGGACGGTGAGGTGCACGCGCGATACCCTTCGTGCTTCGTCAATCATCGAGCGCATAATGTCGATTGCTCGCTGACTGCGCTCGACCACCGGTCCCTCCACGATCATGGCCGATCTAAATGCATTTACTGGGCCAGCCAGTAAGTTGCTGATTTTATTGAGGGAGTGTGAGGATATTTACTGGCAATGTGAGAAGTTTTTGCTTACCTGGGCCCTAATTAAGGTGAAATCTTCCTCGTTGCTGAAGCGCAAACACTTTCACACTGTGGATATTTTCTCGGAGATTCGGGCCCACCAATCTTCGAATGATTCAAGCGCCCGCCGACATTGCAGGCGATGACGTTCCTTTTTGTCCCGAATTTGACGTCGTGTGGCGTCGTCACATTTAGGAAGCAGATCGAATGTGATGTTTGCCGGCTGAAAGTTTTTGGCCTCGGCATTACAGATGTAGTGAATCAGCGATCCGAGTGCCGTGTCACGAGGTGGCGGGATCGGCTCATCTTCACTAACGAGTGCTGCAGCATGAATTCCGGCTAGTAGTCCAGCGGCGATCGACTCGGTATATCCCTCCACGCCGCATATCTGTCCCGCGAACAAGACGTTCGGATGAAGTTTCATTTGCAGAGTCTCGCGGAGGAGCGTAGGAGCATTCAGGTAAGTGTTGCGATGAATCTGGCCGTAGCGCAGAAACTTTGCATTCTCCAGTCCCGGAATCAGACGAAGAATGCGAGCCTGCTCTCCGAATTTGAGGTGATTCTGAAAGCCGACGAGGTTGTAGGAGTCATTGCGGAGATTCTCGCTGCGAAGCTGTACCACCGCATATGGCATCTTGCCTGTGCGTGGATCTCGAAGTCCGACTGGCTTCATCGGACCGAAGCGCAACGTGTCACGACCACGGCGCGCAATCTCTTCAATCGGAAGACAGCCTTCGAAGTAGTTCAGTTTTTCCCATTCTGGGCCGTCGACTGATTGGGCCTCGATCAGCGCATCGTAGAAGCGGTCATATTCTTCCTTTGTGAATGGACAATTGATGTAATCTGCGGTTCCTTTGTCGTAGCGGGCTGCAAGGTAGACGCGTGAGTGGTCGATTGAATCTGTTTCTACTACCGGGCTGATCGAGTCGTAGAAATAGAGATGTGAGCTTCCGGTGAGCCGCGCAATATCTTCGGAAAGGGCGTCAGAGGTGAGCGGCCCAGTGGCTACAATCGTGATTCCGTATGTTTCGTCGACGCTGGTGACCTCTTCGCGTACGACGTTGATCACAGGCTCAGCAGCGATTGCCTCCATAATCCGCCGAGAGAACTCCTGCCGATCGACGGCCAAGGCATGTCCGGCGGGGACGGCGCTGGCATCCGCGCATTGCAGCAGTACGGACCCGGCGCGCCGCATCTCCTGCTTCAGCAACCATGGAGCCGTGTTCTCGCTTTCACTCTTAAGCGAGTTCGAGCAAACCAACTCGCCGAAATCTGCAGTCCGGTGAGCCGGAGTGGTTCGCACAGGACGCATCTCGCAAAGCGTCACTGCCACTCCCCGCCGGGCACATTGCCATGCTGCTTCACACCCCGCCAGGCCACCGCCAATAATGGTCACACGACTATGCATCTGCATGAATTCTATTGAAAGTGTGCCGTCGTCGCTGCGCCGTTTGTTCTTGTCTGCTCCACGCTTTTCGTGATACCAGACTGCTATGGGCCGAATAACCAGTGCGGGTTGAGCCGAGAAGAGTGGCCAGCAGGATAATTCCCTGCTGTTTCTCTCAGAATTCCCTGGTCAGTTGCGAATCGCCAGTATTTACGCGGCTCTCGTGTGGATATTTTTTCTACGGGAATTATTTCCCTGCCGCTTTCCCTGAAGCAGGGAAAGCACCCATATCCGGCCAAATGCGAAGCCACGATGACTTGTCCCCTAGGCATACTAGAAAGCGCCTCCCGGGCTGAATACCGAGTTCGCCTTTCAAAACAGCGCCGGCGTGATTTTCATGCTCATATCTACGGCTTGCGGCGAGTGCGTGAGAGCACCAACGGAGATGTAATCCACACCTGTCTCGGCATAGCTGCGGACATTCTGCAGATTCATTCCACCAGAGGCTTCGAGAGGGATGCGGCGAGTGTGGCTGGCAACGCGCTCGACGGCTTTGCGAACCGTCGCCGGATCCATGTTGTCGAGAAGAATGGCCTCCGCTCCGTTTGCCAGCGCTTCTTCGAGCTCGTCCAGCGTACGCACCTCAATTTCGATGGGCTGCGAGCCCACGCGCGCCTCATGCGCACGCTTCAGGACCCGTTCAATCCCGCCACCGAGCGAGATGTGATTGTTCTTGATGAGCACGCCATCGGAGAGGTCCAGTCGATGATTGTGTCCTCCGCCACAGCGTACGCCGTACTTGTCTAGCAGGCGCAATCCCGGAACCGTCTTCCGTGTGTCAAGAATGCGAGCTCTCGTTCCAGCGATGGCATCGACATAACGTCGCGTCGTCGTCGCGATACCACTCATGCGCTGCAGCAAATTCAAGATCACGCGTTCGCAAGAGAGGATGACGCGTGCATTGTGTCGAATCACCGCAATCGCCTGCCGATCGTGCAGGCGAACACCGTCGAAGATCTCCGGATGACTGATGACTTCATGGTGCCCTACAACGGATTTGTCAAGGCTGCTGAAGATCTCAAGAATTCGATTCACGGCCCCCAAGCCGGAGAGAATGCAATCCTGTTTGGCGTGAATGGTCGCGGTGGCTCGCATGCGCGGATCGATGCAAGCCTGAGTTGTGGCATCGCGAGTGGCACGATCTTCTAGGAGGGCTCGCTCGAGAATTTCAGTGATGCGCCGACTGTGCCAATCCAATGTGTGGTCTCAGGGGAAAAGAGTAGGCGCGTAGCGCCAACAGATTTTACAGTACGACCAGTGGCCGAATGAGTCAACGCCGGAGAATCGAGCACATTCCAACGGCGATGACTATAGCTCCAGACTCTTTAGATAGTCGCGGAATGCGGGATTCAATTCAGGACGTTTCAGCGCGAATTCTACAGTCGCTTGGAGGAACCCAAGTTTGTCGCCCGCATCGTGCCGCCTGCCTTCATAGCGATAGCCAAAGACTTTTTGCTGCTTCAGCAACAGGCGCAGGGCATCCGTCAGCTGTAGTTCTCCTCCGGCTCCCAGCGGAGTGTTGTCGAGAACCTCGAATATCGCGGGTGTCAGAATATAGCGGCCAATGATGGCCAGGTTGGAAGGAGCGTCGGCGAGCTTTGGCTTCTCGACCATGTCACGAACCTCAAAGAGGCGATCATTGCCCTTGACAGGAGTCGCGTCAATCACGCCGTAGGAGGAGATCGCGGGCCCATCCACTTGTTGTGTGGCGATGATGCTGGACTGCGTCTGGTTGAACTGGTCGATCATCTGCCTCAGGCATGGCGGATTGGCATCGATCACGTCATCCGCCAGCAGCACTGCAAAAGGTTCGTCGCCGACCAGTTCGCGCGCCATCAATACGGCATGTCCCAGTCCCAGCGCTTCCTTTTGACGCACGTACGCGACGTGAATCATGTCAGAAATCTGGCGCACGATGGTCAGAAGATCGGTCTTCTTGCGCTCCTCGAGCATCTTCTCGAGTTCGTAGCTGACATCGAAGTGGTCTTCGATAGCACTCTTGCCCCGGCCCGTCACAATGATGATCTGATCGCATCCCGCCGCCAAGGCCTCTTCTACCCCATACTGGATGATGGGCTTGTCGACAATGGGCAGCATCTCTTTGGGCTGAGCCTTCGTCGCGGGCAAAAATCGAGTGCCCAAACCTGCAGCGGGAAATACTGCCTTGCGTACCCTCATTGCCATTTGTGATCTTCCTGTGCGCAGGCGGCGCGATAAAAGTTTGATGCGGAGTGAAGCGACTGGCGAATCGATTCGGGGCTTAGACGGAACTCTGAATTATAGATGAACTGTCGTAGGACTACGCGACTCTGACTGGTTCGCCTGCAAGCTCCTGCAGCAGGGAGGTGATCTGGAAGAGTGCGAGTTCGGCGTCGGTCGACTTCAGCGTGAATTGCAAGAGCCCTCCAGGCGAAAACTTCGCTCCCTTGGTCGAAGCCACGAACTGCGCGAGTCGGGCCGGATCGACGTTGGCTTGCTCGGAGAACCGAACTTGCACTGCGTCACGCTTGCGGTCGATCCCGATCACCCCAATGCGCTCGCTCAGTAGCTTCAACGCAGCAGCATCGAGCAAATTGCTGACCGGCCCTGGCAGCGGCCCATAACGATCCTCGAGTTCAGCGCGAACGTCGGCGAGCTGATCTTCGTTCTCGACCCCTGCAATCCGCTTGTACATGCGTAGCCGCTGATTCTCTTCCTGAATGTATTCGTTCGGAAGCCGCAGGTTGAGAGCAAGGTTCAGTTGCGTGCTGACACGCTCGGGTAAGTCCTCGCCCTTGAGCTCACGAACGGTGCGCTCCAGAAGAGTGGTGTACATTTCGAAGCCTACGGCTTCGATTTGACCACTCTGCTCCCCGCCCAGCAGATTGCCGGCACCGCGCAGTTCAAGATCGAGCGCGGCGATCTTGAATCCTGCGCCCAGATCGGAGAATTCCTTCAAGGCCGCGAGACGACGGCGTGCAATCGGCGTAAGCTCCTGCTCCGCTGGAATCAAGAGATAGGCATAAGCGCGGCGATTCGAGCGTCCCACGCGACCACGCAACTGATAAAGCTCCGACAGCCCGTGACGATCGGCTCGATTGATGAGAATCGTGTTGCAGAGTGGGATATCAAGGCCGTTTTCGATAATCGTCGTGGCCACAAGCACGTCAGCTCCGTGCCGCATGAAGCTGAGCATTACCTTCTCCAGCTCGCCCTCAGACATCTGTCCATGTCCAACAATCACACGGGCGCGCGGTACGAGCTCCTGAATCTTCGAGGCGATCTCATAAATACTCTCCACGCGATTGTGAACGAAGTACACCTGACCTCCACGCTCGAGTTCGTGCTCGATCGCCGACCGGATCAGCTTTTCGTCGAACTGCGCGACCACGGTTTGGATCGCCATGCGATCCTTCGGCGGAGTTTCGATCACGCTCATATCGCGCAGCCCCACCAGCGACATATGCAGCGTGCGCGGAATCGGTGTAGCCGACATGGTCAGGACATCCACTTCTTTCTTGAGCTGTTTGAGCCTTTCTTTATGACGGACCCCAAAGCGCTGCTCTTCGTCCACAACGAGAAGGCCTAAATCAGGAAACTTGATGTCCTGCGAGAGAATGCGATGCGTGCCGATAAGGATGTCGATCTTTCCTTGCTCGACTTTCTCGACGATTTCCTTCTGCTGCTTCGCCGTGCGGAAGCGGCTAAGCATCTCGATGGTGATGGGAAAAGCCCCGAAGCGACTTTTGAAGGTTTCGAAATGCTGGAAGGCAAGGACAGTCGTTGGCGCAAGGACCGCGACTTGCCGGTTATCCTGAACAGCCTTGAAGGCTGCACGCATAGCAACTTCCGTCTTGCCGTAGCCAACGTCTCCGCAGAGTAGGCGGTCCATCGGCATGGTGGACTCCATATCCTGCTTGATGTCGGCGATCGCGGAAACTTGATCGTCAGTCTCGTTGTAATCGAAGGTATCCTCGAACTCGCGCTGCCATTGAGTATCCACAGGGTAGCTGTGGCCCTGTGCCATCTTGCGCTGCGCGTACAGTTTGAGCAGTTCGTCGGCCATGTCGCGCATGGCCTTTTTTACCCGGGCCTTTGTCTTTGCCCACTGTGTGCCGCCCAGTCGGCTAAGTGGAGGGCGTGCGCCCTCAGTCGAACGGTACTTTTGAATGAGGTCGAGTCGCGTGAGAGGCACATACAACTTGGCTGCTTCAGCGAACTCCAGCAGCATGAACTCACCCGTGGTATCGCCCTGGGCGAGTTCTTTTAATCCCTGATACTGCGCGATGCCGTGTTCGACGTGCACGACGTAATCGCCGACGACGAGGTCGCGAAAGTCCGAGAGGAAGGCTGAAACCTTCGACTTCTGGCGCAGCGGCTGCGAGACGACTAAGTCAGAATCGTCAAAAAGATCACGTGACCCGAAAAGCACCAGATTGGCATCCGTAATCTCCACACCTTCCGGCAATGCTGCCTTCACAATCGTGGTCGTGCTCATCTCTCCGGCGAAGAACGATGTCTCATCGAGATAGCTTTCGCTCCCTGGCGAAGGTGCGCGACTGCCCATGCGGAATGGCAGAGAATATTCCGTGAAAACGTCCGCAAGCCGTTCAACTTCTCCCATATTGGGAGCGGCAAAGATCACGCGTCGTCCTTCTCCTGTAAGTCTCTTGGCTTCCTCCACCATGGCCGGGATTGAACCGTGAAAGCGCGTGGTTGGACGCGAGTGGAAGGTGAACTCTTCATTCGCGATGTTCTCCCCGGCCGCAGTATCGGCAATGCCGAGCCGCTCCATGTCGATGCCAGGTGTACTCAGCAGCCTTTCGCGCCATTGGTCAGGAGGAAAATAGATCTCTTCGGGTCGCACCAGTGATCCCACGCCGCTGCGATCGTGGCGGTCGTTAACTCTGTTCCACCACTCCTCTTGCTTGGCCCACACTGCCGAGGGTTCATCGACGATCACCAGAGCGTTGGGCAGCAAATCGAAGAGGTGTTGCCCTGAACCGGCGACGGGAGCATAGAACTCCCAGCCGGGAAACACGGTCACTCCAGTTGCGGCGATCGCCTGTTCGACCTCAAACTCGCTTCCGCTCAGGCGCCTGCCGGAAAGCCGAGAGTGAATGACTCCGAGAACGCGCTCGTTGACAGGAGTTTCCGTGAGAGGCAGCAAGATCACTTCATCCACTGGCGCCGCAGATCGTTGTGTGCCCGGGTCAAACTTGCGGATAGTCTCAACTTCGTCGCCAAAGAACTCAATCCGCAACGGACGATCCGCTTCCGGTGGATACACATCGAGGATGCCGCCACGCAGGGCGAACTCTCCAGGCATGTCGACTGCATCGGCAGAGTTATAGCCAATTGTGCGGAGGTGCTCGAGCAGCGGATCGATGTCGATGGTCTCAGCGCGCCGCACAATCCGCGCTAAATCCGCGTAATACTCGGCCGTATTCAGACGCATCGACGCCGCCTCGAGCGGCACTAGCACGATCGACGCCGCCCCGGTTGCAATTTTCCAGAGCACTGAGGCGCGTTCTTCCTGGATCTCCGGATGAGGAGAAAGCTTCTCAAATGGGAGAACGTCGTGTGCCGGCAGCTTGAGAATTGCCTTAGGACTTACAGAGCCCGTGAGCTCCGCCATCGATTGCAGAGCCGGCAACATCTCCTCGGCTGCTCGATTGTTTTCAACGATGACGACCAGCGGAGCACCAGCAGCTGCGGAGAGCAAAGGAAGGTGCAGAGCTTTGGCAGAATTGGTGAGTCCGGAGACACCTCGCCGCCCCGCACGGCTCTTGAGATGGGAGACCGTACGCCGAAGGGCTTGAGACTTCTCGACGTCCGCAAGCAACTCGCGGACAAAAGGCAAGACCATGGGGGCAGAGTCCATTTTAACAGTCAGCGGCCCCGATTCCTCTGGCCCGATTAGCCAAGCGGCAGGGGACGTATAAACTGTCTCCCGTGAACCTCGCCTTTTTCGGCGGTACCTTCGATCCAGTTCATCGCGGACACATCGCCGTCGCCGAGAGCGCGACGAAGCACTTTGAGCTTGGCAAAGTGTTGTTCGTCCCGGCGGAGTTGCCGCCGCACAAACAAGATCATGCGCTTACTCCCTTTGCGCATCGCTTCGCAATGGTCGCGCTGGCAACGCAAGGTCATCCGACATTCATTCCCTCCGACTTTGAGGCCCGGCTCTACGCAGAAACTGGCAAACCTAACTTTTCGCTGGAGACGATCCGCCGGCTCAAGAGCACGCTGAAGAAAGCAGACAAGCTCTACTTTCTCGTCGGCATTGACGCGTTTCTCGACATAGCGAATTGGCATCGGGCAGTGGAGCTGCTCAAGGAATGCGAGTTCATCGTCGCGAGTCGTCCTGGATACTCTTTAGGAGACATCGCAGGTGCTCTTCCGGAGCGGCTCCGACCCAAAGCCGAGGTGCTGAAGGCAGCGAGCAAAGCAGGCGGTGGGCTGGCGCCTTCAGGTTCGGTGATGGCGTTTTCCGGCGTCACTCTTCACCTGCTGGAAGATGTCTCTGAGCGCGTCTCCTCCACACAATTGCGCGCTGCTGCTGCTTCCTCCGGCAGGCGACTCGAGGGATATGTTGGAGACCCCGTTGCCGAGTACATCCGCAAGACTCGGCTCTATCGTTCAGCTGCCAGTTCTGACAGTCCGACCACAGCGCCGCCCGTCGCCCCCAGTGTCAAAAAGAAATCACGGCGCTGAAATCTTCCACAGACTAGAATCAAATACAAGAAAACCTCGACAACGGAGAAGAATCCAACCACAAGAATGAATGCCCAGATCCGAAGCCAGGTAGTCTCTGCCGTTCAGGCTTGCGAAGAAAAAAAAGGCGAGGACATCAGCATCCTCGAATTGGATAAGAACTCATCGGCATTCACCGACTACTTCCTCATCTGTACCGGAAAGAATCCCCGTCAGATTCAGGCCATTGCCGACGAAGTAGAGCTGCGCCTCAAGAAGGCCGGTTCTCCTGCCAACCAGATGGAGGGTTACAACCAGGCCGACTGGATCCTGATCGACTATGTGGACTTTGTCGTCCACGTGTTTTCGGAAGCTTCGCGCAAGTTCTACGACCTGGAACGGCTCTGGAAGTCGGCACGCAAGGTAACCGTCGGCGATCTGAAAAAGCCTGCGGTTAGCCCGCGTGCTCTTAAATCTGCACGCACGAAAGCTCCAGCCAAGGTAGCATCGCGGACACGCAACTCAGTCGCTCGAAAGCCTGCCCGAGTCACTGCACACCGCCGCAAGTCTTCTTGATGAAACCAGCGAACGTACTCACGCGCTTCTCCGATCGCGTGGATGACTACATAAAGTATCGCCCGGGATACCCGCCTGGAGTAGTTCAGCTCCTCAAGGATCGTTGTGGGCTGAGTCCCAATTCGGTAATCGCCGACATCGGCTCAGGACCAGGGAACCTCGCGCGCCTGTTCCTCGACAACGGCAATGAAGTGTTTGCCGTGGAACCAAACGCCGAAATGCGCAATGCCGGCCAACAGCTCCTTGGACATTACCGCCAATATCACAGTATCGAGGGCTCGGCAGAAGATACGCATCTCGCTGGCAGTTCGGTCGACTTCATTACTGCAGCGCAGTCATTTCACTGGTTCGATTGGCCACGAGCTAATGCCGAGTTTAAGAGAATTCTGCGGCCTCACGGGTGGGTTGTGCTGCTGTGGAATGACCGGCGGCTAGAGTCGAGTCCTTTTCAGCGAGAGTATGAGCAGCTGCTTCTTCAATATGGAACTGATTACGCTGAAGTAAAAACTCAGGGACGAGCTGCCGTTGACGGGATTGCCGAATTCTTCTCAGGCCGCTTCGTGAAAGTCTCTCTGGACAATTCGCAATTTTTCGACTTCGCGGGTCTTAAGGGCCGCGTACTCTCCGCCTCGTACGCTCCGAAACCGGATCATCCGAATCATGCTCTTATGCTGGCCGAGCTGGAAAGACTCTTCCGCAAGTGCGCAAATGGCGACGAGGTAGCGTTCGAGTACGACACGAACATGTACTTCGGACAGCTCAAATGAAGCTGCGCGTCGTCTGGATCGCGCCGAAATCACGCAGCAGAGAGCCAGCTTACGATGCGCTCACTCGGGAATACATAAGTCGCATATCCAGGTATCAATCCATTGAAGCGTCCGACTTGCCCCATGAAAGCGCTCTACTCAAACTGCTCGAACAATCCGCCGGCCGCACCAAGCCATTGCTTGTGCTGCTCGATAGTCGCGGTAAGGACATGACTTCAGAGCAGTTTGCGGAGTTCATCGAAGCTCAGCATTCAGCAGATGTGCAGCAATTGATGTTCGCCGTCGGTCCAGCAGACGGATTCAGCGACGCAGCCCACAAGGTAGCAAACAAGATCGTCTCACTCGGCAAGATGACACTTCCTCACGAACTTGCGCGGGTCGTTCTCCTCGAGCAAATCTACCGGGCATTTACAATAATCAGGAAACATCCGTACCACTGCGGGCATTAATGTTCACTCAGGAACCTATTACCGAAGAGCTGGTGCAAGAGGTTGCTCGAAGGATCGTCAAAGAGGTTCATCCTCGGCGAATTATCGCCTTTGGGAGCTACGCCCGGGGAGAGCAAAAACCCGACAGCGACCTTGATCTCATTGTGGAGATGGAAACCGATAAGCCGTTCTATGAGCGCGGTATGGCCATAGCCGCCCTCTTTCGTAATCGACGGTGGGCAATGGATCTCCTGGTTTACACGCCTGAGGAATTCGCCGAGCAGAGGGGCGTATTAGGCTCACTACTTTCTATGGTGGAGCGAGAGGGAAAAGTCATCTATGAGCGCTCCTGAGCGCGATCCACTTCAGTGGTTGCTGAGGGCTCAAAGCGATCTGTTAAACATCGATAACAATCTCACTTCGCTCACAATTCCCTGGGACACAATGGTCTTTCATGCGCAGCAGGTCTGCGAGAAGCTGCTGAAAGCGGTTGTCGTTCAGAAGGGCAACGTGCCGCCACGTTCCCATGATCTTGTGCTCCTGTTGAACATGTGCCCTGAGGTTACCGCTCGGGACACTTCTCTGCCGCAAGATATGGACAAACTGATGCTGCTCTTCGGCTCTCGATATCCAGACACAAAGTGGCCTTCCGAGACAGAGGGAAGAAACTCTGTTGCGATAGCTCGCAGACTCGCAAACATTATTGTCCCGATGATCAAGACAAAACCGTGACTGACGTTCGCCGCGGTCTCATTATCGTTAACACCGGTCCCGGAAAGGGAAAGACGACTGCCGCGATGGGGACGGCCCTTCGCGCCGTCGGCAATGGCATGAAAGTTCTCATGCTGCAGTTCCTGAAAGGATCGTGGCATTACGGTGAACTCGACGCGGTGAAGGCCTTCGGCGAGAATTTCGTAATGAAGCAACTCGGACGCGGCTTCGTAAAAGTCGGCGGCGCTGAGACCGATCCGGAAGACATCCGAATGGTCGAAGAGGCGTGGCAGGAGAGTCGAGCGGAGATTCTTTCTGGAAAGTGGGATTTAGTCATTCTCGACGAAATTAATTACGCCATCAGCTACGGCATGTTGGATCCCGAGAAGGTTGTCGAAACGCTGAAGCAAAAGCCCGAAATGGTGCACGTAATCTTGACCGGACGCAGCGCACATCCGAAAATCGTTGAAGTTGCCGATACAGTCACCGAGATGCGCCAGGTGAAGCATGCCTACGAAGCCGGTATTCTGGCGCAAAGAGGAATCGAGTACTAATGACGTGGTTTAAGCGGGAAAGCTCCGAATTGGACCCTTCGGGCGAGAAGCGCGTTCGCACTGAAGGTCTTTGGGAAAAATGTGAAGGCTGCCGTCAGATCATCTGGAAGAAGGATCTCGACGCGAATCTCAACGTCTGCCCCAAATGCGACCAGCATTTCCGCCTCGACGCACGCGCCCGCCTCGCCATGCTGCTCGACAACAGCGAGTGGGAAGAAACCGAAACCAATCTCAGCTCCACCGATCCACTCAAATTCGTCGATACCAAAGCTTACAAGGACAGGTTGGCGAAAGCCCAAAAAGAGACCGAGATCTCCGATGCGATCATCAACGCCGAGGGCCTGCTCGACGGCAAGCAGGTAATCGCCAGCGCCATGGAGTATCGCTTCATCGGCGGAAGCATGGGAGCGGTAGTCGGCGAAGCCATCACGCGGGCCATCGAGCGGGCCATTCAAAAGCGCAAGCCGCTCATCATCATTTCGGCCTCTGGCGGTGCCCGCATGATGGAAGGCGTCGGCTCCCTTATGCAGATGGCAAAAATTTCGGCCGCACTCGCCAAGCTGGACGACGCCAGCCTGCCTTTCGTCTCCGTCCTCACCGATCCCACTACGGGAGGCGTAACCGCCTCATACGCAATGCTTGGCGACCTTAACATCGCCGAGCCAGGCGCGCTGATCGGCTTCGCCGGCCCGCGCGTGATCGAGCAGACCATCAGGCAAAAATTGCCGGAAGGATTTCAACGCAGCGAATTCCTGCTCGAACACGGAATGCTCGACGCCGTAGTCCACCGCAAAGACCTGAAGCCGTACCTGTCACGCGCCCTGTCCTTCATGGCTGCCTGAGCTGAGATCAAGCCAACCTAACCACAGAGGATACGGAGGAGCGGTCGGAGTCCTGCCGAAATGCAAGTCATTTGTTTGCCCTACATACAACCAAGTGGTCCAGATTCTCTTCCTAGAGAGCGACGAACCTGCGACGGTCTGGCCGATGGAATTGAGAAGCCTCTCTGGATGGAGGCCCCTTGGGCACAGTCCTCACAACTCCTGAAACGCTCTTTCACGGCGCTTCTCACTCGCCGGAACGAAGGCATCCGCTCAAGCGGGCAGACTCTTCGACCGCAAAGAGCAAGCCTAAAGTGCTGATCGTGGATGACGAGCACCTGATTGCGGACACGCTCGCGGAAATCCTCAATGACAAGGGGTTTGAAGTCACTGCCGTGTATGACGGTCGAAGCGCACTTGAACACATTCAGGACTTCGATCCGGACATCCTCATCACGGATGTCGTGATGCCGGGTATGAGCGGAATAGAACTCGCAACCATTGTTCGGAGCACTTGCCCAACCACGCGAATCGTTCTTCTCTCGGGCCAGGCGGGAACAGCGGAACTGGTCGATCGGGCCAGACGCCAGGGCCATTCCTTTGAGCTGCTGTCGAAGCCGATTGCTCCGGAGGCTTTGCTGGAACGATTGCGAGAGAAGTGACCTTCGATGACGAACGCGCAGGGGAAGCGCACTTCGATATTCAAACGGGACTTGGGGCAGCGCCATTGGCTAGTACGGTACGGCTGCGCAACATTCTTCGTCGTCCTCGCGCTACTTCTCAATTCCATTCCTCCAGCCCAGTCCCTGCCCTTTCTCTTCTTTTTTGCAGCGGTCGCCCTTAGTGCAAGTGTCTGTGGTTTTGGTCCAGCACTGCTGGCTACGGGTCTATCGGCAATCGCTGCCGATTACTTCTTCCTAGGAATAGAGTTCTCATTCTCACACTCGCTGAGTGACCTTCTGCGGGTGAGCTTCTTTCTCCTGGTCGCTCTCCTGATAAGCAGCACTGCCAGACAGAAATCGAAAGCCGAAAAGCTCGCCGAGCAAAGTCGAGCGAAGCTTGCTGCGATTATCGAGTCTTCAGACGACTCCATCCTCACGAAAACACTTGACGGTACGATCACCACCTGGAACAAGGGAGCTGAAAGGCTCTATGGTTATAAGGCGGAAGAGATCGTGGGCAAGAACGTCGCGCAACTCGCGCCTCCGGAAAAGCAAGGCGAGATGACCGCCATCATGGAGAAGCTCAGACGAGGCGAGAGAATCGATCATTACGAGACGGTTAGGGTGACGAAAGATGGATCCAGAATCGATATCTCTCTTTCGGTGTCGCCTCTATTCGAGGATGGAAAGATATTTGGCGCGTCGTCGATTGCTCGCGATATCACTGCCAAGAAGCTCAACGAAGAGGCATTGCGAAGGGCCGAAAAGCTGGCTGCCGCGGGCCGTTTATCTGCGACCATCGCGCATGAGCTCAACAATCCCCTGGAAGCCATCATCAACCTCATTTACCTGGTCCGCAGTAGTCAGGGGTTAGACGAGAAGGCACGGCGGCGCCTGGATCTAGCCGACCAGGAGTTGGCCCGGGTGGCCCATATGACAAGGCAGACGCTAGGTTTTTATCGAGACAGCTCGTCTGCCACGCGACTTGACGTGACCAAGATCATGGACGAAGTGCTCGCGTTGTATATGCGTAAATTCGAATCCAAGGGCATAGGAGTCCAAAAGCAATATTGCGATCCGATGGCAGTGACGGCCTTCGCTGGCGAAATTCGTCAGGTCTTCTCAAACCTGGTCGCGAACGCTATCGACGCAATGACCGATTCGGGCTGCGTCACGATAAAGATAGCGAACTCTCGCGAGTGGAAAAATGCCAACCTGCCGGGCGTGCGCGTCACCGTCGCAGACTCCGGTTCCGGGATCAGTCCTGCAACTAAGCCGCGACTGTTTGAACCGTTCTACACGACAAAAAGGGACGTCGGAACCGGACTTGGCCTATGGCTCTCCAAGGAGATCGTCGAGAAACACGGCGGCTCTATTTCAGTGCGCAGCAGTATTCAACCCGGCCGCACGGGCACAGCATTCTCAGTTTTTCTTCCAATCGGTCCACCCGCAAAAACCCAGACTCAGGCAGCATAGGCTGCGTTCTGCTCCATCTCAGGTCGCGAAATCGGGGACTCTGCAGACAACGCTCGCGCCTTAATAGAAACGGCCACTTTCGCTTTCACCCTATCTCACTCACTTACTCGTACCTCAACGCCACCATCGGATCCACGCGCATCGCCTTCCGCGCTGGAACGTAACAGGCCAGGAGGGCAATAGCGCATAGCAGCACAGCGACGATCGCGAACGTGAATGGGTCAGTTGATTTGACTCCGAACAGCATTCCGGACATGAGGCGCGTCAGCGCGAGCGCTGCAGCCACCCCGATGCCGATACCTAACAGCGTCATGCGCGCGCCGTCGCCCAGGATCATCTTCAGAACATCGAAACGTTGTGCTCCCAGGGCCATGCGGACTCCAATCTCTTGTGTTCTGCTGCCCACCAGGTATGAGAGCACGCCGTAAATGCCTACACTCGCGAGCAAGAGAGCGAGTGCAGCGAAGCAGCTTAGCAGGATCATCACGAAGCGCTTGGTCGCAATCGAGGCGGCTACGCTTGCGTCCATCGTTTCAGCTCCGAATGCCACGATCTCGCTGTTGCTTCGCGCTAGCGAATTGCGGATCGCCTGGAACAGATCGGATGGCGCACTTTCCGATCTGACGAGCACACCCATTCCACCAACCATTTGGCCGATCGTCTCCTCCGGAAGTTGGAAGAGTGGCCGATATAGTTGTGTGCGCAGAGGCCCGACAGCATCCCGATCGATTCCCCACTGATTGACGTGGCCCACTATTCCAACGATCTCCACTGAGTTCTTCTCGCCAAAATACAGACGCTTGTCGATGGGATCCGAATTGGGAAAGAACTTGTGCGCGAAGACATCGTCGATCACGGCTACGTGAACCGAGCTCTCGTTCTCGCTCTCGGTGAAGAAGCGGCCACGCAGCAAAGGAATGCCCATAGCGTTCAGATAGTCGGCACCTACGAGATAGTTCAACGCCCAACTCTTCTCGTTATCGCTGGTTGGCTTCGGCTGTCCTTCAATCCAGAAGGGCGTCTCATCGTCGCTTTGAAGCGGTATTGAGCCCCAGGTAAACGAACTTGCTTGTATGCCAGGCGTGGAGTTGATTTGACGCTCGGCTTCGCGAAATGCGGCCCGAATCTTGGCAGGGCTCGCATCGTTGAAAGATGGCGGAAGCGAGATGCCAAACGAGAGCACATGATGAGGATCGAAGCCGGGATCGACATTCCATAAGCCCACGAGCGTTCGGACCATCAGTCCGGCTCCCACGAGCAGCACCAGCGCTGTAGCCATCTCGATCACTACGAAAGCTTTCTGTGTGTGCGCGCGCGAACCGCTGAAACCGCGAGCATTGTCCTTGAGCGTGTCGAAGAGATTTCCCGCCGAGATCCTCAACGCTGGCGCGAGCCCGAACAGAATTCCAGCAACAAGCGAGATCAAAAACGTAAATGCCAGGACGCGCCCATCGAGTCCGATGCCGGATGCGCGCGGAAGCGCACTTGGAAGAGTCGCCAGCGCAGCGTGAGTTCCCCACTTCGCGACCAACAGACCGAGCACCCCGCCGGAGACGGCCAGCATTGTGCTTTCGGTAAGAAGTTGACGAATTACCCTCCCCTGCGCTGCGCCCAGTGCAAAGCGAACAGCAAACTCGCGGCTGCGGGCCTTCGACCGCGCCAGCAGAAGATTCGCGACATTCACGCATGCGATCAGCAGAACGAATCCGACGGCGCCAAGCAAGACCCACAGCACAGACTGGCTGCTCCGCACCATGTCTTGCTTGAGTGGGAACATCGTAGCGGCGATTCCCTTGTTAACGTCCGGATAGGCCGCCGCGAGATTACGACTCACGGAAAGCATGTCCGCGCGCGCCTGCTCGACAGTCACGCCCGGCTTCAAGCGGCCGATTCCGTGAATGCCGAGGCCGGAGCCGCGATGCAGGAGGAGATTGTTGGTCCATTGCCCAATAGGGACGTAGACCGCTGCAGAACGAAAAGAGGCCAGCAACAGGTCCCGTTGGTCCGGAAGTACGCCGATGATCGAATAAGACTTGCCATCAAGCGTAATACCCTGTCCCACAACGTTCGGATCAGAACCGAATTTCTCACGCCACAACGACTCACTTAGAAGTGCCATCGGCACCACGCCAACTTCGTCCTCCCCAGGACGGAGCATTCGTCCAGCCAGCGGCTTGATGCCCAGAAGGGGAAAGAAGTCCGAGGAGACGAATACGCCGCGAATTTGCTCCGGTTGCCCGTGCCCTCCGAGAATGAACGTCGTAATCCGGCTGATGGCCATTGCAGAAAAAGTGTGGTTGTTCTTCTGCCAGTCGCGGAAGTTGGGATAAGAGATCGAGCCATTGTCGAAATTCGGCTTGCTCTCGTGCAGAGTGACCAACTGCTCAGGATGCGGGTACGGCAGAGGATTCAGCAAAACCCCGTTCACGATGGAAAATACTGCAGTATTGGCGCCAATGCCCAGAGCAAGAGTCGATATTGCGATCAGGGCAAAAGCTGGAGACTTGACCAGCATGCGCAGGCCGTAGCGCACGTCTTGCAGAAAGGCCTCCAAGGAAGCTCCCGACCACATATCGTGCGTGACCTCTTTAATAAGGCCCACATTGCCAAATTCACGCTGGGCCGCATCCTGAGCTTCGCGCAAACTCTGGCCATCGCGCACGCGTTCGCGGGCCGCCATCTCAAGGTGGCTGCGAATTTCGGCTTCGAGATCAGCGTCCCTTTTGTCTCGTTTGGACATGAGACCCCCCTCCAGGCTGGAGCGACCTGAGACGCCGTTGCGGGATGGACAGCGTCAAGGTTTATGGCTGTAGACGGTCTACATCCTAAATAGTTAGCAGAAGCCTGAGTTCATGCTAACGGGCGGCGCTGCACCGGTTGAGATTGATTCCTCTGATGATCCGTCTCTTTACACTCGGACAGCTTTAACATGAGCGATTTCTATAGCGTATTTCATTATATGAATTATAGATTTTTTATCTTGAATTCATCAGTTGTTCTTAGGTATGTTCTGCCACTGTCACAGCTCTGCGCATTCTTGGCATCGTGTCGCGGGGCGAAGTCTGGGACGCAGCAGCCAAAGAGATCTTCTGGAGGGAGCCGCAATGACGTGCCGCCTTTCCGCAAAGTCCTACCTCAGGACCCTTTTCAGCCTGATTTTTTCCGCAGCATTTTCGCTACTGCTCACCGGGGGAGTCGTTCAAGCCCAAATCGCAACTGCGTCGCTGAACGGCACAATTACCGATCCCTCGGGAGCGTTGATTCCCGGCGCGACAGTAAGCTTGAAGAACGTGGCCACCAATGTGGAGCGAACCACCACGACGAATAGCGCCGGTCACTACGTGCTGGTCAACATCAATCCCGGCGGTTACACGCTTACTGTGCATAAGGACGGCTTTAGCACGGTATTGCAGCCGGAATTCGCGCTCGAGGTGAATCAGACTTCGACGCTGGATTTCAGCTTGCATGTTGGGTCGGCTGTAGAGAGCATTACAGTCGAGGCGGCGGAGACCGGCTTGCAAACCTCCACTTCCGAATTGGGAACCGTGATCGACAGACGCGCGGTGAACGACCTGCCTTTGAACGGCAGAAACTTTACACAACTGCTGAATCTGACGCCCGGGGTAAGCGCGGTGAACACTTCTCAGAACAGCAGCAATCAACAGTTCGCCGGAAACACCGTCGGCTCATTCTCCTTCCCATCCATCAATGGTCAGACCAATCGCAGTAATCTTTTCCTTCTGGACGGAGTAAACAACCAGGAAAGCTTTGCAAGCACATATTCAGTCCCGCCGATCCTCGACGATATTCAGGAGTTCAAAGTCGATTCGCATAACGATCAAGCTCAATTCGGAGGTGTCCTGGGTGGTGTAATCAACGTGGTTACCAAATCGGGAACTAACCAGTTTCACGGAACAGCGTGGGAGTTCTTCCGCAACAGCGCGCTTGATGCTAAGAACCCGATCACCGGCATCAACGAACTCCACTTGAACCAGTTCGGGGCAAATATCGGTGGTCCTGTACTTCTGCCTCACTACAACGGGCGCAACCGGACGTTCTTCTTCGGCAGCTATGAAGGAATACGACGCCATGAGGGCAACGCGAATCTCGTGTTCATTCCAACTCCGGCGGAGATTGCCGGCGATTTTCGTCTGGATCCAAATGGCAAAGCACTCGCCCAAATCTACAATCCCTACAGCACAACGTCTGCTGGTGCTCGGACACCTTTTCTGTGCAACGCTGGAACCACAACACCAGCGCCGTTGATGGCCGGCACGAAGCTCCAGGCTCCGGCGGGAACTACTACACCTCCCGCGGGAACTTCTGCATGCAACATCATTCCAACGGGTTTGATCGACGCGAACATGCAGAAAGTCGCGCAACTACTCTACGGTCCACTGACGCCAAACTCGACTAGTTCCGCGGGGAACTATGGGCAAACGCTGCTGAACACACAAGAACCTAACAGCTACAACATTCGCATCGATGAGCAGCTTGGCGAAAAGAATGCGATTTTTGGTCGTTTCAGCCACATCAATTCCCCGCGCAGCATTCCGGGGATTTTTGGGCAAACAAATTTCAACAACTATTGGGCTCACCAACTGGGCATTGGTTGGAATCACACCTTCGGTCCAACGGCGGTTCTCTCAGTTCAGTTCGGGAGGAACTACGGCTACTCAGTAAATCCTGTCCTGCTTCCTGAGAGTCTGTCGCAGCAGTTAATACAGGCTGGCGGTTATGACCAGAGCTTTGCTTGTGGGTACACACTCGGGCCGAGGAAGTGCTACTTCAACGCGCTCCGCTTCGCCGACGGGGGTTTTAGTAGCGGAAACTCCGCTCCTGAGGAAGGCACGAGTCCCGCAGTGGTTGCCGACATATATCAGTGGCGCGGTAATTTCACCAAAACGCACGGCAAGCACACGTTCAGCGCGGGAGCGGAGTTCAACACGAACGGCTTTCAGCAGACGTTCAACCAGAACCACCTCGACTTCAGTGCAACGCAAACGGCCAGCGCTACTTCATCGGGGAAAGGCGGATTCAGTGCTGCATCGTTCCTGCTTGGCATTCCCAGCGGTGACACCTACCGAAATGAATTCGAGACGGAACATGGCGGTTGGGTAGATGGCTTTTACTTCCAGGATCAATGGAGGGTGACCGACAAACTGACGTTGAACCTCGGCGCACGCTACGATGTGACCTACGTTCCCGTTTACGGAAGTATCAAGGACGGCAACGCTCCGATCGGTAACCTCAACCTACGTACAGGAAATTATGAATTGCAGTTCGTTCCTCCAAGCTGTGCGACGACTGGTAACAAGCCTCCGTGCATTCCGACACCAGACGGATCTTTACCGTCCCACGTGATCGTTTCTCCGCTGGGCGGACACTTCTGGCCGAATGCCTACGACAATATCCAGCCACGAGTTGGATTTGCATACAGGCTGCGAAATTCCACGGCTCTTCGAGCCGGATACGGGCGCTTCTATGACAACTGGGCAGCGGTGATCCAGATGGCACAGAATCAGCAAGGGACCTGGCCTCGAACCGATCAGCTCATCGTTTCGCCGAACCAAACCGGAGTGCCGACTGTCTTTGCTGAGAATCCATTGCAGGGTGCGAACACGACTCCTGCTCCCACGCCGTTCGAGCAAAACAATTGGTTCGTCGATCCGAACCTCAAGAATCCATACTCCGATCAGTGGAATCTCGGAGTTCAGCAAGCCCTGCCATCGAATACGACTGTGACGGTAAATTATGTCGGCTCGCGGGGTCACAGACTCGATGTAAACATCAATGGCAATCAGGCACTAACGCCTGGGCCGGGACAGATTCCTTCGTCAAGTTGCTTGCGAACCCCAAGCTGTCAGGCGACGCTTGTCGCCCAGGCGCGCTTCCCACTGCCTTACTCTGTCGTCACCCACTATGACACCAGCGTCGGCAAATCGTGGTACGACTCACTACAGGTATCGGTCGACAAGAAAACGTCGCACGGATTGAGTTTCCTGCTCTCCTATACCTGGTCTAAGACGCTCAGTATTGGATCTGATGAGTGGTTCAGCGCCGGAACTAACGGTACATCGATTCAGAATCCCTACAACCTCGCTGCGGAAAAGGCGCTTGCCGGATTCGACTTACCGCAGATATTCAATGCGCACGTCGTGTACGAGCTTCCATTCGGAGCCGGAAAACCCCTGGCAAGCGGTAATCGCGTGATTGACGCGGTCATCGGAGGTTGGCAGATCAATGGCATCGCTAATCTCAATTCGGGAACGCTTTATAATGTTCTCGCAAATAACAGTATTCCCAATGTGGGCGCTGTCAATGGTGGTTCTGAACGAGCAAACCTGATGGGTGATCCCAGTTCCGGCACCTGCCCGAACGGAGCCGCGGTAGGAACTCGCAGCTGCTGGTTCAATACGTCCGCTTTCGCCATACCTGCAGCGAACACCTTCGGCACTTTCGGTCGCAATATTTTGCGATCGGACGGCCGAGCCAACTTTGACTTCTCTGTCTTCCGCAACTTCCCAATCACGGAAAGAACGCGGATTGAGTTCCGGTCGGAGGCTTTCAACGTCACAAATTCACCGATTTGGGGCATACCAAGGGCCAACATCAGCACCGATGGAGCCAACTTCGGAGTGGTGAATTCCACCGCGTCGGGTTATGCTCCGCGGCAACTGCAGTTTGCGCTGAAGCTTTACTATTGACGCTCCAGTTTGAGGTCTGGATTCAAGTGGCATCGCGAAGCGCGATGCCACTTTTGTCTAAAGGATAATATCTTCGACTGCCGAGCAAGCAGTTAAGGTCATGATTTGGAGCGCGGACTCACACATCGTCTTGTCTTTTTCTTGCTGCTCACGTTGAGCGTGGCTCCGTTCTCAACAGCGCAGAACGGGGAGGGTTCTCCTCCTTCCAAAGCAACTCCTGACGTGCCGCGACTTCCCGATGAATGTAAGTCTGTCGATCGCGCGTCCGCAGAAATCCTTCAAAGGCTCGCTGTGCAGCCTGACGCAGCGCTCTATCGCCAGCTTGGAATGGAATTTGGGCGAGGTGGCGACTATAAGTGTGCCCTAGCCTCCTTTGAGGCGGCGGTAGCTGTCGAACCCGCGGCGGTCGGGGCCTACTACGATCTCGCCTTGGCGCTCATTCAGAGCCAGCAGCCTCAGCGGGCCGTTCAGGAGTTGCGAACTGTTATCCAGCAGCAACCAAACTCGTTTGCCGCTCACAACGCACTGGGGCTAGCGCTGCAGGATTTGCGCAACCCTGAGGCGGCCGGGCAGGAATTCAAGAACGCAATCGCCATCAATCCGCGCTTTGCGCTCGCTTACTACGATCTGGCCCAATTATTAGCCTCGCAAGGAAGCTACAAGGCGGCGACGTATTACATTGAGCAGGGACTTGCTGCTTCGCCCGCTACGCAATTGTCGTTGCAGATGAAAACAACGCTCGCCGTGGCGCGTGCTCAACTCGGCGACTACGCTGGGGCTATTCCTCTCCTTCAGGAGGTCGTGGCTGCGAGCCCAAACTCACCAGATCTGCACTACGATCTTGGCACCGCTTACGCTCATCGCGAGAACTACCGCGAGGCAGTGAAGGAATACAAAGAAGTCCTGCGGCTCGATCCTAACCGCGCAGACACTCAACTTCTGCTCGCGAAGGCGTTCTTGAATCAGAGCGCGGTTGAGGAGGCGATTCCCTATCTTCAGGAGTACACACGTCGCAATCCAACGAACCTTGAGGGACTCGAAATACTTGGTGACGCGCTGAAAGATTCCAGCCATCCCGACGACGCGATTGCCGTATTGAATCGCGTTCTCCAGGCGAATCCTTCGAGCTACAAGGCTCACTACGATCTGGGAGTTGTTCTGGGGCGCGCTGGCCGCATAGACGAGGGTATTCGCGAACTGCAAACGGCAGTGAAGCTCAAGCCGGATAGCTCGGAGGCGCGATACCAGCTCGCCCGCCTGCTGGCACGGAACAAGCAGGAGGCGGCGGCGAAGGAGCAGTTTGCCGCCTTCGAACAAATCAAGCAGAAAGAGGAACGGCAGACTAAGGCCGCCTTTCTCAGCAATCAGGCGAATGATTCGCTCAAGCAGGGACGTGTAAAAGAAGCAGTTGAGGGCTATCGCAAAGCCGTATCGCTCGATTCGAACGACGCCAAGCTGCACTACAACCTCGCCGTTGCTCTTTCCCAAATTGGAGATGAGACGGCAGAGCAGCTCGAACTTCGACAGGCGATATTCCTCGATCCCAAGTTTGCTCCGGCCCACAATCAACTCGGCTCGCTGATGATGTCGAAGGGACGATTCTCCGATGCCGAGCGTGAATTCACCACAGCACTCGACATCGATCCTCAGTCGGCCGAGGCGCTCAACAATTTAGGCACAGCGCTTGGGCGGCAAGGGAGGAACGAAGAGGCCGAGCGGCTGTTTCGACGAGCGATCGATATCGATCCTGAATCTCCGTTGGGCTATGTGAATCTCGGACTCACGCTTGCTTCGGCAGGTAAGTACAGCGATGCCGAACAGCAATTCCGAACTGCTCTGCAACTTCAACCTGACAACATGAACGCGCTCACTGCTCTCGGCATGTTCCAGGGGAAGACTGGGCGTCACGCCGAGTCGGTAGAAACCTTTCGAAAATTAGCCGCAGTCAATTCTTCCTCTCCCGATGCCCACATCAATCTGGGCATCGCATTGGGCGATGTCAACGACCTTGAGGGTGCGTTAGCGGAATTCTCGGCGGCCGCTCGTCTGGCTCCGAGTTCCGCGATGGCCCACTACAACCGCGGCAGGGTCCTCTACGCACTTCATCGGAATGAGGAGGCTCGCAGGGCACTCGAGACGGCCGCAAAACTCTCGCCTAACTACATTGATGCCCTGCTCTTGCTGGGAGTCATCGAGCACTCCTCGCCGTATGCTACCCAACTTTTTCAGCGTGTAGTCGATCTCGATCCCTACAATGCTCAGGCGCGCTTTTACCTTGGTCGCAATCTGCTTCAGGAGGGCAAGAAAGACGAAGCGATTGCACAGTGGAAGAAGGCAGTCGAGAGCGATCCGGACAATCTCTCTGCGTTGTCGAGCCTTACCCGCGTGCTCGGTCAGACGCAAAGTCCCGAATCGGGAGCTTATGCGGTCCGCCTCCAGACACTGCAGGAAAAGCACGAGACTACTGAGCGGGTGAAAGAACTCAACAACTTCGCTCTGCGCTCCGCAGAAGAACTGCGGTGGGACCGGGCAGTGGCCCAATTGCAGGAGGCCATCACTTTGTGCGGGCACTGTGTCCAGCTCGGCGTCCTGCGGAAAAACATGGGCCTAATCTATGCTCGTAAAGGTGATGCAGAACACGCACGGCAGGAACTCCAGATGGCGCTGAAACTGCTGCCCAATGGACCGGATTTGATCGCTACAGAACAGGCCCTGCAGCAGCTCCGGCAATCCTCACCTTCTGCGCACTGATTGCCGATCAATCGCACCTCTGGTTGTCGTTAAGGACCTGTTCCACGGGAGGGTTCGTCGATTTTCAGAATCCGATCGCCTCGAACGTGCTCCAGCTTTTGCACAATCCCACTCGGCCACTTGATTTCGATGCTCTCGGCCTCGCTGGCTGAACCCAGTCCGAAGTGCACGCGCTTGTCGCTGGAAGAGAGATAGCTGCTGGCGGTACTTACAATCGCGAACTGCGGGCCTGCTTTCGTGACAAGTTTCACTTCGGCACCGATCGCGTCGCGATTGCTTGTATGGCCAACAAGTTCGAGCATCAACCAATGGTTTTGCGGAGCCGTTGTGTTCAGGAGAATGTGTACTGGGCCGTCGTTCGTCGTCACGACCGCGTCCACGCGACCATCATTGTTAATGTCGCCGATGGCCATACCGCGTCCGACCCAAGGCTCCTGCAACGCAGGTCCGGAGAGTACCGAGACGTCTTCAAAGCCCTGCCCAGTGTTGCGAGCGAGTAGCATCGGCTCGCGATAATGAAGGTTGGGATAGGACAATTCAATTGTGTCCAAATCATGTCCCTGAGCTACTAGAAGGTCCTTCCAGCCATCGTTGTCATAATCGAGGAAGCGCACTCCCCATCCCGAGTGGAGTGCCGTCATATGTCCGATTCCCGAACTGAGACTCGCATAGGCAAAGGTGGAGTCGCCTCTGTTTTGATAGAGCGCATACCGCTGGTTGGCAAGATCGGTGACGACGAGATCCGGGAATCCATCGTTGTTGTAGTCCGCGAAATCGACGCCCATGCCGGCATACGTATGACCGTCTCCGTCGACCGCTGCCTCCGACAACAATCCGACTTCTTCGAAGGTGCCATCCCCCTTATTGCGATAAAGGAATTCACGCATGGAATCGTTGGCGACAAAGAGATCGATATGTCCATCGCGGTCGTAATCGGCCAAAGCAATGCCCAGCCCCTTGCCCTCCTTGGAGATTCCGCTCTTCCCTGAAACCTCGGTGAAGTGACCGTTGCCATCGTTGTGGTAAACCAATGGAGCAATCGCGTGGAACACGTCTGGCTGGCAGTACGCACGATATCCTTCCTTCCTCTCACCGCACCAGATATCTGCAAAATCCCATTCGACATAGCGCAACACCACCAGATCGAGCCGGCCATCGTTGTCCAGATCCACCCACGCGGCGCTTGTAGACCAGCCCCTGCCACGAACTCCGGCCTTCTCCGTAACATCCGTAAACGTGCCGTTGCCGTTGTTGTGATAAAGCCGATTGCCGCCATAGGCAGTAACAAACAAGTCTTCGTAACCGTCGTTGTCGTAGTCGCCGACCGCGACTCCCATCCCGTAGCCCGCGCCTTGCAGACCAGCTCTCTCGGTTACGTCTTCGAACTTGCCGTCTGCCTTCTGGTGATACAAACGATTCCAGTATTTCGGACCTGTCTTCTGCGGAATTTCGCCCTTGGGCGTGGGATCTGTTAACGGCGCACCGTTGACAAAAAAGAGATCGAGGCGGCCATCGTTGTCATAGTCGAAGAGGGCCCCACCCGCGCCCATCGTCTCAAGCAAGTATTTCTTGGACGTGTGCGACGCCAGGTATTCGAAGTTCACACCACTTGATCGGGTCACATCGACGAAATTGCCAGTGATTCGGTCTTTAGTGGGTGGGACCGTCTGCTTTGTGGTTTGAGCGCTCCCCCACCCGCCGAGGAGCACGCAAAAGACTAGTGCTTTTTTGAAATGAATCACGACGCGCGGTGACTACCGTTTTCTCGCCATCCTGGCAACAAAGCGTTCGCGCGGTAGTTCGATTCGTTGTAGTGTGGATTGCGGCTCGGCGCGTAAATCCGCTTTCCCGTAAAGGGATGGTCCTGAGTGTAAATCCACACGCTGTTCTGATCCCAGAGAATGACTTCATCCCGCGCGCCGCCGCTCAGGTCGGCGACGGCAGCGCACAGATCGGGATGCCCGTCATCCGGGAACATCACAATCCGCTGCATCTGCGCATCAATCATTCCACCTTCCCGAACGTTACCTGAGAGTAGAACAAAGTCCTGCCCATCGCCACGCCAGTTGACTGGGAGCATTGAGCTGGCTGAGTGAATGGGTTCATCCTGGAGCAGAATGTTTCCGTCATGGTCGAACAAAGTCACGATCCCTGGATTTTTCCAGAAATTTACAGTCATGTATTGCAGGCCGGGCAGATCGGGACGGAACTTGCCGATCGTTCCGCTTTGCGCGTGACCGACTCGCACATGATTGAGAATGGCACCCCGTTTATCGAAGATGACGAGACCTTCGTCGCTGCCACTCACATAGGCACGTGGCTCCGCATTCGCATCGCCGCTCAGATTGCCCATGAATACTGCATCGGCGTGATCCTGTAGCTCTTCATCATGGCTCCAGAGCTGGCGGCCGTTGTGGTCCCACAGCGAATATCCGATCAGGAGCTCATCGAGACCGTCGCCATCTACGTCGAACGGATATGGGAAATGTCCGGTTTGTCCTTTTCCGCGCCATATGAGTTCTAAATTGTTGTTGAAGATCCAAAAACTCTTGTAACGATCCTTTACCAGGATGTCGTGCCGCCCCTTGTTGCCTGAGACGTTCAGGAGCGCGATCGAATCGCCATTTTCAAATTGATAAGGCGCACGGGCGCCGCTCGCAGCAGGCTCTTCTGCGGGCATCCATGCCCAGCGTTTTACCTTTCCCGTTTTTCCTTCAAGGATCTGCAGCTTGAAATCGCGGACTGTGATTACTTCGTTCTGTCCATCTCCATCGACGTCGTGAATCTGCAGTGGCAAATCGTTGGTGAGAAGAATGTTGCGAGGATCGGGACGTCCAGACTGCCACAGAATCTTGCCGTCGAGTGTGACAGCAGTGAGACAGCTGATTTGATCGTGCGCATCGCCTTGCACTCGCGGGACGTTCTGAGCGATTAGGATGTCGACTTGACCGTCGCCGTCCAGATCGCCGAACCGAGCGCTGCGGCCCGCTCCGAATCGTGGAGTTGAGAATTTCTTCCACAACTTCGGCTGAGGATTTTCTCTTCGCAGTCGTTCTGTTTCCGTATCGCGGGTGCGGATTTGGTTTGCGAGTTTGGTCTTCGCCTCTGGAGAGGCACTTACGCGGAAGTCTTGAAAGCGGGCGGGAATATTCGCCGTGATCCCTGCTTTGCCCTTCGTAAGCTCCTCGTCGGTCGCCGCAAGAACCTTCTGACCGTCGACGTAAGCCCTGATGTTCCGGCCGACGTTCTCGATTTTTAGTACGTAATACCTCTTCGAATCATATGAGAAGTCGCTCCGGCCCAATTCGCGCCACTCGGCAACACGGAGTTTTTTCTCAAGAGGCTGGCGCACGACCAAGCGGACAGAATTTCCGCCAGAAAGAGCAAACAAGTAGTAATGCCGATTCGTGTGATACCGGAAAACAACTCCAGCCGTCTCCATCAATGAAAGTGGCTTAACTCTCACTTCCACCGTGTAGTCGCTCCACTCCGGATCGCCGGTGACGAAGATGGGATTCATCTGCGCAGCTTGTTCGTTGACGAGATGCTGTTCCAAATAGGGATTTCCATCTTCGTCTCCTGTAACCCAGGCGTCTAGATGGCAAATAGCATTTGCCCAGGGACCGAGAGGAACACCGCGATTAGAAAGGTAGTGATATTCCTGAATTGCTCCGTTCAGTTGTCCGACAGGACGGGTTAACCAGCCTGGGGGAAAGCTGGAGAAATCGTCGCGAAACAGATCGCTTCCGTAATTCGCCGAGCTCTGCGCAGCATCGACAACCGATTTTTGAGACGCGGTCTGAGCAGCTACCAAGGCTTCTGACCACGCCGCTCCTGCTGCCGCGGAGCTCACTTTCAAGAACGTTCTTCGATCCATGAGGCAGCCAGTATAACGACGCAACAGCTTTCTGCTTCCTGATATTCTCGTGCGGGCCAGGACGTCGAGCTTGCATTTCGATCAGTGAAATCGCGCTCTGCGCCCAACTCCAAGATTCGTGTTGCGAGAGTATGCAAGAGGAAATCGGACAACTCAATCGACGACACTTTCTGGTACTCAGTGGAGCTGCCGCGGCGGGGCTGGCTGGCTCTAATGTTTATTCACGAGCGCAGGATGTGGAGACATCCGGACCTTTAAGCAGCCGGCGCGCGCCTGAGAACCCGATCGTCCTGCGATCGACGGAGATGGAAGTTGTGCTCGACCGGCACGACGGTCTTCCGTATGAATACCGTCTTTTGCGCGGAAACCGCCGCATGCTCGGCGAGGATCTCGGCATGCCGATTGCCGTTACTTTCTATGACAAGTCCACCGGCACGATTAAGACCGTAAGCGCCTCGGTCCAAAAGTACTCTGAACTGAAAGATCATTCCGACCTGCTGTTTCAGGTCACAGATGGCTCCAATACTGCAATCACCTTCGTTCTTGCTTATCTACTCGACGCAGCTACGGTTCGTGTTGTTCTGTACGCCGTCCGCGAATCGGCCGGATACGAACTCATCGAGGTAGCTCTGCCGCGGCTTGCGACAGTTCGCGAAGAAGATGGACCAGCATGGCTCGCACATGGCGACGACGGTGGCTGGCTCGCCAATCTCAAAGACGCAACAGTTGGATCTCTGAAGGCGAACACCTTCTGGGGCAATGTCTCTGCCACTTTGCCGGTTGTGATGATCGGCAGCGATCGTTTGATCTGCGTACAGGAAACGACAGCGTTCATGGACGGCACGGCGCTCAGCGTAAGCGGCGAAGCCGGCAAGCGGAGAGCTGCTCTTGGCACCATTAAGGCTCATCGAGTAAACGGCACTCTCTGCTATGACATGAATACTGGGCCAGGAACTCCGCGGAACTGCGGCAATAGGCAGACTCCGAATGTGCTGATTGACCAAGAGTCTTCCTGTCGTCTTGATTTCCTTAGTGCTCCTGACGATAAAGCTCCGCTCTCCTGGTTAGACGCCGCGAAAGTGGTTCGCAAGCGCATGCCACCGATCCCCAATCATCTTTATGACGACGCATTTGTGTATGGCATTCGCTGCGATGAGCCGAGCTATCCCAAGCCTTCCTCAACATTCGAGCAATGCGAACAGTTGATCCACCAGATCGCTGAACTAACCGACTACGCTCCGCAAATCGTTCATCTGTGGGGCTGGCAATATCGAGGGAAAGACACTGGCTATCCAGCAGTTGCTGAAGTCAATCAGCGCATCGGCGGCTACGACGGAATGATGAACTTGATGCAGAAGGCGAAGGCGTACAACTGCATTGCGACGCTCTCGGATAACTACGATGACGCCTACCGCAGCAGCCCGGAATGGGATACGAAGATCATCGCACGACGTCCCGATGGCGAGCTCTGGGAGAGCCGCAACTGGACAGGAGAAAATTCCTACATCATCGGTCTGGCCAAGTACATGGATGGTCCCGGAATGGAACGCGTCCGCTACACCTGCGAGCGTTACAAGTTGCCCAAGACAACGCACGTAGACGTGCTCTCGTATTTCTCCATTCGCAACGACTGGGACCGTGACCATCCGGCCAGCGGGATCAAGAATCTGCTTGCTCGGTACAAGATCCTCAGCGAGTTTGCCAAACGCGGAGTGGACGTTAGCTCCGAAGCTCTGCGTTACGCGTTCATCGGCAAGATCAGTTCATTCTGGTACATGACCGGACCTGGAACTTGCCCGTTCGGTGGCGCTCAGATTCCATTGCTGGCAACGATCTACCGCAAGAGCGCTGTCTGGGGCCAATCCGGAAGAACCACGACGGCCGCGGAGCGGGTGATGAAGACATTGTTCTATAACGGATGTTCGCATGCGATCGTCCGCGCAGACATGAGTCTGAACGACGCTCTCGATACTTTTTATTTAGTCATGGTTCCATGGTTCCAACTACACGCTCGCAACATCGAGTCGTTCCGACGCGATGGAGAGCGGACTGTAATCAGTCTAGAGAACAACGCGATCATCGACATCGATTGGAGCGGGAAGACGTACACCGCGTCGTTGGACGGTTTCCCGATCTGCTCCGATGCAGGCACTTTCTGCCCGCTTGACGAGAACCGCATTGCGCTTTATTCGCTTTCTGCACGAGAGCTCTCGGCACAACTTCCAAGAGGATGGAGCGCGACTGAATTACGCGCAGCCAGGCTAACGGCAACTGGGCCAGAGGAATTCCATGTCAAAGTGGAAGGGACCCAGATTCGCGCAAGCGTTGAAGCGCGGCAGCCAGTGATCGTTTATAAAAATGACGCTGTCCGGCGCAAGCGTTCGACATCAGCCTGAATTGCTCTCAGGCCGATGTAGGCCTCCACCGCTAGCCGGACTAGTTACGCCATAACTGTCCTATTCTTATTGCCTCGAAGCGCAGCATGACTTTCCACTTATCCTTCCTCATTCACCATCTGGATCAGCGCTTGAATGTAGCCGAAACAGTATGCAAATGCCTGGCGTCCATCTTGGTCGCCATCGATCTTGGGCACGTGGTCGGGCATCAGCATTCCGCCGTAGCCGACTTCCTCGTAAGTGCGAATCGCACGAAGGAAATTGACGTCGCCGTTGTCGGGAAAGGTCTCCTGAAAATTTAGGAAGCCGCCTTTGATGTTGCGAAAGTGAACGTTGAAGATTTTGCCTCGAGTACCGAAATAACGGATGGCGTCGTATATCTCTTCACGTGGATTCTTCAGGCTCTCGCTCACCGTGCCCTGACAGAAATTCAGTCCATGGTAAGGACTGGGATTGAGCGAGATAAATTTCTTTAAACCATCTACAGTGCTCAACACACGATGCACTCCGCGATATCCCGCGGGCTCCGGCATGGCGGGATCTTCCGGATGGCAGGCCATTCGAACTTTGTACTCTTCCGCAACCGGCATAACGCGTTTCAGAAAGTAATCGATCCGTTCCCACGATTCTTCCGCGCTCACGCGGCCTGCCTCGGTTAGCTGATCGCGGTCTGCGGCTTCTTCATATTTGAATGTCGAGTAGGTTCCGCCACCGCGTCCAGGAGTCGATTCCGTACGAACGACTCCAAGCATGGTAAGGTTGTACGTGAGCATGGGGAACCCCGCTCGTGCTGCATTGCGCATCTTTTCGCATACAGCGTCGATCTCGCGGTCTCGTTCCGGACTCTTGCCCATCATCACGTACCGGATCTCTGACTTTGAAACATAGCTGGGGTGAATCAAGCGCAGCGCGTCGGCTTTTATGCCATAGGACTCGATGTGCTCGCGCTTTCGAGTAAGCGCCTCAACCGACCAGTCGCCGCCTTTCTCCAACTCCGGCGGAAACCCGCAGATGTGATTCACGCCAAAGGCGGCCATCACCTTCAGGATGTCGTCGCTGTCACCGTGTTGTGTCCCCAGCTTGAGATTTGCTTTTTGGGGACTTGAATTCTGAGAATTCCTGGTATCAGCGTCATTCGATTCGGCAGCGGCGAACGAGGGTGTCATCGCTGTTGACAGAGCGCACACGGCCGAGTTAACGACGAAGCTCCTGCGGTTCATGCGCGACTAGTGTACCCAAGAGACCCGACAGAATATGGAGGAAAGCCGTTATTTATGAGTACGAGATGTAGACGGGCGAATCCCCCGTGAAAATTCCGCGATTTTCCCGAGTACCGCCCGAAGAGATCGGGTTATGCTCGAATATGTCCTCAAACCTGGAACCGCTCGGCACAGGGAATGTCGGCGTCCGAGTTGAAGAGTTCCGCCCTTCTGCAGCTAACCATCGGCCGACCTGGTACTTCCATCCCGCAGTTTCGCTGGCAGCGCTCGCCGCCGTCTCGTTCATCTACATCGCACTGCGATTGCGGCACCTTGGTACTTATTCGCTCTGGTGCGACGAAGCGTTTAGCGTATTCGTCGCGAAGTCGCGGTGGAGTAATCTCTTGCGCCAGTTAATTGTTGACCGGGTTCATCCGCCTCTCTACTACATGTTGCTCAAGTTCTGGATCTCAGTAGTTGGGGCGTCTGTCGCCGGGTTGCGATTGTTCTCAGTGTTGTTTTCCGCGCTCACGTTGTTACCGCTCTGGAGTTGCATGAAGCGAACAAGGCTCTCACGCGGGCTGAAGCTTGCGCTGCTGTTCGCAATCGCATGCAATCCTTTCCTGATTTTGTATAGCCAGGAAGTACGCATGTACTCGCTTCTCTGTTTCCTGTCTGTGTGGTCCTTGGATTTGTATTTGAAGCAAGGCGCTGAGCGTTCGTCCTTGCGCTTCTTGTGGGCCTTCGTAAATGTGGCTTTGGTGATGGTGCACGTTGCCGGCCTGGCCGTCGTTGGATGCGAACTTGCACACGCTGCCCTGACACGACGAGGCTTCCGGAATCGATTCTTCGGTTGCCTGCCTGCGTTGCTATCACTCTTTGCCTGGGTTCTCGCGGTAAAGCTGCTTTCTCCCGCTCCCGCAAGAGTTCTTCACAACATTTCGTGGATTTCCAAACTGACACCGGCACTCGAATGGAAAACGCTCACACATCTTCTTGGAAGCAGTCTGGGAGCGGTGGTGCTAAACGTGCCGGTAGCAATCGCGATTTGGACTCGTCGCAAAGTTGAGCGGCGCTTCGCGAGTCTGTTCCTGCTGCTCTCAGTCGCCATCATAGCTTTTGTTTTTGGCTTCAGCATGCTCGTCAAGCCTATTTGGCAAGAGCGCTACTTGATCATCGCCGTAATTCCTTATTACCTGCTTGCCGGACACTCGATTCTTCGAATAAGCCCAAAATGGGCATTGCGATGTACGCTTGCGATTGCTGCAGTTGGAGTATTGTCTCTCGAATACGACCTCACACACCGCCCTGACCGACCAGTGTTCACTACATTTGCAATTCCCGCCGGAGAACCGGTTTTTGCCTCCGACGACCTGGCAGGCGCTCCTCTGGCGATCCGCCAGTCCTCTGGAGAGATTCCCATTCGCATCATAAAGGCGTCGTCATTATCGAACTCGGCAGGTCTGAGGCTCACGGTCCGGGACGTCTCTTATTCAATTGGCGAACGCGAGGACCTGATCGAGGGCGGACACGATATCTACGAACGCGAGTTCCTATACGCGTATGACACCACTCCCGATCCGCTAAGTCCCCCTGGACTGCTACCCTCCAGACTGCCCTCCTACGGTTGCTCCGAGAAAGAGTTGGCCGAGACGCACGGGCAAGGCCGTGAGTTCGTCTTGTTCGAAGTAAAGTGCACCTAGAGAGTGTGAGGGTTTGAGAAACTGTTTCTGGCATGCCCCAAGCTGTCGATTCACGGAAGGTTCACCAGACCATTGCGGATCGCGTACACCACGAGTTCCGCCGTCTTGTGTAGCCCGAGCGCATTCATGATGTTGGCTCGATGGACTGAGACCGTGTTCACGCTGAGATCGAGGTCGCTGGCAATTTCCTTGTTCGACTTCCCGATCGCGATGAGCTGAAGTATTTCGAGCTCGCGAGCAGTGAGTCCTGCCGTGCGTTCTCCTCTGAGCGTTTCCGCACGCTTCACCTGCGGATCGAGAACTACGTTTCCATCGAGAACGCGACGAATCGCTGCAGCCAGATCAAGGTCGGCTGCGCTCTTTAAGATATATCCGCGGGCGCCGGCTTCGAGCGATTGCCGGACCAGCGTCTCTTCTGAATGCATGCTTAACATGAGAACTGCGGTTTCGGGCAGCATCGCGACGATGTTTCGTGTAGCCGTAATGCCGCTCTCGCCCTGCAGGGCGCAGTCCATCAGGATCACCTGCGGCTTGAGCTTGCGCGCAAGTTCCACAGCTTCGCTGCCGCTGCTGGCTTCACCAACCACCTGCAGGTCGCTCTCGTCCTCAAGTATTCGGCGAAATCCCCGACGCACGAGGCTGTGATCGTCAACCAGCAGGACGGAGATTTTGTGTTTCGTCACTCAGCAGTTTCCTGATAGTTCCCTGTTATTTTTTTGCATCCCCCGCAAAAGAGCAGCAAGTGCTTTGCTAATGGTCGCTTGGAGAGAAATCCACAGAACTCCCTGTTAATTCCCTGGTCTTGAGCGAAATTTTGCATATTTTGGGCAGAATTCAATGGTTTCGAGATCGCATTCGCAAAATCCCCTGTTGTTTTTCCTTGTTATGCGCTTTGGCTGGATTTCCGGCTGAGCGCCGGTCACCCTTCCCAAGCACGTTCATAACCGGAATCTAGCCAACAGGCTCTGGCTCCTTAGGGGCCTCCGCGGTGCTTCGTGGTACTCGTAGCCTTACCACCGTACCCCCTTCCGCCGGTTGTGCAAAGCTGAGCTCCGCTCCAATTAGCTGCGCCCGCTCCCGCATTCCTACGAGTCCGATACCGCGCGAGCCATTGGATGTTGCGAGCCCGCGACCATGATCTTCAATCTCAACCTCCAACGCATCGGCGAGGAAGCGCAGACGCACCCAGGCGCGCTGCGCTCCCGAATGCCGTTTTACGTTGTTCAGCGCTTCCTGTACCACACGATAAATATGAACGCCGACGCTGCGTGGAACTTCAAAAGCGGTTCCGGACTTTTCATACGAGATGGCAATTCCCGTCTGACGTTCGACGGTTGGCAGGTACCAATCAAGGCTCTGTTCGAGTCCCGCCTCATCGAGCATCACCGGATGCAACGCCTGTGAAAGCGTACGCACCTTATCCAAAGCCGACTGCGCAACATCGCGAATTTCCCGTAGACTCTCATTTAGTTCCGTATCGGGATTGCGCTTGGCCGCCCGCGTGAGCATGGCTCCAAGCGCGGTGAGTATCTGTCCGAACTCATCATGCAACTCACGTGAAACGTAGCTCAGAGTCGACTCCTGCGTCGAGATCAGCTTCTGGGCCAGATCGCTGCGCTGCTCGGAAAGCGTGGCCAGCCGGCGAAAGAGTTCCCGGTTCGAGCGGATCAGCAGCACGCTGGTAAGCACGATTGCCGCAAGAGCTGCAATGAGAAAGGTGTATGCCCGGCTCTCCACGCGGCGATAAATATCGATCACCTGCTGTGCGGCTTGCTGCTCGCTCTCATTGTTCTCCACAAGCAGGCGGGCAACAGCTATGCTCAACGCTGCTTCCCGCGGTTGAAGCGAGAGACGGATCTGTGAGCGGGCTTCCTCTTCTTTACCATTGCGGGACAGATCGAAGACGCGATCCAGCGCATTCCAGAATTCTGCTACAGAACTCTCGAGGTATTGACGCTGCTCGGGAGTACGAGTGGCAACGGAAACGGCTTGCTCGCGACGCATCCCGTCTTCAAGATCGGTGCGTAACCGCTGGAATTGGCCCTGGAAGGCGGTCACAGGATAGGACTCAACGTTATCGAGAACATCGCGCATTCCCAGTGCAATACTGTTCAGCGTGTTCTGGATTCGTAACAACTGAAGCGAGTCCATCCGGCTGCGCTCCGTGATGGACGTTTGCAATTCGCGCAAGCCGGAGATCTGCCGCGTGACATACCAGGAATAAGCGACGACGGCCGCCAGAGTTACCGCGAGACCTAACAACAATCCGGCGGTGGCAGAACGCGCACTGGCGAGCCGCTGTGCCACTACCGACCTGCAAGAGAAAGGTAGTACGGCCCAAGGTACAGCCGCGCTGATCCGTCGGCAGCGGCGATCACCTGAAGAGGCTTCAACGGCCGCAGGTTTTCCTGCTTCTCTGTGGGAAGCTCAGCCAATTGTTCTCCGCCGAGGTTGTACACGTACATGGTGACCGATTCGCCGTTTTTCTTCTGACCGATGGCGTAAGCTCCGGCAGCGAAGTTCTTCGAACCGATGGCGAATCCAGTTTGGGACAGCAGAACACCAGCGTACTTCTGCTGGTAGGCAGAGCTATAGCCAGCCGTGTCGACCAGGCTGGCAAGCAAGATCTTTCCATCGGGCAGTTGGACCAGAGCGGCATTGCGTTCCTGAGTGGGCACGTTCTCGCCGTCAATGAAGACGGTTGCAGGAAGTAGCTGTTTCAAACGCTGCTCTGATACCAGAATGACGCCTTTACTGCTTGCGGTCTGCGCTGCGGAACCGGCGAGCAGTACGGCGACGCACAAAATGATTCTCTTCAAACGCTTCATCCTCACCTCACGCGATTTGACTGGAGACAGATATCAAGGCCGGTCTGTGCCGATGAATACAGCCCAAACGTATGTAATCCTTTTAGATTAGGAGCACGATACTACAAAAACACTATGGTGCAGCCAGGAGCCGGCGGCTACATTGTGATCACCCTATCGAATCGATCCCGCCTCAGCAGGCGGGAATTTTTTTGTTCGGTACAGACGCGGAATGCTGCGTCTCTATGTGTTCTCAATACCGTTTCACGCGCTCCGTGGGCGCCTGCCCATTCTTTCCGTTTAAGAGCCAGTCTACGGCTTCCTTTACATCTTCTTCGCGGGCTTCGCCGTTGATAGCACGAACAATCTCACCTTTTTCATCGATGATCAGGGTGGCAGGAACTACATTGATGCCCGAGAGCTGTTCCAACAGATCAACCGTCGCCCCAACCCACACAGGCAAAGCGATCTTTTGCTGCGTCACGTAATCGTGGACAGCGGGCAAGTTCTTTTGCTCGTCGATCGAGGCCAGGACAAACGCCACGTTCTTCGAGGCATAGTCCTGCGCCATTATTCCGAGACGCGGAAGTTCTTCCTTGCATGGCCCACACCACGTGGCCCAGAAGTTAAGAACCACGATTCGCCCCTGGTAGTCCGACATTCGGACTTTGTCGCCCTCGAGATCACGCAGGCTGAGCTTGCGAACGTTTCTTGCAAAGGCAGAGCAGTTAGTCAGGAGCAAAACCGCGAGGACCGATAAGGCCAGCAGGCGACGTCGAGTCGATTCCATGGTCTTCAATGTACATGTCGTCCCAATAATGCATTTGCATTATTGTCTGCACCAGCTACATACGATGTACTGCCGCATCGCAGATTGGTGACTGAAACAAAAGTCTGCTGCCTGGAGTTTCCATGAACCGCACCTCCATTAGCAAGAATCTCTTGAAGGCACTTGTCTTGGCTACTGGCATGCTCTTTTTGTCCGCACTCTCCGTGCCTGCAGTCGGACAAGGCTGCGTAGCAGCCCATGTCGAACAGCCATTGGTTTCCGGCTTGGATCCGACCAATCAGGTGCAGCCTTTTCACGGCGGGAGTTGGATCGACAGGCTTCACAATCTGACGGTCACCGTGGGATTCCGCACTTATAGCTCTTACGCGCACTACGTTGGCACCGACTATCAGGTCCGCCGGGCTATCTTGCACAACCAAGTTCAGAACCACGTGAATCTGTACGATCTCTCGTTCAACTATCAGTTGACGCCGCGGTTCAGCATCGTTGGAGATATACCCGCGATGACGGCGACGCGCCGTCAGCAGGGCAACGTGAATGTCTCGCGCGTGGGTGGAATCGGTGACATTACCGCCGGGGTGCAGGCGTGGGTATTTCGTCCACCGACAGAGAGTCACGGCAATATCGCCTTTTCCATGGCGCTCAAGATGCCGACCGGCATCAACGACGCCCAAGGCACCACGATTCTGGCCAATGGCACCAGGCAGACACGCAACTTCGACCAATCCATCCAGCCCGGGGACGGAAGTTGGGGATTCACGCTGGCGACGCAGGCTTATCGCGAAGTGTATTTCCACACCATGCTCTACTTCACCGGCTCGTGGCTGTTTAATCCGCGTGATACCAACGGCGTAAAGACCTTCCGCAGCGCGCCGCATGAGGACGTAATGTCCGTGACGGATCAATACCTCTGGCGCGGTGGGTTTTCGCACAATGTGCCGAAGGTTCGCAATCTGGCGTTGAGCCTTGGCGGCAGAATGGAAGGGGTGCCGGTGCGAGATGCCTTCGGCGCCAGCAACGGGTTCCGGCGTCCGGGATATGTAATTTCAATCGAGCCGGGCCTGGCGTTCTCCTATGGCAAGAACACGCTGAACGTAACCGCTCCCTGGGCAATGGAGAGGAATCGAAAGATCAGCACCGCGGATATTCAAAACCACACCCACGGCGACGCTGCCTTCGCCGACTACACGATCATTGCGGCCTACTCACGACGCTTCTAGCGGCGTGACGGGCCGGCCCGCGGTGCTTCCGGGAATAGTTTCCGTATTGCCTCAGCTTGCGATACAGGGTTGTCTTACCAATCGAGAGCAGGCGCGCGGCTTCAATCTTGTCCCCTTCCGCCTGCGCCATCGCCTGCTCGATGGCCTGTCTTTCGAGTTGTTCCAAAGTAGGAATAGAAGGCTGGAAGCTCTGGTAAGACTTCAGGGCTTCCTCGATTGACCGCTCCAGTGTTTCCATGTCTAACGGCTTCTCAAGATAATCAGAAAAACCGGCCTTGATCGATCGGACCGCGGAAGGGGCGGTCGCGTTTTCCTCGATCAGGATTACTTCGATTCTGGCTGAGCTCGCCTTGATCTCCGACAGCAGTTGCAGCGAATCAGGAATCAATTTGGCGTCGAGAAGTACGGCGGAGAAGCTGCCACGCCGCACCATGCTCAGGACTGCATCGTGGTCGGATACGATCACAAGCTCGCAATTCAGCTCCTCGGCAACGTGGCGGCAGAGCGTTCGAGTTCGTTCATCAACGTCAGCAAGCAACAACTCGGGTTTGCGGTCCACGAATTTGGCTTCTTCCCTGGAAATCTCCGCGCCGTTTCGCGCGGAGAGATTTAGAAAAACGTTCTGCCATCATCGCGTGGATTGATGCGCTGACCGCTCTCAGGCGCAGTTTGTTCGGAAAACCGTACAAAACAACAAAGAACTTAGAAAAAGGGACCGACGCGCGCCCTCGCGCGGGTTGTCGTCTCTATGACCGTGCAGTCTCGGATTCCCCTACAACGAGTGGAATCCACGCGGAAACATCCGGCAGGTGCGCCAGGCGATTTCATAGTGCGACGTCGGGCCGAGGATATCCCGATCTATTCGCCCAGAGAATTGTCCGCTTGTGATCTCGCAGCTTGCTAGATCTCGCACAAGAATTTGTGCACCAACAGAAGGGCTAACACCTTTTCCACGAAACTCCACAAGAGGGACCACTTTTAAACAGGAAACCCACAAAATCGGCGCGTATTTCGCTTGCTCGTATTTCTGAAAAGAGTAAATTCCCTAACACGCGAGCGTGAGATGTCCTGAATCGCTCGAGCCTGAGTTTCAAAGCTGAGATTTCCGCAAGGGGACCTAAAGCTTGAAACAATCGGTTGGGCCCGCAGCTTCGTCGGAGAGGAACAGGCCGCAAGGCCGGTTCTGACGCGAGACGAGGTCGAGAGTTCAATCGAACAAGGGCCGGTCGCACACAACGAAAGTTGGAAAGTGATCGGTTGCTGAAATCGAAGATGCAGACGGGCAAGCAAACGGCGGCAGCGTAAGTTGTTGTCGGGTGTAAGGAATCAGGCGGCGAATAACCGCTTGAGACCGGAAGCCAACGGAATCGCACCGGAAGTGCAGTTCAAAAGACTGCGAAGATGGTGCTAGGAAAATCGGAGGCGCAAGTCTTCGACATCCGAAAGTTCCGGCAGGTTGAAAACGGGTTGAGGCTTCACGGCTTCATCCTGTGAGAACAAGGCGGCGTAAGTCGGCAAGTTCGCCAACCTGCAAGCATGAAGACCGGCGTAAGCTGCGCTTCATGCGGGAGCGCGCTAGAGGGCAACCGAAGCGCATTCTCGAAGCTTCTGCAGGCAGAAGAGATCAGCACTGTGGACGGAGGTTTTTGAGTTAGGCGCAAGCTTGATTCAAAACTCTGCATCACAGCCAAGTTGCCGCAGTTGCCGGCGCAAGTCGGCAGCAAGTTGCAGTCATGCTGGAAACAGTGATTGCAATGGATTCGATATTCCCGAAAAGGAATACGCGAGTAGCAGCCCGCAAGGGCGAGTTGCACGAGCAGATTGCGGAAGCGTTCTGCTGATCACGGCAATAAAATCGCAACCCAGCGCATGACGTAAGTCAAAGCGGGTTTTGCGGTTGTCAGTCGGTCGAAGGCGTCCCGAAGAGTCGGGACGAAGGCGGCGATTGATGATGGCAGCTTCGCCGAAACTGAGTCCGGGTTCGCTTGGAATCGGAAATTTAGGGACGAAGCTGTTCGGCAAGTCCAGGCATGACGAACCATTTGGCGCGAGTCGAGTGCGGAATCATGCAAGGCAAAAGCCCGGTTGACCTTAACAGCGTGGCGCAAGTCACGACGGACAATCGGCGAAAGACCAACTGTGATGCTGGGTGAGCGAAAGCTCATCTGCAATCCAGATGGCCTGCAAGACTGGCAGTTCTTCAGTGGCGAAAGCCGCTGAAATAGACGGGCCAGCCTAGAGACCACAGAAACACTGGAAGACGAAAGTTTTTCGGATCGTCTGTGGCCCTATCTCAGACCCGAGAGGGCGAGGGATAACAAAGAGCAGCGAATCGGTGGACGGCCTGTCGAAATCAGGCAACAGGCTTCGCTCCTCGGGCACTCGCAGGAAGACGTCGCAAGGCGTGTTTCAGCGTAAAACTTCCGGTAACGGAAGGGGGCACGATGAGTGACAAATTCACCGGATTGTGTGAGCAGCCGGTTTTGGCAACAGAGTCGGCCAGCTCGAAAGAGGACATCTCACCACATTCCACGGCCTGCATTCGCAAGGATGCAGGCCGTGATTGTTTTTGATAAGCAATAAGCGATTGGTACGACATCGGTACCGGCGGCGGCGGGCCGCTGGCTTAGTGGGAGCGCAGCGAACACAGCTCGGTCGTCCCTCGCTGACCCGGCGGCTACTGCCGCCGGTACTGCTGGAGCACGCTCGTGACAGATAGCTTAGCTGGGTCGTCCGATAGTGCCTCGCTCACGTTGGGCTCCCCCCCAAGTAACTCCTGCCTCAGTACAATCAACTCATCGCAAACCATGACTGGCGTACGAATCGATAAGTGGCTTTGGGCAGCGAGATTCTTCAAGACGCGTGCTTTAGCTGCGCGTGCCTGTGAGCTTGGCAGGATTCAGTCCAACTCTCAGCCTGCCAAACCTGCGCGCGCGGTTCGTGTAGGAGAGCTTCTGCAAATTCGAACTGATTCTGGGGAGTTTCAGGTTGAGGTGCTCCTTCTCAGTGAAATTCGCGGTCCGGCCGCGTTAGCTCAAACCCTCTATCGTGAGACCGACTCAAGTCGTGAAGCACGCATGAAGGCGATAGAAGAGCGCAAGGCTATGAAGGTTTTCACTCCTGCTCCCGAAAGGCGGCCTTCGAAGCGCGATCGCCGCAAGATCATCCAATTCCGTTCTCAGCACGGCTGTATATAGATCACCGTCAACCGTGCCTGAGATATTTGGCCCTTCCCAAAAGTGGAGCGATTTCAGCCTGTTAGAACTAACAACGACGATAGTAGTCCCAAGATGAGTGGCCTCTGAATGTCCTATGCCCAATCCATGCAATCTACTGAATATAAGCCGCTTATGGCATAATCCGTGCGTTATCTGAACTCTAACATTACCGAAGTCCGGGATTACGCAATGGTCTATAGGACTCTTTTCCACTGTTTCCACACAGCTTATCTTTGCCGCTAACACCCCGGGAAAATTTAGCTCGAACAAATCTTTGTTCGCCACTGGAGGAACCAGGTTTATGAGGAAAATCCTGTTCGCAAGTTTATTTGTGCTTGCCACGAGCTTCTCGCTCTTCGCGCAGAAGTCGTCGGACAAGTTAGACGTATTCGGCGGATATTCCTATACCCGCTTTAACCCCGGCCAGGGCGCCGATGCTATCAACCAGAATGGTTGGGAGAGCATGGCGACACTGAGGCTGACCCCGGCTTTCGGCATCTCGGGAGACATCAACGGCAGCTACAAGACCCAAAACGGAGCCAAGAACTCCATCTACACCTACATGTTTGGTCCGGAATTCAAGATGCCCAACGAAAAAGGCGCCGTTTTTGTTCACGGCCTCTTCGGCTTCGCGCATGACAACGTCAGTGCCGACGTTCTGGGCACGACCATTTCTGCTTCCGATAACGCATTCGCTACGGCTCTCGGCGGTGGTTATGACTGGAGGGCTTCGGATGTAGTTTCGATCCGCCTCTTCCAGTTCGACTACCTCATGACCCGTTTCGGCAGCCAGACACAAAACAACATCCGGCTGTCGTTCGGGGTGACCTTCCACCCGAAGTTCGGCCGCGGACTGTAAACCTGTGTGGGATGGGGTTCCCCTCCCCGTCCCGTTTCACAGAAAAATCGCGTGCCTCATCCTGGAATGCAAGCCAGGTGAAGCACGCGATACTTTTTGAAGATAACTAGGCTAAGCCTCTCGGTGAGTCCGTTTTCGGGTCATCCGAAAATTGCGATTAGCTGACCTTCCGCACTACCTGCATCGTGCGCCAGTCGTAATCGAACTTTTGGCCGCAATCGAGACAAACGACGTAGTGGCCGCCTTGGCCGATCGGCTCCCAGTCGGAGTTGCGTCCGACGGAGGCGCTGGCTGCCGCGAAGGGCTTCGAGGTGTGGCGATGACGACAGCTTAGCGACAAGACTTGCAGAAATTTTTCCAACATCTGACTTCGACCTTTTCTTCTGCGTGGCCTGTTCCCATCCGTCAAGCGGCAGGAACAGGCCCGTCAGATAGATCAAAAACTACGCGCGAGCCGCGGCCACGGCCGAAGACTCGATCGAGACAGGCTCCTTCGAATCGTTCTTCTGCTGCCCAGGCTTGCGAATGTCGATGCCGCCCTTGAAGAAGGCGCCATCTTCGATGCTGATGCGCTGCGCAACGACGTCGCCGGTGAGCGAGCCTTCGTTGCGGATATCCACGCGATCGCTGGCATTCAGGTTACCGCGGACTTTGCCGAGCACGACCACTTCGCGGGCATTGATGTTGGCCGAGACCTGACCATTGCGGCCGATGGTTACACGATTGCCGGGCAGTTGAATGGAGCCTTCAACCTTGCCGTCGATGTACAGCGACTCGGAACCGGTCACTTCACCCTTAATGACAAGGCTCTTGCCGATCGTCGCCTGTTCCTGGGTGTTGAGAACGGCGTTGCGATTGGCCGGGGCCGGAGTTGGTTCAACAGCAGCGGGCGTCGGACGCGTCTCCATAGACGGAGCAGGCGCCGGTTTGGTTTGAGTCGAGCCGACAGTCGGATTGTTATTGCCCGGCTGGTTCGACGTTGGGGGGTTGGCTGGCTTCCACATTGAGTTTTGTCTCCTTCAATTCTCTTTCGAGTTCAAGTGCCGCAAGCTCCAACTCTAACTTATCAGCTCCTTGACGCTGGCCAAGAGCAAACGGGGAAGGTGCTGGCGTCTTGCTTTGCTAGCTGAGTGTACCGCTCGCGCAGGACTGTGGAAACCACATGAGCACCTAAAGTTCCGAAGTTTTCCTCTTAAGCCGAACTAGGCCCAACCCCGCTCCAGTACGACATTTGAGCAACTCTCGTTTCACGCGATTCATGCGCGTACAAAGCCCTTGCGATGTAAAACTTGCGTGCCTACGGAGCACTTCTTTCGTCGGACAAAAGCCTTAGGTTTCTAGAGACGCAGCATGCTTGTATCGCTATTATGCGGCTCGGGATACACCACGCCGCGTCACCGCCTCCCCGGTTCCCTGACTCTCCTACATCCGCCAGCCGCCATCCACAATGATCGTCTGGCCCGTCACCAGGCTCATGCTGGCGATCAGGCTAACGGCGGCCTCCGCCACATCGTCCGGAGTCAGCACCTTGCCCAGCGCGGTATCTTTCTTCCACGATTCTCTGAATTCGTCTAGTCGCTTCATAGAGGCCACCCAGCGCGTCTCGATCAACCCCGGCGCCACTGCATTTACCGTGATCTCGGGTCCAAGTACCTTCGCGAACGAGCGAGTGAGCGAAAGGATGGCAGCTTTCGACGCGCAGTAAGCGATGGAGCTTCCTCCTCCAGTAAAGGCCGCGACCGAGGAGACGTTCACCACGCGACCCCAAGCCTTTGCCTTCATGCTCGGAACGACCGCGCGTGTGCAATACAAAGTGCCATTCACGTTGACGGCAAAGGTGCGATTCCAATCCTGCTGACTCAGAGCGTGGAGGTCGGAGAGATCGGTAAACCGCGTGAAGGCGGCATTGTTGACCAGGATTTCAACCGGACCAAGCCGCTGTGTCACCTGTTCAACCATGAGCTGGACCTGAGATTCGTCTGCGACATCAGCCTGAATCGCCAAAGCCCGCACGCCGTAACCTTGAGCTTCCTTGGCAGTTGCGTCAGCCTCGTCCTTCGACTTTGAGTAATTCACGGCAACGGCAGCGCCGAGCCGCGCTAATTGCAAGACGATTGCACGCCCCACGCCGGTACCACCGCCGGTTACGAGCGCTACTTTCCCGTTCAGGTCCAAGTGCCTCCTCTGTTGTACTTATTGCAGTCCAGCGTTCCAAAAAGAAATCTTCGCGATAGCCGACCAGTCCGACTCGCTTAGCCCTTGAGCAATAGCAGCGAGAAAGCGATCGTGCACCAGGCTCGCCATCGGCATCGGTACCGCGGCTTGTTCTGCTGCAGCGATTACGAGCCGATTGTCTTTGAGCCCGAGCGGCAGCTTGAAGCCTGCAGGCTCAAACTTCTCGGACGCAAGCAGTGCGCCATAAGTCTTGTAGACCGGCGCGGAGAACAACGAATTCGTCAGCACCTCCAGGAACTGATTGGCATCAACCCCCGATTTGCGGACTAGCGCGAACCCTTCCGCGAGCGCTTCGATCACTGTAGAAATCAGAAAATTTCCTGTGAGCTTGATCACGTGCGCTGCAGGCGCATCTTCACCGATAACAAATGTCTTTTGCCCAACGACATCGAATAGCGGCCGGCAGAGCTCGATCTGCCTCTGAGGTCCCGCTGCTACGATGAACAACTTGGCCGCCGCCGCGGCTTCAGGCCGGCCAAATACCGGAGCGGCGATGTAGTCTTGGCGCTTGTCGCGATGCGCTGCCGCCAACCTGCGCGAGAGCGCCACGCTGATCGTACTGCAGCATACGTGGACTTTGCCGGCAGGTAGCGAGCTAAGAAGCCCACGCTCGCTGAACACCACATCTTCCGTGGCGGCATCATCCGCCAACATGGTGAAGACGACCTCAACTCCCGCCGCAGCCTCCGCCGGTGTCTCCGCAACCTGCGCTCCGAGTGCACGAAACGCTTCTGCGCGATTCCGGGTGCGGTTGTAAACGATCAGCTCATGCCCAGCTTGGATCAGATTGCGAGCTATAGCCGAGCCCATGCTTCCCAGACCGACAAATCCTATTTTCATGACTAGGTTAGGTTACAGGGAACGAAGGGGGATAATTCCGGATACCCAGAGAATCCTTCTCATCAAAACCCATACAACTTCGCAGGATTATCCACCAGGATCACTTTGCGCCGAGCGATATTCGGAACCCACGCTGCAAGCAAGTTCAACAGGCGCCCGTCGTCAATCGGAAGCAGGGGAGATATCTCCGAAGGTTCGCGACCAGCGGCGGTATCCGGGTGCGGCCAATCTGTGCCCCATAGAACGCGTTCTGGATTGGCAGCGACAAAAACTTTCGCCAGCGCTGTCGCATCCTGATAATCCGGAGCAGCCGTGGATGCACGGTACGCGCCAGAGATCTTCACATATGCTTTCCCGTTTTGAAGCAGCCGCAGCAGGCTAGCCATCCCGGCCTGTTGGACTCCGAGGGCAGCCTTAGCGCCTCCGAAGTGGTCGAAGACGATCGGGACTGTGGCAGCAGTAAGCTGCTTCTCGATCGCCGCTACTACTGGGAGACCGACATACATCTGAATATGCCATGGTCGGCCCTCAACCTGCCGAAGGGCCTTTTGCAGACGTTCGCGCGCAAAGGCGGGATCATCTTGCCCGGCCGTGCCGAGGTTAATCCGAACGCCACGAATCCCGCTACGATGCATCCGATCAAGCTCGGCGGAAGAGGTCTTCTCGTCGATGACGGCGATGCCCCGAGCTCGCGGACCAAGCTGCTTGATCGCGTCTAGCGTGCAGGAATTGTCGGTGCCATAGACGCTCGCCTGAATGACGACCACCCGGTCGAGATGCAGCGCGCGATGCACGTTGCGTAGCTCGTCGACGGTTGCCGTCTCAGGTGTGTACGTCCGAGTTGCAGCGAATGGAAAACGCTGAGGATCTCCGAAGATGTGCACGTGGCAATCGCATGCGCCCGGAGGAACTTTGAAGTTCACCGGAGTAGTGGGTTGGGAAGCGGTGGCAAAAGCGTCCGTCATGGGCCGAAGCAGCTCTGCGGCTCCGGCTGCAGCTGCGGCAATGAGCAAGTCACGTCGAGTGATCACAGGCTCGAAATTGTATTGTGTAGCGCCCTCGAATGGGCGCCCATGAACAAACTTATTACACTGTCATCCCTCGCGCGATTTCGCGCGGGGATCTGTTTTCTTGAGGTACCGCCAAACAGCAGATTCCCCGCGCCAGCTACAGGCGCGAGGAATGACAGTATTGTTAAGTGATGCGGGTGCATTCAGAAATGAAAAGGGCGTAACCCTCATTACAGCGGCCGCAACCTACAGAATCTTCTTCCCAAATGCGGACATAGCCAGTTCCACAGCCAACATCGCCGTCTGGTTGTGCTCGTCGATCACCGGATTCACTTCGACAATCTCCAGGCTAGTCATACGCCCGTGATCAGCGATGATCTCCATCGCCAGGTGAGCTTCGCGATATGTAGCTCCGCCGCGCACAGGGGTGCCAACACCGGGGGCGTCTTCGGGATCGATCCAGTCCATGTCGAGCGAGACATGATAGCCCGCCGTGCCGCGTCCGGCGGTACGCAGGGCCTCTTCCATTACGGTGCGCATGCCACGTTCGTCGATGTCGCGCATCGTGTACACCTCGGTAATGCCGGCGTTCTTGATGTTTTCCTTCTCCGCCTGATCAATGTCGCGCACGCCGATGATCACGGTATTTTCCGGCAATACTTTGGGTGAAAAATCGTAGATACGAGAGAGTTCGTCCTGCCAGAGCCCAAGGATTGCTGCCAAAGGCATGCCATGCACGTTGCCGCTTGGTGATGTGGCCGGAGTATTGATGTCGCTGTGCGCATCGATCCAGATAAGGCCAATGCGCTGCTCCTGCCGTCGATAGAACTCAGCCACTCCACTCACGGTGCCCGCCGCGATGGAATGATCCCCGCCGAGGACGAGCGGAATCATGCCCTGCTCCAGGCTCTTCAGCACGAGATCAGCTTCTTTGGCACAAGTGGCAGCGATTTCCTTCAGATACTTGGCCTGCGGATTGCCCTCTTTCTTGGTCTCGGCTATGGCGACCGGAATGTTGCCGCCATCCTCGACGATCAGCCCAAGCGACTCGAGCTTTGCTTCGAGACCCGCAACGCGAACGGCAGATGGACCCATGTCGACGCCGCGCCGCGACTGTCCGAGATCAAGTGGGACACCAATAACGCGAATTTTCCGCGGCGCGACTTGCGTCGGCGCGCCGTGCGGTCGAGAAGCGAGCTCTTTGAGGCGATCTGTCATTCTTCGCTTGCCGCTGGTTTAGGGAAGGGCATCGGCTTCAGCCGTGCCGTTAAAAGCGGCCTCCTTCGTTCGCGGCTTTAGCCGCTGAGGTAAACAGCCGTGCAGGAGGAGGATCGAGTTCGAACTTTCCCGAGGCCGAACCATAAGCGTACTCTTCAGATCGCTTCACCAATCCTGCCTTGACAGGATTCTCATCGATATAGTTGCGCAAACCCTCGAACTCGCCAACGCGAACACGTCGGTCAGTAAAGCCACGCTGCCAGATGTCGAAGTTCCTGTTCAATTCGTTCTTTACTCGAAACGAATATCCACCCTTAATGAGTTGCAGCGCGCTTTCGATGGCGATCCCTTGCGGCGTAATCAAAAGATGAAAGTGCTCTGGCATCACGACGAATGCGTGGATTTGATATTTCCGTTCTTTTCGATAGTTTATCCGGCACGGCTAAAGCCGATGCCCTTCCCTAAGGCAGCTTACGGATAAATCCTGTGCAACATTCTCGGGAACGGAATCGTCTCGCGCACATGTTCGAGACCGCAAATCCACGCGACCGCGCGTTCGATTCCCATTCCGAAACCGGCGTGTGGAACTCCGCCGTACTTGCGCAAATCCAGATACCACTTGAATGCTGACTCCGGCAGGCCGTGCTCGTGGATCCGCTTCAGCAGAAGTTCGTACGAACTCATACGCTGTGAACCGCCGATGATCTCCCCATAGCCCTCAGGCGCGAGGACGTCAACGCAGAGCGCCAATTCAGGACGCTGGGGATCGGGTTCCATATAGAAGGCCTTCACCGCCGCTGGATAGCGATGCACCATCACTGGACGGTCGAACTGAGAAGATATATATGTCTCGTCGGGCGACCCGAAATCTCCGCCCCACTCGAACTTAGTCTCCAGCTTTCCTTCCTCAAAGCCCTTGTGCAGGAGCTGCACAGCTTCGTCGTAGGTAATCCGATGGAATGGAGCCTTAACGCCTTCAAGCTTCGAAACATCGCGACCTATGGTCTGAAGATCGGCACGACGCCGCTCCAGGCAGCGCACGACGATGAAGCTGATGAACTCTTCGGCGAGCTTCATGAGGTCATCGAGTGTCGCGTATGCGACTTCGGGTTCCACCATCCAGAACTCAGTGAGATGGCGGCGAGTCTTCGATTTCTCGGCGCGGAACGTTGGGCCGAAGGAATAGACCTTGCCCAGTGCCATCGCGGTGGCCTCGATGTAAAGCTGGCCCGACTGTGTGAGATACGCCTGCTCGTCGAAGTAGTCGACCGGGAAAAGCGTAGTCGTTCCCTCGCAAGCGGCCGGAGTCAGGATCGGTGGATCAGTGAGCGTAAAGCCGCGATCATCGAAGAAGTCCCGCGCCGCCTTGATGATCTCCGCACGCGTGCGCAGGATCGCCGCCTGTCGAGGCGTCCGTATCCAGAGATGGCGATGTTCCATCAGGAATTCAACGCCATGCTCTTTCAGTGAGATCGGGAATGGATCGTCTTCGGGCACGCGCTGGAGAACCTGCACGTCGCTGACGTCGAGCTCGTAGCCGCCCGGTGCGCGTTTGTCGGCGCGAACTTTGCCGGTGACGATCACCGCCGATTCCTGCGTTAGATGTTTGATGCTCTCAAACACTTCGGTTAGAACAGCGGCCTTCGGCACAACGCCCTGGATGATCCCGCTGCCGTCGCGAAAAATCGGGAATAGAAGTTTCCCGCTTTCGCGCAGGTTATAGAGCCAGCCGCGAATCGTGACGCTTTGTCCCTCTCGCGTTCCGATTTGGGAGATGGACGTGACTGGGGCGTCGGTGGTGCTGATCGGTTGTTCTTTGACTTCCATAGGATTAATGTCGAGACAACTTCAATAGGATAAATGCCGATTATCTCTAGAGGCTGTCATCCTGAGGCCCGATGGTGGCCGAAGGACCTCCCGCGATGAGTCGTACTTGATCGCCGCATCCTGGCTCTTCGGCCCAGATCCTCGGCCAAAAGCCAGGACACAGCAACGCAGGTCGAAGTATTCCGGGAGGTCCTTCGGCCACCATCGGGCCTCAGCATGACAGAATTAGAACAGTTCTCGCACGGCTGTAGTCATACCCTCGCTACGCCAACTGCTTCTCAGCCTCACTCAATGCCTTCTCCAAGCGGCCAAAACTCTCAGAAGCACCTTGCGCAATCTCTTTCTGCGAATCTCCAGTAATTTCCAGCAGCATTGCCGGAGTATAAGGCGCGGTGCGGAGCAGCGACATTGCCTCACTCCAATCAATCGCGCCCTCTCCGATCCAGAGGTGCTCGTCGCGTTCGCCGTGATTGTCGTGCAGATGCGTCGAGCGAATTTTGTCTTTCATGGTCTCGAAGCTCACACGCACACCTTGCCCAAAGTGGGCGTGGCCGACATCGAAGCAGAACCCTATGTCGTCGAAGTGGGCCGTGTTTACGATCTCCTGCAGGCGCTCTGGCTCAGTGATCTCGTTGGCGATGTTCTCAACCAGCACAGTAACGCCAAGTGGCTTGGCGAATGCGCGCAAATGCTCTAGAGCAGTGATAGCGAACTCCATCTTGCGCGGCTCCCACTTTTCCTTGGAGACCCCGAGGTGCTGCACTAGAAATCGGAATGGAGACTGCTCGGCAAACTCGATGGCGCGCTTGGCTTCGTCCATGGCGGCTACGCGCTGGCGCTTGTCGTTGTCCACCAGGTTTACCGGAGGAGCCATGTGGCGTCCGTAATCGGCTTCACTATAGATGGGCGAATGCATCGAGTGCAGCATCCCGGGATGCTCGCGAAACCAGACTGCCAGCTCGCGCACGCGAGCGCGATCGGTGTAGTCGAAGTGCTCCTTCTGACAAAACAGTTCGATCGCCTGAGCGCCGCCTCTTATCATGGCTTCCAGGTGATTGATCTGCAGACGTTCGCGCACGCGCACGTGCGTGGACATTGCCCTTAACATCAGAATCCCGCCGCCTTTCCGTAGCTGCCGCGGCGCTCGTCGTGGCCACCAAGGGGCTCTCCCGTTTTGGGATCGATCATGATGCACTCGGCATCGCCCCAATCCGGCTCTCGAGCAGTTCTTTCACTTGTCGGATCGCCTACCAGCAAAGTCTGCCCTTTCTGCTCCAGGATTCGGACGGTATCTGGTGAAAAACGTTTAGCTTCAATCGCTGTCCGATCCGGGAGCCATTGATTATGGAAGCGAGGGGCATCTACGGCTTGCTGAATGTCGAGCCCGTAGTCGATCACGCCCATCAGAACATTGGCAACCGTGGTGATGATCGTCGGTCCTCCAGGCGACCCGAGCACGAGAAATAGCTTGTCATCTTTGGTGACAATCGTCGGCGTCATCGCTGAGAGTGGGCGTTTGTTTGCGCCAACCGCATTTGCTGGTCCCTGGATTAACCCGTATGCGTTGGGCACTCCGACTTTTGCGGCAAAGTCGTCCATTTCGTTGTTCAAGAGAAAACCCAGACCGCCAGCCATGACTTTGGCGCCAAAGCCGGCATTCAGCGTGGTTGTGACCGAGACGGCGTTTCCATCCTGATCCACAACTGAGTAGTGCGTGGTCTCCGTGGATTCGGGAGCGACGGCTCTTGCGACCTTGTCGAGTTCGTTAAAGGTTCCTGCAGGCCGGCGCAGGTCCTTGCTGATGCTGGCGCGATCTGGATTGATGGACTCCCGCCAGGAGTTGGCATAGTTCTTGTCTATCAATTGCGCGACCGGCACCTTGGCAAAATCGGGATCGCCCATGAAGTCGGCGCGATCCATGAACGCGCGGCGGTAGGCTTCGATCGTGAGGTGCATCGCTTCGGCAGAATCGCCGCCCACAGAAGCCAAATCGAACTTCTCCAACATGTTTAATATTTCGATCAGGGCGACGCCGCCAGAAGATGGCGGCGGAGCGCTGTAAATGTCATATCCGCGATAGGTCCCATGCACGGGCTCGCGTTCCTTGACCTGGTAGTTGGCCAAGTCTTGTGCGGTGACGATGCCCCCGCCTTTTTGAATCGCGACGGCAATCTGTTTTGCGAGTCCGCCGTGATAGAAGTCATCCGGATTCGCGGCAATTCGTTCGAGCGTGCGCGCTAGCTCCGGCTGCTTAAAGATCTCGCCCACTTGATAGAAATTTCCATCGCGCTGGAAGATACGACGCGATTCCGGAAACTGCGTGAGGCGCTTATTCTTAAAATCCTTGACATACTCCCGAGGAAGCGGAAATCCATCACGCGCAAGACGAATCGCTGGCGCGATCACCTTTTGCAGGCCAAGCTTGCCCCACTTCTTTTCGGCGACCACCATTCCCGCCACGGAACCGGGAACGCTTACAGCTTTGTATCCCACTGTGCTCAGATCGGGTATGACGTTGCCTTGCTTGTCCCAATACATGTCAACGGTGGCTGCCGCAGGAGCCTTCTCGCGATAGTCGAGGAAGTGGTACTTTCCATCGGCCATGCGGATGAGCATGAATCCCCCACCGCCGATATTTCCCGCCTGAGGATGAACGACTGCGAGTGCAAAACCGGTGGCAACGGCAGCGTCAATGGCATTCCCACCCTGGCGCATGATGTCGACGCCTACGTCGCTCGCCAGCGAATGTACGCTGACAACCATCCCCTTTCCGGCGTGCGTCGGATGCATGCCCCCGCTTGCGCCGGTGACGATGGCCACCAAGAAAGCGAAGGTCAGCAGGTAACTACGACCACGATGTGAGCTAAGCGAAGCCATAATGCGATGGGCACGTCGAACAGCAGTCCTAAAAACCTGCAATTTCAGATGCTTGCAGCTGCCTGCAAACCAACTTCGAGGCTAGCCCACGCGCCACGGGACAGTCAAACGCGGCGTCCAAGCTGCTTTTCGTGAGTAACTGCCTGTATACTCCGCGTAACTCCGCAAATTGACTGTTTTTGTTTAGGCTAGCGTATACTCAGCGAAAATTTTCCGGCTTCGAGCGCTCAAAGCTTGGAAAACGCAAGACTTTCAGTCCCACAAATCACGGATCGAGCTGCCGGGCAGAAGCGGAGTCATGGGGATGCGAGTGAAATTCTGGGGTGTCCGGGGCTCAACGCCGACTCCCCAGGCAGAGAATCTGCGCTATGGCGGCAATACCTCGTGCGTCGAAATCCGCATTGCTGACCAACTGTACATGTTTGATTGCGGCACTGGCTTCCGCAATCTCGGCAAGCACCTGCTAAAAGAATTCGCCAATAAGCCTGTGTACGCCCATGTTTTTCTTTCCCACTTTCATTGGGACCACATTCAAGGAATTCCTTTTTTTGGCCCGCTATACAGCAGTCCCGATAACTACTTCTTTTTTCATTCATCGAGTCGCACGCGCGGGCTCCAGCGTGCCATCGAAGAGCAAATGTCGGACCCCTACTTCCCTGTAGATATGTCCGAGATGGCAGCGCATCGCAATTTTTACGACATCGACGAAGATCGGATCGCCTTCGACGAATGCGTTGTGCAATCAATGTGGCTCAATCACCCACAGGGATGCCTTGGTTTTCGCGTCGAAACCAACGATAAGGTCGTGGTTTATGCCACGGACAACGAGCCTGGACACCCCGTTTTCGACAAGAATGTGCGTCAACTGGCCGAAGGAGCTGACATTTTGATCTACGACGCCCAGTATTTGCCCGAGGAATACGAAGCTAAAAAGCGCGGCTGGGGCCACAGCCATTGGCGCGAAGCAGTAAATATCGTGATGGAAAGTGGCGCAAAAGAGCTGGTTTTGTTCCACCACGATCCCGATCATGACGACAAGATGATCGACAGTGTCGTGCAGAAAGCGCGGGAACACTATCCAAGAGTGCGGGCGGCTTCTGAAGGAATGGAGATCGAGCTTTAAATTCCTCGCGCCGTTTTCCCCATTCCGCGATCCATCGCCTCATTCGCGAGCCTGTCAGCATGCTGGTTTTTTGCTCGCACGACGTGCTCTATTGCGAACTTGTCGAGTTGGCGAACCAGACTCCGTGCTCTTTCGTACATCGGCTTCAGGTCTGGACTGTTCACTCGATACTGCCCTGTCATCTGCCTGACCATTAATTCCGAGTCGCTGATTACCTTTAATGCGCGATAGCCGTGCGCGATCGCGTACTCGAGCGCCCCAATAAGCGCGGAATACTCCGCAAAATTGTTGGTTTTGATCCCCAAATACTCGCTTAATTGCGCGATTGTCTTGCCGTCGGCTCCGCGAATGTAGGCGCCATAACCTGCAGGACCGGGATTCCCACGGGCACCCCCGTCCACATTTGCTGTAATCCATTCAACCTGTTGCGAAGGAGCGCGCCGCGCGGGAGCAGATTCAGAACTTTCGGGAAACAATGATGGCGTATCAGAACCTGGTTTGGACGACATGCAACGAGTGTACGTCAGCGTCCGTCGGCCAAACGCTCCGCAAGCCGTGGGGGCAAACCGGCCTCCAGAATCTTCTTTTGCGCACCGGCGATGTCGTAGGGCATGCGATAGAAGGTGACGAGAGACTCATCTGTATCGTAAAGAGCAAAGCCAGCTCGCGGATCGCCGTCGCGCGGCTGCCCGATAGATCCAGGATTGATGAGATAGGTGCCCTCCGGGCGTAGCTTTAACTCAACGCGCTGCGGCAATTTGGGATCGCGAAACGCCGGCCGAATCGCATGGACTTCTTCTTGTTTGAAGAAGCCGCCTTGTAGATGCGTGTGCCCGAAGAAGGTGCACTGCGCTGCGGGGTGCAGAAGCGGCGCGGTCGCCTCATGGACGTTGATGAGGTATTGATCTTCATCCAGCGGCGAGCCATGCACACACGCCACATTCAACTCGATGTCCGGAGTGATCGGCCCTTGGGGCAAGACTTTAAGCCACTCGAGATTCTCTGGAGTTAAGTTCTTCTTCGTCCAAATCGCGGCCATCGCGGCTACGGGATTGAATCCAGCGAGGTCGCTCACACCCGAACAGGCTTTGTCATGATTTCCACGAACGAAGATGTTTCCTAATTGCCGACAGCGCGCAATAGCTTCATTGGGATTCGCGCCGTATCCAACAACATCACCCAAGTTCCAAACTATGTCGTAGGCGGGAAATGCTTCGATGCAGGCATCGAGTGCCTGAATGTTTGCATGGACATCACTAATAATGAGAACGCGCATCGACGGGCGGAAACGGCATTGTACAGCCTGGCGGTTGTCCGCCCTGGCGGGGCTACATTTGAGTTGAGCCGGGCTGCCACTTGTAGCGATGTCCGTTCCAGTAGAGAAAAGAACCGAGGATGCCCGATTCCTCGAGGTCGATGTCGTCCATCACCTTCTTCTTTTTTTCGATGTGTCCGACGGATATGCGATCGAAACTCAAGTTGATCAGCACAAACCGCTCCTTCGGCTCCTTGACTCGCCACGCATCTTTGCCGACACCATGGATGATCAGTAAATACCGCGATCCTCCTGGATATTGCGAGGCAAACTGCGACGTGACCTTCGGATCGCCAATTCCGAAGTAATCGCTGGACGGATCAATGACGCGAAAACGGCTTGAATCGGTTTGCAGCCCACCTCGCGCCGTCACGACGAACGCTGCATCCTCAACGCCGTCGCCGTTGAAGTCTCCGGTAAGAACCGGGAAAGATTGCGAGAGAACGAACTGCGGTCCGAACTGAGCCGAGATAATCGCCTGCACTTCGTTGGTTGAAGAAGCCTCTGGGGCTGGAGACGCAAGAAGCGTCACGCAAAAACTCAGGACAGCAATGGACACCGCAATTCTCTTCATGCGCCTACTGTATCTCTGCGAACCGCCTTTTCCAGTGCTCAGTGTGAGTCACCAAAGCTGTGGTCCCGCCGGACGGATGATCGACTCATGTCTCACTTTGAGATTTCCTGAATTTTGTGGAAAACCTTGTGGGAAAGAGTGACTCTGCATCTCGACGTGTCCTTTTTTCAGCAATTTACACTCTTTGCATATTCTTCGCTGCACTATTAAGTAGCGTACAATCAGTCGCTTGCAAGACAAACACTAGCTGAGATCGCCCCTCGATTACCTTTGTTTATAAAACGTGAATCAAATTGGTTTTGCACACCGACACGGCTCCGTTTTGCAGATTTGGGAAAAACGGTAAGGCAGATACCTCACCTTGCCAACCACGGAATACGCCCCCAATAGCGCATAAGAATTAGTGCAAGAATCGCGACAGCCAACAAGATCAGGCCTTGGGCTTGCCTTCGCTCTGCACTCACGGGTTACCTCAGCTCACCTCGGTCGGGATTGTAGTAGAAGCGAAAACGCAGGGCGAGATAAGGTCCATTGAATTCCCTTGGCAACGGCGGAAAAGGATTGGAGGCAGTAATTCCGCCCCAGGCAGCGCGATCGAGGGCAACATCTCCTGAAGGAGAAATGAGCCGCATGCCTTCCACAGAACCGTTCTTGTTGATCACAAATTGAATTGAGAGCTTCCCCTGCTTAAACAATGGTGAGCGCGCTTCTTCCGGAATCAGGTTGTACCAATTCCTTCGGACCTCCTCGAGCACGCGCGAGAGGTACGGACCAAAATCGACTCCAAGCGTATCGCTGAGAATATCAACCGCGCCTTGCGCGTTGGTATTCGGAGTAAGCGGTCCGATGCCGTAGTCACCGCCTTGACCACGCCCGGCAGCCGCCGCACGAGTAGCCTGTTCAATCGCCGAACCGGCTGAACTCGCCGAACTGAAAACGTTGCGATTTGGAGCAGCCGGGGGAGATTCCAGTTTGGCCACGGTGTTGGAATTCTCAGGTGGCTTCGCGGCGTTCTGTGGTTGCTGTTGCTGTCCTTGCTGCGGAGGCGCGGCAGCGCTTTGTTGTGGCGCTGGAGCTTGCATTCCTTGCGGCCCCGGCGCTCCTCGCCGTCGAGCATTCTGAAGCTCTTCCAGAGTGTGGCGATCAATCGTGGGACGCCGGGCCTGCGCTACTCGATTTTTGTCGGAAAGGATATCCGACTTCGGTGGTGGAGTAGGTTTCTGCGAATCTTGCGGAAGAGCCAGATACTCAATGTCCCGATCTTTCATCTCCTGCGAAACGAGCACAACCTTGTCCTTCGACGAAAAGAGATCAGGAAAGAATTTTGGCTGAATGATGATCGCCATCACAATCAGCAAGTGGAGGATGACAGAGATCCATACCGACTCGCGCCATCGCGATCGTTCTCGGTCATCTTCGAGTTCTTCTATAAGAAGATGGAGTTCCGCAGGATCCTGAGGCAGGTCGCGGCGCAACGGACGTTCTGATGGCGGCTTTGGTGGTGCCTCAGTGACTGGCATTCGTACTCGACTTCCCCGACCCGGTTCTTCTGGCTGCAAGGGCGTAGGCTCTACGATTGTCGCATTACTGCTATGGGCATGCACTCGGGCTGCCGCCCTAACACTCACGGAAGTCAGTGATTAGACGTGGACCCATTGCGCAAAGTTACGCGTACTGCTGGGTTTAACAGGCTTGTAAACGCCTCACTGTAAAGAAATGTTAGGAGCAACGACCGCGGCTCGTTCGAAGTAGGCTGTCGAGCCCTTAAGCTACTACCTCGGCGACTAGAGGAAGATTCCAGAGGATGAATGAAGAAAATCGTAGAACAAGGAAAACAACAGGGGAGCTTTCGAAATCGACCTGAAAGTCATCGAATTCTGCCCAAAACTTGCAAATTTCGTTCAAAACCAGGGAACTAACAGGGACTTCTGTGGATTTCTCTGCAAGCCACCATCAACAAAGTGCTTAGTGATCTTTTCTGCGGGATTCAAGAAAATAACAGGGAAATACCTGGGAAGCAACTCCGGTCATGATCGCCATCTTCCGGCACTCGTGACGCCTTGGAAAGCAACTACCTTGTTATTGCCGCCCGAAGTCCATCACGATGCGCGCGTCGACTTCGATGGGCTGTCCATTCAGGCGGTAGGGCGCATACACCCATTGCCGTGCCGCACGAAACGCTTCCACAGCGAGAGCTCCGTTTCCGCTGATCAGCTTCATGTTTTTCAGACGGCCGTCCCTGCCGATAGTCGCGGCGATGACTACCGATCCACGAATTCCAGCGGCCTTCGCGAATGCCGGAAACACTGGATTCACGCGATGAAGCAATCTGCCTGTCGTGACCTGACTGGCCGGCAGCGACGCGTTCAACAGCCTCACCTGCGAAACCTTTGTTGGTAGGAAATAGGTAGTGTCCACCCGAAACGGCGCTTGATTGGACGCGGGTATAGATGGCGCATCGGGCGCGAGTTCTGATTGATGCCGATGTCCAGCTAATCCCGTTGTGAAATTGGACTCCACGGAGTCATCCGGAGTAGCCACCTTCCTCGCTGCGGCCCGATTCGGGATTGAGGCGACGACTTGCACCGCGCTCGATGGCTCCGACGTAGAAGTCTGAGGAGAAGTCGCTTCCGCAGGTTGAAGTTGGGACACAGATGAGACTGGAGCCGACGCTAACTGATAGGCAATTCGATTCGGTGGAGACGCTGAGGAATGAGGACGGCTCAGGCGCCAATTCACATAGTCGCCGACGCCAACTCCGCCTATGAGCAACAACGCACCCAACAGGATACGGCGCGTGTTCCAGTTCGGGCCGTGGGATTTATCCTCATCACGATCTTGTTCGAATGCATGTTCGGTTGCGCTCGACTTCGCTTGCTCCTGGTTCGAAGCGGTGAATTCACGCTCCGACTTCTGATCCGCAAGTTCGAAGCCGGCAGGCACAAACGGGGCTGGCGCTGTCTGTACTTGCGGCGCCGGCAAATCCGGCCGCCTTCCAGCGTCGTCGGAATCGGGTGACTTGGCCTGCTCCTTTGGCAGAACACTCGCGAGCGCCTCGACGGGCGAAGAACTCAATTGATTTTTGTCGTAAAGGTCGCCAATCAATTCGGCGATCGAACTCAACAACAGCACGTCGCCACCTTCGAAGTTTCCCGGCACGGATGAAAACACTTCAGCGACGCCGACGATGACGTCGTCTGCAGATGCCACCGGAACAATGAGCAGGGAACGAAAATCGAGCTGCCTGCACACCTCTGGGTCCACACGCGAATCGTGTTCCGAGTCGGCCATAGAAACGATATTGCCGGTGCGGTAGCACTCGCCGCTAAGACCTGTATCGATATTGAGCCTTACTCCAATCTCAGGCGCGTTTCCCGTGCTCGCGCGACAAATCACGTCGTTGCCTTCACGCCACGCGACCGCTGCTCCTGTAGCCCGAGTGTGGTAGGCCATTCGTTCCGCAATCAGCTTAAGTGCGGCTTCGTTGCTAAGGCTCCCCGAAGCCAACTCAGCCCGCAAGTCGGAAATTTCAAAATGGGCTCGCGAAACCAGAGTGGACAACGGTGGGATCGGAGATGTGGTTTCAGCTTCTTCGTCCCGAGCTGACGCCTGATCGCTCTTGAGCCAGCGCTTCAGGGCTGCGGTAGAGTCGGGCTTGATGCGAGTAAAGCGAACACCCACACGTCCGAAATTGTCGCACCAGGCGACAAGTCCGGCAGCCTCGATTACAGAGTTGGAATCGGGAAATTGGAAATCGAGAAAAGTGGGTGTCCCCGGCTCGAGACGTGAACTGCCGGAAACGGAGAGACCGCCCTCACCAAGGTCGTGGAGCCAAACCTCTTTTCCCGGCAAGAGTTCGATCGGCAGTGGAGTTTCGACCTTCTTGCGAAGAAAGAGGCGCTGTTCCACGAAGCCGAGTGGTTCAGGGACAGCGGGGGAGTCAGGGTGCGGACTCAATCAGCTCCTCGCGACGATTATGGAAACTGCTTCGCCGAAGCCCAAGCAGTCGGCGTAGCTGCCGGTGTTGTTGCACGTGGCGCCGGCGTGGCAGCGTATCCCTGGCTGTCGCGCGACGTCGGTTGCGCTGTCACCGTCGCGGTGCCAACTTCGGCGCTATCGTCGAGCAGCCTGACCGCGATGCGCAGAGCTTCCACTTCCTTCTGTACGCGTTCGAACTCGATTTCCTTCTGGCTAAGCAGTTCGTAGATATCCTTCACTTGCGTGTTGCTCCTGACGCAGAGAAATCTTTTTCGACTACTTCGCATAATCCATCAGATTTGCCTGAGAGTAAAGAGAGAAGTGAGCGGTACTTTATAATTCGCGTCCAAACATGACAAAAATCTTCGGCATTGTGGTTCTCGCTCTGTTCACTTCCGGCTCCTGCGTGGTTTCCCAGACTCAAATAGCTCCAGCTACCAATACGAAAGTCATCGTCATACGCGCGGCGCACATGCTCGACGTGAAGAGCGGCCGTACGATCGACAACCCAGTCATCGTGATCACCGGCGAACGGATCTCTGCCGTTTCGGGAGCGCCTCCCGCCGGAGCAACGATCATCGACTTGCCGGGAGCAACGCTCGTACCTGGCCTCATCGACGCGCACACGCATCTGATCGGGCAGGGAACGCGCTTTGGCTACGAAACGCTCGGCGTCTCTACGCCGATGGAAACGCTCTGGGGCGCGCGTAATGCGAAGGTCACGCTCGAAGCGGGATTCACCACTGTTCGCAACGTCGGAGCCAGCGGATACAGCGATGTAGCCCTGCGTGACGCGATCAACCAGGGGCTGGTGCCGGGACCGCGAATGCTTGTAAGCGGGCCTCCGCTGGGCATCACTGGGGGACACTGCGACGACAATCTCCTCCCATTCGAGCGCCACGACACTTCCGAGGGAGTGGCGGACGGAATTTCTGGAGTGCAACACAAGACGCGCGAGGTGATCAAGTACGGCGCCGACGTGGTGAAGATCTGCGCCACCGGCGGAGTGCTATCCAAAGGCGACGATCCGCAGGCCTCGCAGTTCACGCTGGAGGAGATGAAGGCCATCGTAGCCGACGCCCACCGCCTCGGACGCAAAGTCGCCGCGCACGCCCACGGCGCACAGGGGATCCTGTGGGCCACTGAAGCCGGGGTCGACTCCATCGAGCACGGCTCCTACATCGACGATGCCGCCATCGCCGCCATGAAGCAGCATGGCACGTATCTTGTACCCACGATGTATCTGCAAACCTGGATGCTGGAAAACGCACAATCAATCGGACTGCCCGCGATGTACTCGGGAAAGATGCGGCAGGTCACCGAGGTCGCCCGCAAGAATGTGTCGCACGCTTTCGCTAGCGGCGTGAAGGTCGCCTTTGGAACCGATGCAGCCGTCTATCCACATGGATTGAACGCTCATGAGTTCAACGTTTACGTGCAGATGGGCATGACACCGGTTCAGGCGATCCAGACCGCAACTGTGAACGCCGCCGACCTGCTGGGATGGTCAGACCGGATTGGAACTCTCGAAGTTGGCAAGTTTGCGGACATTGTCGCCCTGAGCGGCGATCCCACCAAAGACGTGGTGACACTGGAGCATCCGGTGTTCGTGATGAAGGGTGGAGTAGTGTATCGGAATGACGTCACTCGATGATCTCAAGTATTTGTTCAGCGCTGTCGCTTTGCCCGTCGTCTCTCATGCGTCGAGCCGTGTTTGTCCGCGACTATTGTTACGCTTCCGGAACGGGTAATGCTACCAACAAATGGTGGTTCTTCGGTCAGGCAGATTCGGCGCATCTCTGGTAAAGCCAAAGTCAGAGCATCAGCCATCTCCGCTGCGTTGAAATTGCCGGAACCGAAATAGAATTCGCGCACCCGGTGGATACGCACCGCCTCTTTTTCCCATTGGTTGTAGCGATTACGCTTGTCTTTGGTGAGGACGATCCAGGATCGTTCGCCAACGAACGTCAGCCACACATCATCATCTTCGCCACGAGTGAAGGTGTCAGCGTGGCGCCTGCATGTGATGCCGCTCTCCGCCAAGGCGTCCATTATCGGCTTGCAATTATCCAGGTTCTCATCAAGGAAAATGATGAAATCATCAAGCCGCAACTGCTCTGGTTTCCCAACGGATAGCCTCTTCGATTTGTTTCTCTTCGAGGCCATACTCTTTAGCCAGATCAGGTATCGACTCCCTTGCGTTGAAGCGCGAGGCTATGACCGCCGTCGAGATACCGGTGCCAGCGATGACCGGCTTGCCAAACCCTACCCGTGGATTGATAACGATAAACTTGGGCTCACTTGCGCTACGCTCGCGCACAAAGGGAAAGAACTTGAACAGTCCTTTGGGATCTCTCTCAATCCGCTCCAAATGAACACCGACAATCTCAGGCATAACAAATTGCCCACCACGCGAGATGTTCAGCATTGTGTCTAGTTCCCGAATCAGAATATCTACGCGGTTTGTGTAAAGCGGCTGCTCAATCAATGGGTGCCGGAATTCAGATGTCGCATTGAGATGGGCTACGGCTCGACGGATCTTTGCAATGCGGAGATCATACAGAGAGCGCATCGCAGCAAGCATGTGACACTCCAACAGGTTCATGAACGAAAGACTTCGTGGATGTTTGCCGGCAGCTTGAATTAGCGGCTTATTCTTTCCTGCTCCGATTGTCCAGTATTCAAGTGTTTTGATGGGAACGCGGAGGTAAAGTGCGGCCTCGGAGAGGCCATACATGGGTAGTTCTAGACTTTCATGTGTGGCTGTAAGCTTCAATTTGATCGCTCTTAATGTTGCGGCGCTCATACCTGTTCCATGTCGTCCGACTCTTGCAGTGCCGAGGCCCCGATTGAATCCATGAGAATAGAAGCTGAGCGGCATTCTTAACTCGGCGCCACCGGAATGTTGCTGTGCGCAGCCTCGAAAACGTATTTTAGAACGAAAGCGTCAAACTGGCTTCCGCAGGCGTCAACTCAGATAATACGCAGCTTCTTCCCCACCTGTTTTAGGATTTCCAGCGCCTGATCAAGCTGCTCGCGTGTGTGCTTGGCGGTCATGATAGTGCGAATCCGCGCCTTGCCTTCTGCCACGGTTGGGAAGGCGATGCCAGTTGCCATCACACCTTCGTTGAATAGCTCGCGCGAGAACTGCATTGCTAGGCTCCCTTCTCCGACGATCACCGCCGTGATCGGTGTTTCGCTCGCCGGAGTGTTCTTTCCGCCGATGTTGAAGCCGAGGCTGCCAAGTTCCTTTTTGAAGTAGCGGGTATTCTCCCAAAGCTTCTCCATCAATTGCGGCTCCTTCTCGAGCACGTCGAAGGCAGCGATGCAGGTGGCAGCCACTGACGGCGGGTGGGACGTCGAAAACAGGAACGGGCGCGCGCGGTGGTAGAGGAAGTCGATCAGGTCGCGGGTGCCACAGACGTATCCACCGAGCGCGCCGATTGCCTTCGAGAGAGTTCCGACCTGCACATCCACGCGCCCGTGGACTTTGAAGTGATCGATCGTACCGCGGCCGTTGCGACCGAGTACGCCAGACGAATGCGCGTCATCCACCATCATGATGGCGCCATACTTCTCGGCAAGGTCGCAAAGTCCGGGTAGAGGACCGATATCGCCGTCCATGGAAAAGACGCCATCGGTAATCAGCAGCTTCTTACCGGGTTGATCTTTTACTGAAGCGAGTTGTTCCTCGGCATGCGCAATGTCTTTGTGGCGGAAAACCAGGATCTTCGCTCGCGAGAGTCGCGCGCCGTCGATGATTGACGCATGATTCAGCTCGTCAGAGATGATGAAATCTTCTTTGCCCAGAATCGCCGAGACCGTTCCCGCGTTGGCGGCGAATCCCGACTGGAAGACCACGCAAGCCTCTACGTTCTTGAAGCGGGCAATCTTCTCTTCCAGCTCCATGTGAATACGCATAGTGCCGGCGATGGTGCGCACCGCGCCCGATCCGACTCCGTATTTCTTCGTCGCGGCCAACGCGGCCTCGCGCAGCTTCGGATGCGTAGTCAGTCCCAGGTAATTATTCGAGGCAAGGTTAATGACTCTCTTGCCGTCGAATGTGCACACCGGTTCCTGCTCGTCTTCGAGCACTCGCAGTTTGAAGTGGGTGCCTTTTTCTTTGAGCTGGTTGATCTGATCGGTGAGGTAAGAAAGCGGATCGACGCGGGTAGCGGTAGGCATGACGGGATAGTTTAAATCTTCGAAAGCGGGTTCACCACGGAGGCACGGAGTACACGGAGAAGACAGCCGGATGAAACCACAAAGGACACGAAGGAACACGAAGGGACACGAAGGAACACGAAGGAACACGAAGGAGGAGAAAACCCCTTTCCGAAATTTCCTTTGTGATACTTCGTATCTTTTGTGGTTAGTCGGCTGTCCTCCGTGTACTCCGTGCCTCCGTGGTGAAATCGGTTTTGCCTACAAGATCTCAATCAACTTATCGCCCTTAGGCAGCACTTCGCCGATGCGCACTGCGGGCACCCCTGCAACTTCCATGGCTGCGACAAGACCTTTGGCGATTTCATTCGGAACAGAGAGCAACAATCCGCCAGCAGTTTGCGGATCGTAGAGCAATGTCTTCAGATCTTCAGGAATGTCTTTTTTGTAGGTGACACAGCTTTCTGCGAACTCGCGATTCGTCTTTAGGCCGCCGGGAATGAATCCGCGCTGCACGCACTCCAAGGCGCCGCGCAACACTTCGATCAGCCTAGACTCGATGCGGATGCTGGTTTTGCTTCCGAGTGCCATCTCGCGCACGTGTCCGATGACACCGAAGCCGGTAACGTCGGTTGCCGCGTGAACCTCGAAATCGCCTTGATGGACGACTTCCACAGTACGCCGATTCAACTTGGTCATCGAAGCGACAGCACCGTCGATCCACTCTTTCTTGGCCTCTCCGCGCTTGATTGCGGTTGAGATCACGCCGGTGCCGATCGGCTTTGTGAATACCAGCGCATCGCCAACTCTCGCTTTTGAATTCGCCCAGAATTTCCTGGGATGAACACGGCCCGTCACGCTGTAGCCGAGTTTCATTTCGGGATCGCGAACGCTGTGGCCTCCAGCAACGATGCATCCGGCTTCCTGCATCTTCGACAAGCCGCCAGCCAGCATTTGCCCGAGCACCTCCAAATCGCCACCGTCGGGAAAACAGACAACCGCGAGCGCAGTCATCGGCTCGCCTCCCATGGCATACACGTCGCTGAGCGAATTCACGGCCGCGATCTGGCCGAACACAAACGGATCGTCAACGATCGGAGTGAAGAAATCGACTGTCTGTACCAGGGCGAGATCGTCGTTCAGGCGGTACACGGCCGCATCGTCGGCTGTATCGAAGCCGACCAGCAGGTTCTCGTCATATTGCCGGGCTAATTTCCCAAGCACCTTGTCCAGCGCCGCTGGACTCAGCTTCGACGCTCAACCCGCCGCTTTCACCTGCTCGGTCAGGCGTAGAGGACGACGATCTTCCATGGGTTCGATTCTACGCGGAACGGCCTATTCACCACGGAGACACGGAGTCAGGGAGAACAGCCGGATGAAACCACGAAGGACACGAAGGAGCACGAAGGACGAGAAAGGCCCTTTCCCAAATGTCCTTCGTGATACTTCGTGTCCTTTGTGGTTAAGTCTGAGGCCCTTCTCCGCGTCTACATGGTGAGAGGTGACTAGATCAACTGTCGCCGATGGAGCGCGCCCAGCGCCCAGGCGGCATTTTCCCGCGCGTGTGGCTCGGGAGAGGTAATGAGCGTCTTGATCAGTGCGTCCGTCGACGACTTGCCGATGTTGACCAATGCGGAAGCGACTTCTTCGCCCAGCGTTAGCTTGCGGGCGTCGAAGATGTCGGGTTTGCGATATTTGGAAACTTCGATCGGGGTGGCGTCTCCAAGGAGGTCGACCAATGCGGGAATTGCGCGCTCGGCTGCGGTGCCGCGGCTGCCCAGCCAGTAGGCTGCGGCTGCTCGCTGCTGCGCTTCCTTCGAGCGAAGCTGCGCAATGTGACGGGCAATGTTGTCGTCGATGGACCGAACGGCGACTGCCTGCTCGCGGCCTATGAATCCACAAAACAGGACCAGACAGCTTAGCAGTGTCGAGAACAGAATGGCTTCCCGGTGTTGCCTCATGCGCCCTCGCAACTTCCCTGAAGAAATTCTTCGAGGAATATTACGCAACTGAGCTGCCGACCGGTTCCTTAAGGTAAGTACAAGAAATTCAAAGCGAATACGCGGGACCAGATGGTTCGAGGCTCCGTAGCTCTCTCCACCGATGGGAAACTCTGTTCGAAACCGAACGCAGATGTTATCCCTTCACCCGACGAAGGACGTGCAGAGGAAGCAGGAGTTGTCTGAGGCGTGTTCTTCGGTTTTGTTAATCCTATATATTTGAAAAATAAGGATAACTTGTCATTTTCCAAGATATTGACAGTAATACGCTCATATTTTATGCTTCTATCATGCTTAGACAGCATCTAAGCTGGTGAGGCAATAAGGCCGCAAGTTCAGATTTCGCAACAACATTTAGGAGGCTTGAAACACATGGTTATCACTCGTTGGGATCCCTTCCGTGAGTTGTCATCTCTGCAGAATCGCGTCAATAGCCTGTTCCAGGACTATGGACGCAGCACGCAGGAAGAGCTCACTACTTCTGGGAGCTTCGTTCCTGCGGTAGACGTCTATGAAGACGAGCACAAGGTCACGCTGAAGCTCGAAGTTCCGGGCGTGAAGCAGGAAGACCTTGACGTTCAGGTCGAGAATCAGACACTCACGGTTCGCGGGCAGCGCACATTCGAAAAGGAAGAGAAAGAAGAGAACTTCCAGCGCATTGAACGCCGCTACGGCAGCTTCTCTCGCTCCTTCACGTTGCCACCCACGATCAGTACTGAAAGCGTGAAAGCGGACTACGAAAACGGCGTGCTGAAGATTGAATTGGCCAAGCGCGAAGAGGCGAAGCCAAAGCAGATCAAGGTGGGCGTTGGCAGCGGCAAGAAGACGCTCGATGGCGCGAAGTCCGAAGCCAAAAGCGCAGCCTAATCCTCAAAGGAGTACATTTATTTCTGAGACGGGAGATTGGGCCCAAGGCCCCGTCTCCCGCTTTTTCTTTCAAGTCCTTTTCACCACGGAGACGCGGAGTCACGGAGAAAACCCAAAACAAAAGCTAACCACAAAGGTTCACGAAGCACACTAAGGATGTGGAGGGTGATTCCTGAGACCTTCGTGATCGTTCGTGCCCTTGTGGTTTCGCTCGGGTTCCCACTTTCGGTGACGGACATGATGTATCAAGCATGAACAAGGAATGTTTATGGCAATTCGTTGGGACAAATTAACTCTCAAATCGCAGGAAGCCCTTCAAAGGGCCAGTGAGCTGGCCACCGAGAATGGCAATCCTGAACTTCTGCCCCTTCATCTTCTCGGCGCCTTGCTTGAAGACAACGAAGGCATCGTTGTGCCTGTGCTCCGCCGAATCGGCGTTCCCCCGGAAAAGCTGTTGACCGAAGTGAATGCCGAGATCGCCAGGCTCCCCAAGGTCTCCGGCGCCTCAGCGCAACCGAACATGTCGTCTGCTTTGCAGAAGGTGATGGATTCGGCGTTCAAGCAGGCCGATACGTTCAAGGACGAATACGTCTCCGCCGAGCACCTGCTGCTGGCCCTTTCGCAGATTTCAAACGATCCGGCGCAGCGCTTGCTCAAGGGTTCGGGAGCGACGCACGACAAGATTCTCCAGGCGCTCACGCAGGTCCGCGGATCGCAGAAGGTGACCGACCAGAATCCCGAGGCCAAATACCAGGCACTCGAGCGTTATGCCAAAGATCTGACGGAGCTGGCGCGCAAAGGCAAGCTCGATCCCGTAATCGGACGCGACGAGGAGATCCGCCGCGTAATCCAGGTTCTCTCACGCCGCACCAAGAACAATCCCGTGCTCATCGGGGAACCCGGCGTGGGTAAAACGGCGATCGCTGAAGGACTCGCCCGCCGCATTGTCTCCGGCGACGTTCCAGAGATTCTCAAGAACAAACGCGTAGTCTCGCTCGATCTCGGCTCCATGCTGGCCGGCGCAAAATATCGCGGCGAGTTCGAGGACCGTCTCAAGGCCGTGCTGAAGGAGATCGAAGACTCAGCGGGACAGATCATCCTCTTCATCGACGAACTGCACACGCTAGTTGGCGCTGGCGCGGCAGAGGGTGCAATCGACGCTTCGAACATGCTGAAGCCGGCGCTGGCGCGTGGAGAGCTGCGGGCTATCGGCGCCACCACGTTAACCGAGTATCGCAAGTACATCGAGAAGGACGCCGCGCTCGAACGCCGCTTCCAGCCTGTTTTTGTGGGAGAGCCCACGGTTGAAGACACGATCGCGATCCTTCGTGGATTGAAAGAACGCTATGAAGTCCATCACGGCGTGCGTATCAAAGATTCCGCGATCGTCGCGGCTGCAACCTTGTCGCACCGCTACATCACTGATCGTTTCCTGCCCGACAAAGCAATTGACCTGATCGACGAAGCTGCGGCCTCACTGCGCATTCAGATCGACTCCATGCCGACGGAGATCGATCAGCTCGAACGCAAAGCAACGTCGCTTGAGATCGAACGACAGGCATTGAAGCGCGAGAAAGATCCAAACTCAAAGGAACGTCTCGCCGAAGTGGAGAAAGAGCTTGCCGAACTTCGCGAGGAGATCAATGCTCTGAAGGCGCGCTGGAAGGAAGAAAAGCAGGCGATCACGCGAATTCAGGAGCTGAAAGAGCGCATCGAGAAGCTGAAGCTCGAGGAGCAGACCGAGGAGCGTCGCGGCAATCTGCAGCGCGTGGCGGAAATCCGCTACGGACTGTTGCGCCAAGCCGAAGAGGAGCTAAAGCGGCTCAGCGCGGAGAGCGATGGAGCCCGTCCGGTGAGCCGGATGCTCAAGGAAGAAGTCGACGAAGAGGACGTTGCTCGCATTGTTTCCAAGTGGACCGGGATTCCCGTTTCGAAGATGCTCGAAGGCGAAGTGAAGAAGCTGTTGAGCATGGAAGCGCGCCTGCGCGAACGTGTCATCGGACAGGATGCCGCGCTGGAGCGTGTCTCCAACGCGATTCGCCGGTCTCGCGCGGGACTGAGTGATCCTCGGCGTCCCATTGGTTCATTCATCTTCCTCGGCCCAACCGGTGTCGGTAAGACTGAGTTGGCCCGCGCACTGGCCGAGTTCCTGTTCGACGACGAGCACAACATGATCCGCATCGACATGTCGGAGTACATGGAGAAGCACGCGGTTGCACGCCTGATCGGCGCGCCTCCGGGATATGTCGGCTACGACGAGGGCGGACAGCTAACGGAAGCTGTGCGTCGGCGTCCGTATTCGGTGATCTTGTTCGACGAGATCGAGAAGGCGCACAGCGATGTCTTCAACCTGCTCCTTCAGATCCTCGATGATGGCCGCCTCACGGACAGCAAAGGCCGCACCGTGGATTTCAGGAACACAGTCATCATCATGACCTCGAACCTCGGCGCCATGTACCTCAACGCCGAGGCGCTCAGCACTCCGGAATCGTTCCAGCGTGCGAGCACGCAGGTGATGAATGTAGTGCAGGAACACTTCCGTCCGGAATTCCTGAACCGTGTCGATGACATCATCATCTTCAAGCCGCTGGGGGAGGCGGAACTGATCCGTATCGTCGATCTGCAGCTCGCGAATCTGCGCAAGTTGCTCGCCGATCGCAGAATCACCATTGAACTCACGGCGGCGGCGAAGGAGCTGATCTTCCGAGAGGGGTATGACCGAGCGTATGGAGCTCGTCCGTTGAAACGCGCGATCCAGCGCCTGGTGCAGGATCCGTTGGCATTAAAGATTCTAGACGGCGAGGTCCTGCATGGCGATCATGTGATCGTCGACGTTGATCCGCGGAAAGGTCAGCTCGTATTCCGCGCGGAGCGGCCGGGAGCACAGGAGCCCGTTACTCCGCTGGAAACTGTCGAGAGCCCGTCGTAAAAGGCAGGTGGTATCAAGGCAATAGCTGGAAGTCTGAAGAATCGTTGGCGGCTCTCGACCGGGCAGCTACGGCATCATCCGAGCCAGTGCACGCCGCATGCTTGCAACCTTCTTCGACAGCCCCGAGGCCGCATTAGCCAACGGCGCCAACATGGAATGCTGCCGACGAAATTCGGCCGGCGTCTCGATGGCGAACTCATGCAAATAGAATTCGTTCGAAAAGGGATGCAGATCGAGGGCCGGGCTCCCAGACTGGTACGGAAAATCTTCGAACGCCGACGGCTGCGAATCGAACTGAGATGCCAATTCGCGAACGTCAGTCGTGTAATGCCTGTCGGGAACGCTGGCGTTTCCAGATATCGCGAGCCCCACGGCCACGAATCCAGTTAGGAACACTGACAGGATTTGACGCACCTAGGCATTTTACCTAAGTCCAGAGCTGCACGTTCGTCTCACGGACCAAAAAAATCACTTAATTACGAGACGTCGCACGGTTCCACCTTCCGCACTTAAGTGTTTTCGCAGCTCGCGCGCCGTTCGCTTGAGAACCGGGTGCAAGGCCTCTGGAGCGATCTCAGTAAGCGGCTCAAGTACAAACCTTCTCTTGTGCATAGCTGGATGCGGGATCTGCAGGTGCGATTCTTCGACAACCACCGAGCCGAGAAGAAGGATGTCAATATCGATTGTGCGAGGGCCCTTAGGAACTTCGCGAGTACGCCCAAGTTCCGCCTCAATTCGTTGAATAGCGGAGAGCAGACCCTCCGGACTCAGTTGGGTTTCAAATTCCACAACACAATTTACGAACCAAGGCTGCTCCCGCAGTTCCATGGGCTCAGTTTCATAGAAGGAAGAGACTTTGCTCACTTGACCCACGGAGATGAGACGGGCAATGCACGCGCGAATATTGGCGACGCGATCGCCGATGTTGGAACCGAGAGAAAGATAAGCAGTCATTGCATCTTGTGGCACAGCCGCCCTCGGCTGCGGCCTTTGACGTCTGTCAGATTAGTGGAATGGTCGGTGATTTCTGAACTTAGTGGCAAGTTACGTGTATGTGTGATTCCCAGAAGACTGCCACAGGCGAGGGCGGCTGTTCCACAAGAGGATCTGTTCAGCGGGGGTCTTTTCCGTCGAATTAGAACGAAACCCGAAGGAGAATCCTGTAGATAACTCCATGCGGCTGCCCAATACAAAACTCGTCCGCCTTCTATGGACAGGCGTATGGGTTTTGGCCTTCATAGGACTCGCCGCAGCCATCCATCGCGTACTGGCTCTCGAATTCCCCGAAACGTTCTCCAGAAACAATTCACCCGCAGCCGTGATGGATATCGGCTTCAGTCGGCATAAGTTGCTGACACTCATTCATGTCGCACCCGGCATGTTGTTCATGGTGCTCGGACCACTCCAGCTCTCGCGCACGGTTCGCAATAAATATCTGCAATTCCACCGATGGTCAGGGCGGGTCTTTCTAGTTTGCTGCCTGATCATCGCAAGCTCCGCGTTAATGATGAGCTTCCGCATGGCGATTGGCGGCGCGAATGAGACTGCCGCAACCGTGCTCTTCGCTCTGTTGTTCCTGTTTTGCCTGACAAAAGCCTTCATTCACATTCGGCATAAAGAAGTGCTTCTTCATCGCGAGTGGATGATCCGGGGCTTCGCAATCGGATTGGGCGTCGCCACCGTTCGGCCTATCGTAGGAGCATTTTTCGCCTCGCGCCGACTCTCGCCTCATGAGCTTTTCGGAACGGCATTTTGGCTAGGCTTCACGATCAATTTGATCGCCGCAGAAGCCTGGATCAATTACGCGCGTGGGCGCCGAATTCCTGAGCAGGCTCGTGTCTTGCCCAAATTCTCGGCGACGGCAGAATGAGACTGCTTTTCACCACGGAGAAACGTGAAAAAGGTTCAGAGTGTGTGCTAGCTTCTAGCCGACTTTGGCAGATGCGGGCGCCAATCTTTCGAGTACGTCAAGCACCTCTTGATTGTCTGGAGATTCGCCGAGTTCGTAGAGTTGAGCGAAAACAATCTTCCCAGTCTTGTCGACAATGTAAATGGCGCGCTCATTGATTCCTGGAATGGGATCGCCTTCGCGGAAGACATCGTACCTACGCGCAATGTCACCGTGCGGATAGAAATCGCTGAGCAGCGGATAATTCAGCTTGCCGATTTCTTTTTCCTGCCACGCGATATGACTCCAAGTGGAGTCGACGCTAATACCCATGACCTGGGCATCGTTGGCGGCGAACTTGGCGAGTTCTCGACTGTACGCCGTCATCTGCTCCGTTCAAGTGGGTGTCCAGTCCAGTGGATAGAAGGCAAGAACAACGTTCTTCTTCCCTCGGAAGTCGCTCAGGCGCACCTTATGGCGCCGGTCGCCTGTAACCGCTGGAAGTTCGAAATCCGGAGCTGTGTTGCCTACCAAAAGCACTACTTTCCTCCGCTCTTGCGAGCCTTGCCTGACCTCGGCTGTTTTGGGAACCCGGCAGGTGGGATGAACTAATTTTAACGGGACGGAGTGGCGAGCATCAACTCAGATGGCTAAAATTCGGGGCCGAAATGTTAAAGGGCGTAGACACCTAGCCAAACCTCACACCTGCATAACTTCTTTTTCCTTGGCTTTGCTCATCTCTTCCATCTTCTTGATCTCATCGTCGGTCAGCTTCTGGATCTCTTCCAGCGCGCGCTTCTCATCATCCTCAGAGATTTTCTTGTCTTTGAGCGCCTTCTTAATCAATTCATTGCCGTCGCGACGGATATTGCGCACCGCCGTGCGATGGTCCTCAAGCACCTTGTGCAGATGCTTCACCAAATCCTTGCGCCGCTCCTCAGTGAGAGGTGGAATCGGAATACGGATGATCTTTCCATCGTTCTGGGGGTTGAAGCCCATATCGGAAGTACGCAACGCTTTCTCGATTTCAGCAAATGCACTCGGATCGAACGGCTGTACTGTAATCAACTGCGCTTCGGGAGCATGCACTTGCGCAATCTGATTGAGCGGCATCTCGGAGCCGTAGTAGGGCACACGAATGCTGTCCACCATGTGGACCGAGGCGCGTCCGGTCCGTGTCGAGAGCAGGCTGTTGCGGAAGTCTCCCACCGCCTTGTCCATGCGGGTCTTCAGTTGTGAGTAGGCATCCTTTAGCGCCGGATTTCCGGCCATGATCGAAACCGCCATCTCTTGCTCCCGAGCGTCGCTTCACTGTCGAAGCTGCGATATTGAAAGACCCGTAATTATAAAGGAAGCTCCGCCACGCTTCGTGAAGCTGAGCGAATGCTAGATTGGCTTTGGAAGCCTGATGCCACCGACTGAGAGTACGCCAAGCCAGAAAGCGCCGACTACGACAGGACGCTCGGCAACGCTGGTAGCCGCTGGAATCTTTCTCAGTCGCGTCGCGGGTTTGGTTCGTGAGCGCGTGTTCGCGCATTACTTCGGCAATTCCGATGCCGCTGATGTATTTCGCGCAGCCATCCGCATACCAAACTTTCTGCAAAACCTCTTTGGCGAGGGAGTCCTCTCAGCCTCTTTCATTCCCGTGTACGCGCGGCTCCGCGCTCTCGGCAAGGATGAAGAAGCGAGCGACGTGGCCGATGCAGTCGCGACGTTGCTCGCGCTCATCACCGCCGTGCTTGTCTTGGTTGGAGTGCTCGCTACTCCGTACATCATCGATGCCATCGCTCCGGGATTTCATGGCGCCAAGCGCGACCTCACCATTCGCTTGGTGCGAATCTTCTTCCCGGGCGCGGGCTTGTTGGTGATGTCGGCGTGGTGCCTGGGAATCCTCAACAGCCATCGCAAGTTTTTCCTCTCATACGCAGCGCCGATCGCATGGAACGCAGTCATGATTGAGACTCTGATCGGTTTCGGACGAAGTCACTCACAAGAATCTTTGGCGGTGATCACCGCGTGGGGATCAGTGGCAGGCAGCGCCATGCAGCTAGGTGTGCAGCTACCGGTCGCGCTGCGACTTGTCCACCGTCTGCGGCTTCAGTTGGGACTTCAACTCGCAGCCGTTCGCGAGGTAATTCGCAACTTCTTTCCCGTTCTTGTCAGCCGTGGCGTCGTACAACTCAGCGCATACATCGATTCGATCATCGCAAGCTACCTGCCGACCGGCGCAGTTGCCTCTTTGGGATACGCACAGATCTTGTACACGCTGCCCATCAGCCTGTTTGGCATGAGCGTGTCGGCCGCGGAACTGCCCGCGATGTCCGGAGCGCTCGGGAGTGAAAGCGAAATTGCAGCGGAACTGCGAGCGCGCCTGGGCAGAGCACTGCGCCAGATCGCGTTTCTTGTGGTTCCGTCGGCGATGGCGTTCCTTGCCCTGGGTGATGTCGTCTCGGCGGGAATCTACCAGTCAGGACGATTCGGGCACGCCGATGCTACTTACGTCTGGGGAATACTCGCGGGTTCAGCGGTTGGACTGCTTGCGTCCGCACTGGGACGGCTGTACTCCTCAACCTATTACGCCTTGCGCGATACACGCACGCCGCTGCGCTTCGCCCTTGTTCGGGTAGCGCTCACTACGCTTCTGGGATTGTTTTTTGCATTGCGCTTGCCGCAAATGCTGGGCATCGACCGGAGTTGGGGTGTTGCGGGACTCACTGCGTCAGCCGGCATTGCAGGCTGGGTCGAATTCCTGCTGTTGCGCTGGAAGTTGCACCAGCGCATCGGAGCCGTAGCGCCAGCCGGCGCATTTCTCACGAAGCTGTGGTCTTCGGCGCTGGTATCTGCGGCGGCTGCCTGGGGAATCAAGCTAGCTGTCGGACATCGTGATCCAATTCTGGTTGCTATTGCAGTGTTACTTCCCTACGGCGCCTTCTACTTAGCAACGACTTCTATGTGGCGGATCCCCGAAGCACAGACCGTATTGAGGAAATTCTTCTCGCTGTTGGCTCGATAACTGCTGGGTGGCGGTGGCACAAATTCACTGGTGTCCGCGGAACAGCGAATTTATCAGCGAATCTAACAGTGAATTTTTTCTGAAAACGCCGGCGAGCAACGGACAGTTCCGCGCAACCTCCTGCCGCGTCAGAGATTATCGAAATTTGCGATTCTTACTTGCCACAAAGAACAGTGAATAACAGTGAATAAGCAGTGAATTATGAATTTCGCAGTCCGTTGCTCGCACCAAAGTCCGATGATTGCGACGCCCAACCTCCTCGATGCCTGCGGGTTCCAAAATGAAATTTTCGTTGACTCGGAATCTTGACTCGTGGTACCACCGAACTATGTTCGGTGTTGGGGGATGGCCCCTCCGGAAACAACAATCAGGAACGCACTTCGTGACGCCAGGAACCGCCCAGGCGGAAATCACGTTGTACTTTTAGTTGCCTTATCGCCAGCATCGGCGCCCTGGGTTGAGCGCTAGTCAGTGCCGTTAATCGATTCTCGTGCTGACACGGTGGCAACGCTCAGACTTTCGCCCCAAATCTTGTGAACATGACGCACTTGCCGTCCCTGCTTGCGCTGCGAGCTTTCGAATATCAGCGAGACGATCAACATCATGATCGCGGCTCCAAAAATCGCGCCGCACCAAACTCCCTGCATGAAACCGGAACCGTCCATGATCGGTGCACGACGTTGCCGTCGCCTCCTCAACGCTGCCCAGCAAGTGCAAGTGAGCTGCCAATCGGATCTGCTTGGTAGCGGTTGGCGTTGCCATCCGTGCACGATGTCGAAACCCATGAAGATAAAGCGATCTCGGAAAGATTCGAACTTCCCCCTAGCACAGACCAGCGCAGGCGAGACGTTCAGCACGAACCGATCGGTTAACGAACACGCTCTTCGGTTAGTTTTGATCGATCACTCTATTCTTCGCGCAGAGTTGTTGCAGGGTCGATGTTGGCAACTCTCAAGGCAGGCACGGCCGTTGCGAGGAGAGTCACAACAAACAAGGTTAGTATCACGAGCAGGATAGTAGGCGCGTCATACACGCCTACACCATAAAGAACGCTGCGCATCACGCGGAGTGCGCCGATGCACAGTAGCAGTCCGAGGACTAATCCTAATGTCGATGCGCTCACTCCCGAACTTCCGACGTGCACCATGGCCCTTTCGATCGTCGAGCCCAACGCGATGCGAATCCCGATCTCGCGCCTTCTCTGCGCTACCAGGTTTGCCACCAGGGCAAAGATTCCCACCGCACTTAGCAGCAGGGCAAGTGAGGCCATTGCAGTGAGCAGAGCGACTTCGATTCTTTGGGTCGCAAGCGTGTCGGCCATGAGGTCATTCATCGAGTAGAAACCGGAAAACGGCAACGTGGGATCTGCGGTTGCGAGTGCACGCTGCATCTGGGGAATCACGCGTTCCGCCGACTGGGGGCTGCGAACGATCCAACTTGGCTGAAACCAAGCATGCGTGATGGAGAGCATCTTGGAGTCGCTGATTTGTGCCGCAGGCACATAAATCGCCTCTTCGTCGGTTAATGGCGCCGAACCTTCGTTCAATTTACCTGCAGAAGACAGCACCGTATCCGCTACCACGCCAACGATCGACATTTTGTCGAGATGCCGTCCTACAGGGTTCTCTCCGTGGAAGAACTTGCGCGCGAACGTCTGGTTGATCACAACCACCTGCTCTGTATCCGGTCCATCCGCCTCAGTGAAGCTGCGGCCTGCGAGCACTGGAATCTGCAACGTATCGAAGTAGCCGGGAGTGACATACGCTTTGTTTGTCATCACCTGCTGCCCTGCCTCTTTGCCGTCACTCAGAGTGATTCCCGTGAGCAGTGCACGCTCATACGGCAGAGTCAAACCAACCGCTGCATTCTGCACGCCGGGAATCTCGCGCATCGTGGAAAGGCTCTCATTAAGCAGTTTTCGGAACGCCGCCGGATCGCCGTAGCGGACATCATCGAGAGACGCCTTCGCCGTGATCACTCCAGCTGGATTGAAACCCGGAGGCATGGTCTCGAGGTGAACCAGCGTACGGATCAGCAGGCCGGCAGCCGCCAGCAACACCACCGTCAGCGCAACTTCGCCCGCGATCAAACCTTGCCGGATATAAACGCTGCCAGTTCCTATTACGGCACGGCTGGCGATCGCAGACCGAAGATCGATTCGCGTGCTGCTAAGCGCAGGCAACATACCGAACAGCACACTCGTGAGTAAGGACAGCAGAAGAGTGAATCCCAAAACGCGACCGTCGAGACGAATCGTCGCCACCGGCAAAAAGTGCTCCGGCAGCATCAGCAGCAACCCGCGCAATGCCAGGAAGCCTACTCCGATGCCCACCACACCACCCAGGAGCGCCAACACCAGATTTTCGATCCACAGCTGCGTTTGAATCTGCCACGCAGAAGCGCCCAGCGCGAGCCGCGTCGCGATCTCGCTTGTGCGGCGCAACATGCGCACGAGAGTAAGCCCAGCGAGGTTCGCACAAGCGATGAGCAGGATGAATCCGGCCGCCAGCATCAGCGCCAGCACCTGCGGCCGAAGCGTATTTGCTTGCCCCGCTTGCAGTGGAACCGAATGGTACGTTATCTGCGCCCCAGGATTTCTCCTGACAAAATTTTGGACCCGCGCAGTTCGGGCCCATGCGACGTTGATTTCTGCATCAGCTTGTGGCCAGGTTGCGCCATTCCGTAATCGCATGATGGGAGCAAAGTTTGTGCCCTGACCCTCGCCTTCGCGGCTCGGCTGCAGGGGCGTATAGAGATCGGCATTTAACGGAGTAGTTGCATGTTCAGGCAGGATCCCAATGATCGTGTATGGCTCGCCTTTCAGCAGAACGCCTTGTCCCAGAACGTTAGGATCTTGTGCAAAAACGGTGCGCCACAAACCGTAGCTGAGGATGGCTGCCTTGGGGCCGTGCGGACGGTCTTCATCCTCTGAAAGAGTGCGTCCCATGATGGGACGGATAGCCAGCACGTCGAAATAGCGCGCCGAAACGCGTCCCGCGTGAAGATACTGCGCGCGGGAACCGGCCTGCAGGTTTACACCGGAAGCGCGCAGGCCCGAAACAGCCGAGATGAGAGAGGGCACGTTGTCGCGCAGCAGCTCCCATTGCTCTCCATCGACATTCTTTCGGTCGTCCCCAGACTGAGCCCCCGTAGTCTTCGCGAACACGATTCCAATGCGCTCCGGACGATCGTAGGGCAGCTCTTTCAGAAGAAGCGCGTTCACGATCGAGAAAATTGCCGTGTTTGCTCCGATAGAAAGAGCAAGCGTGAAAGCCACAGCGAATGTGAATCCGGGATTACGCCGCAACTGACGCACAGCCAGCCTGAGATTTTGGCCCAGTGTTTCCATCCACCGCCTCCTCGCCACGTGCTCCGGACTTTATGGAATACGCAAGCGCGTCCCCGAAGTTGCAGGGCGCTCTATTTACACATTTGACCAACGGAAACGAAGAGGGTTAGGAGACTCCGGAGAAAAAGCGACTGTCAAGGCGACATTGCAGGCATTCGCTTAGCCCGCCCTGCGAACAACGGGGCACCCGAATTTTGTAAGTCTTTAGCAAAAAGAGGAAGGCCGGGGCACCATCGCACGCATTTCCAACAGCAGCTTCCATTCCGTACACGGACCGCCGCCAAGACTTGAGAGCAGCCCAATCGCACTACTCTGGCCTGCCGACTGTCTTCTCCGTGTATGCTTTTTGCAGGACAAAAAATGCCTTCTTCTTCTGTCCTTGTTCCGAAATGAGACCTTTTCGATTGAAGTAGTCCTGTATTCCAGGTAGTGGACGGCGTGGTGAGCGAAAGTCCATGAGGATCCACGGCGTCATTCCCCGCAGCTTCGAAATGCGATTGAGCATGACGAGCTGATGCTGGTAGATGTTGGCCTGATATTCCTCCGTCCAGCGTTCGTCCTTAGAGCCATGCAAGCCGTACTTGGCGTCTCCCCCGAACTCGCTCACGATCGTTGGCTTTTCGTAGTGGATATCCCACTCCGTGCGGTCAGCGTCTTCGGGCTTGTGTTCGTACCATCCGATATATTCGTTCACTCCGATTACGTCGAGTGCGGTGCCCAGGGGATCATCGACGATCTTCTTCATTCCTTCGGTGCGGACGAGCAACGCCGCCGTAACCAGACGCGTTGGATCTTCGACGTGCGCGCGTGCGGCCAGCGTTTGCAGAAACTGTGTACGGGTTGGATTGTTGGGAGTCTCATTGGCCATTGACCAGAGGATCACGGAAGCCTTATTGCGATCGCGGCGTATCATCTCCATCAACTGCTGTTGAGCTTTGGCAAGAACCGCTGGATTGTCGAACTCAACCGCCCAATAGACCGGAATCTCGGACCAGATCAGGATTCCCATCCGGTCAGCCAGACGCGTCATTCGCTCATCGTGAGGATAGTGAGCCAGCCGCGCATAATTTGCGCCCAGCTCCTTTACCCAGCCGAGCAGCGTCTTTGCATCCTCGTCGGAATAGGCACGGCCCGTGCGCTGAGGCGCCTCCGCATGAATGCACACTCCTCGAAGAAAAATGGGAGTGCCGTTCAGGAGAATCTGCGTGCCGCGGACCTCAATAGTGCGAAAGCCCACTTCGTCTTCCAGTGAGTCCTGCCCAGAACGAATCTGAACGCGATAAAGCTTCGGATGCTCCGGAGACCACAGCTCCAAATTGCCGGCGTGGAATTCAAAGCGGGCCCGTCCATCGTCTTGTATCGTAGATGTCTGCGTGAGCTTCTGCTCAGGAATCGCCAACGTGACCGTTGCACCCGGACTCGCCGAGTCGATGTGCACCCATCCTTCCAGTTCCGTCTTGGTGCCGCGCTTGAGCTGCAGACTGTAATCGTCGATAAACGTGCCCGGCACCTCGACCAGAGATACGTCTCGCGTGAGACCACCGTAGTTCCACCAGTCGGTCTGCAGCGTAGGCACGCCGTCCGCGTGCCGCGTGTTGTCGACGGCGATCACAGCAAAATTGTTGCCGTCGTGGACGTCATTGGTGATCTCGCAATCGAATGGAGTGAAGCCACCTTCGTGCTCGCACGCCTTCTGCCCGTTTACCCAGACATAGGAAAGGTAATTTGCGGATCCGACGTGAAAGAAAAGGCGTCGTCCAGAAACTCGATGGTAGGTAAACTCACGCTCGTACCAAAGTGGGCCTTCGTAAAAAAACAACGATTCGCGCTGCGTGTTCCAATCACCCGGCACGCGCAAAGTGGACGATTTTGCGAAGTCGTACTCTACTAGTCCGTTACTTGCTTGCTTTTCGTTTTTGAAATAGCCGTTGTTTCGCAGCTTGCCATGAAAGTCGTACAAACCGGAGCCATACGGATCGACAATGGCATGCCAATCGCCATCGAGGCTGATCTGCTGGCGATGGTCCACATCGACCAGGAGAGTCGGCTTGTTCGATCCATCATCAGGCTGAGCAAGCGCGATACCTAGGGAGAGAAGCAAAGAAAGAAGAAGTGCGCAAGCGCGTCTGGAGCAAGCCTGGCTGGCACTCGGCGCGATTTTGATGGGGACTTGGTGGGTTAGGCTTTCGATCTTGGGTTCACGAGGTGGCATGAAGTCACCAATACTACTATCGCGCCCTCATGTACTTGGGGAGCCGGGTGCCTAAATAACATTCACAAGCGGGAGCGCGCGCCGGGGCACCTGTGCCCTTGACATTGTTAGAGTACGATCGTACTCTCATCTCATGCGCTACTCGCCGGAACATAAGGCCGAGAACCACGAGAAGATTCTTTCCGTAGCTGCTCGCTCGTTTCGCGAGCACGGTGGGGACAGCAGCGGCATCGGGACGGTGATGAAGAAGGTGGGCCTCACGAAAGGGGGCTTCTACCGGCACTTTAAGAGCAAGGATGACCTCTTCGTCGAAGCGGTGGCACGGGCGTTCGACGAGATGGGAAGTGGCATGCTCGAGGTTGCAAAGTCGGCGCCCGAAGGTCAGGCTCTGCGGGCGATCATTGAACGCTATCTGAGCGCCGGCCACGCGAATTCGCCGGGAATGGGATGTGCGTTCGCTGCCCTCGGGCCGGAGCTTTCACGAAAGCCGTTGTCCGTGCGAAAGCGGATTGAGGCGGCGCGAGAAGCGTATCGCGAGCGGCTATTGCCATTTGTTCCAGGTCAGACGCGCGAAGAAAAACTGGCGAAGTTTGAGTTGTTGTTTCCCAGTATGGCTGGGGTAGTGACTGCGGCCAGATTGAAGTTGTCCCCCCAAGGGCGTGAGCGGGTGCTGGCGGAGGCGAGGAAGTTCTTTGTAAAAAACTTTACCGAAAGGTGACGCATTTTTTTTTGCATCCAATAGAGTACGCTCGTACTCTTTAAGCGAGTAGACGATGGAACAGATTTTCAATCGAAGGAACCACATCAACGACCAACCAAGAACCTAACCAAACTGAATCGAGGATAACTATGAGATACATGATCCCTCTTCTTATGGCAGCGCTACCGGCAGTGTCCGTAGCGCAATCACAGTCCGGGGCCGCCTCAGGCGTGCCCAGCGTGGCGATACCTAAAACCACCGAAGTGCTGGTCATTCAGACTGTCAAGCAGGGTGTAACCGCTTCGCAAGTCATGGATGTCATCCCCGCAGAGATTCGGGCCACTGTGAGGCTCTACCTCGACGGGAAAATCCGCCAGTGGTATTCGCGCGGCGATGGCAAAGGCGTCGTCTTCCTGGTCGAGGCGAAGACCGAAGACGAGGCGCGAGCCATTATGGAAACGCTGCCGCTCGCGAAGGAACAGTTGATGGATCACCAGTACGTTCCCGTCGGACCCTTGATGCCGCTGAGGGCATTGATAGGCCCCGCAACGCAGAACAATTAAACCGCAGAACAATTAACAGCGAACCATCATGATCAGGCCATCGGCACGCGCCGATGGCAAGGAGGTCGGGCATGCCGGCAAAAGACATCTTCAATATCGACATGGCGCTGGGCTATCTCGCCTGGGCGCTCTGCATCGCGACTTACGTCTGGCCGCGGCTGAGGGCGATGGATCGGGTCGAGGCGCACCGCGCGATTGCAACGTTCAACAGTTTCCGCTTCTTCGGGTTGGCCTTCTTACTGCCCGGGTTTGTTGGGCCGAACCTGCCGCAGGGCTTCGCTACGCAGGTGGCTTACGGCGACCTCGCCACCGCACTGCTCGCAATCCTCGCGCTGCTGACGGTGCGCGTGCGCTTCCTCTTCTGGCCGCTGGTCTGGGCTTTCAATCTGGTCGGTCTCGCCGACCTGGTCATCGACACGGCGCGTGCGGTCAGCGTGGATCTGCCGTCAGTTGCCGGGCAGCTCGGAGCCGGTTACGCGATCCCAATGCTTTATGTACCAGCGCTTTTCTGGACGCACCTTCTCGCGTTCTGGCTGCTGCTGCGACCTGGGGGCGCGCCCGTCCGGTCGGCGGACGCGCCGATGTCGCTCGCCGCGACTGAATGACCAAGACGGAGACTGCGATTCTGCTGGGGTGCTCACTTCAAGAGACACTGCTGGTTCCGATATGGAACGGCTGGACGGCTTCCAGTCATCGATGATCACGATGAACTGGAGCGGATGTTCTTAGGTGCCGAATGCCGATTGCCGCTTTTCAGAGCGCGCTGATCGTCACGTAGTATCCGTCTGGATCGCGGAGTGAGAACTCCATGGTTTGCGTGTTCGGATTCATGTGGGGCTCCTCTTCGAGCCGGGCGACGAGAGCGCGCGCCCGCTTCAGCGCCACCTCGTAGTCGTCAACGCGAAAGAACAAGAGAAGCCCATTCCCAGGTGAAGCCCACTCCGGACCCATCAACGAGGGATGCTCGTGCGCGCCCCACTGGTGGACGCAAAGCAGGACGGTTCCATCCGTATCTACTATCTGACCAAAGTGGTCATGGGCCGGAGCTGTCTCGGGCTGGCCGAACAGCGACTGGTACCACTTGAAGCTGCCGGCAACGTCGCGTACACCGATGATCGTCCATGTGCGCTTCATCGCATCTCCGCTCTTGGCAACCCGCCGCCAATCATAATCGTGGCCTCGAGTTTCTCGTTGCTACCAATGAAACAGGCGAGGGTAGAGACAGGGGAAGCGATCATCCGATCTGACCGCCGGCACTTTTCATTTTTATTACCAGACAGTAATCCTTCGGTTCATCGAGCGCCGACGAATCTTTCGGCACGGCTAGCCACCCAGCCAATGAACGGCAATTGCATAGCGGAATTGAGGGCCCGCCTTACGCTTTCCGATTCAGAGGATAATCGCAGGCCCTCGCAGTCCAACTGCCACGTCTCATCTAATTGCGGTTGCAGTTGCGGTCTTCACCCTCACAGCGGACTCGGCTGCGGCCGTTCGAGGCGTGAGAAGCGCAAGCACAGCGGCAACAACGAGAAGCGCCGGGACGTCACCCCAAAGGTGTGCGATTTGCTCCGGATTCGCCAAAGCTTGCGCCGCCATGATTGCGGCGTGCACAACGCTGGACCACACCGTGAACCAGATCAGGCTCAGGTGTTGAAGGGGATTGCGGCTCGCGATTAAAAGGAAAACACCCAACGTTGCATAGACCCCAAGGATCATCTGCAGGTAATGCGGCAGGTGGTGCGACTGTCCCGAGTGCCACGACCAGCCAGACGGCCAGACAAGGACGAATGTGTATATTCCGAAAATGAACGTCACGCCCACTAGCCGCAATGCGATGCGTAAGTGCTTAATGCGATCCTGTTCGGCAGTGCTTTTTCCTTGCAGGTCTCCGTGCTGGAGCTGCGCCTCACGGTTAGAGTTTTCCTCACTCGGTTTCGATTGGTTCAATGGCATATTTCCTCTCCTTAGTTACTTGCTCGGAACGGACTAGCGCCCGAGAAATTTGTATTCATTCGGTTTTCCACGATTCAGAATTGGTCATGCGACTTCAGAGCCATCGTGCCGTGCGCTGGAACTCGCGCGATCCTCTACGATCAGAGTCAATGTTTCGGTGTCGATGTTGAACAGATAGCCGTAGATGTTTACGTGCTTCGGTGTTCCCTTTGACTCGCGCAATAGTCGTGTGTCGCGCTTGAGGGATGACTCATAGTCGGCAATCGCGATGTTGGCTGAGTCGTAGAGTGCCGAGATATCTACGCCTTGCTCGCTATGAAAGGCTTTGATTAGCCCTTCGGGAGTGAACGACGTGGCTCCGCAGTACGTGTGGTGCACCACGACGATGTTCTCGATTCCAAACAAGTGCTGAGCGACCGTTATAGATCGGAGCGCATCCACCGCGCGCCCACCCGCAACTACAACCGGGAAGACCGTAGTAGTCGACGCTACCTTGTTGCCTTGCTCGTCCCGAACTATCTCGCCTGGGTACACTTCGCCGGACAGTGCTTTCGCCACAGCATGGGGAATGCTCACTGCCCGTGGGTCATAACAATAGATAACGACGGTCCGCAACGGGACGGCTTGCTTAAACGCTTTCCGCACCTTGGTTTCAACGAACCCAGGCTGCTTTGAAAATACATAAGTATCCGAATCCATCTACCAACTCCTCCTCGTCATTCAGTTGGAGCACCGCGAGTGGCCTGCTCCCGTTTCGCCTGTTTTGATGAGAGTGCGCAAGTAGAACGATTCATCTACTTGAGGTTCGTCCCAGGCAAGTTCAACTACAAGCAACAACGTATTTACGGTAGATCGATTGGTATACTTTTGGAATGGCCGTCAGAAAACGCGAGCACCTTCTCGCTGTCGCGCAACGAATGTTCTGCGAGACCGGGTTTCACGCGGTAAGCGTCGATGCGATTCTCGAGGAGGCTGGCGTCGCTCGCATGACGCTTTACAAGAACTTCGGTTCAAAAGACGATCTAATCGTCGCGACGCTCAAGCGCGAAGACAAAATGTTCCGGCAGTGGCTCGTGAGTTCCATCGAAGCTCGTGCAACACGTCCGCAGGATCGAATTCTGGAACTCTTTCGCGCCTTACATGATCGATTCGTCTCTGAAGGCTACTATGGGTGCGCATTCATTCGGGCCAGCATCGAATATCCTTCTCCGGATCATCCTGTTCATCGTGCGGCTCGCGAACACAAAGAGATGATTCGCTCGTATCTCCGTGGCCTGGCTGCAGAAGTCAAAGGAGCGGATCCCGGCACGCTTTCCGAGCAGCTTTACCTCTTGATGGAAGGCGCCATCACCGCCTCACAGCTGCATGGCGAACCGTGGCCTGCGGAATACGCACGACAAGCCGCGGAGAAACTGCTCGCTGATCTCTCTATGAAGCCTCTCCTGTCTGGCAAGACGGTCCATCGCGAGACCCAAATGGATCGATTACGAAAGTCGGCGATCCGAAAATCCTGACGGTAGGGAAGGGCACGGATTCATCCGTGCCGTCAATGCGACCCAGTTATGATTTGGCTCTAGCCGACGGGTTCAATGCATTTTCCAGTGGTCATATCGAATCCGAGTTAACTGGATATTGTCGGCGACCACGCATTCCGATGAGTATTCACTGGCAAACCGCGTGAGGTCGCGAAAGCAATGAACAATCACTTCTCGAGACTTCGTAAAGCTCACGGCAAGCGGCTTGCCTCGTCTATGTGGATATCAACAAGTATTGCCGGGTTCCTGTCAGGAGCAAAGAGCATGCAAGCAATAAAGTTTGGCGCAATCGTGGCGAAATGTCTCCCGCTCGTGGTTGTGCTTTGCACGGCGTGGCAGGCGATAGCACAGAATGCCAAAACATCGTATCCAAGCATGGCCCCTGTTGAGCAATATCTGATGGAGGATCGGAATTCCGAAATAGCTTTGGCGCGGAGTGCAGCACCGGAGTCCATTTCGCGCGATGCCGAAGCCCTGGTTCTCGGACGTCACGGATACGAAACTGCGGTTCAGGGAAAGAATGGGTTCGTGTGCGTCGTGCAACGCTCCTGGATTGCTGAAGTCAATGACCCGGACTTTTGGAATCCTAAGCTGCGCGCGCCGATCTGCCTGAATGCGGCTGGCGCGCGGTCCTACCTTCCGCGCATCATCAAGAGGACAGACTTAGTACTAGCTGGACGCACAAAGGATCAGATGATTCAGGCGATCAGGGCCGCGATAGACAAAAAGGAGTTGCCGGCGATGGAACCCGGCGCCATGTCCTACATGATGTCGAAGCAGGGCTATTTGAGCGATCGCGACGGACACTGGCATCCGCACCTCATGTTTTTCACCTCACCCACCGAGCCGGCAGCATGGGGAGCTGATCTGCCGGGCTCTCCAGTCATAGCGTTTAAGGACAGCTGGGAGCGCCTGACCGTGTTCCTGATTCCCGTGCGACAGTGGTCGGATGGAACCGCTGATCGCTAAGCAGACCTAGCAGGGAGAATCGCGTCGGTGATTCGCAATAAGCCTCAATCAGTTCACGCAACCCAGCAAGAAAGAGCCAGAATCAATGAATTACGCCGGCCACACCCCTGAGGACGTGGGTTCAGCTACACATTTGTGTCTCCGGATACATATCGCAGGAAAACCTCGGCACGAAACCAGGGACAGTAACGATTCTTTCAAAGCCGAGTGTCCTAGCCTCCGGATTTTTCGGAGGGTGGGCAGAGAGGCTGTTTGCAGCGGCGGCGTGAGGCATCGTTCGGGTGTGGTCAATTTTGAACAGACAGGCGTTCTGTGGTTGCGTAGGTTAGCCGAAGGAGAGCCTCGCTATGAATTGCGCATCATGCGGATCGGGCAATCAATCAGAATTTGCCGCTGAGGTACTTATCCATTTTCGCGGCCTCGAGAATATTGACAATCCCGGCGTCCTGGCATTCCCAACGGTTTTGATCTGCTTGGATTGCGGCTTCTCGCAGTTTACCGCCTCGACAACTGAATTGGTTGAGCTTGCACGAGATACCAGAACAAGGGAAGCGTCAACCCGGAATAATCATGTTCCTCGCGGCGGATTGCTCCTGAAGGCTGAGAAAGATTGAATCTGCAGTTCGCCTGCCTAACACCAAACTGCATTCGATGAGGACGGTTTCAACAGCATGGCTTGGTGTCGGCATATGAACGTAGGCCGGTGTTGTCTTGGAATCTGATGCAAAAAACCGTAACGGGAAAAGGTCGGCAGCCCAGCTAACGCGTGGTAACAACCGTTGCGGTTTTTCAATAGTTTGTCGAAGAGGAGTATTCTAAGAGTGTCTCCTCTTGTAACCCTCCCCTGCGCCCGAACGGGCGACGGTTCCTTGCGAAATGAACCGCCCATGACGAAACCACCTACGACTCAGACTACAGCGATCTCCTCAAACCGGAGAAACCCGTCCACTGTTGTCCGCATTCTTGTGGTCGATGATTTCGAACCTTTTAGGCGCTTCGTGTGCACGACAGTGGAAGCGAGACCGGAATTGCAGGTGATTGGCGAGGCAGCGGACGGATTAGAGGCGGTTCAGAAGGCTGAAGAATTGCAACCCGATTTGATTTTTCTCGACATCGGGCTGCCGACACTAAACGGCATCGAGGTCGCCCACCGAATAGGGCAACTCGCTCCAGCCGCAAAAATCCTGTTCATCAGTCAAGACAACGATCCCGATGTGGTAGCGACAGCTCTAAGCAACGGAGCAAAAGGGTTCGTTCACAAGCAGAATGCCATCACAGAACTTCTGCCTGCGGTTGAAGCCATTTTGCGCGGAGATCGCTGGTCGGCAAACGGTTTAATCAGCCAGTCCTAACCTTATCCCCTTCTTGGGGAACCTAGGGACCGGAAGCTGTGAAGAAATTGACGACGGGTAGTCGATAGAGCTATTGAGAACGATGTCAGTAATTCCGGTCTTTGACTCGTTCCCGAAGACCGTCTGAAGAGAGACAATCAAAATCTAACGCTCTAACCACTCGCGAGAAGAAACGATAACCGAAGCAACGGACATTTATCTCTCCCGTCCTGGCAGAACACCGTGCGAGAACGGGGTGCCGTGCTCCTATTTCAAAGTCGTGGCGCAATAGGTTGAGTCAGGTCCGAAGGGGCCCCCACATTGCGTCGTTGTAGTGAACTGGTCAGCCTGTCCGAAGTCTTTGCGTGTATCCGGGTAGTCGATCCCATAATGGAACCCGGTCGCTCCGAGTGTGTACCAGGGATAGATGCAGAGCGGGCCACCATACGCGGAGCACGCATTCGGGGCGAGTACTTCAGCCTTTCCGCCCTGGTCGCTCACGGCAGCGAAGCTTTTTGGTACAGATCCGTCGCCAAAGACTACCGATTTGATCTGTATCGGGGAAATTCCCGCCCACGATGCGGCGTTGTAAGACAGGCAGCCAGCCTCACCGGGTAAACAGAAAGCGGCTCCCCCGGTGAAGACCGACTTGTGTCCGATCTCCCAGACGAAGGAGAGGGGCGTATCCGAAACAATGCCCCAAGCCAGCGAGTTGCCGAGCTCTTGCGTGTCATAAACCGGCATCAGCGGGCCATCGGAAGAGGAGTTCAGAATGATGGTTCCGGTGCCAGGCGTGGTCAGGTCGGTAACCGTGATGTGGAAGCCGTCCTGGACAGGGGTGGTGTAGTAGTGCACCTGGATCATATCTCCGGCATGCATAATCAGCGGATGGTTGTTTCCTGTTCCGTCGGTCAGCATGGCATTGAATGCTGCTGGTTCCCGGAACTTGCCGTTGGATTCCGCAACCAGCTTGAACACCGGAGAGCAGGCCGTATAGGTATTCGGCGCGAAGCTCACGCTGAAGGCGCCGTTGGGGAAACAGTTCTTCACGATGGAGTCAGGATAGATCTGCAACTCGACAAATGCCTGTCCTCCAAAGCTCTTGGGATCTGTAACCGTTCCTCCAAACCAAAACGTTGGTCCCAAATCGGAAACGAGGGTCGATGGACCATCGCTTGGCAGCACAGCTGTCCAGGTGAGGTCTCGGGCCGATCCGGGAGCGCTGGAGACAGGGTCCAACTCGGGCTCATCGTGTCCGGTGCAGCCCGGTTCATAGCGAACTTCAAATAGTCCTTCGACGTAAGCGAAATGATGTGCGAGGCAGGCAGTCTTCGTCTGAGCGTGAGAGTAAGCAGCAGTAAACACGCAGAACATCAACGCTGCGCAAAAGCTTGTAAGTTTCATTTCGGTAACTCCTGATAGCGGGCGATTGTGGGAAGGCTCGAAAAAAGCGGTCAGAAGTGTAGCACGCTCCGCTCAGGAACACCTGAGTTGACACGGGATGAGGCGGCCCGGATTGCCTGGGGTGATCTTGGGATCGAGCGGGCGATGGATTACGTCGTCCATGTCCAGGGCGGAGAGATACCTGAGCTTGACAACCCAGACTCACCCATCCGCTACCGCGGGCGGTACTGCCCCGGCGCGCTAGGGTTCCAGCGTGCAGATCGAGTAGTGCTGAAAGACCTGTGAAGAAGTGGGTCGGCCACGATACTTCCGATACAGCTCGCCGGTACTAAAGTTCTCGACGACCCGCAGGCCCAGTTCGCGAGCGAGGCTGTGGATATCGTCGATTCCGGACACCCAGGGCGCGCCCATCCCCTCGAAGCTCTCGACGAGAATCGTGAGATCCGCATCGCCGGTTGTTTTGGTGATCACCGACTCGGTCAGATAATCGAACGACAGCCGGAAGCGCTTCAGGTGTCGCTTCAACTCCAGCATCGTGTGCTTGCCGTGCCCGAGCGGCATGTACATGACGTTACCTTCCCAGATGAGATACGTCGGCACGTCGAACTCGAAGCCGTTTGACCGCAGCAGGTCGATCAGGCCATCGGTGACGTAGTTTCCTGGAATGTGGGTCACGCCGGCGTCGATGCACGCGTCCGCGTAGCAGCGCCGCTTCAGTTCCATCGTTGCCGGATCGTCGATCTCGAAGTAGCGCACCCCGGCTGACTGCTTGCGGACGGCACGGGTATCGAGCCCGGCGCCGAGGATCAGCACCTGGCCGATCCCAGCCGCGATCTGTGCGTCCAGCATGTCGTCAAAGTAACGCGTCCGCGTCTTGACCATATCCTTGACCTTGGGAAAGCGCGAGGCAACGCGCTCAGCAGCCTGGCGGCTCGCGTCGCTGAGAAAGAGCCCGACCACCGGATCGTTGTAGATGGGCATGAGCTCCCGATTTTCTTCCGCGCGGTATTCAGCGACGACAAACGCAGTACCGCTGACATCCTTGATAGTGGACATGAGTGCTCCCGATGAATTCCCGCACATTACAGCAGGACTTACTAGACCATTTTGGGATTAGCCGCCGGCAAATTCAAAACAATGTGTGCGCAGCTTTGGGACGGCTTGCCGACAGAGAACGTAGCGTTCATCTCCAACCTAGCACGGCAGCGCTTGAGCTTCCCCTGCAATCTTCAAATGGAGGAAGAAAAGCGGGGATGAAGCTGGGGACCAGGCGGATGGTTTCCTTAAGTGGGAAAGTTGGTTCAGGATTGTAATTCACGGACAAGAAAGGGACGACCAGACAAAAAAGCGCCCAGACGGAATGTTTTCCTACTCTGGGAACAATCTTCAGAGAACGTTCCGTCTTTCGCCGGTTTGTTAAACGTGCTGGGTGGACGTGGACCTGCCTTTGCTGCGATATTCAGCCATGCTTTCTCGCCGGGATTTCCTCCGCTCAGGACTTGCCGCCGTAGGGTCGCTTGCCGCAAGTCGGTACCTCTTTGCCGACCAGTACATACATCCGCCGCTCGGTGTACAGCTCTATACTGTGCGCAGGCAGGCCGAAGCTGATCTGGCCCCCCTGCTGAAGCAAATTCGCGCAATCGGTTACGACGAGGTCGAGACTTACTGGAACGTCTATTCGCGCCCAGCAAAAGAGCTGCGCCAGATGATCCTCGACGCCGGGCTCAAGGTGCCCAGCGGACACTTCGATTACCAGGGGCTTCCGGCCAAGCTCGATTACGCCAGGGAGCTTGGCGTGAGCTTTGTGATCTGCCCGATGCTGCCGGAAAACCTTCGGAACACAGCCGACGACTTCCGGCTGGCTGCGGACCAGTTCAATCGTTGGGGAGAACGGGCGCGGAGTATGGGCATGCGCTTTGGCTTCCACAATCACAATTACGAATTCCGCCAGCTCGGCGCCACGACCGGCTTCGATATCCTTGTTGAGAATACCGATCCCAAATTGGTCTGCTTCGAAATGGACTGCTACTGGGTTACCCAGGCCGGCCAGGATCCGGTCGCGATGCTGCGAAAACTTGGCAATCGCGTGCGTATGCTCCATCTCAAAGATCGTCGCCAAGGATTCCCGCCATCACGGGAACTTAACAAAGCAGCCGAGCACTTCACCGAGGTTGGAAATGGAACTATCGACTGGAAAAAGGTTCTGACTGCAGCGGAGCGACTGGAGGTTGAGCACCTCTTCGTCGAGCAGGACGAGAGTGATAGGCCGGCGGTTGAGAGTCTCAGAATAAGTTATCGACATCTAATCGACGTGTACCTCGACAAAATGGGCGTCATAAGCTGACTGCTCCTCTGTAATGAGGGCCATAACGAATGGTGGAAAATCGGGGACTTTCGGAGCGCTACTGAGCAGCCAGCTCAGGTTCTCCGACGAATACTGAAGGGTCGAGGTGCTGAAAGAGTTCGCTGTGCTTGGCGCGGAGTGAGGGGTGACAGTCCATGGTGGGGCCAGCGTTGCCTGAACCACTCACATAGACCCTCAACGCTTTGCGTCATTTATGCCGCTTGCCCGCATGCCTGCATCGCATCGAACTCCGACGTGTAAATTTCCAGTACAGTATTCAGTTTGGTAATGCGAAGCAGGTCGCGAACTTTCTCCGAAGTGCCGCCAATCAACAACAAGCATCCCAATGATCGCGCCTTTTCCACACATCCAACCAAGGTGCCCAAACCACGAGCGTCAATCTGACGAATGGCCGTCAGACTCAACACACAAATCGAGAATTGCGACAGCACACTATCGACACACTTCTTCAACACTTGGCACTCTTTTCCGAACTTTAATTGTCCGCGACAACGTATGAGAGCGATTCCCTGTTCTGCAAGGATTTCCAAATTCAATTGCAATGAATCCTCCATGGCACAGCTACTCCTATCAGTTGAATCGGCCTAGTAAGTGAGACGGATATGGAACGAAAATGTTCCTTAATCTTGTAGGAAATTATTTACTTAGCGGGCGCGCGTTCTTGGTGCATTCAAGCGATTGCGGATTGTGACTAGAGGTAAACATCAAAACTACTCTACCTTTCCTTCTACATACGTTCAAGCGAGCCGGTTCGTTGCATACAGCACGCCTCTCATCCCGCAAACGGACTATCGATTCTCAATTTGGGACCACTACTTGCGATAGTGGAGTGCAGCGATATGCAGCGACGTTGCAACGGAGACTGCGTGTATGCGCGCCAAGCTCATCAATGCCCGTATTGCGTCGTATAGTGCAGCTTGATGACGCCGCAGGTGCCCTGCTGGTCAGAATAGACCACGCAAGTATCAAAAGGACGTGAATAAACGTGAAGGCTGACCGCGCGCTGCTTTAGTTCTGCTGGGTTATGCACACGATGCACCGGCTCCTGCGGATCGACGGCAACTGGGTTGGTTTGATTCATTTCCAAAGTGTCAGTAGGTTCAATCTTGCATGTGCCGGCTTCAATATCCTGCGCCATCACGCGGTAGTTCTGAACCATCAGCGTGCCAATCGGAGCCGCCATCCAACAATTTTGATCGCGATGATTGTGGATCGAACTTGCCTGTCCAACCTCCCAACAGATAGCGACCAATTCATAAAGATCGCTCTTGTCAATCAGGTTTCGCGTGTAGTGCTGATGGTCCCAACAGAGATAAGGCGAGAGACTGTCGGGATCGACAGGATGCTCGCGCAGAAAGCGTTGCACGGCGTCGACACGCTCGAAGCTCGCAGGAGGCAGTTTCCGAAGTTCGGAGGTGAACTCCTGAATCGACAACTGACTTTGGGCACGCGGGGTGGCTATGGACATACATCCCTATTATCGATCATTTCGATTCGAATTGCTCGTCTGTGGATTCGCTTGAGGTTCGTCGCGTCCCTGAATTCGGGAGATTCTTCCGGCTTTACTTTCCTAGGAGGCGGGTGCTCTCGTTCGCCTTCTTAGACTCTGTCGTCCTGAGCCTGCCTTTGGTGAAAGATCTTCCGGAATGTTTCGGACTCGCTGCCTTTCTCGGGGCATTAAAGATGAGCACGTATAGATCTGGCGAGGTCCATATTGGGAACAAAAGCGCTCGCGCTAATCGTGAGGTTGAGCGCTGAACTCCGCCAGTTCCTTTGCGCTCGAAAGTATATGGAAGAGTTCGTACAAGAATGTAGTTCGCAAGGCGCTCTCGACCTTCCGGGAGGGAGCAATGAGTTTTAGATCGCCTCCTCGAGTTCGAGTGGAGGTGAGCAGAGAGGCAAGCGCGCCAACCCCAGTGCTATCGATGTGATTGATGCCGCTAAGATCAAGCGCGAACGTTGGGCGATTCCGCTGAAGCATCTCTGAACATTTTGCGGAAAAATCCTTGGCTGTGTCGCCGATGCTGATTCGGCCGGAACAGCGCAGGATGGGAATGGAACGGACCTGATAGTCTACGATTACATCGAACTTGCGGCGATCGAGGCCGCTGCGACGATCGGCAACACGGCGTTCCGGCCCACCGTTGGCCCTGCCAATGCGACGGTCACCTCCAACCCGGGTTGGACCCTTTCGCCGTTGCTGTCTTCTGCGCTCCATCATCAACTCGTTCCAGAAATGGCCGCATCTATAGTTGTCGCACGTTAGCTGGAGTTATGGCAAAAACTCTTTAGGCAGGAGTTGGCCGGGCCTCTCCTCGTCCCATTCTGCGAAAGTGATCCACCAGCGATGACCATCGAAAAGCATTTCGATGCTGTTGATGCCGCGAGCGGTTGGAAGCCCATCAGGAGTCTCGCGCGATTCGTATGTGCTGAAAACATGCGCGATGTGTCCGAACTGGTGCACGGTGCGGTGAATCTCTTTCTCAAAGAATCCGTTTTTTGCGAGACCAGGCTGGGATGATTCAGCGAATGTCTGATGATCGAGGATCAGTGCAGCAAGCTTTCCGGTGCGACGCTCAGTGACGCTAATGAAGCGGAGATCGGGAGTGTACAGTGTGCGGTCGCGTCCCCAATCACGTGGTTGTCCTTTGGGTCCAGACACGACTTCGTAGAACGCCTTCATCATGCCGTCGATCGTTGCTACATCGAGAGCGCGGACTGGTGAAGTCGTGATGTCCAAAGCGGAAAACTTCCCGCAAGGATGAGCTTTCGTGCACAGCACGACATCAATCGATGGTTGGTCGGTTGAAGTGGTGGCAGCTAGCGGAAAAACCAGCAGTGCAACGAGCAGTGATTTGAACATGGCCGCCAGAGTGGCACAAAATGCGATTTGTTTCAAAGCTTGTGAATGTCGTTCCATATCGCAGCATTAATTGGGATGCCGCGGGACAGGTTCTCGCTCCGAGTCTTGAGTACCTGTTCGCCGGGATAGCGAACGGCTGCGCCGGAATACTTCGAGCCACGCAAGTTCTCGATGACAGCATCGGCAATTTGGCTCATTCGCTCCGGAGGTCCAATTAACGATGGAGCGATCGCGATGAACACTTGAGAAAGTCCTGTTTCCCGTTCTGGGTCAGCCGGAATCTGGTGCGTTGCCTTGCCGCCGGAGAGCACGCTGGCAAGCAGATCGAGCATCAGGGCCAGACCAGAGCCCTTCCAGTATCCGATCGGCAGCGGTCGATAAGACTTTTCAATCGCTCCGGGATCGGTCGTCAGTTCTCCATCGACGGTAAATCCACCGGGAACGGGCAGTGGTTGTCCCTTCAGCCGATACGACTCGATAGCTCCATACGAAAACTGCGACATCGCCATGTCGAGGACAACATGTCCTTGTGCTCGAGGCACTGCGATGATTACCGGATTGTTGCCCAGTCGAGGATCGCTCGCGCCCCATGCAGGCAGGTTCGGCATCGTGTTGGTCCAGCAGATGCCGATTACTCCGGCATCGGCCGCCTGCCATCCATAGTTGCCACCGCGCATCCAGTGGTTCGTATTGGCCAGAGCTACACAGCCAATGCCATTCGCACGGCTCAATGCAATCGCTCGATCCATGCATTGCTGCGCGTTCAACATGCCGGGACCGAGACGGCCATCCCACCGCTCCAGCGCCCCAAACTGCGAGATCACCACGGGCGTTGCTTTCGGATCAACGACTCCATTCCGCAATGCACGCACAAAGCGCGGGAATCGATTCACGCCGTGGGAATAGACGCCATCGCGGCTCGCGTCGGCAAACAGGCGTGCTGCGCGAAGCGCGCGATCTTCGGAGAAGCCAAGTTTTGCCAGAATAGTGGCCAGTTCATGGACGAGGTCGTTGTAGGGGACACGAATTTCGGTGAGCTCCGTCATCTGTCGCTAATCTCGTATTCCGGGACGCTGAACAGCTTTGTTGAAGATTTTATGTGGAAGATTCCGTACACTCTCATGCTGCTTGGCATGAATTCGCTATTTTGCGTTGTGAAATCCTCAGGAGAGTCTCACAAATGCTCATCGGTATTTCTCACTTCAGTGGTTTTCTGGCGTTGCTGACCGCCGGAGTCATGGCGTTTGCTCAAGGCGCGAGTCCCGAAAAGACGAGCGCAACAGTTCAAACTGCGGCGAGCAGTGGTGTGAAGTACTACTCAAAGGACGAGGTTGCTGCGTCCTTCGCCAAAGGCGGCACGCTCGTCACGGAAAGCAATTACAGGGTGATGACCGCTCATCGCACCGAGTCGGGCAATGTAGAAGTTCATCGCAGCTACACCGACGTCTTCTACATCGTGCAGGGCAGCACGAACATCGTGACCGGGGGGAAAGTCATCGGTGAAAAAGCGACCAATCCGGATGAGCCGCGCGGGGATTCGATCGAAGGTGGAGAAACGCGGAAGCTCTCGGCAGGAGATTCGATCGTGATTCCCGCAGGCGTGCCGCACTGGATGAAGGATGTTGAAGGCACGCTGCTTTACTTCGTCGTGAAAGTAAAGAATCCGTAGGTTTTCAGTGGAGACGCAGCATGCTGCGTCTCTACCGTTGCAATCTAATTCTGGTGAACAAATAATGCGAACTCGCATACAGGCGACACTCCCGCTGCTGCTGCTCTTCCTCTCTTCTTGTCTGGTCGCGCAAAGCGCGTCCAAGACGCTCCAAGTCTACTCAATCGACGTGGAAGGCGGTCAGGCGACGTTAATCGTGAGCCCAACCGGACAATCGATGCTGATCGACACCGGCTGGCCTGGATTCGATGGCAGAGACGCTGACCGGATTGTCGCGGCAACAAAGCTCGCTGGCGTGCAGCAGATCGACTACTTGGTGATCACTCATTATCACCGCGATCACGTCGGCGGCGTTCCGCAGCTTGCTGATCGAATTAAGATCGCAAACTTCGTCGATCACGGCGACAACATGGAAAACGCCGATCAAACGCGGACCGGCTACAGTGATTACCTCGCTACAATCTCCCAAGCACACGGCAAACGCCTGACCGTAAAACCGGGAGACCACGTTCCTATTTCAGGAATCGATGTCCAGGTCCTCACTGCCGCGCGTCAGCACATCAGCCGTCCTTTGCCAGGAGGAGGACAGCCGAATTCCCTCTGCGCGTCCGAACCGGCACAACCCGACGATCCCACCGAGAACTCGGCTTCCCTCGGCGTGCTCGTCAGCTATGGCAAGTTTCGGTTGCTCGACATGGGCGATCTGACCAAGAAGGCTGAGCTCGCTCTGGTTTGTCCGAATAATCCCCTCGGGCGAGTGGACGTATTCTTCGTCACGCATCACGGACTCGACCAGTCGAACTCTAAGGCTTTCGTGCGCGCTGTACATCCGCGTGTAGCCATCATGAACAACGGCGCGCACAAGGGCGGCAGTCCGGAAGCGTGGCAAACCGTGAACGATACGCCGGGGGTTGAAGATCTCTGGCAGCTTCACTACGCGATGGACTCGGACCAGAAGCACAACAGCGCCGAGAACCTGATCGCGAACGTCAATGACGCCGAAGGAAATTATCTGAAGCTGGCTGCGCAGAACGACGGATCGTTCACCGTTCAGAATTCGCGCAACAACTTTCAGAAAAGCTATGCGGCGGCTGTGCGGCGGCGTTAGTCCCTCCCCTAAGAGCCAGTTTGAGATTGCGCCTCATGCAAAAAAATCTGATTTTTGCGTGATCCCCAAATCTAAAGACTTAGCTGGCGAGATCCCCGAGTGATCCCCGCAGTTTCGGGGATCAATCCCCGGGAATCCTTGGAGGCTCCGGGGATTTCTCGGGGATCATCGAGCCTAAGGTGCCGGACAACTGGCCGTCGCGTTGCGAACGGCCGCCCCGGTTTTCATCTGACCGAATATTCCCATATTGGAATTCACGCGCACCTCCGCATGATGCCGCAGTTAACCCAGGAAAAGCAAGTCTCGTCCGTTGCTCTAGAAGTTTTGCGATCCAGTCTGCTCAACAGGTTACAAAGGAAGAAAGGAATATTTTCGCAATCCGTTGCTCTAGCGAAAAAGGAGGCACGCTTCGTGCAGGTTGCCGGCGTCGATCATCTCGACACAGCATGCTGCGTCTCCACTTTTGCGTGCGTCACGGCTATGTGACTTGTAAGAACGCTGTCGGAATACCCTTTGAGGAAACGCTTACCTGGGAGCTGCCACCCTTGCGCATAAGAGAGATCATGGCGCGTCCGTTGCAGAGTTCTACCACGCGGGCTGCGGTGTTAACTCCAAGATCGTCGATCAACTCACCATCTCCTGCGAGCGCAAAGCCTACAGCATTACGTGCGTCAAGACAAAGAACGCCGGTGGCATCGGTCACCTGGGCTTCAATAGTCACGCGATCTCCATCGCGGGCGACTTCACGAAGCTGAAGTTGCGCCGGCTTTTGCCATTTCTGCGTCTGATATCGAAAGCTGATCTCATCCTCGACCGTCCTGTTCCCCTTGTGACCGACAGCACGTACTTGGTTCTCGGGGGAAGGGTCCACCATCCAGCGCAAACCGGCAGCAGGAAAGTCCTGGCTGTCCCGTTTCTTCACGCCTAGTGATTTCCCGTTCAGAGAGAGCTCTACGGTGTCGCAGTTCGAGTACACCTTGATGAGCTTCTTCTCCCCGGCGTCACCCCAGCGGATCGGCCAGGTATGCCCATAGATGCGGATCATCGGCTTCTCTGTCCAGTAGGACTGAAACACGTAGTAGCCTTCTTTCGGAGTGAGGTCGCGCTCAACAACTCCCTTCTGGTTCACTTTGGGAATTGGATTCTCCGGGCGCTCAGGCGTTGAGAAATCTTTGAAGATCCACTGGGCTGAGCCGGTAAGATTCGGCATTGTTTCCTGCTCTTTCAAGTGCCAGTCGAACAGGTTGCAGATGTAGCTCTCCGACCAGTCGCCATCCCGCGATGCCCGCGCAATTCCGCCGGTACGGAGGAAGTCCAAACCGCGCTCGTCGGTGCCTTTGCCCGTGGCGATCTGCGAGATCAATTTGTCGGGATCTTCGGAGTGACGGCGAGCATGACTGTCGCCTCCCCACTCCATGTGGAGGAAGTGGTACACCTTCTGCATCTCTTCTTCTGTGGACGCCTTGTACTCGGTGTAGCGCCCGCGATACCAGCCTGCCCAGATCGACGGCGAATACACATCCGGAATGTCTTTGCAGAACTCGCAGCGGCGAATGCTGGTCACGCGCGTGGGATCGAGCTTGTGTGCCTCGTCGTTCAGTTGCGACAGAAAACCGCGAATCGCCTGCTGATCCTGTGACGGGAATTCGCCGGGCCAGTCATTTTCGTTGCCCAATCCCCAGAGAATCACCGAGGGATGGTTGTAATGCTGATCGATCATGTTGCGCAGCATCCGATGCGCTTGCGCCTGCCACACGTCATTGCCTACTCCGCTGCGACACCACGGAATTTCTTCCCAGACCATGATGCCAAGCTCGTCGCAGAGATCCAGCACGATACGCGACTGCTGATAATGCCCGAGCCGAATGAAGTTTGCGCCCATCTCCTTGATCATCTGCAGCTCTTTGCGGATCAAGTCCTCGGTCATGGCCGCGCCGAGCCCAGCGTGGTCCTCGTGCCGCTGAGTTCCGCGAATGAGCAACCGCTCGCGGTTCAGCTTGAACGGACCGTGATTCACGAATTCAAAGTGACGGATTCCGAAGCGCTCGAAGACAGTCATTTCTCCGTGCGCATTGCTGAGAGTGACTTCGCAGCGGTAAAGAGCTGGATGTGAAGGGGACCAAAGTTCTGCTTTGGGAATCGTGAATTTCGCAATTTCGCGTTCGCCAGTCCAATTTCCAGGCCCCGGGCCGCTGTGAACGTTTGTCCCCGAAGGAGAAAAGACTCGGATCGACACACGTGTCGGATCAGCGATTGGGACCGGGCTGTAAAGCCGGGCCCGCACTGCAACCTCGGCAGAGCCATCTGCCCTTAACGTGGGAGTGATCAGCACACGCTGGATTGAAACGGCCGGCACATAGATGAGATCGAGATAACGGTAGAGTCCGCCGTACAGATTGAAATCGCTGAAGTCAGAAGGAATCATCTGCAGATCGTGTGAGTTATCGCAGACGATCGCGAGCGGAATCGCACCTTTGTTCTCAGCATTCGCGAGAGCCTTGGCAGCCGCATCGGTGATGTCGACCGTCCATTCGTCGTAGCCGCCAACATGCTCCGCGACTTGATCGAGATCAACGAACACGCGCGACTTCTGTCCCGCGCCTTCAAACCGAAGGAGCGTGCGGCCATTAGGAAATGGATTCGCGACCTTCAGATTCGTCCGGTACCAGCCCTGCCCGCGATAGTAGGACGTGTCAGGATCGACGGCATCGCGAGCGTTGAAGCAGTGAGGCAGTTCCACCTTCCTCCACTGATTTGGATCTTTGGCAAACGATCCATGCCAGACCTCCCACGGACTGCCGAGGGAGCCGCGATGGTGCTCCCAGCCGCTGATCAACCGCTCAGAGCTTGTTGTAGCCAGGGTTGAATCCGCGCTTAGAGCCTGAGAATTCGTTGTCAGGGCGGCAGCGGTAACAAGTGCAGATGTCTTCAGGAAGTCGCGGCGAGTTACTTGATCCATGGGACGAACACCAACTTACAGCAAAACTCCGCTTGACTGTTCACTTTCCTTTCATATAATGGTCCGCCGTGCCGCATAGTAAGACAAAGCGTGACGCAGGGTCGCCTTATCAGATCCAGGTAGTCGACCGAGCTCTCGCGCTGCTCGAGGTCTTGGCTCATCAGGGACCCGATCTCACGTTGGTTCAGATCTCCGAGATGCTCAAGCTGCACAAGAGCACAGCGCATCGCCTGCTCATGGTGCTGGAACGCCATCGTCTGATCGAAAAAAATTCCAACACCGGAAAGTACCGACTCGGTCTGAAGCTGTTTGAACTCGGTACCAAGGCTATCGGGCAACTCGATCTGCGCGAGCGCACGCGTCCATTCCTGGAGCGGGCAGTGCGCGATACCGGTGAGACAGGACACCTCTGTGTTTACGATGACGGCGAAGTTGTGTATCTCGACAAAATCGAGCCCTCACGCAGTGTTCGCCTCACCTCCAGTGTTGGACGCCGGAACCCGGCATACTGCACGGCCGTAGGCAAAGCCATCATGGCGTTCTTGCCCGAGGCACAGGTAGAAGAGGCGGTGCACAAACATGGCCTTGCTCAGCTCACGCGCAAGACCATCACCAACATGCTCGATCTTCGTGCTGATTTAGCAAGGGTGCGCAAGCTGGGTTATGCGATCGATGACGAGGAGCACGAGGAAGGCGTTCTCTGTGTGGGCGCTGCGGTCTGGAGTGTCGGCGAGTATCCGATCGCCGCCATTAGCGTCTCTGGGCCGGTCTTTCGGCTGAGCCACGAGAAGGTTCCAGCAGTCGCGGAATCGATCATGGCTATCGCCACGACGCTCTCAAAAGAATTAGGAATGCAAACGCCTTCCAGCAGGAACGGAGAGTATTCGAGGGATTCGCAGGTTGAAGTAATCGGGGCCTAACGCAATTACACCGCTCGGCTACGGCCGGGCTTTTTATTGGCCAAGTGCAGATGCGGTACATAGTACCGCAATGCGAGACAAGAAAAAGTAGCCTGAAAAAGGTTGGAGGTTCTTCACAATGCGCGTGCGCAAAACAAAAGGGCTGCTTGCCCTCGCAGTCTTGCTGAGTCTTTTCGCCGTGACCTTGCCCGTCGTTTTCGCGCAGGTCACCACAACAAACATAGCTGGAACAGTCACTGACGCCAGCGGAGCTTCTGTAGCAGGCGCGCAGGTCACCGTTACCAATACGGGAACCAATCAGATTCGCACTACGCAGACCAATGCGCAGGGCGACTACCGCCTGGAATTTCTGCCGGTCGGAAGCTACAGCGTGGAAGTCAGCGCTCCCAGCTTCAAGAAGATGATCCGAAGCGGCATCGTGCTGCAGGCCGATCAGCCTGCGCGTGTCGATGCGCAGCTGCAGCTCGGGCAAGTAACGGAGACCGTCCAGGTAACCTCCGACATCCCGTTGGTGAATACCTCGAATCCCGAAATTGGGCGAACGATCGATTCGCATGAAATCATCAATCTGCCGATCGTCAATCGCAACGCTTACACTCTGCTCGACCTCGTTCCCGGAGTTCAGAAGAACGACAACAGCATCGTGCTCGGCTATCCCGAACAGCGCACGTTGATCAACGGCGGCATCGATGCCGGCGCCGGATCCGTGAACTACTACCTCGACGGCGGCATCAACATGACCGGGCTTCGCAATACCGGTAATATCCTGCCCAATCCGGATGCGATTCAGGAATTCCGGGTTCAGACAAACAACTATGCCGCCGACTATGGGCGGTTCCAGAATGGGATCGTCAACACGATTACGAAGTCGGGCACAAATAATTTTCACGGCTCACTTTTTGAGTTTGTTCGCAACACCGTTTTCAATGCGAACACCTGGGCCAATACCGGTGCAACGCCTCCTCTGCACCGGAATCAGTTCGGCGGGACCATTGGCGGACCTGTCATAAAGAACAAGACGTTCTTCTTCGGCTCCTACGCCGGACTCCGTGAGATCACAAATACATTCCTGAACGGCGCAACCGTTCCATCCGCGCTTGAGCGAACAGGGGACTTCTCGCAGTCGAACGGCAGACCCGTTATCCCTGGCAGCCAGACCACCACGGGCACAGGGGGCACGCGATATGCGAACGACCAGCTCACCGGTCTCGATCCGGTTGCGATGAACATCATCAACAAATTCATTCCAGTGGCGAATCTGCCGAACAACAAGTGGCAGGGAGTGATTCCCAACCCATACAACAGCGACGAGTTCCTCGCGAAGGTCGATCACAACCTGAGCGACAGCCAGCGGCTGAGTGTCAGTTACTTTGAAACCAGCGGAGAAAATAAGATCCGTTCCGGTACGGCCAATTTACCTTGGTCAATCCAGCAGTTTTCGTGGAGGCAGCACAACGCCAATGTGAGCCACACCTGGAGCCTGAATCCCAATATGGTAAACCAGGTTTGGATCGGTTACACGCGCAACTTCGGGGGACGCCTAAACTTACCGCAGACATCGCTCAGCGATTTGGGATCGGCGGCCGTCATTCAGGGCACACCGTCTCTGCCACAGATCGGCGTTACCTCATTTTTCAACCTCACGCAGGCGATTGCCGGCCCGGTTGCTGGAACAAACTACTACTCGCTGCGCGACGTATTCAGCGTTACACACGGACGTCATGCCTTCCGTTTCGGAGGCGAGCTTTCGCTGGACAAGGACATCCAGGCCACGTTGTTGAACAATTACGGCGTCTTTGGCTTCAATGGCACGGCGACATTAGCGGGAACAAAAGGCGCAAGCTGCCTGGCTTGTGGTCTTGCTGATTTCGAACTGGGAATTCCGAATTCCATCTCGCAGGATGCTCCCGTAACCGCCCTCACTAACAGTTGGTATACATCGTTGTTTGCTCAGGACGATTTCCGCGTTACTCCAAGGCTGACGTTGAACCTGGGAGTGCGTTGGGATGTCCAGACGCCGCCAACCGATCCGCAGGACAAGGAATCAACCTTCGTTCCCGGAGTGCAATCTACAGTGCGGCCCACCGCACCTGCTGGCATCTTGTTTCCCGGCGATCCCGGAATTACACGCGGAATTGTCCCCATTCAATGGAACCATGTCTCGCCGCGCGTAGGTTTTGCGTTGGACCCATTTGGAACCGGAAAAACCTCAATCCGGGCCGCCGCGGGAGTCTTCTACGGCAGCGTCTCCGGAAACGAATGGAACACTACGTCAAACTTTGAGCCTTTTGCTGTTCGCCTCAGCCTTGCGAATGTGAATGTGAAGGGGACAGGGGCAACCTTGTCGAACCCATATAAGGGCCTCACTCCGGCGCCTTTCCCATATAACGGAGGGTTCGTATCCGGAGGCAGCATCTTTGGTCCGTCTCCTAATTTCCGTTGGCCTTACACCTATCAGCTGAATTTCTCTGTTCAGCAGCAACTGACTCAGAGCCTTAGCTTGCAGATAGCTTACGTAGGTTCCCTGAGCCACAATCTGCCGTTTGCTACTGACATTAACTACCCGCTCCCATCCAGTACGGCCACCACTGCGGGCGCCAACATCCTGTCGCGTCGGCCGAACAAAGCTTTCGGTACGATTTTCGCCATGCGTTCCGATCAGACGGCGTCCTACAACGGCCTGCAGATCAGCGCGCAACAGCGTATGTCGCATCACCTCACGTTCAGTGGCTGGTATGCGTGGGCCAAGGCCTTCGACAGCGTACAGATCGACAACAGTACCGCCCAGGGACTGGTTCAGGATTTCAGTAACCCGCGTGCCGACCGCGGCCGAGCCGACATCGACGCGCGGCACACGGCCGTGATCTCGCTGACGTATCAGCCGGACTACTACACCGGCGACAGCCGGGTAGTGCGGAGTCTGATCAATGGCTGGTCGATCTCGCCGATCGTCCGGCTGCACACCGGACTTCCGTTCTCGGTTTCGAATGGCGCGGACGCCAACCTGGATGGCAATAACAACGACCGCGCCCAGTTGATCGGCGACCCGCATATTTCCAATCCGAACGCCGCGCAGTGGTTCAATACCGCTGCATTCGCGAAGAATGCAGTGGTAACCGGCGTTCCGGTCGATGGAAGTTCACCGAGGAACTTCCTTGATGCTCCGGGATACAAGAATGTCGATCTGGCGATCTTCAGGAATTTCCCGGTGACGGAACGATTTAAGTTGGAGTTCCGTGCTGAAGCTTCGAACGTTCTAAACATCGTGAACTTAAACACGCCGAGTGCAACAGTGGGAACCAACAACTTTGGGCAGATTACAACGGCCCAGCCCATGCGGCAGCTTCAGCTTGGATTGCGTCTCACATATTGAACTGCAGTAGCGGTTTCCCCTGATCTAACCGGATAATGGAAGCCGGAAATGAATCGAGCTGCACATCGTGAACTCGCACTCACGCTGGGCAGCTCGATCAATCCTTTATTCGCAGCTTCTCCTGAAGCTGCAGCGGAGTTGCAGTTATGAGCACACAGCCCCAGGTCTTTACCGAGCCGGTCACGCGTGAGGGCAACGTATTTCGCAGAACTAATTCCCACAAAGGGCGGAAGGTCTTCATTACTCCGGCGAATAGCACGATGAAGCATTTGTGCTACTCGCGCATCATTCTGGACAAGACTGTTTCCACAGTACAGTTCGAGAATGGCAAGCAGGAGACCGCTCTTATCTGCTTGTCGGGAGAGGTTGAGGTTATGGTTGGCGTGGAGCGTTTCAAGTTGAGCGAACGCGACTCTGTGTACATCCCGCGCGGATCCTCCATCAGCCTGGAAACCAGCAGTTCAGCGGACATCGCGGAGTTCTCTGCCGATGTCGATCAAAAATATCCGCTACAGATCGTCCGCTACGCCGACGTAAAAAATGACAAATCTCTTCATTTTACCGCCGGTGGTGCCGCTACTACTCGCGATCTGAATATTCTGATCGGCAAGAACGTGCAAGCAGGACGTCTCCTCGCTGGTCTTACCATTTCGGAACCGGGCAATTGGACGAGCTGGCCTCCACATGAACATGCGGCGATGTTGGAAGAGATGTACGTTTACACGCACATGCCACCGCCTGGCTTCGGCATACAGTTCGTGTACACCGATACAAAGGAGCCCGAGTTGGCAACCATTGTCCGCGATGGCGATGCCGTCTTGATGCCGCGCGGCTATCACCCCAACGTTGCTGCCCCTGGACATCGCATCGGATTCCTGTGGGCCATGGCCGCACATCGTGAGAAAGAAGACCGTCAGTTCGGCGTGGTGAACGTGCAGCCGGAGTTCAGCCAATCGGGATCGGGGCTGGAGGCGAGCCGAAAATAACTCTTGATCCTCGACCAATTCAGACTTGACGGCAAGACGGCGCTGGTCACGGGCGCTTCGGCTGGGCTTGGTGCCGCGATAGCAATTGCACTCGCGGAAGCTGGAGCGGATGTCGTTTGCCACGGCAATTCGCGGTCGCCCCAGGAAACCTGCAACGCGATCGAGAAGCTTGGGCGGCGCGCAGCCGTGATTCAAACCGATCTGGCGCAATCTGGAGCGGCGGAGAAGCTGTTTGGAAAGGCCCAGCAATTTGCACCAATAGACATCGTCGTCAATAATGCTGGGACTATTCGGCGCGCCAAGGCAGTCGAGTACAGTGATGCCGACTGGACCACGGTTCTCCAGGTGAACCTGAATTCGCTGTGGAAGTTGTGTCAGGCTGCCGGCAAGTCGTTTATTAAGAGACGGTCGAGCGGCAAGATCGTGAACATCGCTTCGCTGCTGGCGTTTCAAGGTGGCATCACGGTACCGGCGTACGCTGCCTCAAAAGGAGCTGTCGTGCAGTTGACTAAGGCATTAGCCAACGAATGGGCGTCGCAGGGGATAAACGTGAATGCCATCGCGCCAGGTTACATGTGCACGGATAATACCGCTGCTCTGCAACGCGATGAGACGCGCAACCGCCAGATTCTCGAGAGAATTCCGGCACAGCGATGGGGAGAGCCGGGCGATGTCTGCGGAGCGGCCGTATTTCTTGCCTCTCGAGCGAGTGACTACGTTCATGGTCATGTACTGGTAGTCGACGGCGGTTGGATGGGCAGGTAAAGCAGCAACAGATAAAGGGAGCGCGAGTTGCATCAGACGAGGCTTGACCAATCAGCGGACGCGCCGCCGAACGTTGGGGCTGCTGTTCAGACTACCGCGGGCGGGAACTATCGTTGGGTCATCTGCGCTCTCCTGTTTTTCGCCACCACCATCAACTACATGGATCGTCAGGTGCTCGGCCTGCTGGCTCCTGACCTGCAAAAGATCTTCCGATGGAACGAAATTCAATACGGATATATCGTCACCGCCTTCCAAACCACTTACGCCATAGGACTGCTCCTCATGGGCCGGTTCATGGATCGTGTTGGGACGCGAATTGGCTATGCGGTTTCGATCGCGATCTGGAGTCTCGCGGCGATGGGGCATGCGCTTGCCAACTCCGTGCTTGGATTTGCCTTTGCTCGCGGAATGCTCGGACTGGGTGAGTCTGGCAACTTTCCTGCTGCGATAAAGACCGTCACCGAATGGTTTCCAAAAAAGGAACGAGCTCTTGCAACCGGCATTTTCAATTCCGGCACCAATGTCGGAGCCATTATCGCGCCGCTCACCGTTCCCTGGGTGGCAGTTCATCTTGGCTGGCGGTGGGCGTTTCTGTTCACGGGATTCTTCAGCGCAACCTGGCTGGCGTTGTGGCTTCTGCTGTACCGTCGTCCGCAGGAACACCCGCGCCTCTCGCCGGGCGAACTTCAGTACATTCTCAGCGATCCGGTTGAGCCGACAACGCGAATTCCATGGATGCGGCTATTGCCGCATCGCCAGACGTGGGCATTCGCGCTCGGCAAGTTCATGACCGACCCAATCTGGTGGTTTTATCTGTTCTGGCTGGCCAAGTTCTTTGCCTCAGCGCATGGCCTGACTCTTACGAAACTTGGCCCGCCGTTGGTGGTGATTTACCTCGCAGCCGACGTTGGCAGCATCTTTGGAGGCTGGCTTTCGTCGAGCCTGATCAAACGTGGCTGGAGCGCGAATCGCGCTCGCAAGACCGCAATGCTGATTTGCGCGCTGTGCGTGGTACCCGTGATGTTTATTTCTCAGTTGACCGGCCTCTGGCCGCAAGTCGCGCTCTTCAGTTTGGCAACGGCTGCGCATCAGGGATGGTCGGCCAACATGTTTACCACCGCTTCCGATATGTTCCCGCGCAGGGCTGTAGGCTCAGTGGTTGGCATCGGCGGCTTTGGAGGCGCCGTGGGCGGTATGTGCATCGCAAGCTTCACCGGATACCACTTGCAACACACACACAGTTATTCACTGCTGTTCGTCATCTCGGGGTTTGCGTATCTCTCAGCATTGCTCATCATTCAAGTGCTGGTGCCCAGGCTGGAACCAGCGCTCATTGAAATCGAGGCCAAATAAAACATGACCAAGGAAGAAGTTCGCGCGCGAGTACTGGAAGTCGGGATCGTTCCTGTTGTGCGGGCGCCTTCGGCCAAACATGCCATCGCGGCTGCCGTAGCAGTCGCGGCCGGCGGGATCTCCATCGTCGAAGTCACTATGACGGTTCCTGGAGCGATCGACGCCATCACGCAGCTTATTAAGACCCTTGGCGGCGAAGTGATTGTGGGAGCGGGAACGGTCCTCGACGCAGAGACTGCGCGCCGGTGCTTCGACGCAGGCGCGGAGTTCCTCGTTACTCCTGGTCTCGATTTGGGAACGGTGAAGGCGGCGAATGATGCAGGGAAATTGATTATGGCCGGCGCGCTGACTCCTACCGAAGTCATTACTGCCTGGAAGGGCGGAGCAGACTTCGTGAAGATTTTCCCTGCGAGTGCGATGGGCGGTGCAGCCTATTTGAAGGCCCTGCGCGGTCCTCTGCCGCAGGTGCCTCTTGTCCCAACCGGTGGCGTGAACCTGAACACCGCAGCTGATTTTCTCAGGGCAGGCGCATCTGCTCTCGGAGTTGGAGGCGAATTGGTGTTGCACTCTGTGCTCACCAGCGGCGATGTTTCGCAAATCACGACGCTGGCCAGGAAATATCTGGAAATTGTGCGGCAGGTGCGCGAGACCGAGAAACCGGCGTTGGCGCCCGCTTAGAGCCTGGCAACAGGCGCCCTCGCCTGTGATTTGGAAGCCCAACACAGGCGAGGGCGGCTGTGCCACATTGATTCCATTACATACGAGAATGAATACAAAAAGCGCCGTTCGTGTATGCGCAGTATTGTTGAGCCTGGGTGCTACTTCCCTTCTGTGGGCAGAGCCGCACCTCAAATCAATCAAAATCGCAATCACCAACTCCACAGACCAGAATCGTCCGGCAGAGAACATCGTTCTCGCAGTTGCTGAGCTGCGAAAAGTCGCTCCCGATATCTACATCGGCTCTCATATCGTGACTGCCACTGATGCAACCACGGTTGCGGAAGATGCGGCTGTTCTGCACACACAGGAACTTCCGTCGCAAGTCGATGACATTGATGGCGACCTCAAGCCCGACGAGCTTGCATTTCAGATTGATCTAAAGCCGCGTCAGACACGAATAGTGACGATCACCTGGGGTCCCCCGGATCGTATCTTTCGTCTCCGTGGCGACTACGAGCCGCAGACCAATGCCATCTTCACGAAGAAGATCGACGGCATGGGCTGGGAGTCGAAGCGAGATTCTTTTCGTCTTTACTTTGACAAGCGAAACGCCATTGATCTGTACGGAAAGCCGCGTCCCACTTTGCAACTGGAGCGTTACGCAACGCCTGGGTACATCTACCACAATTACTCGCCGGATGGCCGCGACATCTACCTCGTGGCGGACGCGCTGGGCATCGGCGCTCCCGGCGCGTGGGTGAACGGAGAGGCCCAGCACATCTCTGAGGTGGACAATCGCACTTGGCGCATCATCTCTACAGGACCCGTGCGAGCGATCGTGGAGTTCACATATCAGGGCTGGAAGATCGCCGGCAAAAGTGTGAACCTGCGCGTGCGTGTGACGCAATGGGCCGGCGAGCGCGGTTTTCTCCAGACCGCCGCCTCGGCAGATGCTGGCGATCTGACCCTTGCTACCGGTCTCACCCAGCAGCAGGGGATTCCCGAGGTGCGCTCGAAGGCTGGTGATGATCCGGCGTGGCTTGCAATGTGGGGAGAGCAGGCGGTTGAAGGCGGAAACAAAGCAGTCTCTCCGATTCTGCATGGGACCAATTTAGGACTCGCGATTGTTGTGGCTCCGGGTTCCGGAGCAGCTCCAAACAAGGACAGCAAAGATTATCTCTTCACATTCCCACTCAAGAGCGGTACTGCAAGCTGGTACTCGCTGGCAGCTTGGGATCAGGAAGGAAGCAACGATCCTGTTCCCGTGGTGGGAGCGCGAGAACCACGCGAATACATCGCTCGCGTTTCCGGAGTGGATGCCATTACCAGTCAGGATCAACTGGTAGCCTCCGTCAGAGAGATTGCTGCGCGGATGAAGACACCAGCAAGTGTAAAAATCCTCTCCGGCTCTCCAGAAGTACAGTCTGGCCCGCCGGATACGCTACATCCTGCAAGCTCCCGGACCTACAAGCAGGCAATCGATCTCTTGCAGAAAGAGATCGACCGCACCGCTGTGAAGTGGGAACCGGCTGTTTCCGCGGCCCAACCGTCAACAGTCACCGCCCATGGAGGCGATGGATTCTTTACCGATGGCAACAATCAAACCGGCGAATGGCAGAAGCAGAAGGGCTTCTTCTGGACCGGAGCGTTCTGGGCAGGCGAGTTGTGGAAGATGTACGCGCAAACTCACGATGAGAAATACCGGAGGTGGGCTGAGTTGTGGACCTCGCGCATCGTAGACAAAGAGTCCGAGCAGAACCACGACACGGGCTTCCTCTATTTCTATTCGTCGGTCGGGGGCTACCAGCTAACTCACGATCAAAAGCTAAAGCAGAGCGGGATTCGTGGCGCCGACCATCTTGTCCAGATGTATAACCCGACCACACAACTGATTCCAGCATGGGGTCAAAACGGGGACGACACCATCATCGACACGATGATGAACCTTCAGCTTTTGTGGTGGGCAAGCCACGAGACCGGCGATCCCAAATATCGTGACGTCGGGCTGAAGCATGCTCTCCGTACCGCGGATTGGTTCATTCGTGCTGATGGATCGGTGATTCAGTCGGTTCACTACAACCCCGGCGACAATCGCCAGGAATTTCGCCTACACGGCGGCAGCCCGAACGATCAACCCCTGATGTTTCCGAACAAAGCGCGCCCAGGAGAGCGAGTCTTCTACCACACGCATCAGGGATACTCGTGGGAAACCGGTTGGTCGCGCGGCACAGCGTGGGCGCTCTACGGTTTTGCCAAGGCGTACCAAGAGACGCACGATGCGAGACTGCTGGCTACGGTACAGAAAGTTGCAGAATACATTCTCGCGGAGCTTCCTGAAGACGGTGTGCCTTGGTATGACTTCAACGATGAGGGAGTAATGTTCCGCAATCGGGATACTTCGGCTGCTGCGATCATCGCGGGAGGCTTGCTGCAACTCGCCGCCCTGACGCAAGACGCGCAAAAGGCTCAGCTCTATCGAACTCAGGCGGAGCGCATTACCCACTCCCTGATTGACCGTTATTTAACTCCCGCATACCAGGGAGATGACTCGCCGCCTGGAATCTTGCGGCACGGCAGCGGCACGCGTCCCGCGGACGGGATGCTCATCTACGGACAGTACTATCTGCTCGAGACGCTAATGACTTTGGACGCTGCCCGACCATAGCGATCGATGGAACCGATTATGCACTTGTCATTCATTCTGTTGTTGCTCTCGATTGCCCCAGATGCGGCTGATGCAAAACTCCCGCGAGTCTTCCTGCTGAACGCCAAAGTCCTCCAGCAGGAGCGTCGATCCGCTCAGTCTCATCCTGACAAGCCGAGTGATCTCGTGCGAGCTGCGCTCAGTGAGGCCGACAAAGGTATGAGTGAGGGCCCGTTCTCTGTAATGCAGAAGAATTCAACACCTCCCAGCGGCGACAAGCACGATTACATGAGCCTGGCGCCGTACTTCTGGCCCAATCCGAATACTCCGGATCATTTGCCCTACGTTCGTCGAGACGGTGAGCGCAATCCTGAGATCAATCAGATCGCCGACCACGAGACCATGAGCAAGATGTGTAGTGCCGCTCGCACGCTGGCCCTTGGGTACTACCTTACGGGAAACGAAAACTACGCCGCGCGAACAGCCTTGCTGCTGCGTGCGTGGTTTCTTGATTCAAAGACAAAGATGAATCCCAATCTGGAATTTGCTCAAGCGATACGCGGCGTGAATACCGGGCGGGGAATCGGCATCATCGAATCTCGCGGGCTGACCGAAGTTGTTGACGCAGTGGGTTTGCTCGAGGGCTCAAGAAATTGGACCGGCGAGGACGACGCTGGATTGCGCAAATGGTTTACCAGCTTTCTCGATTGGTTGCAAACCAGCAAGCACGGGCAAGACGAGTCGAACGCCAAGAACAACCATGGCAGCTTTTACGACGATCAGGTCGTTGACTTCGCTCTGTTTGTGGGGCGTCGCGATCTAGCTCACGAGGTTGCAAGCAAAGCAGCTCAGAAGAGAATTGCAACCCAGATTGAACCCGATGGCAAGCAGCCACTCGAACTGGCGCGCACAATGTCATTTGGGTACAGCGCTTTCAACCTTCGCGCGCTTACGGAGCTGGCATCGCTTGCCGATCAGGTCGGAGTAGATCTCTGGCACTTTCAAACAGCCGATGGACGAAGCATTCGGAAGGCTCTCGACTATCTTCTTCCTTATGCCATGGGAGAGAAGCAATGGCCGTACCAGCAGATCGAAGAAACGCGCCCTGACGAGCTAGCGGTGCCGTTGCTGGAAGCGGCGGCGATTTACAAAGATCAGAAGTACGAGGCAGCAGCAAGAAAACTATCTGCGGGCCATCGCAACGTCAGCCTTGTGTCGTTAGAAGCTGGCACAGAGTGATCGGCGCGTCCCGCCTGCATGGTAGAGACGCAGCATGCTGCGTCTCTACGTTGGTGCGTGGGTGTTGGTTGCTGTCTTAAACGTACACGCGCTCGGCTCGTCGAATTGCGCGGTAGCGCTGGAACGCTTTGCGCTCATCTTCCAATCCCAACACCGTTTTTAGAGTGCAGCCCCGAAAAGTATGGGCAATCATCTTTTTGCCCTGGCGCAATACAAACCCGGGATTGCGAAACAGAGCGACCGGGAAGTGCGCTGCCTTCATCCATCGCTCCGAGCGCCAGCGCAGGAACTCGATCTCCTCTGCTTCCAGCTTTTCCGATCGCACAACGGCGGTAGTGCCGTCGTACTCTTCGACGCGCTCGTTGATGATGAGCCGGCGCTGGCGGAAGTCTTCCGTCATTGGGGTGCCGGGATATGGTGTTGGGTGCTGAATGTATGGCCAATCGATGTAGCGACGCGCAAAACGCAAATTTGCTTCGACTGATTCGCGAGTGTCGTTGGGATTGCCGACGATTAGCCCGCCAACCACGTACATCTTGTTGCGATGGATGTATTCGATGGCCTGCAGGGTAGCGTTGCCGACCTTTTGTCCCTTCGCGCGCATGATGTTTTTGGAACTGGCGCGCAGGAACTGAAGGTCGTCTTCAAGTATGTTTTCGATTCCCAGAAATACATACTTGAATCCGGCTTTTCGCATAAGGGGAGCAAGCGTCTCACCATGGTTGGCGATGGCCGAGGTCATACCTTGGATGACGTACTCGATATCGTTCAGACCCGCAGCGACAATCGCCTTGCACAGCTCCTCAAAGCGATGAACATTGAGAGTGATGTTGTCATCGACCAGAAAGAGGGTTTGCGCGCCATGTTCGCGAGCATCGCGAATATCTGCCAGCACGCGATCGAATGAATAGGTGTGAAAGTTGCGTCCGCGCATCTGGATGATCGAGCAGAAGCTGCAATCGAAAGTACAGCCACGCGAGGTCTCGATTACATCTACCTGCCGCCCGAGCATCGTGTATCCATGAAGGACGCGAGCGTCGCGATTTGGCAATCGAATCTCGTCGTCTTCCAGACTGTGCACAGGGCGTAGAGAATTTTGATGCCAGCCCTCTCCGCTGCGATAAGACAATCCGGCGATACGGCTATAGTCGCGGTCCTTTTCCATGGTCCGAACGAGCTCGCGAAGCGTGACTTCACCTTCGCCGCGAACGATGAAATCGATGCCAGAATCTGGTTCCATGTAAGCGGCGGGAGCCAGGCTAGGATCGTAGCCGCCAACTGCGATTTGTACATTGGGCTTAAGCGTGCGAATCAGGGCGGCGATCTTCAGCGCGGTCTTTCGCTGAAAGGTCATCACCGACATTCCCACCAGTGCAGGATCGATCTCGCGAACCAGGCGCTCCACCGTTGCACGCACGTTTCTTTGGACAAGAATGAGATCGGCGACGGCAACGCGGTGACAGCTATCCACATTTCCCGCAAGTGACGTGAGAGCCCCATTGGGCATGCGAATCGCCACTGCGGGCATGTGCTCGAAGGAATCCGGCATCGAGAGCAGGAGGATATTCATTCAACCACCGAAACGAGGAGACCGACCAAGGGATCTTCTCGATTACGAAAAGATACTCTCAAACCGGGCTCTTGCGTAGTAGGCGAAAACTCGGGGGGACAGGTTGCATGGTGGCAATCGCTCACGCTCCGTCCCGCGGCTTATCCTTGCGGACGAAGATGTTGTCCTGCGTCGGCTCCGAGTCGCACTCGATCGCGAGCGTCGTAACCGGATGATCCGGCGCCTGCTGCGGCAGGTTATACATGTGGAGCTGATACGGATCCTGCTTGAAGTCGACCTTCTGATTGGTGGCATATAGCCGCACCGATTTGGCATTTGCCTTCAGGCCGCACATATTCACGTCGCCGCCCGGCCAGTAATGGACATGCATAAATAACGTGTTGCCCGTTCGCGTATAGCTGGCGTATGCGGAGCGGCGTGGCTCGCAATGGTCGGATTTGTAAATCGTGTCTCCATTCTTGGTCATCCACTGGCCAACTTCCTGGAGAATGCGAATGGACTCTTCAGGAATGGAACCGTCTGCGCGAGGACCAATGTTCAGAAGGTAATTTCCACCGTCGCGCGAGCACGTGATGAGGTTACGAATCACAGTCCTGGCGTTCTTCCAGTTGTCGTCGGCGCGCTGATATCCCCAGCTATCGTTCAGCGTCATGCAGGACTCCCACGCGCGGCCTCCGGCTTCTGCGGTGATGTGTTGTTCCGGAGTGGAAAAATCGCCCTGAAGTTTGTTGCGATTGTTCACGATGATCTCCGGTTGAAGCTGGAAGACCATCTCGTTCATCTTCACCGACTCCCAACCTTGCGCGTCGAGAGGCCAGGCTACGTCGTACCAGAGGACGTCGATCCTGCCGTAGTTGGTCAGCAGCTCGCGGATGAGCCCATGCGTGTAGTCGACGAACCGTCGTCGCGCAGCTTCGTCAGTAGCGCACTTGGCTCCGTCGGGATGATGCCAATCCATCAGTGAGTAGTAGAACCCAACTCGCAAATCTTCAGCCCGTGCTGCGTCTACATATTCGCGTACCAGATCGCGTCCGGGACCTTGCTTTGCTGCATTGTAGTTCGTGAGCTTGGTATCCCAAAGACAGAAGCCTTCATGATGCTTGGTGGTCATCACGATATACTTTTGTCCCGCCGCCTTAGCCAGGCGAGCAAAATCACGAGGCGCATTCGGCTTGGGCTTGAACTGCTTGGTCAGCGCCATGTATTCCTCAACTGGGATTGCTTCATTCTCCATGGCCCACTCATGGCGAGCCCGCGCGCTGTACAGTCCCCAGTGAACGAACATGCCAAACTTTGCCGCATGCCACCACTGCATGCGCTGCTCACGATTCGCGGCAATCGCAGGAGGTTCTCCGACTTGCTCTTGCGGATCAAGCAAGTGAGTTGAGGTTTGTCCCTCGGGGATCTGCTGCGCGGGAGGTTGAGTTGCAGTTTGGGCCTTGAGTGTCGCGGCCGTTAGCAACGATGCGCCAACGCCCTTGAGCCAATCACGTCGATTGATGCCTTTGTTGTTCATCCTTCCGTGTTCCCCCTATAGTTCGACTTGATCAGTAGACACTGTCATCCCTCGCGTCCGCCGCGGCGGACGCGGGGGCTCTGTTGTTCGTCGTTCCTCGATGCGGTTGACCAACGCCAGATCCCCCGCTCCTCTGTTAAATTTCTTCAGTTATCGACATCGTCGCGGCGGAGCGAGGGATGACAGTTCACATAAGTAGTTAGCGCGAGCATTACTTCTCGAGCTTGAAGATTCGTTGCATCAATAGCCACTTCTCTCCCGGCTTTGCTTGCGGAAGAGGCTGCTGGAACTTCCACATCAGCGTTTCCCATTCCTGCACCCTGGGATTACTGCGATCGGCTGCTCCCTTAGCTTCGAATGAGAAGCGGTCGTTGACTTCCATGATCATGAATAGTCGTGTGCCGAGCAGATAGATCTCGAGATCCTCGATTCCCGATTGCTTAATGCTCTGCGCAATCTCGGGCCAGATCTTTTCGTGATATTTCTTGTATTCGGCGATCAGCTTCGGATCATCTTTGAGATCGAGAGCAAGACAATAGCGGCGATTCATGCGCGCTGGGCTCCGACCGCCTGCTGTATAGCGGATGTTCCTGAAGGCCTGTATCCCGCGAGAGCGAAGTACAGGATGTATACATAGCAAATCAGTGGGACGATGAATGCGGTCTGGATATTCGTAGCATCGGAGATGCGTCCCATGATCGGTGGGAAGAGTCCTCCCCCCACGATTGCCATCACCATGAGCGAAGAGCCGCGCTTGGTAAGGGGTCCGAGATTCTTGATGCCGAGCGCGAAGATGGTTGGAAACATGATGGAGTGAAAGAAGCCGATCAGCACAACAGCGCACACCGGCACGACTCCATGTGCTAGAAGAGCTACCGAGACAGAAACCAGACAGCCAATCGCGAAGATTGAAAGCATGCGCGCCGGAGCAATAGTCTTCATGAGTGCTGATCCTATAAAGCGGCCGGTCATGAAGCCTATCTGGTGTCCCAGCAAGTAATACGCAGCGGTGGCCTGAGTGATGCCGGCGAGAGTGTGCTGCGCAAACCGAATCACGAAGCTGGCAACTCCCACCTGCGCTCCCACATAAAAGAACTGCGCAATCACACCTTTGACCAAATGCGGATGCGAGAGAACTGAGGCACCGGAGTGCAGTTGAGCCGCTGCTGATGAATCAGCTTCCTCAATCACGTCAGGCAGATGTGTGAAGTAAATGGCTGCCGCGACAGCAACAAATATCGCGGCCATCAGCAAATAAGGCAGCTTTACCGTGCCAGCCTGAGACGCGCGATACGCCTGAACCTGTGCAGCGCTCATCAAGGCAAGCTGCGCTGGAGTGTATTCGACGCCAGTCAGAATGAGCGCACGACCGAGGAGTGGCGAGATAGTTGCGCCGACGGCATTAAATGACTGAGCGAAATTTAATCTGCGCTCAGCGCTCGCTGCTGGACCGAGTACCGTTACATAAGGATTGGCGGCTACTTCCAGGAAACTTTGGCCGCACGCCATGACGAAGAGTGCGACCAGGAAAAACGCATAGAGCCCAATCGAGGCAGCCGGCAGGAAGAGCAGTGCTCCAGCCGTGCACAACATCAGCCCGAGCAGTATTCCCCGCTTGTAGCCGATTCGCTCCATCAATTTGCCTGCGGGAAATGCGGCAAGACAGTAACCACCAAAGAAAGCGACCTGGATGAAGGATGATTGAAAGTCCGTCAGCCCAAAGGCGAGCTTGAATCGCGGGATCAGGATGTCGTTCAGGTTGACGCCGAATGCCCACAGAAAAAAGAGGGAAGTGATGAGCACAAACGGAACGAGGAATCTGCGCTCCGTGATTGGCGCCGATGTAACGGCGACAGATTGAGATGGACTCGACATTCAGCGGCCTCTCTATGTAATTGCGCGATCCAAGTGCACGTAACCTCCGTCCACGAACAGTTGCTGTCCAGTCGTATGGCCTGACCGTGGACTCAACAGGAAGATCGCGGTCCACGCAATCTCCTCAGCAAGCGTCATGCGTTTGCCCAGCGGAATCTTGGCGGTGATGGCGGCCAGCTTTTCGTCAGGATTTGGGAACGTATCGAGCCATTGACGATAAAGGGGCGTCATCACTTCGGCCGGCACGATCGCATTAACGCGGATTTGATATGGGAGGAGTTCGACGGCCCATTCTCGCGTCAGTGCCAGGATCGCACCCTTGGCTGATGCGTATCCTGAAGTACCGCCCTGTCCCGTGAGTGCTGTTTTGGAACTAATGTTGACGATCGCCCCGCGCGCTTTCTTCAAATGCGGCAACGCATAATGCGCCATGTTGTAGTAGTGCAGAAGATTCCGTTCAAGCGATGCGATGTATTCCTCGGGACTACCTTGCTCGAGACCAACTTTGTCATTTACGCCAGCGTTGTTTACCAGCGCATCGATTCGCCCGAGCTGACGGCTGGCTTCAGAGATAATCCGGCGACACTCTTCCGGCTTGCTCAATTCGGCAGCCATACATACCACTTGCTTGTGCTTGGCCTTCAGCTCCTTCTCGATTTGTTGCAACGCCTGCTGATCGCGATCGACAATCACCGGGATCGCGCCCTCGTCGACACTGGTATGCGTGATGGCTGCGCCAATCCCCTTGGCGCCACCCGTGATGACGATGACCTTGTCTTTAAGCTGCAAGTCCATAGAATCGGGCTGCGTTCAGTCCAAAGATGCGTGCCTTCTCATCCGCGGAGAGATCTCGTGTGTAATTCTCGATAACTTCCTTCACCTGCGCGTAGCTGGCAGCCAGCAAACATACCGGCCAATCAGACCCGAACATGAGACGATCTGTTCCAAACGCCTCAAATACAACATCCAGGTAAGGACGAAGAGTCTCGGCGTTCCAGGAGGCCCAATCGGCTTCAGTCACCAGACCTGATAACTTGCAGTACACATTTGGGCTCTTTGCCAAATCGCGGATGTTCCGAGCCCACGCGTCAATCTCCCCCGATTTGACCGATGGCTTGGCAAGATGATCCACGACGAACTTCTGCGCGGGAAAGCGTTTGACAAATTCGACAGCAGCCGGAAGCTGGCGCGCGTAGACAAGGATGTCGTACGTAAAGTCGTGGCGAGGCAGAGCGCGTATTCCTCGGAGGAAGTCATCGCGCATCAGGAAGCGATCATCAGGTTCGGCCTGAACGATGTGCCTGAACCCCCGCAGCTTCGGATTACGCGAGAATTGTTCCAGTCGCTGTTCGACGTTCTTGTCCAGTAAGTTCACCCACCCCACCACTCCTGCGATCGCCGAATTCTTTGCTGCAAGATCGAGCAAGAAGTGAGTTTCCGTTTCCGACTGATCCGTCTGGACAGCGATCGAACAATCAACCCCGCTCTCCCGCATTCGCTCACTCAGCTCCTCGGGCATGAAATCCCGTTTCAGGACTGCCATTTCCTGTGTAATCCAGCCGTCTCGTACCGGGTCATAGCGCCAGAAGTGCTGGTGGGAGTCGATCCGCATGAAGGAGTCCTGCCTGCCTGACCTAGCCGTGCAGGTTGAGAAATCCTCCGTCAATCGGATAATTGGTTCCGGTTATGAAACTGGAAGCGTCTGAACAGAGAAATAGAGCGAGCGACGCTACCTCGCTTGGCTGGGCCATTCTGCCCATCGGCTGCGATTGGGCAAGCTTCTGAAACATGTCCTGCTCGCGTCCGGGATAGTTCTTGCGCACGAAACCGTCGACAAAAGGAGTGTGAACGCGGGCGGGCGAAATGCAGTTACAGCGAATATTCTGGGCCACATAATCGCGCGCCACCGAGTAGGTCATCGTCAGCACTGCTCCTTTGCTCATGGAATATGCAAAGCGATCCGCGAGTCCGGCAGTGGCCGCAATCGAAGCGAGATTCAGGATTACGCCGCCACCGCCCGTCTTCATGTAGTCGATCACGGCGTACATGCAGTTGTAAGTGCCCTTAACGTTGATGCGGAAGATGCGCTCGAAATCTTCCTCTGTTGTGGTTTCGAGTTTGCCAACGTGGGCGACTCCGGCATTATTCACGAGAACGTGAATTGGATTGCTGCCACCGATTTTGCAGAACACGTCCTTGACTTGCTGTTGGTTGGAGACATCACAAGTGTGCCACTCTGCCGTCCCGCCCTGCTCACGAATGGTTGCCGTCGTCTGCTCTGCATTGGCTTTGTCTAGTTCAAGAATGTGGACCGCGGCTCCCTGTTGAGCGAAGCAAAGCGCGATCGCCTGTCCGATACCGCTGGCGCCGCCGGTGATGACGGCGGTTTTTCCATCAAGACGAAACATCGCCGGATTGCTGCCGTTAGGGTTCAGAGCGAAACGCCTCGTTTCCAGGGAATGAAATCGTCTTGTCCAAGCAGTTCCGCTTTGGTCTTCATCTCGCCACTTGCAACTTTTGTGATCACACCAAGGATGCGTTCACCAGCGTCTTCCACGGACTCCTCGCCGGCGATGATTGTTCCCGTGTCTACGTCGATCGCGTCCGCCATGCTTTGAGCCAGTTGTGAATTGGTCGAGATCTTGATTACGGGGGCGATGGGATTGCCGGTGGGAGTGCCGAGGCCTGTAGTGAAGAGAACAACGTTTGCCCCCGCGCCGACTTGCGCAGTCACGGCCTCCACGTCGCTGCCTGGAGTGCAGAGGAGGTTCAGCCCAGGTTCGGTTGCGTACTCCGGATAATCCAGGACGGCGGTCACCGGGGAATCTCCGCCTTTGCGTGCAGCCCCTGCGGACTTCATCGCGTCGGTAATGAGTCCATCTTTAATATTTCCCGGCGACGGATTCATTTCGAAACTGGCGCGTACAGCCTTGGCACGCGCCGCGTAGTCGCGCATCAACGTGATGAATCGATCAGCGACTTCTTGGCTCGTCGAGCGATTGATGAGTGCTTGCTCGACTCCGCAAAGTTCGGGAAATTCAGCAAGGATGCTGCTTCCACCCAAAGCCGCGAGCAAATCGGAGACATGTCCGATAGCCGGATTGGCGGAGAGTCCAGAGAAACCATCCGATCCGCCACATTTCAATCCGACACAAAGTTTGTCGAGACTCGCGGGCTCTCGTTGCGCGCGATTGGCTTGCACCAACCCGAGGAATGTCTCTCGTATCGCCTGCGAAAGCATTGCGCGCTCCGAGGCGCTGCCTTGTTGCTCGAGAAGGATCAGCGGCTTGGCAAAATGTGTATCGCGCTTAGCGATCTCCTCGCGCAGGATGTCCGCCTGAGAATGCTGGCATCCGAGGCTAAGGACAGTAGCCCCGGCAACATTGGGATGGTGGAGATAACCGGCGATCAGCCCGCACAGGTTTCTCGCATCCTCGCGCGTGCCGCCGCAGCCACGCTCATGCGTGAGGAATTTGACGCCATCGACATTTTCAAAGAACCCGTGAGGTTGCCGGTGTCCATCTTCGCTCGTGTGCTGGTACGTCTTGATTGCATCGACTCGCCCTTCGCGATACAGGCGAGCAAGATCCGCCACCTGCTGACGGTAAACCTGCGGCGGAGCGTATCCGAGTCCTTCGTCGAAAGCCTTGCGCAATACATCAATGTTGCGGTTCTCACAAAAGACCAGCGGAACAACCAGCCAGTAATTGCGCGTGCCTACCTGTCCATCGGCGCGCTTGTAGCCCAGAAACGTGCGGTTCTTCCAGCCCGACACATCAGGAGCGTGCCATGCATAGTTTTCTGATTTCTGGTGAAAGTCGGAGGCTTCATGTCGAATGTTGCGAGTAGTAATGACCTCGCCTTCGCGGATGGGCTGCGTTGCCTTGCCCACGACCACTCCGTACATAATGATCTGATCGCCCGGCGCAAACTCCTTCAGAGCAAACTTGTGCTTTGCCGCGACGTTGGTCACGACGCTGTGAGTCTCCTTCCCGAGGCTCACCTCTTCTCCCGCACGCAGGTCTGCGAGCGCGATCATTACATTGTCGCGGCGATCAAGTTTCAGTATCCGGGTTTGAGTCAGAGTTTCAGGCACGCTTTTCCACTACGGACGTATCCGCTCCTTCGGCAAATGCGACCTCCTGCACGCCCTTCGGCACGCGATTCAATGCCAGCACTACATCCCGCGATCCCGGTCCATGAAATTCAAGCAGAGCGCGGCTCGACTCCGGCGCCTGGCAGGACGTTACAGATACATTTTCGACCCGTTCCATGCGAATCACAACCTGCTCCGGAGCTGTTTTCGCTGAACGAAACCGAGAGATTTCCAGATCGCGCACATCACTGAAAGAGAAGGAAGGGCCGGTGTCTGAGTTCACAGTAAGACGTTCAAACCGTGCTTGCTGCGTGTTGGAGCAGTTTAATCCAGTTCCAACGCCATTCACACTTACGTTTTCCAGGCTAAATTCCCGAATCGGATTCTCTGGCAGGCCTTCGACGATTACGCCATGAGGCGCCTGTTCAACAATGATGTCGCTGAAATGAAAATTCCGAAACGTAGGAGTGGCCTCGTTCTTCTCCACGCGTGCAGTGCGGTCGCTGCCGGTATAGAACATTCCGACGTGGACTGCAGTGTCGGTAATGTTTTTGAGCACGACATTCGAGGCCCTGAAGTTCTCGACGATATTTCCCCGTCCTCGAGCGCTCTTGATGTACAGCCCACGCCGCGTGCCGTTGCACACACAATTGCTGACGGTAACGTTGCGCACCCCTCCAGAGGTCTCGCTGCCAATCGCGACTCCCGCATGGCCAGTACCGAACACACAGTTGGTGACAGTGATGTCTTCGCTGGGAATCTGTTTCACCCCGGGCTGGTACTTGTAGCCGGACTTGATGACCACGCAGTCATCGCCGGTACTGATGTAGCAGTTAGAAATGCGCACCAACCGGCAAGAGTCAGGATCGATGCCGTCTGTGTTCGGAGAATCTCCCGGCGCCCAGATGGTCACGCCGTCGATGCAGATGTCCTCGCAGAGCACAGGATGCACCTGCCACGAGGGCGAATTCAGAATGGCGATTCCCGAAATGTGGACGTTCTTACAGCGATACAGATTAATGAGGCGGGGACGAGGCCATTGCAGCGGCGATCCCGGAGGATTCTCCGGCTCACGCCCTTCGAGGCCCAGCTTGCGCCGTAGTGCCTGAGTCTCGCGGTGCGCCTTCCACCATCCCTGCCCTTGACCATCGATAGTTCCGCGTCCCGAGATCGTGACATTCTCGAGATCCTGGCCGGTAAGCAGGGAAGCAAAGATGGTACGGTCGAGCCCTTCCCAGCGGCCCTGGATGGTCGGATAGTCATCGAAGTTCGTGCTGCCGAGCAGATAGGCGCCGGGCAGAAGCTCAAGCTCCATGTTGCTGCGCAGAAACAAGGGAGCGCTCAGATATCTGCCCGGCGGGATGACTACTTTTCCTCCACCGGCTTCGTGGCACTTGTCGAAAGCAGTCTGGATTGATTTTGTGGCCAGTGTCTTGCCGTCTGGCACTGCGCCGAAGTCACGTACGTCAAGAATGTAGCGGCGGTCTGCCTGTCCGGAAGCCCTTGACTTACTGCCGCCAGGAGAAACCGCTTGTGCGATTCCTGATATGGGAACGGCGGTTAGTCCCACCGCGAGGTTTCGGACAAAATTACGCCGGCCTGGAAGCTGTTTGGTCGACATTAGAGCTGTAACTGTAGACGACTGAGGCCCGCTGCTTCGGTCAATATCGACCGCCGAAAACAGCGAGCCCGAGAAGGTTAGAACACGAACCGCAGGCCGAACTGCATCTGCCTCGGCGTTGTTCCCTGAGCAAGGGTTGTGATTTGCCCTGCTTTCGGATTAACAGTTGTCCCAGACGAGTTGATCGTGACCTGAGACGGAGCCTCCCAATTCTGCACGTTGAAGATGTTGAAGAACTGGAATTGCAGCTGCAGTCTCATTTGTTCGCCCAGTAAGAAATTCTTCATCAGAGCAAAGTCCGTGTTCCAAACTGCCGGACCCCGGAAACCATTTCTTCCAAAGTTTCCAAATGAGCCCTGAGGCTGTGTGAAGGCACAAGGATTAAAGTAATTTGTACTGTTCCCTACCACGTCAGGGGCACTGCCCTTTTTCCCGGCGCTGGGCTGGCCAGCAGGAATCGTTTGAGAAACAGTGAAGTGACATAGCGGATCGGGATTGGCAGCAACTGGTCCAGCAGCGAACGGATTGGCGATGACGTTCGGCCTTCCATAAGTGCCGATGCTGGGAGCGCTGCCTTTCAGGTTCGCAATATCACCGCTCACCTGCAAATTGTAAGGAGTTCCCGAACGGGCCTGCAGAATGGAGTCTGATTCCCAGTTACCCAGCAGCCAGGACAGAGGACCACCGGTGAGGAATCGTTTCCCGCGTCCAAAGGGAAGTTCGTAGACATTAGCCCAGGAGAAGAAGTGGGTAATATCGTAGCCGGAGACGCCACGGGCGCTACGCAGATTGCCGAAGGTCTGAACCGTGGAACCTCCACCGGATAAGGAATTCTCCACTCCAAAGTACCCGCTGCCCTCGTCGATGGACTTACTCCAGGTGTAGGACACTAACGAGCTCAGCCCGTTCGCAAAACGATGATCCAGCTTGCTCTCGAACCCGTTGTAGCTCGAACGAGCGATGCTCATCGTGTAATTGTTGATATTGACCCACGGCATATACCGCAGGGCATCGATGGAAGCGGTATAGGCATTCTTGCAAGCTGTATCGGTTGCTGCGCAGGTACTGTTTGGAGTGGCTTGTCTGGCGGCGTTGGCCAAGCCTGAGAACGGCAGCCTTCCGTTCTGGCTTCCAACGTAGCCAATCGAGAACATCGTGTGCGCCGTCAACTCCTGCTGTATCTCCACGTGGTACTGCAGTGAGTACGGATCTTTGTACCGCGGATCGTCGCTGAATCCACCGATCGCCCACGGAGTAGTGGTGGGTAGTGTGACTGGGAAGTGTCCCTGGATGCCGCTGACAGGCTGGGCCGAGCCATTCGTGAATGCAGCATCAGTGTTGACATTGCCTGTCGCAAAGGCTACGGCATCAGGCCACACTTCGGCTTCCAGGTCATTCTGCGCATATTGACTTCGTGCGGGTAGAGCATCCCAGTAGAGACCGGCTCCGGTTCGCAAGACGGTCTTCGAACGAAGTTGCCAGGCCAATCCGAATCTTGGCCCGAAGTTGTCCTTGACTGGACCTGGAGCGAAGAACTGCTTGCCCGCCAACACTACATTTGCGAAGTGCGGATCGTTCCGAAAATCGTTTGCTGCCGTGTAGACGCCCGTTGTTAGATTGATCCCGTCTGGAATACAAGGCGCTTGCTTCGCAACGCTGCATAACGCCGGCATAGTCGTTGCTCCGATAATCCAGCGCTGATTTTGCAGGTCGAGAGAATTCCAAAGGCGTCCATCGTCCGTTTGCGGCTGCGTCAAATAGTCATAACGCAGGCCGAAGGTTAAGGTTAAGTTTGGCTTGACCTTCCATTCGTCCTGGAGGTAGGCGGCCCAAGACGCATATGTGAAGGAAACTTCTCCGCCAGCTCGATTCGGGAGCTGTCCCGAAGCGGAACTGGGAAAAGCTAGTAGCGCCGAGGCCAAAGACAGGCCGGTGTTGCTCGTATTCTGTGGATTCTCGGTCTGAGTGTTGCTAAATCCAAAAGTTTGGAAGGTATTGTCCTGGACACGCTTTGCGTTGATGTACCAGAAACCAGCCTTGATGTTGTGGTTTCCTTTGAGCCATTGAATGCTCGGTGTGAAGCTTCGGGTTGGGTTTTCTCGCAGTGCACCACCCCGGACGCCGTAACTTGAGCTTCCGCCCGCGTTGTTCCACGGTCCGGCGAGCGTCACTAGCATACCGTTGTACTTGTCGATGTCTGTGAACCCAGCCTGAGTCAGTGGCGCCGTTCCAGCGGTGTGAGTGTTCTGTTGGCTGGAATCGACCCCCGGTCGCCCAGCGTATCCCGCCCGGAAGTCGAAAATCAGATTTGGTCCAAACGTGTGTACGTAATCACCGCCATAATTTCTCCCCGGTGATCCGCCGGAGGTCGATCCCGCTTCGCCGATAGGAGAAAATGTGTTGTTGTTTTGCTGGGTGAAGCGCAAGAACACGTTGTCTCTTTGACCAAAACGGTGATCGACTCTGGCGTTGTATCCGTCTGAGTTATTGATTGATGGGCGATTCTGAATGAAGTTCTTGGTCGGGTCGATTGGATTGGCGTAGTTCGGTGTCGCCGAATAGGTCTTGAAGAATGCCTGCATTGCAGGATTAATCAAAGCTTGAGGAATCTTGTTGCAGATCACCCCGGTCTGCGTCTGCTGGTTTTGGGCGTTGACCGGAAGCGGAGCGCCCGTGGTGGCATCGCAGCGGAAGGGATCGCGGACCAGATTGCTTCCAGTGCCGCGGGTCGAATACGGATTGTAGATCTGGTTTGAAGTGCCTGACACAGTGGTTTGTGAGAAGTCGCCATTTATTTCTGCTGGCGTCGGTATATAAAACGTTTGCTGAGTCGGTTGACTGTATCGCCATCCGTCATATCCAAACGAGAAAAATGTGCGATCGTGGATGATCGGGCCCGAAACGGTCGCACCAAACTGATTCTGGTGGTACGCGGCCGGTGCTTTGGGATTGCCGAAAGCGTCCACATCAGTGAATCCGTTGCGAGCGTCAAAGGCATTGTTCCGAACATATTCGAACGCCGATCCGTGGAATTTGTTAGTTCCAGACTTCGAGACCATGTTGACGACGCCGCCGGCAGCGCCGCCCATGTCGGCATGGGCATCTTGGCCGACGACCTTGAATTCCTGAACCATGTCGAGGTTCGGGATCACGATATATGTCGGGCCGCGTATGTTGGTATTGATGATCCCGTCATAGAAGTACAGCTTCGATCGGTTCTCCTGACCGTGGAACGACGGATCAGAGAATCCTGATCCAGGAATCCCGACGTTACCTTCCACGCCGCCAATGCTCTTATTCTGTGAAGTCGAAACGGGCGTAACTCCTGGAGTAAGCGTCAACAGTTGCGTAAAGTTTCTGCCATTCAGCGGCAGAGACTGCACAGTTCTCTCTTCAATCACAGTACCGAGCTCAGTGGTTGTGCTATCAAGCACGGGAGCTGCGGCGGTGACCTCCACGGTGGTTGACGCACTCCCAACTTCGAGCGTCATATTTTGCGCCACAGCCTGGTTAACCGTAACTTGGAAAGAAGATTCCACAGACTTGAACCCAGGCTTCTCCACTTTCAGTTTGTAGGCGCCGGGCTGCACGTTCACGAATACGAAGTATCCGTTGTTATTTGTATTGGCCGTATTCTGGATGTTTGTGCCCTGGTTGGTGAGCGTGACGGTTGCGCCAGGTACTACCGCGCCTGATGAGTCGGTGACTGTTCCGTTGGTCTCACCACCTCGAGCTTGGGAAAATGCAGGAAGAGAAAACGCGATACATAAAATGATCGACGTCAGGGTCGATTTCTTTGTGAACAGCATCGATGCCTCCACTGTCTGGGAGCAGGCCGGCGTTAGCCTTCAACTGGAGAGCCGCGTCGAACGTTGGTCTGCAACGGACGAGAACCTATATCAGAGGATTTGCGACGAATTCAAGATGAAAAATATTAGTTTTAACCTTTAAAATATCTGCGCAAGTATTCCCGAGCCGATCGCCCTCGGCGGGCAAAAGCTATAACAAGGATTTACTTACGAATTCAAGCTAAAAAATGTATATTTCAGAGCATGAAATCTGTGGCATCCTGTCCCGGCAGTAAATTGAGGAGTTTCCGATGATTAGGCCGCGTGAGTCGAAGTCAGCCCCAGTAGGGGTCGTAACCAAGGTCTTACATATTTTAGAAACGCTGCACGATGCTCCTTCCGGTCTGCAATTGAAGGACGTCGCGATGCAAACCGGAATCAATAAGAGCACTGCATATCGCTTTCTTGCGCACTTAGAGCATGAGGGTTATGTCTTTCGCGACAGCTCGGGAGCCTATGCTATCGGCGTTCGTCTGGCGCGACTGGCATCGGGGCTGTCGTATCAGACGACGTTGCGCAAGATCAGTCGTCCGGTGCTGCAGCAACTCTGGCGTGCGACTGGAGAGACGGTGAATCTTGCGGTTCTGGATGGACGCGAGGTTCTCTATCTGGACGTAATGGAGAGTAGCCACACGTTCCGGCTCGTGTCGCAAGTCGGCATTCGACGCCCGGTGTATTGCACGGCCTTGGGAAAGGCGATGCTGGCTTTCGTGCCGGAAGAAGAGCAGCAGTACTTCTTCACCGGTTTGGCATTCGAGCGATTCACTCCCCACACAGTCAAGAATGTCGCAAGTTTGCGCAAGGACTTCGCGCAAATCCGTCAGCGCGGATACTCCCTCGACAACGAAGAGGCATACCTTGGGTCGCGGTGTATTGGTGCTCCGATCTTCGAGTCGTCAGGAAAGATCGCGGCCGCTGTGAGCGTGTCGGGCCCGACGACACGGGTTACCCGCGAAAAGGTGCCGGTATTCGCGGCTGCGGCCAAGAATGCCGCAACGGCGATTTCCAGGAGCCTTGGTTATTCGGTCGTCGACAAGACGAGCGGGAGGAGTGACGGATTGGCAGCAGCGGTCGGGCAGTAGCAGTAGGCATCGAATGGGAATTGCAGATCGGCCAGCCGCAACTTCAAGGGCTAGAGTTCTGGTCTAGCCGGGCTGAATATTTTTTCCCGAAATGGGATGAAAAATCCCTGCTTCGTTTCCTGTTAATTTTTTGAATCCCGCAAAAAATGGCGCTAAATGCTTCACTGCGGGCAGGTTTGACGAAACTTTACAGAGTTCCCTGTTAATTCCCTGCCTCGAACGAAAATTTGCAGATTTTGGGCAGAATTCGACGAATTCCAGGCCGAATTGGAAATCTCCCCTATTATTTTCCTTGTTCCTTGCTTCGGCTCATAGATTTTTCTGGATCGCCGCGAGCACTTCCATTGGATGAAAGACCTTGCGCTGCAGTCCAGCATGGAGTTGTTCCTGACATGACGTGCCGGTGGCGACTAGCGTCCGCCTACCACCTTCGGCTTCGGCGGCTCGCACTTGATTGAACAGATCCTGCCCCACTGCCATGCTGAGATCGTAAAAGTCCTTTTTGTACCCAAAACTGCCGGCCATGCCGCAGCATTCGACGCGGGACGTTACCACGTCGAATCCCGCCGCGCGGAGGAATGCTTCAGTCGGAGCGGCGGCCCCAATTGTCTTTTGTTGACAGTGGCTGTGATAGAAGAGCCTCGCCCCCAACGGATGACGGGAGGCCGCAAAGAAATCGGCAACATCTAGCTGCCTCTCCTGGAAGATTCGCCAGAGATATTCAACGCCTTCAAAGCTGTGGGCCCGTATTTGCTCAAAAATGTCTGGCGAGAGGAAGCGACGGTAATCGAGGCGAAGCATAGCCAGCGCGCTCGGCTCGATCACGATGATCTCTCGTCCATCGCGAATGTATTTCAATAGCACTTCGCCGGTGCGCTTGGCCTGCTGTTCTGCTGTTCGAATCAGCCCTTGCGATAGCGAAGCGCGACCATCGGGAGAAACCTCGGTAAGTACCAGATCGATACCGAACGATCTTAGGACTTCCACAGTCGCAACTCCCCTTTCGGGAGAACCGTAGTTCGTAAAGATGTCAGGAAAGAGAGCTGCGCGGCCGCGATCTGGCGATGACCTTGCAGGAGCCGATCTTCTAGCTGCATGCGCGAGACTCTTATTGGGAAATGACGGAAGCTCGCGGCGGCGGTCCACTCCGACGAGTCGCTCCATCAACGCGCGTGTGAGCGGCAGATGGTTCACCCAGTTCGACAGAGGAGCGAGGCGAGTTCCCCATTTTCCGAACAAGTCGTATCTGCCGAAAAATATCTTTGGCAACGGAGCCTTGGCTCGAAACTGCGCAGCGGCTGCTTTCTCCAGGATGCCGCCGGACTTTTCCAAATCGCGTTCATTGATCCGCTCACGCAGATTCGAATTCAACCAGGGAATATCGATGCGAACCGGGCACTGCATTACGCAGCGCGAACACCCTGTACACAGCTCGCTGAATCGTGCGTTGAGCAGTCCGCGAGTCCCGGCCTCCCACGATCCGCCGATTCCGCCGGAGTAGGTTTCGCCGCCGAACGCGTGGCCTCCAACCGTCTGGAAATTTGCGCACGAGTTGAGGCATGCGCTGCAGCGGATGCAGTACAAGGCTTCATGCAGTACAGGGTCTTCGCGCATCTGTAGCCGGCCGTTATCCACCAGCACAAGATGGAACTCGCGCTGTGTAACGCGATCCGACATCAGGGGTGCGGCAGTCAGCGGAGGTGTCAGAACGGTGGTATAGGATGCGAGACCTTGTCCTGTTGCGCTGGGTGCGATCAGTTCAATGAACGGACCGAGATCTTCGCGCTTTGGCAACACCTTTTCAACGCCAGTAATTGCGATATGCAGCGGCGGGAGTTGTGACGTTAGGCGAATGTTGCCTTCGCTCTCTACTAGCACAATGCTGCCTGTGTCCGCAGCCACAAAGTTCGCTCCGGAAATGCCGGCGTCGGCATTCAAAAACTTTTGCCGCAGCATCTCGCGCGCAAAGCGGGTGAGCTCTTCTCCAGTGTCAAGAGGCAGATCGGTTTGAAACTTCCTTTTGAAGAGCGCAGTAATGCGCTCGCGGCTGTAGTGAATTGCGGGGCCGATAAGGTGTGACGGCTGCTCATCCGCAATCTGCAGAATGAACTCCGCCAGATCGGTTTCAGCGACTTCGATACCTGCAGCCTCGAGGTAGTGATTCAGATGAATCTCTTCCGAAGTCATGCTCTTGCCCTTCACCACGAGGCGAACCTGGTGATCTGTGCAGACCTTGGTTATGTAGCGCCCAGCTTCCTCTCCGGTCTTCGCCAGGAAGAAATGTCCGCCGTTGCGCTTTACGCTGGCCTCGAGAGTCGCCAGTAGCTCCGGCAGCCGGGCGATCGCAGCTTCTTTTGTGGCTCGCGCTTTGTCTTTGAGTCGGTCGTAATCTGGGATCTCGGCCGTCGCGAGATAACGTCCGCTGTTAAATGCCTGGGTGTTGTGGCGAACGGCGGCGCTCTCGATCTCAAGTGCCATCCGAATCGCGGCGAGTAAGGCTGGCTTCTCGCTCTTGTCGGCGACTGTCCGAGGCGAAGCTACTGGGGCAGGACTCGACACTCTCTACTCCAGGATGATGATGTGCAACTTATGAGGACCGTGCACCCCGCGTACCAGCGGACCCATATCGGCAGTTGCGCTCGGGCCAGTAATAAAAACGAAGTTCCGTCGCATAGCTTTCCCATTCAGGAACTGTGGATTGAACAGATCGCCTGGCCGTTCGGTAATCTTCTCCGCAGAAAGTACCGCGATATGCATGCGTGCGAGCAGGCTTATCGAGCCGGAGTAGTCGTGATCCACGGCAACGCAAACTGAGCCGGTTCGTGCAACGCCCGCAAAGGCTTCCGTAATGCCCACGTCGCAAGTGGCCAGTTCCTGTTTGGATCTACCAGTGACTACACCGGGCAATTTGCGTAACTCAGAGAACAGGTCGGAGGGAAGGTCGAGTGTTTGCCCTACCGCAATTCGACCGGTCGCTATCTTCTTGACCGCCGCCGCAAGAGCTCCCGCAGCATAAATCACACGCTCCACGGAAGCTGCAGCAGACGTTGCTGCCGTCTCAAATTGCTGCACGAGATCGTGTCGTGGCGCTGAAGAGATAGAGCTCATAGCGAGATTCGTCACAACAGTACACCAGTTCGGCTCTGGCAGAAGCACAGCCCACGGTGAGCGTCGCTACTGCTTCACCCACAGGAGTGGCTGACGGATTGGATTATTACGAACTATTTCCTCGACCTCAGGTTCAACAGGAAGAGTCTGCCACACCTCTATGTATTCCGGATTCGAGAACGCACGGCCCGCAAACAGCAGACTGGGCTGACGGATCGGCCAATACTGAAAGTACTCGACGTCGGGCTTGTGCGGCCAGGACGCCTTGTTCCGTATGTAAGGGAACATGTAATCCATAGCCTTACGAAGCCCTCTGCCGTCCGGGAGAGCAAAGGTGAACAGATTGTCCTGTGAGTTGCTGAGAGTTTGGCAGATCGTTGCCAGTCCAGCCATGTTGAACAGCGTGTAGTTGTAAGGCTTGGTGCGGCGTAGTTCTTCAGGAAAGCATCCATCCGCAGCAATCTGATTCGGCACGAACACCGTTTTGAAACGATCACGGCAATAGCTCAACAGCTTTTCGTCCCCAGTGAAGGTGGCAAACTCTGCAACCTGCGTCACCCACCAGGTGCCGTGATTATTCTTGGCGTCGCGTTCGTCCTGCCCGTTCTTCGATGTGGTTAGCCAATTGACGTACTGCGCGAACCATTTCTTCACGCCTTCGTGATCCGCGGACGAGAGCGACCTGGATGCGGCTAGAAATGGAACCGATCGAACCACTTCCACTAGATGAATCGTATCGATGATCCCGGTTCCGCGCCCGGTGGTACGACCGTGAATAGCCTGCGCGTACTGAAGATTCGGATTCATCAACGTGGCGGGATTCAGAAACCAGGCCCGCAGATGCTCTGCGGCGGCATCCGAATAACTGCGATCACGTGTGAGGATCCATGCCGCGGTCAGCGCTGGAACCCGAACACCCAAACGAATCAGCGCATGCCTGTGCCCAGTGAAATTCTCCGGGTTCGACATACCATCGCGCTGGATATAAGGACCATTCGGATTCTTCGGATCGGGCCACCAATAGTCCGCTTCGGAGAAGTAGTCATGCTTTCCGCCGGCGCTGCGTGGGCTTGAAGAGTCTGTGATCGTGATGGGACGCTCATGCAGGTAACGCTTCGCGGCTGCCAGTACTCCTGGGCGTTCAAATTTCGCTAAGTCAAGTCCGAGGTTTGGAGTCTGAGTGCTGTCTGCGGAGAGAAGTTGTGTTGCCGCCAAGCTGGCGATACCGGTGAGCGTACTTTGGCAAAAAGCTCGGCGTGAGACTTGTTTCAAAACAGTGGCCCTCCACTGGATTTCAATGCACTGCTTTCTCAGCGATCACCGGATTACGCAACGTTCCAATCCTGTCGATCTCAATCAGCACTTCCTCGCCAGGCTTCAGCCATCGTGGTGGAGTTCGTCCGAGCCCGACTCCTGCGGGAGTCCCGGTACTGATAATGTCGCCAGGCTCAAGCGTCATCATTCGCGAAAGGTATTCGATCAGCTCGGGTATACCGAAAATCAGTTCACGTGTATTGGAGTGCTGCAGCGTTTCGCCGCCGATGCTGAGACGAATGTCCAATGCATGCGGATCGGGAACTTCGTCAGTCGTAACTACGTGGGGACCCATCGGAGCGAACGTGTCGAAGCTTTTACCCAGCGTCCACTGTGATGTCGCAAGTTGCACGTCGCGCGCGCTTACGTCGTTCACGATCGTGTATCCAAACACGCAGTCTTTCCACTGCGCGCGCTGAACTTGCTTCGCTCGCTTTCCAATCACGACGGCGAATTCGGCTTCATAGTCAGGCTTCTGCGTTGCCGAGGAGAGCACGATGGCATCACCGGGGCCAATCACAGACGAGGCGTACTTTGCGAATACCGTCGGCACTGAAGGAACTTCCATATTGGATTCCTTCGCGTGATCGCGGTAGTTGAGCCCAATGCAAAGAATCTTGGGCGGTCGAGGGATCGGAGCCGTTAGCTTTATGGAATCCAGCGGGATCAGATCGCGCGACGAAGCTCCCTTTAGCCAACCCTCGACACGCTCATGCTCCTTCTCTCCTGCCGCGATGAACGACACTGCATCGGCAAACCCTACGTTCTTAAGTGGAAACACACGGTCCTCGCGCAAAAGTCCCGCCCCGGCGTGTCCGTCACTCTGAAAGCTTACTAATCGCATAACTGCGTTTGCCTCTATCCGGATCAAAGCTTTGACTACCACCGAATTGAAGTAGTAGAGCAAATGCGGAATGCGATTGGAAAGGGCCAAGCCAAAAATTCGGAGATTTTGACCACTCGGATTTCACTCTACAAAATCCTTGCGGGTGATCATCGGTTTCGGTGGCGATTTACCGCGATTTGACAAAGAGTGCTGCTTCTTCGAGAATGTCTCGCACTTCGTGGAATGGAATTTTTGTTTTGCCTCCCGAAACCTTACTATGAAGTTACCGCGAGAAACTAACGACAAGTATGTGGTTGAAGCTGTATTGAAGGCCCTGGACGTTCTTGAGAGCTTTCGAGATTCGGAAGAGCTTCAGCTTAGCGAAATTTCAAAACGCGTTTCGCTGAACAAAAGTCGGGCATTCCGTTTGCTGCACACACTCTGCGAACGCGGATACGTGGAACGCGGAACGGACGGTCATCGCTATCGTCTCGGAATCAAATTGTTCGAGCATGCTTCGAGCCTGCGCCGTGACGTGAAGCAGGTTGCACAGCCTTATATGCGCAAATTGCAGTTGCGCTTCAACGAGACCATTAACTTGGCGGTCCTGCATGGTGGGGAAGTGCTGTACATAGATTTGTTGGAAAGCTCTCGGCCATTCCGTATGTCAGCGATGGTTGGCAGCCGTATGCCCATCGCAAACACTTCACTTGGGAAAGCCCTGATCACTCACGCCGCTGAGCACGATCTCGAAGCGGTTTTTGACACTCTCACTCCAACCGAGTTGCGCAAGTTGCGAACCGAAATGGAGATCGTGAAGCGACGGGGCTATGCCACGGATCAGGAAGAAAACGAGCCTGGCGTTGCGTGTATTGGCGCGCCGATTGTTAACGAGTCGGGAGTATCCGTTGGCGCGATCAGCATTTCCGGTCCATCCTCGCGCATCCTGAAACAGGAACGCGAAATTGGCGCGACACTGGCGGCTACTTGCAAAGAGATTTCCCGTCAGATGGGATTTTCCGAGCGGACTATCCCGCAGCCGCTGCCGAATCGTAATGCAGTCATCCGACGTGCTGGCAGTTAATGCCGACGAACGAACCGCTCGATGCCGCCACTCACGATCAAGCCAAAATCAGAATGTAGATGGGACCTCGTAAGCCTCGGAGAGGTAATGCTTCGCCTCGACCCTTACGACACTCGCATCTCGACCACGCGGACTTTCCGGGTTTGGGAAGGAGGCGGCGAGTACAACGTGGCTCGCGGTCTTCGCCGCTGCTTCGGTATGGACACTGCGGTGATTACGGCGCTTGCGGATAATCCCGTCGGTCGTCTGGTGCAGGACCTCATTTATCAAGGTGGCGTTGATCAGTCGCACGTCAAATGGGTTCCTTACGACGGTGTAGGACGGACAGTTCGCAATGGCCTTAATTTCACTGAGCGCGGATTCGGAGTGCGTGGGGCGGTTGGCTGCTCCGATCGCGGACATACCGCGGTCTCGCAACTTCGTGCTGGAGACGTCGACTGGAATTTCATCTTTGCCAAGGAGCGGGCGCGCTGGTTCCACACCGGCGGAATCTTCGCGGCATTGTCCGAAACTACTCCGCAAGTGGCAAAGGAAGCGATGTCCGCAGCGCGGGCGAATGGTGCAGTCGTTTCTTACGATTTGAATTATCGCGAGTCTTTGTGGAAGGCGATCGGAGGAAAAAAGCGGGCCACTGAGGTCAATCGGGAACTGGCGACGTTGGTCGATGTCTTGATCGGCAATGAAGAGGATTTTACGGCCGCACTCGGATTCAAGGTCGAGGGCGTAGACGAAAACTTGTCCAAGCTCGATGTTGAGCATTTTCGTCGCATGATCGAACGCGTAGTTTCCGAGTTTCCCAATTTGAGAACTGTTGCTACGACGCTCCGTAATGCGAAGACCGCGACATTCAATGACTGGGGAGCAGTTTGTTATCACGAAGGCAAACTATATCGCTCGATAACCCGCGAGAATCTCGAGATTTACGATCGTATTGGCGGCGGCGACTCCTTTGCTTCGGGGCTGATTTATGGATTCCTCATCGGACGCGATCCGCAATGGGCGGTTGAATGTGGCGCCGCGCACGGTGCCTTGGCGATGACAACTCCGGGTGACACCACGATGGCAACGCTGTCCGAAGTCGAGAAGCTAATGAAGGGCGGCGGTGCGAGGGTGGCCCGTTGAGTAAAATCACGAAGCGGACGACGTTGCTGCACTTGAGTGAGGTGTGCAGATGAAGATCAAAGACGCCAAGGTCCTGGTCTGCTCTCCAGGAAGAAACTTCGTTACGCTAAAGATCGTTACCGACGAAGGCATCTACGGCCTCGGTGATGCAACGCTCAATGGTCGTGAACTCGCCGTAGCCAGCTATCTCAGCGATCATGTAGTTCCGTGTTTGATCGGGCGCGATCCTTTCCAGACCGAAGACATTTGGCAGTACTTGTACCGCGGCGCGTACTGGCGTCGCGGGCCGGTCACCATGAGCGCAATTGCGGCAGTCGACATGGCGCTCTGGGACATCAAGGGCAAAGCGCTGAAGACGCCCGTGTACAACCTGCTCGGCGGCAAGAGCCGGAATGGAGTGATGGTATACGGCCATGCCAACGGAGCCGACGTCAGCCAGACGATCGACGAAGTTGGGAAGTACATTTCGCAAGGCTACCTGGCAGTGCGCGCGCAGTCAGGCGTTCCGGGACTGAAGAGCACCTACGGAGTCGGTCGCGGTCAGATGTTCTACGAGCCGGCAGAGAAAGGACTTCCCCCCGAGAATCTCTGGTCGAGCGAAAAGTACCTGATGCACGTGCCCAAGCTCTTCGAGGCACTGCGAGTAAAGTTCGGCGACGATGTGCATCTGTTGCACGATGCCCACCATCGACTTACTCCCATTCAGGCCGCACGACTGGGGAAGGAGCTGGAACCGTATCATCTTTTCTGGCTCGAGGACGCCGTACCTGCCGAGTTGCAAGAAGGCTTCCGCATTGTCCGCCAGCACACTACGACGCCGCTGGCCCTGGGCGAGATCTTCGACAGCGTCTGGGACGCCAACATCCTTATCTCCGAACAGCTCATCGACTACTTGCGGATGACGGTGGTTCACGGCGGGGGTATCACCAATTTGAAGAAGGTTTCGGCCTTCGCCGACATGTATCACGTGCAGACCGGGTGCCATGGTGCTACAGACCTCTCGCCGGTGACGATGGCCGCAGCGCTGCACTTCGATATCTCGATTCCCAATTTTGGAATCCAGGAATACATGCGGCACACCAAGGAGACCGATGAGGTCTTTCCGCATTCCTACTATTTCGAAAAGGGCTACCTGCATCCGGGCGACAAGCCGGGACTGGGAGTCGACTACGACGAGAAGCTCGCGAAGAAGTTCCCATACGAGCGCGCATATCTGCCGGTAAACCGGAAACTCGACGGAACCATGTGGAATTGGTAGCGACAATGTCTAGCGTCTTCGGGCACACAAGATGAGCTTCGCTCCGTTCGACCTGAGCGGCAAAGTTGCCGTGGTGATTGGCGGCACGTCCGGCATTGGTCGCGCGCTAGCCCACGGTCTCGCGGAAGCAGGAGCCGACGTTGTACCCACCTCTCGCCGCGAGGACCAGGTCGAGGCGACGGCTAAAGAGATCGAGAAGATTGGCAGGCGCACTCTTCGAGTTGCCTCCGACGTGGGGAACCGGGCATCGCTGGACCACCTGCTTCAGCAGACGGTCTCCCGTTTAGGGAAAGTAGACATCTTGATCAATTCCGCCGGAAAGACCAAACGTACGCCCACGCTCGACGTCCCCGAATCCGAGTGGAACGACATCATGGAGACCAACCTGACCGGTGTTCTGCGTGCCTGCCAGATCTTCGGGCGGCACATGATCGAACGCCGTTACGGCCGGATCGTGAATATCGCGTCTCTCAGCTCGTTCGTAGCGCTCTATGAAGTCGCAGCCTATGCTGCAAGCAAAGCCGCCGTCGCCTCCCTTACGAAGTCGCTGGCCGTGGAGTGGGCACAGCTCGGAGTCTGCGTAAACGCGATTGCTCCGGGAGTGTTTCGCACTCCACTCAACCAACGGCTACTCGACGAAACTGCACGAGGTCAGGAGTTCCTCATGCGTACTCCCATGAAACGCTTCGGCCAGGTGACGGAGCTCGCAGGCGCAGCGGTTTTTCTCTCCTCAGACGCTGCCAGCTTTGTCACCGGAGAAATCCTGTGCGTCGATGGCGGATTTCTGGCCAGCGGCGTGAATCAATAGTTTGTCGCCTCTTCGGCTGTAATGTGCGGAACGGCCGCACTTCGGAATAGCTAGTCCGCAATCTTCTCGCCGCGAAGGATGCGGCCGATTGCCTGGTCAACCTCTTCTGGTTCAGCGCTTAGGAGATGATGATCTGCATCTGCAACTTCGGGACTGATGCGGCACAACTCCAGAATTTTTGCATTTCCGCAAAGCTTGCGCGTGATGCTAGCCATTTCGCGCTTTGTGTTTCCATCGATGGAGAGGCCAAGGATTACGAGATCGAAGTCTCCAGACTTCAAGGCGTTCCGGGTTTCGCGCAGATTTGCAGCGGAGACCACATCGTAGCCCCGGCTCTTGAGCAGCATGTGCCGAGTCACACGTAGGGCATCGTTGCCTGAGATAGACAGGACCTTTTTGGGCATCGGTTGGAAATTGCGAAGTAGTGCCCTTAATGTATCCGTATCAGGCCCGGATGGCTACAAGTTGTTCTTTGAAAGTCCAACCAACGCGCCAGAAGAGTCCGAATATTCGGAAGTCTGAGAGGCGAGAGTGAAGAAAGCAACTGCAAGTGCAAAGACTCACGCAGATCAACACAGATTTTAGAGATTCACACAGATAGGCAAGGGAGATCTCCGGAACCTCTGAGTCCCGTTGGTGAAATCCTGTGGTTCACGAATGCACGTCGGTAGAGGGTCTCCAAGGTACAGTTCCCGTCACAATTCCAAGAAAATCCGCGTCAATCCGCTAAATCTGCGTTGATCTGCGTGAGTTTGGTTTTGGCTTCAGATTACAAACCGCCCAACAGTACGTCCATAAAAAGTCGCTAACTCTGGGCTGCGGGGAGAGTCTCTCCTTTGCTGGATAGAACCCGCCGCCACTCACCTTCGTAAGACACCAGAGGCCCTTGCATGCAAAATTTGCTCAGCAACCTGCGCTACACGCTTCGGCAGTTTCGGCAATCACCGGTCTTCACCTCGGCGGGGATACTCACGCTGGCTTTAGGGATCGGCGGCACTACCGCAATCTTCACGCTGATCCATGCCGTGATGTTGCGCTCTCTGCCGGTTGCTGATCCGGCGATGCTTTACCGCGTTGGCGATGGCGACGATTGCTGCGTCGAGGGCGGTCCCCAGGACCGGTGGGGGATGTACTCGTATCCGTTATTCGAGCGCCTCAAGGCAGAGATGCCGGAATTTGAAGACATAACGGCGTTTCAGGCGGGTGGCTGGCAACTGAGCGTGCGGCGTGAGGGCCTGGAGTCGGCTGCCCGACCCATGCGGTCTGAATTCGTTACGGGAAACTATTTCTCGGTACTCGGAGTCGGCTCCTTTGGTGGGCGAGTGTTCACTCCAGAGGATGACAACCCTTCGGCCCCGCCCGTTGTGGTTCTCAGTCACCATGCTTGGCAAACCACCTACGGCGCCGACCCTGCGGTAGTCGGTTCCACCTTCATGATCGCCGGGCACCCGTTCACTGTGATCGGTGTTGCGCCTCCCGGATTCTTTGGCGAAACACTGCGCAGCGATCCACCCGACATTTGGCTGCCAGTCCATCAGGAACCACTTATTTCAGGTCAGGCCAATCTGATGACGCAGTCGGTCAGCGCGTGGCTCCGCGTGATCGGACGCCTGCGGCCCGGGGCTTCGATCAACGGGATGGCTCCGCGCCTCACTGCTATGCTGCGGCAATGGATGGAACGTGATTCAGGATATCCCGCCAACTGGATGCCCGACGTAATCCGCATGCTTCCCAAACAGGTAATTAGTGTAGTGCCTGCAGGCGCCGGTGTCGCGGTTATGAAAGAGGAGTATGGACGCAGCCTTCAAATCCTGCTGGCAGTTTGCGGATTAGTCCTTCTGATCGCCTGCGCCAATGTTGCGAACCTGCTGTTGGCACGAGGAGTCGCACGTCGTGCGCAAACCGCGGTACGCCTTGCCATTGGCGCCACCCGGAAGCAGATTGTCACCCAAGCTCTTACTGAGAGTGTGCTGCTCGCCATAGGCGGTGGCATTGCTGGACTGATCGTCGCCGTGGCGGCGGCGCGATTGCTTCTTTCTCTAGCTTTTCACAGCGCTACGTTTCTTCCCATCAGCCCGGTTCCGTCTCTTCCTGTTTTGGGATTTGCCTTCGTCCTCGCGCTGTTGACTGGAATCATCTTTGGCGCGGCTCCTGCATGGTTTGCCACTCGCACCGATCCCGCGGACGCTCTTCGGGGATCCGGACGCAGCACTGGCGATCGCTCGTCGTTTGCCCGCAAGGCCCTGCTCGTCGTGCAGGCCACTCTCTCCGTCGTGCTCGTGGCTGGCGCAACCATGCTGGCCAGAAGTTTGAACAAACTAGAGCACCAGGATTTTGGCTACGAGATCAAGGACCGAGTCGAAGTAGCGCTGAATCCGCCGCCATCCACGTACTCGCTGCCGAAGCTGCAGTCGTTGTACCGGCAACTGGAAGATCGCCTGAACCGTTTGCCCGGCATTCAAGGCTCGGGTCTGGCGCTCTATAACCCGCTCACTGATAACTGGGGCGAACTCGTGCTTGTCGAAGGCCATCCCGCGAAGAAGATGGATGAGGAAGCCGGTTCCTCGTGGGATCGCGTAAGCGCCAATTATCTGCAGAACTTCAATATGCGGATCCTGCGCGGTCGCAACTTCACCGCCGCCGACAACGAAACCACCGCGAATATCGCCGTCGTGAATGAAGCTTTCGTGAAGCGTTTTTTCAAGAGCGACGAAGATCCCATCGATCATCACTTCGGCCTCGATTTGCCGGAGAACGTCGGCACGTTCCGAATCGTTGGCATCGTGCGCGACGCAAAGTTCGCCGGATGGGGGCTTAGCAGGCCGGCGCGTCCGATGTTCTTCGTTCCACTTGCGCAAAATGTGGATTACAAGAACGAAATCATGAGGCGAATCGAACTGCAGTCGCATTTTGTGCAGGGCATCATGCTGGTGACGAAGCTCTCGCCCGGGCAGCTTCAGCCTCTTCTGACCAGGGCGCTTGCTGAGGTCGATCCCAACTTGACCATCATCACTGTGAGAGCCATGCGCGAGCAGGTTGCGCTCACTTTTGATATGGAGCGTGCAGTGGCGAGCCTCGCCGGACTGTTTGGCATCGTGGCGCTGTTGCTGGCAGCCGTTGGCCTCTATGGTGTGACTGCTTACACCGTAGCTCAGCGTACGAATGAAATCGGAATTCGCATGGCACTGGGCGCCGATCGCCAGAATGTGGTCCAACTGGTCCTGCGCGGCGCATTCAACCGCGTGGTTATTGGACTGATCATAGGCGTACCGCTCGCGGTAGGAGCGGGACGCCTGATCTCTGCCCAGCTATACGGAGTGTCATTTTGGGATCCGCTTGCACTGAGCCTCGCCGCGAGCGCGCTTGCGTTCTGCGCGTTCTTCGCCGCAATCATTCCCGCCGGTCGGGCGGCATCGATTTCTCCTATGAGTGCATTGCGGACTGAGTAGCGGGCCGAAAACGGAGAGGCGAACACGAAGGTCACGAAGGCTGAAATCCGAGGTCACGAAGAAAACCCGCAGGGTCAGTAGCAGAATCAGTGCGTACAAATCTGGGATTCATGCCCTCCGCTTATTCTCTTTGTGACCTTGTCTCTTGCCTTCGTGACCTTCGTGTTTGCCTCTCGGTCTTGTTCTCTGAGCAGCTCTCGATTTTCCTGACGCTGCTCTGGATTCGCGGGACAATTGTGGCTGGAGGAAAATCAACATGCCACAAGATCTTTCAAAAGGTCCTTCGTCGGAACGCAATACAGGGCAAGGCAGCCAGAATCTTACATTCCGATGTTCAGACGTTGGTCAGGGCAACTGCAACTGGCAGGCGAGCGGAAAGAGTGAAGACGAACTTCTTCCGAAGATCGAGCAGCATGCTAGAGAAGTCCACCACATGAACATGGACGAGAACACCCGTTCGCAGGTGCGAGGGGCGATCCGTAGACAAGCCGCCGCCTAGTAGCTGACTCCAGCATTCGAACGCCCCACATTGGTGGGGCGTTTGCCATTTCAGGAAATCCTCACACCATGCTTCTCTTCCACCGTCCGCGACGGAAGAGCACAGTGCTGAGTAGGGCGAGCGTCGAGTAGCCGATCATGATTGCGAGGAAGACACCCAGCGGGCCGAAGTTCAAGACTCGCGACAGGACATAAGCCAGCGGAATCTCCCACAGCCAGAAGCAGAACAGGTTGATCCAAGTAGGGGTCCAGGTGTCTCCTGCACCGTTGAACGACTGCGTGAGGACCATACCGAGAGCGTAGAAGACGAAGCCGTAGCTCATCGTGCGCAGCGCTTGCGCGCCGATCGAGGCAGCCGCAGGGTCATGCGTAAATACGCCAACGATGGGACCTGCGAACGCGATGAAGAGGAGTCCCACGAACCCCAGAACGGCCATGTTGTATTTCGCAGCGATCCAGACGGCGCGTTCGGCACGGTCAGGATCTTTAGCGCCGAGCGATTGGCCCACCATGGTGGCTGCTGCGTTGGACAGTCCCCATGATGGAAGCATCCAGAAGATGACAAGCCGGATGGCAATTGTGTAGCCCGCGACGGCGTTACTGCCGAACGTCGAGAGGATACGGACCAGACCGATGTAGCTCGCCGTCCCTACCAGCACCTGAAAAGTTCCCGATCCCGAGAGCCGGATCAAACTCGCCATGATTGCCGGTCGCAGAGCGAGATTCCTTCGCGTGACGGTTACTCGGGAGTCGCCGCGAGTGAGGCGGTAGAGCTGATAGAGCACTCCGGTGCTCCGTCCGATGGTCGTTGCGACTGCCGCACCGGTAACGCCCATACGCGGGAAGGGACCGAGGCCGAAGATGAGGCAGGGGCCGAGAATAATGTTGATCGCGTTCGCGAGCCACAGCACTCGCATGGCGATGGCAGCATCACCGGATCCGCGAAAGATTGCATTGACCAGAAACAGCAGAAGGACGCTTGCGCTACCACCCAGCATTACTCGCGTGTAACTCGAGCCGATGGCCATGACCGAAGGCGAGGCGCCCATGATGGCGAGAAGCCGCGGAGCGAGAGTGATGCCAACTGCAGCGACGATCGCGGCAACACCGAGCCCGAGCGCGATGCCTTGCACCGCTGCTTCGGCTGCTGCCTCGGGCCGCTTCTCTCCGATGCGGCGCGCCACGGTTGCCGCCACGCCAATCGAAAGGCCGATCGCCACGGTGTAGACAATCGTGAGCATCGATTCGGTGAGGCCAACCGTGGCAGTGGCGTCAGGTCCGAGCCGTGAGACGAAGAAGACGTCGCACACGGCGAAGACTGACTCCATCATCATCTCGAGGATCATCGGGATGGCAAGCAGCACAACCGCACGAGCAATCGGACCAGCAGTGTAGTCGTGATGTGTGCCGCGAACGGCGTCGCGGACGACCGTCCACCAGGTGATGCGCTCTTCGTGTACTACAGCCGGTGTGCTCACAGCGTTGTCCTCGTTACACAATGATTCATGATTCGGATTCCCTGCTCCTGGCAGGTGAAGCGCTCAGGACGCTGTACTCACCCAGCGGCTACCGCCGCCGGTACCGATCGTTAAGGCAAGGTCTGTGCAGATGTTGATCGCCGACTGCTACTTCGGCTGAGGCGCTGCTTTCTGTCCTGGCTTCTGTGGGCCATTGTTCTTTGTGACATCATTGCCGTAAATGATGTTTGTAGTGGAGCCGAAGCGTTTGTAGTCCGTGTATTTGACGATTGCCTTTACGTGCGCATCGCTGGTGTAGAAATGGAGTACTTCGTCCGCCTTGCTGTAGGTTGGGAACCAGTATTTTCCGTCGATCTGCTCTCTATAAGTTACAAAGTGGGGGAAGAGTTGTTCTTCCTCCGGATGCTTTTTCTTCTTCTTGGGGCTTAGATCTCTTCCTATATCGGGAACGCCCTTACCGTATGTTTTGACGATCTGCAAGTCCTGGTTATCCACCCAGATGCGTCCTTGGAAGTAGCGCTGTCCTTTTTCGATGGTCTTCGGCGCGACGTCGAAAACGTAGGTCTGCAAGTCGTCTACTTTCTGCTGTCCTACGTACATGACCTGATACTTGGCCAGGTCCTCGCTTGTCAGCGAGAAGGCGGTTCGTTTGCGCAGGTCGTCCATGTCTTCCTTGGTGATGTAGAGACTGGTTTGTGGCGCGAATTTCACCTTTTCGAGTCTGCGTCCGCGATCGTCGGCGACGATATCGGAGACTTGGCGGAATTCGCCGACGACGCTGATGCCGTCGAGCTGCTGGTACTTCACGTCCTCCGTCCAGGTGTAGTGGTCGCGAGCTTGCTTGAAGTCGTCTTCCTTGACCGTGAATTTCTGGATGATTTCCTGAACGGAAATTCCCGCCGGTTGAGCCGGATCGAGGGGTCCGGAACCCTCGTTTGCGATGTCGGGAACCTGCTGAGAATTGCCGGAACCGACTGTAAACTGCGCTTGAGTGACCGCAGACAGCCACAAAAGTGCCGCAAGAAGCGCGAATACTGTCCTCAAAACCTGCTTAAGTAACCGCATTTTTTGATCCCGGCTGGATATTGTAGCCCCTATTTGGGCATAGTAAGTTACACAAAAGTAAGCCAACCCCGCCATATCGGCGGTGAATAAGCCGTCAAAATTGTGAAATAATTCTCGTTAGGCGGCGGCCAAATCGCTGAAAATCGTCTCTGAGGCCACTTACCGCGCATGATGTTCGCCTTTCACCGGCTCCCAACCATCCTTCTGCTCGGTGCGCTAGTCCCCATTTTCTGGTTCTTGCGGCGCAGAGATCGCTCTTATCAGGTTCGTTTGTGGGTTATTGCGTGGAGTTTGGTGCTTTTGCGCGTCATTGTGCAGGTCTTTGGCGGCGCAGTTGGGTTCTCCAGCACCGCTGTTAATGCCATCGATCTTGGAGGATTGCAGCTTAGCGGCGTCGTATTAGCAGTCTCGATGACGCGAATTTTCCACGATCCGCGTCAACGCTGGCCGTTTTTCCTGGTGGCAGCAGTGCCATCGGTCACTTATGCGGGGCTGTTTGCGCTGAGATATCAGCGTCTATGGGTGTTTGCGCTCCTTAGCATCGCGCTTGGAGTAGGTATTTGTGCGTGGATTCTGATCTATTACCGCCGAAATGTTGAGAAATACATATTGGGAATCTGCGCGATTCTGCTTATCGGCGCACTCTGGGGCGCCGCAAGGACGCTCCAGGGACGCATCGATCTAGGCTTCTACACCATTGAGGCAGCCACTTATGCGCTTGCTGGATTCCTATATTGGCACTCATATAAGCGGTTTTCTCCCGGCGTGGTGCTCGCATCGATTGGATTCTTCGCCTGGGCAGCGGTTTTTCCCGTGTTTTATCTTGTTGCTCCGACGCATCCGAACGCCGTTGAAGGCCTGATTGCGCTCGCAAACATACCGAAATTCTGGGTCGCGATCGGCATGATTGTGACCCTGCTGGAGGACAAATCGCGCACCGCAGAGCTCGCCGAAGCTCAGGAACGCGCGACCAGAGAGCAGATTCAGGGCTTTTTTCAGGTTACCTCGCGCCTGCTGAGTGGCACGGATGTCGCCAGTTTCTGCGACGAGATCGCCCGCATCGTAACCGAAAGCTCCAATTTTGCCCGGGTTGTCATCCTGCTCACCGATGACCAGCGCAATCTGTACCTCGCGGGCTCAGCCGGAATGGACGCTAAGAACCTCGCGACACTGCGCGAGGAGGTCGGGCAATTGACGGTTGGGCGTGTCGAGGAATTACGCCATTCGGCGTTGAGGGTGGGATCGCATTCGTTTCGATTTGCTTCGGAGCCGCCTCGAGATGCGGCGAATTTGTCGAGTTCAGCGCATTATCTGCACACGCGTCAATGGCAGCAGGGCGAGAGAATTCTGGTCCCAATGTCTTCTACGCGTGGTTCTTTACTGGGGTGTTTCCTGCTCGATGAACCCAGGGATGTGCTGCGCGTGACCGCGGAAGACCTCGCAGCTGTCGAAATGTTGTGCACCGACCTGGCTATCGCTATCGAAAATTCGCATTTGCAGCGCCAGTTGGTGGTCTCGGAGAAGCTTGCCGGATTGGGAAAATTGATCGCCGGAACCGGGCACGAACTCAACAATCCGCTGACTGCGGTCCTCGGATACGCAGAAATGCTTTCCGGATCGACTGATGATGAGGGCACACGACGCAGTGCAGAGGTAATTCGGCGCGAAGCATTGCGCATGAAACAGATCATCGAAAACCTGCTGAGCTTTGCCCGGCAGACGAAGTTTGAGCGGCGCCCTGTATCTTTAGCGCACGTTTTGCACGAAGTTTTGAATCTGCGACGCTATGAAATCAGACACAAAGGGCTGCAGGTTGTTGCGGAAATCTCTCCGGCACTGCCCGGAGTCCTGGTCGACGAAGGCATGTTGAAGCAGGTTTTTCTCAACGTGATCAACAACTCGATAGAAGCCTTGCGTGAGGTCTCCGCCGGGCGCATTGACATCGAGGCGACGCGGCAAGGGGAGCGCATGCAGCTTCGCTTCAGCGATAACGGCCCCGGATTCAGCAATCCTGACCGCGTTTTCGATCCATTCTTTACCACGAAGGATCCCGGCAAGGGTCCCGGATTGGGACTGAGCGTCTCCTATGGAATTGTGAAACAGCATGGCGGCGAGATCAGCGCCTACAATCTGCACCCTTCCGGCGCGTGCATTCTGATCGAACTGCCGATTGCCAGCGCCGTAGACTCAATCCTCGAGCCTAGCGGAGTAGCTGAACGGTAGGCCTCGAAGCCCTCCAGCCTTGTTACACTGTCCGGTTTGCCCCAGGAGAATCCGAATGCTCCGCAAGCTTTTGCTTCTATTTGCTCTTGTTAGCCTCTCAGTCGCTCAGAGCGGGCCCCAGAGCACCAGCGCGTTGGGATCGAAGCATCCCTTCACGTTCGAAGACATGATGGCTCTCAAGCGTGTTGGCGATCCGCAAGTCTCGCTGGACGGCCGCTGGGTGATCTTCTCGGCGATCGATGTGAATCTCGCGGAGAACACGCGGAAGCCGCATCTTTGGCTTGTCCCGGCCGCGGGAGGCGACGCGAAGCAGATCACGAACGGGGCAGCCGGTGAAAATCGCGGAAGATTTTCACCCGACGGCAAGAGCCTCTCATACACCTCCAGCGCAGTTGGAGGCTCGCAAATATGGGTAGTCGGGTTCGATAGCGCCGCTGGATCCCCCTCCGCCGAAGCTCGTCAGCTTACTTCGCTCTCAACTGAAGCCGATGGAGCGGTCTGGGCGGCGGATGGCAAGCACATTGTGTTTGTTTCCGAAGTCTATCCTGACTGCAAAGACGATGCCTGCAACAAAGTCCGCGATGAGGAACTGGTCAAATCAAAGGTAAAAGCCAAGGTCTTTACGCGCCTTTTTTACCGCCATTGGTCGAGTTACACGCGTTTTAAGCGCAGCCATTTGTTCGTCGTCGGCACTGAAGGCGGCGTCCCGGTGGACATTACGCCCGGCGATCACGATGTTCCACCGTTCAATCTCGGCGGCCAGGACCTCTATGCGATTTCGCCAGATGGGCAGGAGGTCGCATTCACCAGCAACATTGACGAGGTAGAAGCGACCAGCACGAACAACGAGGTCTTTATTGTTCCCATTACGGGAGGCACGCCGAAGAAGATTTCGAGTAGCCCGGGAAGCGATTCCACTCCTCTGTATTCAGCCGATGGACGCTACATCGCGTACCGCTCCCAGGCGCGCGCCGGATATGAAAGCGACCGCTTTCGTCTGTTGCTGTTCGATCGGAAGAGCGGAGCGACTGCCGATCTGACCAAGAACTTCGATCGCTGGGTGGAGGCGTTCACGTGGAGTCCCGACTCGTCGACGATCTACTTTGCGGGCGAAGATCACGGAGGCTCGCCGCTGTGGCGCATCAAAGTGAGCGGTGGAGAGCCTCAGAAAGCAATCCCCGGTACAAATGACGATCCTGTTATCAGTCCCGACGGAAAGACCATTTTCTTCAGTCGCCAGTCAGCTACGGCGCCGAACGCGATCTATCGGGCGAACCTTGCAGAGGGCGGAGCAGCCGAAGCGCAGCAGTTGAGTCATCTGAACGATGGCGTGTTGTCGCAGGTGGCGATGTCTCCGCTGGAATCATTCGAATTTACTGGCGCCGAGAAGACGAGAGTGCAGGGTTTTCTGCTCAGGCCGCCGGGATTCAACGCCGGGCAGAAATATCCAGTGAAGTTTCTAATTCATGGCGGTCCCCAAGGCCAATGGGGTGAGGAATGGTCCTACCGCTGGAACGCCGAACTCATGGCGGCGAGCGGCTATGTTGTGATCTTGATCAATCCGCGCGGTTCGACCGGGTATGGTCAAAAATTCATCGACGGAATCAATGGCGATTGGGGCGGCAAGCCCATCATCGATCTGATGAACGGCCTCGATTATGTCGAGAAAACGTATTCGTTCATAGATAAAGAGCGCGAGTGTGCACTAGGCGCCTCCTATGGCGGATATGCGATCAACTGGTTGCTAGGCCACACCACACGCTTCAAGTGCATGGTCTCGCACGATGGGATGTTCAATACGATTTCCGCTTTCGGGACCACAGAAGAGCTGTGGTTCAACATCTGGGAGTTCAAAGGCACTCCATGGACGAATCCGAAGACATACCAGAAGTGGTCGCCCAATCAATATGTCACGAAGTTCAAGACTCCAACGCTCGTAGTCCACGGCCAACTTGACTACAGGCTGGACGTCTCCGAGGGCTTCCAGCTTTTCACCACGCTGCAACTGATCAAGGTGCCGTCAAAGATGCTCTACTTTCCAGACGAGGGTCACTGGGTGTTGAAACCGCAGAATAGTCAGCTCTGGTACAAGACCGTGGGCGAGTGGGTGGATCAGTGGATAAAGATCCCCAACACAGCGGCGGTCACAAAGGGTAGATAAGCGACTGTCCCACTGTCCCATCGCATATAGGGGTTTGGGACAGTGGGACAGATAAGTTGCTGAAAACAATGCTCGTGGCGAATGCTGAAATCATTACTGTCCCACGTTGGTTCAATCAGCGAATCCAAGCCGCACATGTACCTTGCCATCCTGGCTCAGTGGCGTTCATATCTCCGGATAGATGTCGAAGAAAGCTTCCACGCTATTTCGCAATTGAGCTTCAATCTCCTCTTTGCTGCCTTCAAGAATGTGCATGGTGACCCGGGCTGTGTGTCCGTTCTTCAATTCCACTGGAGCATCGCCCACTGATTTGATTTCGTCTGACGGCAGCAGGCGCATGCCGTATACAAGTATCAGATTCGCCATGTTAAGTAGTTTAAGCGTTGCAGAAGGTAGAGACGCGCCATGCTGGAGGGCTGTCCAAATTAGTCTTAGGGAAGGGCACCGGCTTCAGCCGTGCCGTTTGAAGTTTCGGATTGATCAGGCTTTAGCCGCTGGGGTTGTGCTTCTCGATGAAGTTAGCTATTAGGTTTCGGGCAACCGATTTAAGGTGTTCAGTCACGAAGCGGAATCCACCGCAGCGGCTAAAGCCGGATCGATTATGGATTCCGTCTCGGCACGGCTGAAGCCGATGCCCCTCCCTAAATCGCTAAATTCCTAATTTGGACAAGCCTGCACCATGCTGTGTGCTTACCTGAGCGTGCTTTTCTGTTCTACAATCCGCTTCGTGCGAGTCCTCCTCCTCATTATCCTGTGCTCGTTCGCGACGCTTGGCCAAGACGCAAAAGACAACGCAGCCAAGCCGGATCAAGGTCCGCCGGTGAAGGTCAACATTCTGAATGTCTGTACGCCAGGAGCGGAAGAGCAGCAGGAAATGACGTCTGCGTTAGCACGTTTGCCTAAAGCGCCTTCTTTTATCAGCGATTACGAGATAGCACGCGGGGTTTCAACACTGGGGGAAGCTAGTGCGAAGTACGTCCGATTGCGCCGGGAATTCAAGAGCGACTCGCCGTTGCAGACCATTCAGTATTCTTTAAGCTCCGACGCGGAGAACACGATCGAGACGCTTGTCTTTCGCGGACGCGATGTGAAGGATCTGCTGGCGCTCTCTATTGAAGACAAACTTTCAACTTCCGTCAGCAAAGCTTCAATTGTGATTCAATCCGACACGCCCGCTTCGCGTTTGCGTGTGGAGCGTGCGGGAAAGACAACCGTCGGGCTGGCGCGCTGCGTGGGTGTTGATCAATCGAAGTATGAACCGATTTTCGCGCAGGCATCCGCCGCGCTCGCGGGCTATCGCCGCTTCCTCAAGCTGCGGACGATCTTAGCCAGTGACATTGCCTGGTTGAATTCGGGCTCCGCCTCTACAGGCCACGCAACCGGGCCGAAGAAATCTGCAGGCGCTCCGATGCCACCGTCTGGCCCACACTAGCGGGAGCGGCGGGTACAATGTCTGTTCCCGAATCCCCCGGTCTGAGTCTTCTGACACGACTGTTGAATCCAATCTCTGAGGCATATGGACAACTCCGTACGCAACGTGGTGATTCTAGGCTCCGGATGCTCCGGACTGACAGCGGCTATCTATGCCGGCCGCGCCAACCTGAAGCCATTGGTGATCGAGGGACACGAACCGGGCGGTCAGCTCGGCATTACTACGCTGGTTGAGAACTTCCCTGGCTTTCCTGAAGGCATTCAAGGTCCCGAATTGATCGAGAACATGAAGAAGCAAGCGGCCCGCTTTGGCGCCGACTACATGATGGGGCACCTGGTGAGCGCGGATTTCACCAAGCGTCCATTTGTATTGAATTTCGGTGACAAGCAATTGCTCACGCGCACGCTGATTGTCGCCAGCGGTGCCTCAGCGCGTTGGCTAGGCATTCCGAATGAACAGGCGCTGATCGGTCATGGCGTGTCCTCATGCGCCACTTGCGATGGGTTCTTCTTCAGCGGCAAAGACGTCGTAGTGATCGGGGGCGGAGATTCGGCGATGGAAGAGGCTCTTTTCCTCACGCGCTTCGCCAACAAAGTCACGATCATTCACCGGCGTGATAGCTTCCGCGCGTCGAAGATCATGATCGAGCGTGCCCGGCAGCATTCCAAGATTGAGTTCCTGACCGACACCGTTGTGGAAGACGTCCACGACGTGCGGAAGAAGGAAGTCACAGGACTCCGCCTGCGCAACCTGAAGACCGGAAAGAAATGGGACTTTCCCGCCAGTGCGATGTTTCTCGGTATTGGACATGAGCCCAACGCAAAATGGGCGAAAGGGCAGTTGGACACCGATGTAGACGGTTATCTCGTTACGAAGAACTACGTCTTCACCAAAGTGCCGGGAGTCTTCGCCTCCGGTGATGTGCAGGACCGGCGCTATCGTCAGGCGATCTCAGCTGCCGGCACTGGCTGCATGGCAGCGATGGAAGCTGAGAAGTTCCTGGAAGAAGAGGGACTGTAGTTCTCCTCATATCTTCGCGGGTCGCCTTACGCCTTATTCTTCTTCGGCTTCTTCTTTTCTCGCTTTGGTGCGTTCTTGTTTCCCATGGCTCAATGCTGCCATACTCCGCGATTCGCCGCCATACCCCGCAAATTCAAACTGAGACACTACCCAGTTTGAGTGTCGGTTGCAAATAGCCAATTGCGGTGCTACTCTGTTCGGCCATCCCCCGAACGTCTTTAAGTTCCACCGGCCAAATCTCCCGCTCGCGCAAATTCGTTCTCTGGCTAGATAGTCTCGCGCGATAAAACTTGTGTGCGTGTGCAGACAATGACAGGTAAGCAGCGTCTCCAGTGTCTAACTGTGCTCGGAGCCTCCGTTTTCACATTTGCTTGCGGAGGCCGCGCCTCCTTGCACACCAACACCAAGCCAGCCCTGGATCCACTCCGTGGCTCTTATGTTTTTTTCGCCAGCGGGACCGATCCGCGTAAGGGCGACTACTTTGTCGCGGGCAGCCTTACATCCGATGGCCGTGGAAACCTCACTGGCGTTGAAGATCTGAAACGCGGCTCAACCCTGGACAGCGCGGTGCAACTGGAAGGGACTTATCAGCTGGATTCCATCGGCACGGTCAGCGCCACGCTCTTCGATGGAACAGCCATGGCGGCTACGTTGACCTTTGTAATCCCGAGTGGCTCCGCGAAAGCGGCGTTTCTGTACAACGGTACCGGAACGGGAACCGTGCAGCGTCAGAGCACTTCGGGTTTCAGCAATGTGGGGAAATTTGATTTCAAGCTGAGTGGGAAGGGCGAGGAAGGCGAGGCGTCGGCGTCAGGCTCGTTCACCACCAGCTCTACCGGAGAGATCAGTACCGGGACTGAAGAGTTCGAAGACGGAATCTTCTCGCGGACAACCGAGGCCCTGACCGGCCAGCTCGGCACACAGCTTGGGCGCGGACGCGGCGTAGCAATTATTGAGCTCCATAAATTCAGTTATTACGTGGTTTCGCCGAATCAGATTATTCTCGCCGGCCTCGACAGATCCACATCGCTGTTCGGCACGGCAACGGCGCAGTAGTTGTTTCCGGCCATCATTCGGAGGAGAAAGATGAAAATGAATCGGGCTCTTTATTTGGTTGCAATGCTGGTGGCGCTGGCGCTTTTCGTGGCGGTGCCCTGCTGGCGCGTTCCGACCGCCTTGGCGGCGGACCACCGCGAGGCGCCGATAGTCGACGGTATTCCCGAAGGTGATATCACCGATGTCTACCTGTTTACGGATCCGAACGATTCGTCGCGCGTGGTGTTTATCATGAACGTGAATCCCTTCAGTGTTCCTGCTGAAGCTTCAAGTTACTCGCTGTCGCCCGACCTGCTTTATCAGTTCAAGATCGACAATACTGGCGACGCACGCGAAGATCTCGTTCTTCAGGTGGTTGCCGACATCCGAGGAACGGGTCAGACAATTCGTGTGTTTGGGCCGTCGAGGCCGTCCAACACAGGTGCGCGCAATACTCTGCTCCGCGGAGATCCAGCGGTGAAAGGCGCATTTGGACAGGTAATTCAAAGTACCGATGGAGCTATCAAGGCGTTTGTGGGATTGCGTGATGATCCCTTCGTCTTCGACATAGGACAGTTCTTTCGAATTCTCAACAATACGCAGGACGTTTTCCGGGCTATCCCGAGCGCTGGTTTTCGTGGACGTGCAGTGCGAGCCGACGGCACCAGCGGCGTTGACGGATTCGGCGGGTTTGATGTAACGACGATCGCGGTTTCAGTACCGAAGTCCATGGTGCGGGGACAGAAGTCGAAGATCAACGTGTGGGCGACTGTGAGCCAGCATGTTTCAGGTGGTGAACCGGGCTTTGCCAAGTCGGAAGGCAGGGGCAAAGGCGACCACGATGACGATGAAGACGACGATGCTCCGCGTCCCCATTACCAGCAGTTCGAACGAATGGGCCAGCAGGTCTTCGCGACCGTGTTTATTCCGAAGGGAACACCTCGGGATGCCGAGAACGCTGAAATTCCTGAGCACGATATGGCGAACTATTCAGGATTGATCCCTGATGCTTTAACGGACACCGATGCTTCAGTAGTCGACCCAGCCTTGAAAAACACCATTCAAAATCGAGCGAACCTTCTTACGGCTCTCGGCTTAACGGGGCTGCCGAATGGTGCGCCATTGTTAATTACAGGTAACTTTGTCAATAAGGACAAACACCTTCTGCGCGCTGCACTGCTGCCAGACGTCTTGCGGTTCGATCTCGATGTGCCGGGAACCGAACAGGATATTGGCCAGTTTGGACTGCAAAACGGCCGACGACTTCAGGATCCAAGCGTCGATATCGCGGTGCAGCTACTGCGCTCTCTCGCGGATGTGCACTTCCCGGCAGGTGTCCCTGGTGGTGGTAGTCCGATCGGACGGGTTGCGCTTGAATGCTCTGCATTTCCGGCATGTCAGGATCGTCGTGTTCTGGTTGTCGTGCAGGGAACAACGTTCAACAAGCCGGATGCACAGCTCAACGACTTCACAGTTGTGGGCAACGACCGGCCGTTCTCAAATACGTTCCCATACGTGGGCACTCCTCATCCGCTTCCCGGCGAACCAGGAACCGTTGGGTTCCCGCCTCAGCAGTAGCGTTTAGAAGAGACGCGGTAACAACCGCGTCTCTTCAGTCTCTCCATATGAGGGCCAATCGTTCTTATTCGTCCGTACTCAGTTTCAGATTCGCTCTCTTAGCCCTCGTCTGCCAGCTTGTTGTTGGACAATCTGCTCCCAAACCACTCGCAGCAGACACGACTGACCAGCGAATCCGCTTCTTTCAGGCGCAGCTCGCACGTGATCCCGACTACTACGTAAACTACAACCGGTTGGCGGGTGCCTATGCACTGAAGGCCCGTGAAACCGGCGACATCAGCTACTACGAACTTGCCGAGAAGGCGACCAGAAAATCGCTGGACCTGGAGTCGCAGGATGAGGAAGCTGTAACCGCCTACGGGCAATTAGGGGCAATTCAATTCGCGGAACACCGTTTTTCGGAAGCAGCTTCGAGTGCTGAGCGCGCCCTCAAGCTTGCTGACGATCCAGATGCCTTGGCACTTGCCGGGGACGCGCAGCTCGAGATGGGAGAGTATGCGAAAGCCGAGTCCTTCTTCGCCAGAATTGCCGCCCCAAATGATGGGCGTCCGCATACCGGTCGCGAGTACTTAAGGACCACGCGCCAAGCGTCGCTGGCGTGGATTCGTGGCGAGGTCGAGCGTTCGATTTCACTGATGAAGCAGGCCTGCGCACTCTCTGAACAGGCACACCTACCGGCGGAAAACCTGGCTTGGACCCACTTCATGCTTGGCGAGCAATTATTTCAGTCCGGAAATGTGTCGAGTGCGGAGAAGGAGATGAGTGCCGCTTTGTCGGCCTTTCCGCTCTATCACCGTGCGCTGGCGGGCATGGGACAGGTTCGCGCTGCCCAACACCAGTTCACAGTAGCTGCCGATTTCTACAGGCGTGCGATTGCCGTCATACCTTTGCCCACATACGCCGCCGCGCTGGGAGATATCTATCACCGCGAGAAAAAAGATGCGGAGGCGGAGAAGCAATACGCACTCGTGGAGTACATCGGACAGCTCGGGGCGCTGAATAAGCAGGTCTACAATCGCGAGCTCGCGTTGTTCTTTGCCGACCACGATAGGCGCTTGGGCGAATCGCTTGCTCTAGCGCAGAGAGAGTTGGAAGTGCGGCACGATGTATACACGTGGGACGCTCTCGCGTGGGCATTGCTGAAGAACAATCGTGCGCAAGAAGCTCACGAAGCCATGCAAAAGGCTCTGGCCCACGGCACGCGGGATCCGGTTATGTTCTTCCATGCCGCTGCGATTGAGCGCAAGCTCGGCAACCCGAGTGCGGCAGATTTCGCCCGCAAAGCACTCGCGATCAATCCTGAGTTTCATGTCCTGTATAGCGATGAGGCGCGACGGTGGCTTAACCCTTCCAGTGCCAGCCGACAAAATGGAGAGGTCGTAAAAACCGAACTGCGCCGGCCTGAGACTGGAACCACGAGATGCTTTGACGGTGAGCATTCATGCGCTCCCAAACGAACCGGACCGGCGAGCACATTTGGCGCAAGCCGATCCATGTTCCTGGTGCCTAATTGTGTTTCTTTTGAAACTGCCTTGTCAGTTCGTGCAGCTGGCGACTGGGTCGGGGATCGTGGGATCGCCTACAACGATCGTGCTGCCCGCCGGGGCACCATTGGCCACCCAGACGCGAAGAGTTCCGTCAAGCTTGAAGTTCGGCGCGCCCGCCATTCCTATCCAGACCGAGTGGAAAGGAAAGTCGTAGCTTGATGCTACGGTGTCGAATTGCCCGCTAGATTCAAGAGTCGTGCCATAGGGACTGCCGGACCCGTCCTGGCCGTTGGCATCAATTCGGAGGTGGACAGTGACATGAGGAGCGTCACCCGTTGGGTTCTCGTGGTAGTCGATCGTAGTCGGTCCCTGAATCTGGACGCCCGAGCCGTTGCAAGGATTGGGATAAGTAAGGTTGCTGTCAAACCCTTGCGTCGCATTTTGCGCGCTTAAGGTGGCGGTCAGGAACAAAACACAGACTACTGCGAGCATAGGCAAGCAACGCTTTGTGCCTTTCATAGCCCTCCTTCTCGGCGGGGATACCGAGCACGAGAAATCATGCCACGTCGGGCGCGGTTTGGGGACACGTTCGGAAGAACCGAAGTCGTACTCCTATTCGATTCGGCGCGCAAGGTGATTGCCACTTCGGGAAGGAGCTCTATCCAAGGGCGGGTACTTAAGTGCTATCCGATATAGGGCCAACAGGACACTTGGGAAAGGCCCTGCAAAATTAGCCCGTTGGAGGGCGGATTTTGCTTCGCAGCTATACTTTTCAATTCAGCCGCGATGAAGACCAGTAAACGCAGAGTCCGAAGAACGTGCACCAGGATTGTTGCTTCTGTGAAGCATAAAAACCAGTGCGTCCAACTTCTCGCGTTTCTGCTGCTTGCAGCCGGACCACTGCTTGCCCATCCCATGGGCAACTTCAGCGTGAACCACTATTCGAAGATCACCCTGACCCGCGGGCAGATCGAATTGCTCTACATCATCGACATGGCGGAGATCCCCACGTTCCAGGAGCTGCAGGCTGCGGGACTCAAAGCTGATCCAGCAGACCCTCATATCGCCGCGTATCTCAGATCGAAGGCTGACGAGTTTTGGCAGGGTCTGATGCTAAAAGTGGACGGGCAGCCTGTAGAACTGGAATGCGCGGAGCGTCAAGTGATCTTCCCGCCCGGCGCAGGTGCTCTTCCCACAATGAAATTTGGTTTCACCTGCCGGGCGCCGTTGACCAGGCTGAGTTCCAGCCAGCATCTCCTGGAGTTCCGTGATGACAATTTTCAGGGGCGCGCGGGGTGGAAGGAAGTGATCGTCCATGCCGACCCGGCGTTGCAGCTTGTCAGCAATGCGCCGGACAAGGACCGCAGCGCGGAGTTGTCAAACTATCCGACCGATCTGCTGAACAGTCCGCCGCAGGTTCTAAGCGCGAATGCAACGTTCATGTTGCCAGCGATTGCTTTGCCCGCGCCCAGCGCTCTTTTCGCTAAGAAAGTTGCTGCGCCTGCAGCCAGCGCGACGATTTCGGCTGCTGATAGCCAGACTCCAACGAGCAAAGCGACAACAGGACCTGAGACTGAACCACCAAGGCTATCCTCTAATACTCAAGGCACGCCGCGCAGTGCCTTTACGCAATTGATTGCTTCAGACCAGTTGAGCCTCTGGTTTTTTCTTACGGCCGCCCTAATCGCAATGGGCTTGGGCGCGCTGCATGCCCTTGAGCCTGGCCATGGCAAGACACTGGTCGCTGCCTACCTCGTAGGATCGCGTGGTACAGCGTGGCACGCAGTGCTCCTTGGAATAATCGTTACCGTTGCTCATACGGCGGGAGTGTACGCGCTCGGGGCGGTCACTCTATACGCTTCGCGTTATGTTCTTCCCGAGAAGCTGTATCCCTGGCTGGGCGCTATCTCCGGGTTGATCATTGTCGTTTTGGGAATTTGGCTGTTTCTCCGCAGATGGGTGGGTCACGATCCATCCTTGGCGGAAGATCACACGCACTGGTATGACGCTTTTGCCAGCCGTAGTAGTGATGCGGTAACTGTCGGAGGCGATGGTAGCGCAGCCGCTCCTGCGCGACAGCCAGTGGCGACGCGGCAACTCGTGATTCTGGGAATTACAGGCGGCCTGGTCCCTTGTCCTGCGGCCTTGGTGGTGCTGCTCAGCGCCGTAGCAATGCATCGCATCGCACTTGGTTTTTACCTGATCGTTGCTTTCAGCGTTGGACTTGCGGCGGTGCTCATAGCGATTGGATTGCTGATGGTGCATGCAGGGCGGTTCCTGTCTCGGCTGCATCCCAATAGCGAACTCGTACGGCGACGCCTGCCTTTGCTATCCGCGGTTTTCATCACACTCGTGGGAGTTGTGCTGGTTGTGCAATCGCTGAAGCCTGTCGGCTCTGTCCAGGTCGGATCGTTCGCCAGTCCGAAGTGGTTGTTAGTAGCAGGTATTGGATTATTACTAGGAATGCGGCACTCTACCGATCCTGATCACGTGATTGCGGTTACCACCATCGTGACACGCTTGCGCACTCTCCGACATGCCAGCTTTGTTGGGATGTTGTGGGGCGTTGGTCACACACTGACGATTTTCATTGTGGGTTCGGCGATCATCTTGTTCGATCTTGTGATTCCTCCACGCATCGGGCTCTCGATGGAATTTGCGGTTGCTCTGATGTTGATTGTGCTCGGGGTACTGAACCTCACCGGAGTCTTGGCGTGGTTTACGAGGCGTGCCACGCCAGCCTCGGCTGAGAGCCAAGGCGTTACGGAAGCTCGTGCGGCAGGCTCAAACTCAGAGCGGGTGCTCGACCGCGTGCTATCCCGTTTCGGGACTTATCAACTCGTGCGACCCCTCGTTATCGGAATTGTCCATGGTCTGGCCGGCTCAGCGGCCGTGGCTTTGCTGGTGCTCGCTACCATTCATAATCCAGTTTGGGCGATCGGCTATCTGCTTCTCTTCGGATTAGGAACGATTGCCGGAATGATGCTCATGACAGCCGTCATCGCCATGCCGGTAGTGTGGACAGGAAAGAGCTTCGTTCGCCTGAATCGCTATATGTGCGCAACTTCAGGAATCGTGAGTGTCGCCTTCGGGCTGTTCTTGGTTTACCAGATTGGATTCGTCTCCGGACTGTTCAGCGCTGCACCGAAGTGGATTCCTGGATAACTGGTGCCCCGGTCCGCGTTCTATCGTGACTTGCCGGCACGTAGCGCCGTAGTCCGTCCGAAGTCCGGCGAAGTGTCGCCCGATTCGAAGCTGTGCATCTCCTCCCGCGCTTCTGGAACGGGTATTTGCTCCAAGAGACGGACGCAACGATTCCAGCGCAAGATAGCTTCGTCATTTCCCGCAGGGCGACGCTGCTCAGCGCCTGCGAAGCAGCGCATCGCTTCCTCAAGTTCGGCGGCGACGGCCTGCGGCGGGCGTCCGGCGCTTAGCTGCGCCTTGGCGTGCCGCTCGTGCAGAATGCCTCTGTAGTAGAGCTGTGCATACTGTTCCTCGAGGCTGTCAAACACTGAGGAAGCCTCGGTGACGCGGTCGTTAACTCCACCGGAAAACTGATCGGTAATCGCAAGACCTAAGATGCGCTTTGCCAATTGATGATTCGGATCCACGGCGAGGATATCCCGGCAAATCGACTCCGCTTCTTCCGGCTCATTCAAGTAACGATAACGCTCGGCCTTCGCTATGGCGGGACTGATGCCAGCCTGGGAAATAGACTTTAACTTAAACTCCATCGTGCAACTCCTATCAACAGGGGACCATGACGGACTCTGTTCGCTCATAGCGTCCAAAGCAAATATCCCGCCGCCAGGGTTCCCAAAATTGCGATCCCGTAGCATCCCGCGAACACGACTTCGTTCAGATGTTTGATCTGAAGTCCGTCATAAAGCGTGTAGCGAAACCGGTGAGCAAAGTGGAACAACGGAAGCGAGCACAGCACGAACAAGTAGAGGCGTGTGATAGGAGAATGCGCCAGGGCCCGCATCGATTCGTACGTCGGAGCGTGCATCCATCCCAGTGGCACCGCCAGCGCGAATATGAACAACTGGACTGGTAGAAAGAGTGCTGCGACGACTCCACCGGCGCTGAACAGCGTCCAGAAGATCGGTTCGGTTTCTCGGTTAACCATTGCTTTCCTCTATCCACGCGAAATGATGATGACGAAAACGATCGCGGAAATGACGATCCACGCCAGATACTGCGGCCCGGAAATCAGCGCCGCAGGCAGCCGCTTTCCGCCAACCCGAACTGCCATTGCTTTCGGCGCGAGATTGAACCATGTAATCGAGTGCAAGAGCAGAAACGCGAACGCGATCACGTTCAGCGCGATCATCCAGGGTGAACTCATGAGATGTCCGAATCGCGCGTATGCTGCCGAACCGCGAATTAACGCCCAAACCTGAAGCAATATGAGCGCCACAGTCCATGCCACGGCCACACTGCTCAGTTCGCGAAGAATAAATTTCACATACGCCCACTTGCCCAACCACCAGTAAGTCGAAACCGGCGGCCGATACCAGCGCGGATGGAACTCGGTGTAGCCTGGCGAACCTACCGAGGGCGGCGCTGCGGACACTTGCGTCGATGCATGTCCCGGGCTGGTCATTGCTTCTCCTGTCGCTGTCCCCAGGGCATGAGGAATTGCTTAATCCCGTCGATGGCTGCAGCCAGTTTGTATTGCTGAATTGCGCCGGCCGGGTCTACCTGCTTCGGGCAGACCTTCGTGCATTCACCAACAAACGTGCATCCCCAGATGCCTTCAGGATGTGACAACACTGCCATGCGCTCCGCAGAGCCCTGATCTCGCGAGTCTTTGTTATAGCGATGCGCAAGGGCCAGGGCAGCAGGGCCCACGAAAATAGGATCCAGTCCCGAAATAGGACATGCTGCATAGCACAGCAGGCAATTGATGCACATGCTGTGCTGGCGAAATTCTTCGAGCTGATCCGGAGTCTGCAGGTACTCGCCAGCCGGGTCGCCATTCTCGTGAATGAGCCATGGCTTCACTTTCTTGAGCTTTTCCAGAAAATCGGTGATCTCGATTACGAGATCGCGGACAATCGGAAAATTTTTGAGCGGCTCGATCGTTACTGGACCGGGTGTGTATTGCGTCAGGAATGTCGCGCATCCGAGCTTGGGCTCGTTGTTCACCATGTAACCGCAACTCCCGCAAATTCCCATGCGGCACGACCAGCGGAATGTAAGGGTGCCATCGATCTTGTCCTTGATGTAATTGAGCGCGTCAAGGATCACCCATTCTTCTCTCACCGGTACTTCGTAGGTTTGAAAGTACGGTTGGGTGTCGCGTTCGGGAGAGTAGCGCGAAACTCGGAGTTGGATCGTCTGGGCCATGTTATGCCTTTGCTGCCGTTAGCGTTGGTTGTTGTCCGTACACACGTTCCCCAGGAGGCCAGCGCGTAATCACCACTGGCGTGTATTCGATGTGTACGGATCCATCGGAGGACCGCGTGACAACCGAATGGGCAAGAAAGTTGGCATCATCGCGTGCCGGATAATCGGTTCGCTGATGCGCCCCGCGGGATTCCGTTCGGCTCAGCGCGCTGTGCACCATCGTCTCTGCGACATCAAGCATGCATGTCAATTCCAGCGCCGACAGCAACTCGGTGTTGAAGGTGCGCGAATGATCGTCGATCAACAAGTTCTGGGCACGCTCCTGTAATTCGCCAAGCTTCGCCGCAGCATCTCGCAAAGACTTCTCGGTTCGATAAATACCCGCTCCGTCTTCGACTGCCTTCTGCATGGCTTCGCGAATCGTAGCCACCCGCTCCTTGCCGCCACTCTTGCGGAGAAGGTCCTGCTCAAGACGTCTTCGCTCATCCTCTGCTTGTCTAAGAATCGGCAGGCTTACCGTGTCGGGAACACCAGAGGCATACTCGGCAGCTACTTTTCCGGCGCGTGCGCCAAAGACCAGAATCTCGGGCAGCGAGTTCGAGCCAAGCCGATTGGCTCCGTTGATGCTCACACATGCGCACTCGCCTGCGGCGAATAGGCCTCGGAGCGGAGTTACTCCGTCTATGTCCGTAGAAATGCCGCCCATCATGTAGTGCACTACTGGACGCACGGGAATGAGCTGCGTTACCGGATCGAGCCCCTCATACTTCAAGCACAGCTCACGCACGAACGGCAGCTTCTGATTGATCAGCTTCGCGCCCAGATGGCGCAGGTCAAGATGCACGACAGGCCCATATGGCCCATCGATGGTGCGTCCTTTATCGAATTCCTTGACGAAGGCCTGCGACAGACGATCGCGAGGGCCGAGCTCCATCGAGCGCAGTACCGGTTTGGGCTCAGGCTTGCCCAGGTTGTAGTCCTGAAGATAGCGGTATCCGTCCTTGTTGATCAGGTATCCGCCCTCAGCGCGCGCGGCTTCAGTGATGAGGATTCCCGTAAAGGGAAGTCCTGTAGGGTGATACTGCACAAACTCCATGTCCTTCAGTGGCCCACCCGCGCGATAGACGAGAGCCATGCCGTCGCCCGTCTTGATCGCTGCATTAGTTGTGTACGGGAAGACGCGGCCACAGCCGCCCGTGCACATGATCACCGCTTTTGCCGTGATCGCCTGAATGCGGCCCGACATCAATTCGATTGCGACTACGCCTTGCACGCGGCCATCGTCGACGAGCAATTTCGTGACGAACCATTCGTCGTAGCGATGGATTTCGTCGTACTTCAGCGTGGTCTGAAACAGCGTGTGCAGCATGTGGAAGCCGGTCTTGTCGGCAGCGAACCACGTGCGCTTGTTCTTCATTCCGCCAAACGCGCGTACCGCGATATGACCATCGGGCTCGCGACTCCACGGACATCCCCAATGTTCGAGACGCAAAAGCTCCTGCGGAGCTTCCCTGACAAAAGCCTCAACCGCATCCTGATCGCAGAGCCAGTCACCGCCTGAGATGGTGTCATAGCAATGTTCGTCGAGAGAGTCGTCGGCTTTGGCCACGCCTGCGGCGCCACCCTCGGCGGCAACCGTATGGCTCCGCATGGGATATACCTTGGAGATAACCGCGATGCGTAGGTTCGGATTGGTCTCAGCAACGGCGATTGCCGCGCGCAGACCTGCGCCGCCACCACCAACGAGTAAGACGTCGTGGGAAGAGGTGTCCATGGGGCCTCAACGAACCGCGCCAATCCCAGCTATCCGGCGTACCGGAGGCTGATGTAATTCTGTAATCAGGGCCTGAGACCGGGCCTAAAGGGTGCCCGAAAGGACGAAGCCAACTTAGCGAATCAAGATTCGCCTGGCTTCTCCAAACTGCGAACATGCTCGCCAGTGGCGAGCTAAATCAGGGCCGACGTTCGGGGCCTGTGAGCTCGTGCGAATTGCACCGAGCCTCTTATCTTAAAACCAAACGCGCGGTGCCAAGGCCCGGGCTGCCGTGAGAAAGTGAACAGAATCAAGCAGCTCGAAGCGGCCAAAATTCTGCTACAGAACCCAACAAGTTGCAAGCGTGAAGATGGCGGCTAGACCCGCGCACGCTCTGAAGCAGAGGACGAAATGGCAGGTTACCTCGGTGACGCGGAAAAGTCGGCGTATTCGGAAATGTCACGGCATCCTGATTGTGGTTCTGCGAATATGTACAAGGTGCAGCTCACAAACAGCAACCCACAATTGCGAATGCGGATCGCATTGCGACCGTTTTTGTGCCTTGCACTGCTTGCGCCATCGCTGCCGGCGCAAACCCCGCATCCTTCGATCCCAGTGGCTCCGACGAAGCATCCGGGAACCTCGCTGACAATTGTTGTTACGGACGAAAACAATGTGGTTGTTCCGGATGCTTTGGTGTCTATGACCGACACACAGAGCGCCGAAATACTGCGTGCCCAAACCGACGCCGCTGGCCGGGGAAGGTTTCTCAATCTCAATTCGGATGACGTATTTACCTTAAGGGTAGAAAAAAAGAACTTTTATCCAATCACCAAGCAGGACTTGAGAATCACTGGAGCACAAACGCTCGAAATCGATATTCCCCATGTACAGGAGCTGAAGGAAACGGTCAATGTAACCGCTTCAGTCCAGGAGATCGATCCAGCCAAGACCGCCGACACCAAGACTCTTGGCACTCCGGAGATCATCAACATTCCCTATCCGACGTCGCGCGACATTCGCAATCTCTTGCCGTTTCTGCCGCAAGTAGTGCAAGACTCGACTGGGCAAGTTCACGTTGCCGGAGCCGACACTTACGAAACCACCGACGTGCTCGATGGCTTCGACATTACCGCGCCCGTAAGTGGCAGCCTTTCCATGCGATTCAGTGCCGATGCCGTCCGTGAAGTTAGCGTGGAGAGCACGCGGGTATCGACCCAGTTCGGGAAGGAGTCGGGCGGAATCATTAACTTCAACACCGGAATGGGTGACGATCACTTGCGCTTCGACGCCACCAATTTCATTCCTACATGGCAGAACAAGAACGGCAAGGGCTTCAGCTTCGACAAGTGGGTCCCGCGTGCGACCGTGTCTGGACCGATCAAGAAAGGCAAGATCTGGTTCTTCGACTCCGCCGACGCTGAGTACGCCAACTACGTGTTCAAGGATCTGCCCGAAGGTTCCGACCACGATCCGTTCCTACGCGGCAGCAACCTCGCTAAGGTACAAGTCAATCTTCGCCCGACCGACATTGTCAATTTTAGTTTTCTGAACAACGTGCAAGACGAGGATCGCCAGGGGCTCTCGCTCACAACGCCTACCTCAGCGACCGTGAGGCGCGACTTCAACTCCTACCTCGGCACCGTAAAGGAACTGCACTATTTCTCCCGGGGAGCGCTGCTTGAAACTGGATTTGGGTGGAACTTCTTCCGCGATGAGTACCATCCGCAGGGGCCGAATGCGTTTGTGATCACTCCGAACGGCAACCTGGGGAACTACTTCGAAAAATTTCACGGCACCTCGCGCCGTGCACAGGGAATCGCGAACCTGTTTCTGAATCCGTTCACGGTAGCTGGGCGTCATGAAGTAAAATTCGGCGCCCAAATCGCTCAGATTAACTTCACCCAGCAATATCAGGATCAACCGTTTCTGCTGCTCCGGGCTGATGGCACCCTGTATCGCCGCAGTGTGCTGCCGCCCGTCACCTCGCTGGATCGCAACAATCTGGAGATCGGATCCTATATCGAGGACCGCTGGTCGCCTCTTGAGCGAGTGCTGGTGCAACCCGGAGTTCGTTTCGATTGGGACGAGATCCTGCGTCGTCCGTTGTTTTCACCTCGTATCGCAGGCACTTATGTGCTCGGGAGGGGACACAATACCAAGGTCTCCGCGGGTGTGGGGATTTACCACGAACGCACGCACCTGGATTATCTGGCTCGGGCCATGACCGGACCGCGATTGGACTACTATTACGACGCACTCGGAACCACCCTGATCGGGCCTCCATTGGTGACGAGCTTCGCGGTAGATCAAAGCTCGCTGCGCGAGCCGCGATTCTTAAATTGGAGCGCGGCCATCGAACAAAAGTTTCCGGCCGGCATCTACGGCGCCTTCGAGTATCTGCAGAAGCGCGGTACTGATGGCTTCGTGTTTCACAACCTCAACACTGCGTCGGACCTGTCGGGCAACTACGTTCTGACCAATGATCGCCGGGATCGCTATCGTTCGGTACAGATCAGCGGCCGCAAGCACTTCCACGGCGACTACAACTTTTACACCGCATATACGCATTCGTATGCGCATTCCAATGCGGTGGTGAATTATTCGCTCAACAATCCAATCTTCAGCACTCAGATGGGTGGGCCCCTGCCCTGGGACGTACCGAACCGTGTCATCAGCTGGGGATGGTTTCCCACGCCATTTAAGCGAGTCGACCTCGTTTACTCGCTCGACTATCACACGGGATTTCCCTGGACAGCAGTAAACCAGAGTCAGCAGATCGTCGGTCTGCCCTACTCCCACCGCATTCCGGCCTACTTTTCGGCGAATCCGGGACTCGAATGGCGCTTCAGTTTTCGTGGATACGCTTTGGCACTACGCGGAGTCGCCGAGAATGTAACGGATCGCCAGAACCCAGCGTTTGTGAGGAATAACGTCGATTCTCCCGACTACGCGACGTATGGCGGTTTTCGCGGGCGGGCCTTTACAGCGAGAATAAGGTTTTTGGGGCGCAAATGAAGGCCGCCGGCGCTTACGAAGCCGTGGCGTGTTCGCTTGAGATACGGGTTCCTATCCAGCAAAGGAGAGACTCTCCCCGCAGCCCAGGGTTAGCGACTTTTTATGGACGTACTGTTGGGCGGTTTGTAATCTGAGGCCAAAACCAAAAACTCACGCAGATCAACGCAGATTTAGCAGATTGACGCGGATTTTCTTGGGATTGTGACGGGAACTGTACCTTGGAGACCCTCTACCGACCTGCACTCGTGAACCACAGGATTCACCGACGGGACACAGAGGTTCACAGATCCCCTTGCCTATCTATGTGAATCCCTAGAATCTGCGTTGATCTGCGTGAGTCTTTGCAGTTGCTTTCTTCACCGCTCACCCTTCACAAGGCTTCCGAGTATTCCGATTCTTCTGGTGCGTCGGTTAGGCTTTCAAAGACCAACTTGTAGCCATCCGGGTCTGATACGGATGTAACCCACATGGCGTTGCCGACGAATGGCCGTTGCGCTTCGACGCCCTTTGACCTGAGCTCGCGATAGATCGCGAGGGCATCCCTGCAGGTGAAGCAGATCGAGACGCCCACTCTTCACAGTCGCGATAGAATCACTCTGCGCCTCTCGTTTCAGAAAACGTATGCGGCAATTCTTACTTGTAGGTACGTTACTTTCTTGCGTTTCCGCCAATGTGTGCGCTCAGTCCGAAGCCGACTTGCGCGAGTACTTTGAAGGCCGAACGGTGGTTGTGAAGCAGGATCTACCTGCAGGCAAAAGCGCAATCGAGATTTATCCGGACTCGGCCTCGCCCACCAATTACGCCGACTATGGCAGACGAATCAAACAGCTCGGCGTCGCGTTCCGGCGCAATCAGTCAGTTCCGCTGACCAGTCTGAAGGTCAACGACAGGAGCATTGAATTGCAGCTCGGAAGCACTGTTGCAGCAGGGGCGGACGATGGATCGCCCGCTGCATCTGTTGCCGTCGAGAAGAGTTCCCGCGAGCGAAGCCTTGAGCGTGATGCCGAACGCGAGACGGATCCGGAGCGGCAAGCACAGATGCAGCAAGAGCTGGATGCTCTTCGCAAGCAGCGTCAGAGGGAGGACGCGCGGCTCAAAGCTGCGCTTGCGCAACTGTCGAATGGGAGCGACGACCGCCAACGGACAGCAAATGCTGTGGCGCGCATTGACCTCGTGTTTAACGGCGGAGTGCCCGCGCGTGCTCTCAATCCTGACTACGTGAAGTCGGCGCTGAAGAACTGGCTCGACTTCAATGCGGCGGAACGTCCGGCTCCCCCTCCCCCTCCGCCTATTGTTTCGTCGGACGATAATGCCTCTCCTTATGGGCTCCGAAAAGGAATGACGGAGGCGGAACTCGTACGCCTCTTCGGCGAGCCCGCAAAGCGCGAGTCCAGCACACAAGGCGATCTGCACGTGGATGTGCTCACTTTCAAACGCGATGGAACTACTTTGGAAGCCACTATGGTTGAGAGTATTCTCGTGCGTTTTCGGCAGTGGTCGGATTAAGAGGTACTGGGCTAATTCTGTGTTGACGACGATTCCTGCAGTGTGACTGCTTGGGGGCTTCCCGGCCAAGGCTCGCCCCGTCGTTTGCAATCCTCAAAAACCTCAATTGCTGACTCTATCTCGGCGATCTTCTGCTTCGCATCAGAGATAGCCCCATTCCAACTGCCGCACATTCTTCGATTTGGTTTGCACTTTCGTCTTGACTTTATACTTACACATGTGCAAAATATTAGTGTAACGCTTGCTGAGGTATCAGGCATGACAGCGGACTCCTATAAAACGGCGCTCAAAGAAGCGAAGCGCGAGTTGTTCGATCTGGCACAAGAACGGGACAAAATAAACGCCAGGATTTCTCAAGTACAGGGTGTCATCACGTCGCTGGCGGGTATGCTGAACGACCCGGGTGAAGCCTTGGAAGAAGTGGCCGAAGCCCAAGCTATTCTCGGTCCTTCCGGTTTGACTGATGCGATTCGCGGCATTCTCCGCAGTGATCCGAGGAAAACTTGGACTCCGGTTGAGGTTCGCAATTTGCTCGCTACCGCAAACTTCCCTCTTGGCGAGTATTCCAATGCGCTCTCCGCGATTCACACAGTTCTCAAGCGTCTTGCGAAGTCGCCTGAAAATGTCGCTGAAAAGGTGGGTGACGGCTATAGATGGGTGGGGACGATTAGCTACGGAGCCCCTAATAGTCTCGCGAACCAATTTGCTCGCGCGCGAGAGAACCTGACGCCGCGTACAGGACACAAAGGATTTGGCCAGCGCTTGGTAGAAGCGCACAACAAGTCGCAGGACAAGAAGAAATAGGTTTGGAGTGAAATGCGAAAGCCCCGAGTTTTATTTATCAACACGCAATTAGCCCACTACCGATTAAGAGCTTTTTCCCAATCTGCGGGCAATTTCGTTTTGATTTCCGCCTCGTGTCAGGGCATCGACTTTAGTTGTGCCGGAATGAAAGTGGCACCTCCCATTCCATGCTGCCGCAGGCCGGAGCGTAGACCCTGAGCGAAGCCGAAGGGTCGAAGCGACAAAAGAAAAACCTTCTCTTTCTGAGGAGCTCCGCTTCGCTGCGCTGGCCTTCGGCAGAGCGGAAGGAAATCTTTTCGCATCATTCCGGCACGACCAAAGTCGATGCCCTGACACGAATCCACCACAACTTTCGCCAGGATAATAACCTTGACGCAAGGTGGTGGTCGAGCGACACACTTAGCGGAGAGGTTGATATATGGAAGAAGGCAAGAAACCACGATACACGCTGGCAGGAGCTGTCTGGCAAGCCCCATTCGTGATTCTATTCGCCTACTGGCTTTGCAAACAGCCGGAACCAGGATTAGCGGTGACCATACTTGGCCTTGCGGCGGTAATCATGGCCATCAGAGCAGAGCATTTTACCCGCACCGAAGAGGTTATATGGATTGTGGTTGCCTGTGCGCTCTGCGTGATTGAAATTCGTGCGATCCGACATGACAGAGAGGTCGCTGCCAGCGAACAAGCAGAAGTGAGAAAACGAGAAGAGGAAAATTTCAGAACAATCGCATCAGGGCTTCAGGCGTCAATTGATAATAGCCGAAGTCAGTTTGCGGCCACGATGGAGCAAACTAAGACCGTTCTAGATAAGACCGAGTCCGTTTCAACGCTTACAAAAAAGAACCTGGAAAATATAACAGGGGGCGAGTCGTTCGCTTTCGTTAGACCGCAAGTGGAAGCTGCTGGGAAAGGCCCAATTGGTCTTGTCGTTTGGAATCGCGGCAATGAAGTGCTTACCGGAGTAACAATAGGGTTCTCGCGCACCAATGACCCTAATTGGGGTAGTGAATTCTTCAACCGTTACACGATTGGTACTATTGCGCCTCACGATATGGCGATGATCCCGATAACGATCACACCACAATTAGGCGACAACGGCATAGATCACTACTGGCTAATGATCTCCGCTCAGAATGGAACTGTAGATGAAACGCTTGACTTCAGGGAATCAAAAAAGTTCCCTGGTACGTGGGCGGTGCGTCTTGGCGTAACGAAGCGATTCAAGATTGATAAGAACGGCACCGCCTCGATTCCCGTGCTTGTGCGAGAGTGGACGGACGAAGGCGGCGCAGATCAGAAGCTGCCCAATGTGAACACCTCATTAAAGCTATTGAAGAGAGAATCCAAAAGGCGGCATTAGGCAGCCGTGTTAGCGGTCAGTTCCTTGTATTCCATGTTCTCCGATTCGATCATTTTTAGAAGCGTATCCCGGAAGAGAAAAGGGTTCTTGCGATTGTTAAACCGGAAGCACATTTCGTTCAGATAGGCTTCAAGATGCTTTGCGCTAATCCGATGCCACGTGCCAATGATGCCTCTCTTGAGCAGAGAGAATGCGGATTCAACGGTGTTGGTGTGAACGTCGCCTTCGACGTAAACCCGCTGTTTGTGGCGGATCGTCTTGTGCCGAGTCCCATGCACTCCTGTTTTCATCATTGACGGGTGGCCCGCCCTGTTCCCGTTTTGGCTGTTTGTCGTGCGCTCCCATGTAAAGGGTGCCCCGTTCTCGCGCGCTGTTTGCGAGGGCTGGGTAAGAGAATGCGGGCAACTCCGGCTTTGACTCTTGCCTTCGTCCAACACGACCTAATACACGTTCCACAAAGTAATCACTACCGCTATAATGCCGCGCATCGAGAGCCGAGTGTCATGACAATCGACGAACTGAGAGCTTTCCAAACAAAGAAGAAGCCAAAACCGGAATGACCCGGTTCCTCTAACCCCCGCCCTCGCGAACAGCACGCGAGAACGGGGCACCCAGCTGATGGAAGTCGGATATAAAACCCAAAACGGGAAAGGCTGGGCCACCCGTCCGGGTCAGTACACCGGGTCAGTACCGTTCGCGGTAGCGAATGGGTTCCGGCTCTCATCCACTACTAGCGACTCACCCATCCGCTACCGCGGACGGTACTGACCACTCTGACGCGCAAGTGAAGCACCGGGAAAGAATTCGGGCACAGCTAACATTATTTCCCTTTATCAGAGAGCAGGCTTCTAGCCAGATCACAAAATGTCTTAACAATCGCGCGATCCTCACCTTTGCGGTAGGCAAGTTCGATATCGCTTCGGGTTTTGGTTCCTCGCACGCTTCGGAAGACCACATCTGGAGTGGCGATTCGCTGCACGCAGGCAGGCGCCACAGACACGCCAATGCCTGCTCCTACGAGGCGAAGGATCGTTAGCCACTGAGGCGCCACTTGTACAACTTGCGGGCGAAATCCAGATTCTTCGCAAAGTGAAACTAACCTGTCATAAGCGCGGCGGCTTGCGATTACCGGCGGCATGACGAAGGGCTCATCGCGCAGCTCCGCGCCGTTCAGCGTCTTGCGCTTTGCCAACGGGTGGCGACTGGGCACTACCCACACGAACGATTCGGAAAAAAGCGGTTCGACCACGAGTCCGTCAGTGGGGCCACTGTCACGCATGACGCCAACATCCATTGCGCCATCGAGCAGTTGCTGAATGATGCCGGAGGTATGGAACTCGCTCAGCTGCAGGTTCACTTTGGGGTATTGATGCCGATATCGTCCGAGCATTCCAGGCAGTGCGGTCAGCATGCTCGATCCGATGAAGCCGACGCGTAGAAAGCCGACTTCGCCGCGGCCAATGCTCCGCGCCTCTTCCAGATCCTCCTGGACTTTTCGCAGCGTGCGGCGCGCGCGCTCAAGAAAGATTTCGCCGGCGCTCGTGAGCTTTACTGCGCGAGAGGTTCGCGTGAACAGCGCGTAGCCGACGATCTCTTCAAGCTTGCGAATCTGCTGCGAGAGTGGAGGCTGCGCCAGATGCAGACGATTCGCGGCGCGTCCAAAGTGCAACTCCTCGCCGACTGCGACGAAATAGCGCAGATGTCGAAGTTCGATGTCCTGATTCATGGCCACAACACTGTCATTCTGAGCCCGCCGCGGCGAACTCAGGATGACAGTCTCAGAAATCCACTCACACCGCGGCCTGGGGAAGTGAGCGCGAACCAAAGTCAACGGCTCACGCAGATGCCCACAGATCTCAGGGATTCACGCAGATTTGTGTGGCTGTACCCATCTCAAAGATCTGCGTGAATCTCTAATATCCGCGTTTATCTGCGTAAGTTTTTGGTTTTGCTGTTGCGGTTGGTCACTCGCGCACAACCGAGCCAATTTCGTAGGTGGTCGGGCATTCATCAGCCGTTCAAGTGACATGAATCGCTACTGGGACTGAAAACTTCAAGCCGGGGCCAGTACCGCGATGAACACTATAGCCAGGAGCCATCTCAGAAATCCACTCACACTGCTACTACTTCGCAGTGCCTTTCAACTCAGTGTAGATGGTATCGATCCAACGGTCAGAGTTTACGAAGCTGCCGGAGTACTTGCTGTACGCCGCGAGCACGTTTGCCTTCTTGATGTCATCCGCAGATTTGCCCTGGCCTACTTGCGCTGAGACCAGGTTGAACGTTTCTTCGACCATCTTCGTGAACGCGCGCACATCGTCGAGTGTGGAGAGATCGCCGTGTCCGGGAATAACCTTCACGTCCTGGGGAACTAGGGTGACTACCTTCTTCAAAGCGTCAATTAATCCGCGCACAGTACCACCGCTGTTCAGGTCAACGTAAGGGAAGCCGTAGGTTACGAAATCGTCGCCCATGTGCAGGACATTCGACTGCGGAAAGAAGATCACGCTGTCGCCGTCTGTGTGTCCTTTTGGGAAATGAATCGCCTGGATATCTTCGCCATTCACGTGAACGGAGACCTTGTCTTCAAAGGTGATCACGGGCAGCACGTTCGCGGGTTGCGGAGGGACTTCCGGGCCAGGACCTTTACGGCCTGCCGCAAGCCGCTTGCGCACGTTCTCCTGCGCGATGATGGGCGCTTGCTGCGAAAAGACTGGGTTTCCGCCGGTGTGATCGCCATGCCAATGTGTGTTTAGCACGAAGCGGAGCGGCTTGTCGGCGATGCCCTTGAGCGCGGCTTGGATCTTGGGTGCAAGCGGAGCGTATTGATCGTCGACGATAACGATGCCGTCGTCGCCTGCTGACACGCCGATGTTTCCACCGGCTCCCTGCAACATGTAAACGTGGCCGGCAATCTTCTGCACTTTGATTTCAACTTTACTGAAATCCTGCTGAGCGAACGAAACGATTGGAACAAACAACACAGCCACAGCGACGATGAGCTTGCGCATGCTGCCCTCTCCTGAGTTGGCTTACGGAGTTGTATACGTGTGGGACAAGAAGGGCAAGCGCGGAGCGACTGTCATCCTGAGCCCGCCGTGGCGGGCTCAGGATGACAGTGCATAAGTCGTCGTAGGTTCGTCCCGAGTTATCGTTCCCATCGGAAGTTTGAATCGTTCCCTCTGAATCATTCCGGATAGGGTGGCATCTAAAAGTCAGTTTCAACAGCTGCAAGCGATTGGGCTGGAGTAAGAATCAACGTTGGCCAGCAAGCTTTGACAGCAGTAGAGAGGCGGAGCTATGGCCCGTGTGATTCAGTTTTATATTCCGGATAGTTTCAAGCCCAAACCCAGGGCGTCGTCATCGACTGAGGAAGGACAAGTGCTGGAATTCCCACGTCGCGAGTCAGAAAACTATCAGCAACCAACGTGGGTTTTCCCAGAGGTTGACGCCGATATTTCTCTCCGCGAAGGGCGCGTTTGATTACGGAAAACTGACGGGCACTCTGACTGGTGTGTGCCCGCAAGTAAGATCTAATCTACGCAGCCTTGCTCGCGTCGTTCAGGGCAAGAACTGCAAGCTCGAGGCGGTCTCTCGCACCGGTCTTCCCAAAAATACTCTGCAGATGTCGCTTAACCGTGTTTTCGCTGATGGTCAGTTGGCTCGCGATATCACGGTTCTTCATTCCGCGCGCGACGGAATAGGCGATTTGCCGCTCGCGGTCTGAAAGCCGATGCAACGAAGCCTGGGGAGCAGCGTGAGTCTCACGCTTGTCGTTTGCCAGAGTGCTCACCACCTGATGCGCCAGCTCGTCGGAGAACGCCAGTTCGCCGGAACCAACAAGGCGGATCGCTTCAAACAGGCTTTGCGGGCCATCGCCTTTCATAACGAGCCCACGCGCGCCTAGCCGTACCACCTGGGCATAGTCAGTGTCTGACTCTGAGGCGGTGAGTACCACGGTCGCCACGCGATTGCCTGAGCGGTCCAAGGTACGCAGCACTTCGAAACCATCAAAGTCGGGCATGAAGAGGTCGAGCACGAGCACGTCGGGATGGTACCGCTGCACCATCTCGAGCGCCTCTTGCCCATTCGACGCTGAGCCTTCCACCTCAAAATCGTTCTGAGTTGAGAGCAGCAACGACAACGATTCCCGCAAAATAGCATGGTCGTCGGCGAGGACGATCCGGATCTTGGGCAGGTTGGATTCGGACATACGCTATGCGTTAGATGCACAAAGAGTAACTAGGGTGGGAGGCTCCGGAAGTGCTATGTCGAGAGCTGCTCGAAGGGGATTACGAAGGTTCCGAAGGCGCCGGATAGGGAGGATTTCCTGTGCTATAGTCCGCTCCAAGCGGCTATTTACGGGGCCTCGGGTGCGATTTTGACGATCGACGAAGAACTCAATCAACTCGAGGACGGCGTCCGCCGGCTGAAAATCGAGTACGACATATTCTTCGGCGGTGGGGCCAAAAAACCGCCTACCGATCTGGAGTGGCGCGTCCAGTCACTCCTGAAAAAGTATAGCGACGGCCGCCGCCTCTCCTACGGACAGCGTTTCAAATTCAGCAGCGTCCAGCAGAAGTTCGCCGTCTATAACTCTCTATGGCAACAAAAACTTAGGATCAAGGAAGAGGGCTATCGCCGTCCCCAGGATGCCTTGCTGGCCATTCAGGGTGTTCGTGAGTTTGAGGATGAAGCTCCTGAGGCCATCGACATCAGCAAACCGGAGCCTTTCCGGATTGCCTGTTCGGACGTGGACGCCGAAGTGAACAAAGTGAAGGCTCTCTACGACGCAATGGCCGCAGCGCGAAAAGAGCACAAGGCGAAAGGCCCAGCCGGAACCTTCGAATCATTCCAGCAGTTCGTTAAGAAAAAGACCGAGCAGCTTCGCAAGGAGTACGGCACCTCAACGGTCGAGTATGCCGTTGAAGTTGAAGACGGCCAGGTACGGCTCAAGGCGAAGGCCAAGGCAACACATAAGTAGAACTGAAATAGCGATCGCACTCGTGGTTCGTGCCGAGTTTCGCGGCACGATTCGAAATGAGCCCGGCATCCCATGCCGGGCTGTACGTCGAGAATCAGAGCCCTGTAAGGGCGGCACGTTCCAGATGTGTCGCCCCCGCGGGGCTCAATTGAGAATCCAATCTCGCCTCAAGGCGAAGGCGGGTTAGGAGATTGCGGCCGCGAAAGTTGCACCCCCTCTTCTGCTCGGCAGTTGTTGTGGGTGACCATGCAATTCAGCGTTTTTCTGCGAACCTATCGACTGCCTACCTTCACCGTAAAGTTATAGGTGTTCCGGTCGCCAGCTTTCGCATGCCAGCTCCCCTCAGCGCAGAACTGGAACACGGTTCCATGATCGAAACGATAATCAATCTTGGCGGTAGACCCACTTGGTACATCGTGAGCGTTGGCTAACGGGTTCGGAAATCCTCCGGATGGCAGATGTGCGCCTTCCGAGTAGAGATCAAAGGATGCTTCTGCTGGTCCGTCCCCTAATTCGATCTCGATGTGGAGAACCCCACCGTTGGAAAACCGTGTTGCATCCAGGTTGGTAATGGAATAACCGTGTTTCCACATTCCCGGTGCAAGCAGCGTCCCGCTTCCGGTGGAAGTTACCCCGGGAACCAAGTGAACGGTGACATCGGTAGTTGCAGCGAGGTCATCGTCGCTGATGACCTTCGTGACTGTGGCCCCCTCCCGAGCTTTTTGTTTACGGTTCGCGCGCGCGGCATCGGCTAACGACTGCCCGTAACAGGTGCTGCCGATCAGAAGAACAATGCCCAAGCTTTTTAGAGCAACTCGCTGCATAAGACTATCCTCTCGGACGATTTGGCAAGATGGTACTTCGGTTTGCATCAGGCCGGTAGTTACCGACGTACTAGCCAATTCTTAAGTAGAACTGTTGATAACCGCGATTGCACTCAAAGGCTAGAGTTTTCCAAAGTTGCAGGATGAGTCTCTGGACGGCGGGTTCTCGAATGGCCCTGACAATCAGAATCTGGCTTGTGAGGTGAGGTCTCCTCTTTCCAGTCCGCGCATTTATCAAAGTTCGACGGGATAGTCCCGTTTTGACTTTTCCCGCGCCTAGAGAACGGGGGGTGCAACTTTCGCGGCCGCTATCTCCTAACCCCTCAAGGCGAAGGCCAAGGCAACACGTAAATAGAACCGAAATCGGGTAGTGTCTCAGTTTGAATTTTCAGGCCGATCCCGTTCTCTCCTGGTAGGGTCTTAGTCTGAATCTCTGAGCGCAGTCCGCCGGGCGAGCCGCGCGATTAAGCAGGAACGTACGACAACCGAATCTCGTCATCCGCGATTAAATCGCTGGCCACCAGGTGGAGTGGCGGACGGGGGCCGGCGAAGAATGGCTGGCCACCGCCAAGCACCACGGGGCGGAGGTAGAGTCGATACTCATCGATAAGACTAGCCTCGCTCAGGCTTTGCGCCAAGACTGGTCCGGCAACGTGAATCTCGCCAGCCAGCTCAGCCTTCAGCCTGCGTATCATCTTCTCGAAGTCACCCGCGATCAGCGTGGCGTTGGGGCCAACGGACTTGAGGGAATGCGACATGACCCACTTCGGCTGGCTCCGCCACACCACCGCGAAGTCGCGGTCCTCCGCGTCCCAATCTGGAAGATCTTCGTCCCAATAACGCATGATCTCGTAAGTGCGGCGTCCGTAGATGAGGCCCGTCAGGCCACGCATCTCCTCGAGGAAGTGACGGGAGACCGCGGGCACAGGCGGCCCAAGCTTCATGTGGTCGACGTAGCCATCGAGGGACTGCATCAATCCGTAGACAAGTTTTGCCATGCTGCAAATCTCCAAACTGAGACACCAGATGAAATCGCCGAAGCAGTTAAAAGTGTTCCTCGGTGATCATCAGCGTGTTTGAGCCTTCAATCTTCTTCCACGCACTGGTCTGCCAGTTATCCTTGCGCTCCTTCTCCGCGCGAAATGGCGGAAGGGTGAGAACAAAAAACTTCGCCAGAGCTCGGGCGTGTGGCTCATACAACGCTCGCAGACGCGTCAATTTCTCGGTGGCTTCTGCGTCGTCTCGTAGCGCTACCCCTTGGTCTCGCAGAGCTTTGCGAAACGCGGCGAGTTTCTCGGGCGGCAGCCGGTCGTTATTCTTGCCGTCGAGAATGGGTGGAGTATTGAAGATCTGGGTCAGGTCGACCACGGTGTGCCGCGCCATGGCAAAAGTGAGTCGCGCCTGTGCGGGCGGAATTCCATCGACTCCCACCATCACTAGAGCGCTTAGATCGAGGATTGTCGTCAGCGCGGACAGCCATGATTGGTTGTCGTGCTGCGAACGGTACATGCATAGCACGGGATACGAGATATGGCTCTCGAGGATGTCGGCCGCCCAGCTTTCAAACTGTTGCAGTATCGAGACTACTTCCTGCACGTTGTTGGTCCGGGCCGCTCGCCGCAGAACCTCGAATGCCGTGGGAGGTGAACCGGCCCGGGAATCGAGGAAGGCAATCGTCCGTTCCCGTTCTGAGAACGACTGATAGATTACCGGCAGGTAGCCGATGATGAGACCTAAGAAGCCAATGCCGAGCGCGCATTCGACGATGGTGAAAAACTTGGCCCCTGCGGTCTTCGGCAAGACGTCTCCCAGCCCGAGCGTGAAGAACGTGGAGCCACTCATATAGAGAACGTCCCAAAACGTAGTTATTTCGCGGCCGGTGACGGTCTCGTGCGCTCCCATTCCCCATTGCAGCAAACCGAATCCGAGCGTGAGGCTCACGGCCCACGTTGCCAATAGCATGAGCAGCGAGAGTGGTCCGAAGAAGCTGAGAAACGTTTCGCGCCGCCGTCCGGGAGGCATCGCCCTGGCCAGCAGCCGCCATGGCCTCCAGGTGAGGCGATAGAAGAGAGTCGTCAGGCGGAATGGGCGCGTCACCCGCCGAGGCAGCACGATGGTCTCGAACGCGTCCAGCAGGACGAGAACGAGCATTGCAATGCCAATCACCAACGCCGCGGCGTGCATCGCTAGAGTCTAGCCGATTCAATCAACGCTAGTCCGTGGCCATGCCGGGTGGCACAGGCCGTGGTGCGAGGAATTCGGTTGCCTTGCGGATGGTCTTGGGCTAGCTTCGAAACAGGGCTGGTTGTCTCAGGCTGAAGAAGAGAAGCGGTAGTCAGGCTTTCGTCGACAGAAATGGTTGCCTATCGGCAGGGTGGGAGAGACGCAGGTATGGGAATCGCGCTGGATAAATTCCCTGCTAATTCCCTGCAATTTCCCTGGTCGTTTCGAGTTCCCCGCTATTCATGCGGGTTTGCGGTTGGAAAAAGAAATCCCTGGTAGATTCGCTGCTATTTTCACTGTTATGTTCCCTGAATGAGCGCTAGCAGCGAGTGGACAGGGAATTCGATTTTGCAATGAGAGCTCTTTTAGGTTAAGTCGTCTTGGCAGCCTTCTCGTTATGCGTCACTGTGCGCAACCGCAGGGCCAGCAGGAAGACATAGTGGAGCGCTGACACAATCGTGAGCGCGAATACCGTCCAAAGTCCTACTCGCTTTACCACTTCCACCCACAACCACGATTTCACTTCCACCAGGATGGTGGCTCCCAGGGCAACGATCTGGACAACGGTGTTGGCTTTCCCGAAGATGCTGGGGCTAAAGTCGCGCAACGGTGTCGTGGCATAGACCAGTGTGCACACGATCAAGATAATGATGTCCCGCCCGAAGACGATGACGGTCACGCGCCACGGGATGCGGTGGGTCGCTGAAAGAACCAGAAATAGAGTGCTGAGTAGCAGCTTGTCCGCGATGGGATCGAGGTACTCTCCCAGCTTGGTGCGCTGGCCAAGGGTACGGGCCAGAACGCCGTCGAGGGCGTCGCTGATGCCGGCGAGGATGAACAGGATGAGCGCTACCTCGTAGCGGCCCTCGAGGATCGAGCTCACTATAAAGGGAATGAAGCTGAGTCGGAGTAAAGTGAGCAGGTTGGGAAAGCTGCGCAGTTGAGCGAGCAAAGGGCGGCGTCCTTGAGGTTTCGTGTGCGCTACATACCGCAGAAAACTCGATGTGGGAGCGGTCGAGAAATAAATCTGCAATCGACCTGGTTTTCTGCAGGATGTAGCTGTGTCCTCCTCCTAGAATACTGCTGTGGACCGGAATCCGGCAGCTACTGTTGAGGACACCATCGAGAACGCACCTCCGGAAGAAACTCGGCCTTCCCGGTTTTCCTTCAAGCAACGGCTCTCGCTATGGCTGATCTCGTGGGCAGGCTACCTGGCAATACGATTGATTGGCCCCACTCTGCGTGCCTCATTCACTTACGAGCCTGGTTCGGACAACGAGCCGCGTACGCGTCCTGCGATCTACTGCTTCTGGCATCGATGCGTCTTCCCAGCTGCACACTTGTTCCGGAACAAGGGAATCCGCGTGCTCACCAGCCGGAGCTATGACGGCGAATACATTGCTCGGATTATCGAGCGCCTCGGATTCCGCGCTGTCCGCGGATCGAGCTCCCGCGGCGCCGTGCAGTCGCTGCGGGAGTTGCAGCGCGAGTTGGAGACCGGCGCTTTTGTTGCGTTCACCATCGATGGCCCGCGAGGTCCTCGGTATGTAGCCAAACCGGGACCGATTCATCTGGCACGAGTGTCTGGCGCTCCTATCTTCTGTTTCTACGTGGCCGTGGAACGAGCCTGGATTCTGCGAACGTGGGATGCGTTCATACTTCCCAAGCCGTTCTCGCGCATTCACTGCTACGTGCGCAGTCCGATCAGGGGTGCGGGCGATGCTAGTCATGAGCCGTCGCTCGCGCGGATGCAGTCGGAGCTGGAGATTGCGCAGCGGCGTGCCGAAGCCGTGTATCGGCCGTGACATATCACTGTCTCGACGGTATATCCCAATGATATATTCGCGGGATGAACGCCAGTGCGCTTCAGGAAGAGCTGCGTCGCGTCTTGTGGGAGCGCATTAAAGCCAGAAAACTCACCGGGCTCGGCCTGGCCAAGCAGACTGGATTCGAGCAGGCGTACATTTCCAACTTTCTGAACCGTAAGCGCTCGCTGAGCCTGGAGGGAATGGATCGGATCCTCTCTGCGCAGAATCTTTCGGTTTATGACCTGCTGAAGCGGGAAGAGATCAACAAGCGCGCCAGCAGCATCACATCCTCCGACGGCGACTTCGAGAATGTCGTTCTCACTGAGCCGGAGGTCGCTGCCACAGCTCCAACCATCACGCGTGACAATGTGCGCGACATTCTGAAATTCAAGAAATCATTTCTACGACGCCTGCGTCCGGCCGCGGCCAAAGGCAGAGAAGAATGGCAGCGCTTTGTGCTGATGAAAGTACACGCCCAGGAGGCATCGAGTATGTATCCGCGCCTCTTGCCTGGCGCTACCGTATTGATCGATCGTCACTACAACCTGCTGCAGCCCTATCGGCGTAATGAGACCAATATCTATGCCGTTCGTCGGAATCGCCAATGCACCATCAAATATGTAGAGCGGGACGGAGATCACCTCGTGCTCCGTCCGCATAACCAGCTACATCCGATCAGTGTGCTGCCACTAGAAGGCTCAGATCCTTCAGAGATGATCGTCGGGCGAGTGTGTCATGTGGCCATCGAAGCGTAAAACAAATTGAACACGGAGGACACGGAGGTCATGAAGGAAGTCTTAGGTTGGGACCGTTCACGACGCGATGAATTCCCTCGCGCAGGTGAGGCACGTTGAAGTTCAGCAACAACCCTACTCTTTACTCTTTTCTTACTCAACCGCAGATAAGAGAGCAATTGGGCTTTGTGAACAGGTACGACCCTCTCGATTGCTTTTATCTCCACGATAATTTCATTCTCGATTAGCAGATCGATCCTATAACCGATGTCCAGGGCGACGTTGTCATAGATCACCGGCAAGGCCACCTCCGATTTGACCTCAAGCCCCGCCTTTCGAAGCTCGTACGCGAGGCATGCCTGCTAGGCACTTTCCAGCAATCCCGGTCCCAACTCAGAGTGGACCTTCAACGCCGCTTTGATGATTTGATGTTCCGAAAGTGAAATCGCCCTCCCTGCGCCCTCTTGCATCCCTCCGTGCCCTCCGTGTTCAGCTTTGGGGTTTTTCAGGTTACCACCAGGCACAAACAACGAACGGGATGCTCTTGATATCCTGCTGACATTCCGATGATGTCTGCTAAATCCGCTGTCATTCTAGAACGTGAAACTGAAGCCCTTCGTGATCAGATTCGCCATCACGAACACCGTTATTACGTGCTCGACGATCCGGAGATCAGCGATGCCGACTTTGATCTTCTTATGCAGCAGCTCAAGAACCTGGAAGCGGCGCACCCTGAGCTGATTACCCCTGACTCGCCTACTCAGCGTGTGGGCGGTAAGCCACGCGACGGATTTCCTAAGGCTAAGCACTCTAGCCCCATGCTGTCGCTCGATAACGCGCACAACGAGGAGGAGTTTCGCGATTGGGCTCGTCGGGTCTACGAGCTGACAGGTAAGAAGAGCGTGGACTTCGTTTGTGAACTCAAGCTCGACGGCATGTCGCTGGCGCTTACATATAAAGATGGTCAACTCACTCGCGGGCTCACGCGTGGCGATGGCACGACTGGTGAAGACGTAACCACGAATGTCCGCACCATGCCAACCGTTCCATTACGGATTGATCAGAAAAAACTCGCTGAAGCCGGTCTTCCTCCGGATTTTGAAGTGCGCGGCGAAGTCATCATGCCGATCAAGTCGTTCCTGCGCATGAATGAAGAGCGCGAGCAGCAGGGACTTTCGCGCGCCGCGAATCCGCGAAACGCGGCCGCGGGAAGCATTCGCATGGTCGATCCGAGCACTGTTGCTGAGCGTCGGCTCGACTTTTACTCCTATTTCCTATTGCGGGACGGCAGCACTTTTCTCCCGAGTCACTTTGAGTCTCTCGACGCGCTTGAGAAATGTGGATTCAAAGTGAATCCACATCGTTTGCGAACGAACGATCTCGGCAAAATACTGGATTTCGTTAACAAAATGGAAGCTCAGCGCGAGAAGCTGCCCTACGAGATCGACGGCATTGTCGTCAAGGTGGATTCGACGCAGTTGTGGCGGCAGCTTGGCTTTACCGGCAAAGCTCCGCGATGGGCTATTGCCTACAAGTACGCGGCGCGCTCAGGAGTTACACAGATCGAAGACATCCTGGTACAAGTCGGACGAACCGGAAAACTGACTCCCCTCGCTGCGTTGCGTCCGGTGCCCATTGGTGGAACGACTGTCAAACGCGCCACGCTGCACAACCAGGGTGAGATTGATCGACTCGGAGTGAAGATTGGCGACTGGGTCTTAGTGGAGCGCGGCGGTGACGTGATCCCCAAGATCGTCAAAGTCATCGATGACAAGGATCATCCCCGCGGCAAGCGCACGTTCGAGTTTCCGACGCACTGTCCAGAATGTGGCGGAAAAGTCGTGCGCGCCGAGGGCGAGGCTGATCATCGCTGTGTGAATGCGAAGTGTCCGGCCAAGCTGCGCGAGAGTTTGCTCCATTTCGCTTCGCGCGGTGTGATGAACATCGAAGGCATGGGCGAGTCTCTGGTAAATCAACTTGCCGACCGACAGCTCGTGAAAGACGTCGCCGACATCTACTCGCTCACGGAAGATAAGCTCCTATCGCTGGAGCGAATCGGGAAGAAATCTGCACAGAACTTGCTGCGTGAGATCGACAACTCCAGGGAGTTGCCGCTCGAGCGCGTCATTCTCGGGCTCGGCATCCGGTTCGTCGGAGAGCGGACCGCTGAGTTGCTCGCTGAACACTTTGGCAGCATGGATTCATTCATGAACGCCGGCTTCGATGACCTTCAGCAGGTGAATGAAGTCGGACCACGTGTGGCCGAAGCAATCACCGAATACTTCTCGGAACCGCGGAACCGCGAGCTAGTTGAGCGTCTGCGCAAGGCTGGCCTGAAGTTTGAAGGTCAGAAGAAGCAGCGCGGTACAAAGCTGGCTGGAAAAACCTTTGTGCTAACTGGCACCTTGCCTAATCTCAGCCGAGATCAGGCGAAGAAGATGATCGAAGATGCGGGCGGGAAGGTGTCGGGCTCGGTTAGCAAGAAGACGGATTACGTCGTTGCAGGAAGCGATGCGGGATCGAAGCTTGACAAGGCGCAGGAACTCAAAATCTCAGTAATCGACGAGGACGGACTGACAAAACTCCTGGCTTAAACAACGAAGAGACGCAGCATGCTGCGTCTCTTCCTATTGTTCCCTAGCCAATATCCTCTGACCAATTCTCGAGGTAATTGCGAATCGCCACCATGAACTTGTCGGCATCGGCGCCGTCGATGATGCGGTGGTCGTAGCCGAGGGTGAGACGAATGATGGAGCGAATTGCGATCAGATCGTTTCCATCTTTATCTGTAATTACGACCGGCTCTTTGAACAGTCCGCCCATACCGAGAATCGCGCTTTGAGGCTGCATGATGATTGGAGTCCCAAACTGCGGACCGAAGATTCCCGGATTGGTAATCGTAAACGTGCCGCCCACAACTTCGTCTGGCAGGAGTTTCTTGGCACGGGCGCGCTCAGCGAGGTCGTTGATGGCGCGCTGCAGGCCGACGAAGCTGCGCTCTTCCGCCTGCTTTACTACCGGCACAATCAATCCCCAATCGAGCGCGACCGCGATACCGATGTTCACATTCTTGTGATAGCGGATGCCATCGCCTTCCACTGACGAGTTGATAATCGGCATCTGCTTGATACCGGCAATCACTGCGCGTGCTATGAATGGCATGTAGGTAAGCTTTACGCCATTGCGCGTTTCAAATTTAGCGCGCTCGCGCTCGCGGATCTTCACTATCCGCGTCATGTCCACCTTGAAGACCGTGTGGACGTGAGCGCTGGTGTGCTTGGACTCAACCATGCGCTGCGCGATGATCGAGCGCATCTTGGTCATCGGCACCAATTCGCCGAGAGTGGGAGCGGGCAGCAACGGAACAGGGACTGCCGCTGCTTGTGGGGCGCTTGGCGCCGCAGCCGCCGGACGCTGCGCTGGAGCCGGGGCCTGTGCTCCTGCAGGATATTTCTGGATGAATCCGAGGATGTCCTCTTTGGTAATACGCCCGCCCGTTCCCGTTCCGGGAACCTGAGTCAAGTTGACGTTGTTCTCTTTTGCGATCTTGCGGACCAGCGGGCTGGAGCGGACGCGATCGCTATCGCCAGTGCTGATCTCAGTAACATTTGAAGGTTGAGCACTAGAGCCTGCGATACTTTCTGTCTCAGTTTCATCTTCGTCTTGAGACGGGGCACTGGGCTGAGCGGTGGTCGCGGGACGCGCAGGAGCAGAAGCTTTGGCTGGTTCTGGTGTCGCCGCTTTGGCGGGAGCACTCGGCGCAACACCTCCGGCGCCGTCACCATCGATAACACCAACGACCGTATTTACCTGAACGGTTGTACCTTCTTGAATCTTTACTTCCTTCAGCACACCGCTGGCAGGAGCGGGAATCTCGGCGTCGACCTTATCGGTGGAGATCTCAAAAAGAGGCTCGTCGCGCTGCACTTTATCGCCGGGCTTTTTCAACCATTTGGTAAGAGTGCCTTCGAAGATGGATTCGCCCATCTGAGGCATGATTACATCTGTTGGCATGCTGTCTCCACTAGCAAAAATCTGAGCTAGAACGCAACTTTTAATTATAAGCGCAACAACTGCGGCGCTAGTGCGAGGCAATAGGCGATAAGCAACAGGCAATAGGCTGAAACCGAAAAGGCGTTTTCGCTTATTGCCTATCGCCTATCGCCGTCTCCTCACGCATATATTCCGCGCTGTCGAATTGTGAACTGCACACGATCTACTGCCAGCATGTAGGCGGCAATGCGATTGTTTACGTTGTGCGTCTCTGAATAGCGAACCACTTCGTCGAACGATTCTTTCAGAATGTCTTCGAGTTGCTCGTTCACTACAGACTCTTTCCAGAAGAAGCCCTGGCGATCCTGCACCCACTCGAAGTATGAAGCGGTTACTCCGCCGGCATTCGCGAGAATGTCGGGAATTACGAAGATGTTCTTGTCGGCGAGAATGTCGTCGGCTACGGCGGTGGTCGGGCCGTTGGCTCCTTCGGCAATGATCCGGGCTTTGATCTTGTCGGCGTTGCGGCTAGTGATTACGTTCTCAGTTGCTGCCGGAACAAGGATGTCGCAGTCCGTAACCAGCAACTCATTGGTGTTTGCCGCCTCTGCTCCTTTGAATCCTGTGATCGTGCCATTGCGTTGGCGATGCACGAGGAGTGCATCGACGTCGATTCCGTTCTTGTTATAAAGACCGCCGTCGTATTCGCCGATGCCGATGATCTTGTAGCCGGCGTCGGCCATCAGCTTGGCGGCGTTTGAACCAACATTGCCGAAGCCCTGGATTATCACGCGTGTAGTTTCCGGCTGCATACCTAACTTGCGCACGGCTTCGTTGCAGACGATCATCAGGCCACGTCCAGTGGCCTCACGGCGGCCTCGCGATCCACCGATGTTAAGAGGCTTGCCTGTCACTACGGCCGTGACAGTCTGACGCATGTGCATCGAATAGGTGTCCATGATCCACGCCATCGTCTGCTCGTTCGTGTTCATGTCGGGAGCGGGAACGTCCTTCTCCGGACCGATAAACTCGATGAGTTCGGCAGTGTAGCGACGAGTAATCTTTTCGAGTTCGATTTGCGAAAGCTTCTTGGGATCGCAAATGACTCCGCCCTTGGCTCCTCCGAAGGGAATGTTTACGACCGCGCACTTCCACGTCATCCAGCTAGCCAGGGCGCGCACCTCGTCGAGCGAGACATCCGGGCTGTAGCGGATTCCACCCTTTGCCGGTCCGCGTGCGATCGAGTGTTGCACGCGGAATCCCGTGAAGACCTCGATACTGCCGTTGTCCATTTGTACCGGAATGTGGACGATGATCTCGCGGTTGGGATAGCGCAGAACCTTCCAGATGCCGGGATCAAGCTTCAGTTTCTGTGCCGCCAAATCGAAGCGCGCGGCCTGGGCTTCCCACGGGTTGAATTCCTGTTCGGCGGAGAGAGTACTAATGCTGGGTTCCTTCGCTTGAGTCGTCATCGGATGGTCTCGCTAAAGATCGGATTGAGAAATATGAACGCCGCAGGCAAGACGGGAGCCATCTCTTGAAACCTGCCGCCCGAGCAAACTTATCAGTATAGATTTCGGATACCACACTGCGCAAATAACGAACCTTCAGGGTGGTGTCTTATCAGCATGTCCCATTAAGACACTACCACTTCAGCGGCAATGTTGGATTTGATGTAACCCACAGGGCGTTGCCGACGGCGGGTTCTATCCAGCAAAGGAGAGGCTCTCCCCGCGGCCCAGAGTTAGCGACGTTTTATGGACGCACTGTGGGGCGGTTTGTAATCTGACGCCAAAACCAAAAACTCAGCAGATCAATGCAGATTTAACGGATTGACGCGGATTTTCCTGGGAATGTCAACGGGAACTGTACCTTGGAGATCCTCTACCGACGTGCATTCGTGAACCACAGGATTTCACCAACGGGACTCAGAGGTTCAGGAGATCTCCCTTGCCTATCTGTGTGAATCTCTAAAATCTGCGTTGATCTGCGTGAGTCTTTGCACTTGCAGTTGCTTTCTTCACTCTCCCCTTTTCACAAGGCTTCCGAGTATTCCGATTCTTCTGGCGCGTTGGTTGGACTTTCAAAGAACAACTTGTAGCCATCCGGGTCTGATACGGATGTAACCCACATGGCGTTGCCGACGAATGGCCGTTGCGCTTCGACGCCCTTTGACCTGAGCTCGCGATAGATCGCGAGGGCGTCTCTGCAGGTGAAACAGATCGAGACGCCCACTCCTAGCTTTTCCGTCGGCACATTCGCATGGTGTCCCTCGCGCCAGAACTCCTGCAGCATCAAGGCTGCCTCGCCCAATTCGAGCCAGCACCAGCGAAGCTTGCCTTCGTGAATCCACTTGTTTGTCATCACAAAGCCAAGGCTTTCCGTGTAATAGCGCACCGATCTCTCGATGTCTGACACGCCAAAGAATGGCACAGCCTGTCTGACATTTGCTTCCAATTTCGCTTCAACGCTCACGGTTGAGGCCCCCAAAGACGTTGCCATTCTAAAACTATTGGCACCGCCTTGGATTCCTCCTGCCACTGGCGGAAACGTCCGAAGGATTCGGCGAAAGAGTCTGCAAGAGTTCCGCCGATCCACATTCTTCCTTCCTGCAGCGGCTGAGCCGGAGTGTGCCCGGCCGACTCCACACCTGGAGGACGAAATGTCAGCTGGAAATGTGAACTACTGGAGGATCGCGAGTTGGTTCTTACTGATGCTTCTGGCGTGCGCCATCTTTCTCGGTGCTCACGGGCAGATTGAGCCGCGCACCAGAACGGTAGAGGCTCAGGAATTCGTCTTGAAGGACAGCAGTGGACGAGTCCGGGCCAGGATGGGTATGAAGAACGATCAATCGGCGATCGAGTTCTACGACGAGCAAGGATCCGTGGTGTGGACGGTGCCGAGCAAAGGTTTCAAGCCACTCCAGGTTCACTAGCCTGAGTCGTCGACGTTCTTGGGAGTGAAAAGAGCTGTCAGCCAAAAGCCAAAGAACAGCGAATTTAACAGTGAATTTTCTCAAACTAACTCAGCAGTTATCGACTTCTGCCGAGAATCCGCAAATTGCGGTTTTAGGAACAGTGAATAACAGTGAATTAGCAGTGAATTGTTTCCGGACAGGGCCCTGACTGTAGGTCGACCTTTTTTCGCAGGCCGCTGTTGGACCTGATTAGTTCCTGCGGGCCAGTTGAGGCCACAGCGTCTCGAGGGCGAGCCCAGGACGATCGAACTTTGTCGGCTGACGATCGACGTACTTTCGCCGTGCGTGCTCCAGCGCTTCCAACTGAACTGGATTGAGCACCTGCGGAGCCCCGATCTGACGAGCCGCTAAGGTTACTTTGGCAAAGTGCTCGACGGCTTCCATGCGAAGGTATGCCGTCATCAGATCTTCGCCGTAGGTCACCACGCCGTGATTCGCCAGCAGAATCGCCTGATGATCGCGGATAAACGGCAGGATGCTGCTGGTCAGCTCAGGTGTGCCCGTCGTCGCATATGGGGCCAACGGAACTTTGCCAAGCGTCATCACTACTTCGGCACAAATGGGTTCTTCCAGGGAGATTCCGTTGCAGGCGAATGCCGTTGCCGTACATGGATGCGCGTGCACGACCGCGTCTACGTCACGTCGCTCCTGGTAGATGGCGAGGTGCATCTCAACCTCGCTCGAGGCGTTATAAGTGCCTTCCAGCTTTCCTCCGGCGAGATCGACGACGACCATATCCTCAGGCTGCATCATCCCTTTGCTGAAGCCCGACGGCGTGATCATCACGCGACCTTGCTCAAGCCGCACCGAGAGATTGCCGTCGGTAGCCGCGACAAAGCCGTTCTCATGGAGCAGGGCGCCGAAGCGAACCAGCTCGTGCCGCGCCCGGTCCTCGCAGCTCAGGGAACCGCGCAGAACCGCAACTTGCTCGCGGAACATTGCCATCTGTTGGAGAGGAATCACCGCTCCCCTCAGCATGATGTCTTTCCAGTGCCCCATCAGGACCTCCAACCTCACCTCAGCCAACGCGCTGGCCACAATCTAAAGCAGAACAATATAAAGAAAAATCAGCCATGCAGGAACTCGGATGCGTGACAGATTAGCAGAGCATAACGCAAGTTCGCCCTAGCAAAATGTGGCAGTCGGACCAACCAGCTTCGCCCGAAAGCCTTACCAGCCGTGGACTATCTGTGGGGGATAAGAGGATGAGAAGAATCAGGATTAACGGAAATACGGGAAACTTAAGAGTGTTGGTGGCAGCCAGCTCCGGGAGAGGGGAAATCAACACATACAAAATCGCCCCAAGGACAACACCCAGCACTACCAGTTTGGCCCGGCGACTCACCGCAAATAGTCTAATGCCGGAGCGCAAGTTCCGTCATCCGGACTTTCACGCTTTAGGAACCGAACATGTCAATCTCTGGCGAACTGTGGCCAGTCATGTAAAGAAACGTTTCTTCCGCCCCGATATCGCCTTACTCATTGACAACATAAGCACTTAGCCCGTTATTAAGGTTTGACAACGACAATCGATCCCCACTAGCATGCGACGGCTTGAAAATCTCGCGGGACCCCAATCGCGAGACCTCATATCCCAAAAATTTCACTCTATCGGAGGAGCAAGATGCGTGTGTTGTTCCGTTTTGGACTCATAGCCGCGCTGTGTTGCTGGCTGGCCTGTGCCGCAATGGCGCAAGAGAACACTGGATCGATCTCGGGAATCGTCAAGGACCAAAGTGGGGCCGTCGTTCCCAATGCCAAAGTCACTCTCACCGATACGGACAAAGGCGTTGTCGTTCGAACCGCCAAATCGGGAGGCGGCGGTGAGTTTTCCTTCCCTGCGTTGCCGATCGGACACTACTCCGTAACAGTGGAGATGCCCAACTTCCGGACCTTTTCGCAAACGGGCATGGCGCTCAGCGTCAACGATAAGCTTCAAGTAAATGCCACTATGCAGGTCGGGTCTGAGGAGCAGAAGGTTACAGTCGAAGCCTCAGGACAGCAAGTAAACCTGGAAAGCGCAGTAGCCACTGGTGTGGTAAATGGCACTCAGATCCGCGAACTCGCTATGACCAGCCGAAACTACATGGAACTGGTGGCATTAGTGCCGGGAACGTCCAATTCCGGGAATTCCGACCAGCTCTTCCCCGGGGCGACTGCTCCCCTCGGCACGAATTTAGCGAGCATCCAGGTGAACGGAAATCGGCGTGAAGAGAACAATTGGCTTGTGGACGGCGCCGACAACCTTGATCGCGGCTCTAACCTGACTTTGCTCTCGTTCCCCAGCGTCGACGCTATCGCTGAGTTTCGCGTCGTACGCGGAGTCTACGATGCCGAGTCCGGCCGCTCTGCCGGCGCTCAGGTCAACGTCTTGACTCGCTCCGGGACCAGCACTTTTCACGGAGGCGCGTACGAGTTCTTCCGCAACGACGTTCTCAACGCCAACACTTTTTTCAATAAGCGCGCCACACCCATCGTTACACGTCCAAAGCTTCGCTACAACGATTTCGGTGGCACTTTTGGTGGGCCCGTCTGGATCCCTAAGGTTTACGAGCAAAAGGACAAGACGTTCTTCTTCTTCTCCGACGAAGCTCGTCGAATCGTGACTTATTCAAACCCCACTGCCAGCGTGCCCTATGCCAGCATGCTGAGTGGACAATTCCAGCACACCGTTTGCACGAAGTTTGCGAATTCCGGCGGAACGGCGGGTACCTGCCAGGCTTATGGCACTTCGATTCCGGCATCTTCCTGGGACCCGATTGCAGCAGCATATGTGAAGGACATCTTTTCTCTTTATCCCCAGCCAAACTCTCCCGCGGCAGCGAATCCCTTCAACAACATTTCTGCGCTTCGGGGAATATTCAACTTTCGCGAGGACATGATCAAGGTTGACCACGTCTTTAGCTCGAAACTCACGGTCAATGGCAAATACCTCCACGACGTCAACCCGACAAGAGAAGCTGGCGGATTGTTCTTGAACATGCCACTCGACAACATCGCTACGACGTCGACTAACTCACCAGGCCATCAATACAGTCTTGCTGCCACACTCACGCTAACGCCAACACTGCTCATCGATGGCGGATATCGTTACTCATACGGTGCGCTGATAAATACGGCAGTAGGCGCGATTAACTTCGACAAATCGCCTGATGTCAAATCGGCAGTGGGTAACACATTGCCATTCGCAAATCTTCTTGGTCGCGTCCCCGGCCTAACTATCTCGGGCATCAGTAGCGGTCTTTCGCCAACTGCGCCCTACAATGACTTTAACGTCAATCACAGCTATTACAGCAATGTGACGAAGGTCGTCGGCAAACACACAATGCGGTTTGGCGGAATCTTCTATCACTACAACAAACATGAGAACCAACTGAGCGGATCGAATAATGGCGCGTACTCTTTTGATACGGTCAATGCGCCAACAGCGACCACGACTTTCGGCGGCGCGCCTGTCTGCACAGGCACGGGAGCAGCAGGTGGAACGTGTCCCTTCGGCGCCGAGCAATCGTGGGCGAACTTCCTGCAAGGCCAGCTCAGCAGTTTTTCACAAGCTAATTTGGACGTTACAGCCAACATCTTCGACAATCAGTTCGAATACTTTGCTCAGGATACTTGGCGCGTTCGTCCAAACGTGACCGTAACCTACGGTGTGCGGCATTCTTTCTTTCGCCAGCCCACCGACGCCAGCGGTCCGAACGGCACCAGCCGTTTGAGCAATTTCGATCCTGCACTTTACGATCCGAGCAAGGCTCCCTGCATTACCTCTACCGGAGTGAACGATGTAAAGCTCACCAATGGCATTCCTACCAGTAGCACCTGCAACCCCAACTACACCCCGCTGAACGGCTTCATCTACGCAAATCCGCCGACATTCGCCGGGTTCACAGGAACAAAATCGCCATTCGGTAGCAAAGTGGGCAAGGAGTTCAACCGCGCGATTGCACCCCGAATCGGAATCGCTTGGGATCCATACGGTGACGGCAAGACATCGGTCCGCTTTGGCTATGGCATGTTTTATGACAACGGTCTCGAGTTCGGTAATGCCGAGCTAAACGTTGGCTTAAACCCAGGCTTCCTGCAGAACCTCAGCATCACTCGCAGCACGCTGTCGAGCCCGGTGGGAACCACTACCGTCGCAGCTACACAAACACCTCCCTCGATCAACGCCCGCATGCCCATCGACTACCAGTCGCCGTATTCGCAGCAGTGGAGTTTGGATGTTCAGCGTCAACTCCCGGGAAATTGGTTTGTCGATATCGGTTATTACGGCAACAACGGTATCCACCTGCCGGGCATCATCGATCCGAACCAGCCGGCACCCGCGGCATACGTGAAGTGCACAACTGCAAGCCCCTGCTTCGCCGGCCCCACCGCCGTTGCGGGCAACGGGGTGGATATCTCAACCGGGTGTCCAACATCCCAGCCATGCGTCAACGGTTCAGGCAATACCACCAAGCTGAACGTTGTGCGGCCGTTTGTCGGCTACGGTCCAGAGACTGGGTTCCTCGACATCTACACCTCCAACTATCACTCGCTGCAAACGCAGGTACAGCGTAAATTCTCGGGCAACACATACGTGAATTTCTCCTATACCTGGTCGCATGGCTTGACCACCGATCCTGCTGATCGCTCAACCGGCGGCTACAACCTTCCCCAGACGCCGACTGACTTTAGAAATAACTACGGTCCTACCGTTGCGGATCGGCGCAATGTAGCAACTGGAAACTTTGTATGGGAGCTGCCCTGGATGCGTGACCAGCATGGAGCCATCGGCCACCTGCTGGGTGGATGGGAGTTCTCGGGTGTGCAGACGTTCCAGAGTGGACTTCCGCTTACAGCAATTATCGGGAACCTCGGATGCAACGCCGGAACAGGTACGAACTGCTTCGATGCAATTGGTTCAGCCTGCTTCGGCGCTACTCCGATCGGCTGCCGTGTAAATCAAGTTGGCGATCCCAATTCGGGCGCGCAGCACTCATTCACGAATTGGTTCAATGCGGCTGCGTTCCAGACTGCCCCGGCAGGACAGACAACTACGCCGACCGAGCGTCCCGGTGCAATCCGCGCCCCTGGATTCTGGAAGACGGATCTGTCTCTCTTCAAGAACATAAAGTTCACCGAGCGCTTCACGGGACAATTCCGGTTGGAGTCGTTCAATACCTTCAACCACACCAATCCGATATGTTGTAACAATGGCGCGACCACCGGCACGAACTTCTCTTCGACGTTCTTCAACCAGGTCAATAGCACGCGCGATCCGCGGATCGTGCAGTTGGCGATGAAGTTCAACTTCTAAGTAGCTGCTGTGAAAAAGCCCACTCGAAAGAGTGGGCTTTTCTTTTGGAGTCCTAGACCAGCTTCTATCGACGAGCTCCGCCGCCGCTGGCTACAGGAGCGACCTCGTCCCAAATCAGGACATGCCTTGTTTCCTTAAGCAGCAACGAGCCTACGATGAACGTGATTCCGGCCACCGTCATCGGGTACCACAAGCCGGCGTAAATATTCTGGGTTGCGGCGCAGCTCCATAGACCAATGAGGGGCAACAAGCCTCCGAACACACCATTCCCGATGTGATACGGCAGTGACAGCGAGGTATAGCGAATCCTCGCTGGGAAGGCCTCTACCAGATATGCGGCGATCGGTCCGTAGACCATGCACACGTAGATCACCTGAATCCAAACCAGGAATACGAGCATGGCAAAATTCGGATTCTTTGCTTCTGGAGCCGGCACAAGCTTTCCGGTGGGATCGGGAGTCAACGGGGTAAGCTGCGTGGCTCCCGTCACTCTATTCTTCGTCGAGCTCACGCTCACTACGTTGTTTCCGGCCGCGGCTTGCATACCGTGGTAGATCGGATAGTAAGTGATCACGGCAAGCAAACATCCCGCCATGATGATTTTCTTCCTGCCAATTCGGTCGGAGAGGGCACCAAAAACGGTGAAGAACGGCAGCGAAAGCAGCAGCGCCGTGGCAATAATGATGTTCGCGGTCTTCGGGTTCACCTTCAGGATGCTCTGCAAATAGAAGAGCGCGTAAAACTGTCCTGCGTACCAGACCACGCCTTGTCCGGCCGTAGCTCCGAACAACGTGATGAGCACGCGCTTCAGATTCGTCCATTGCGTGAAGGATTCCTTCAGCGGGGCGAGGGAGGCCATTCCCGCACTCTTGATGTGAGTGAAGATAGGAGACTCGCGCATCTTCAATCGGATGTATAGCGAGATGGCCACCAACACGATCGAGATCAGGAAGGGAAGGCGCCATCCCCAGGCGGCAAACTCTTCCCGGCTCATGGACGACTGCGTCGCCAGGATCACAATCAGTGACAGAAACAGGCCGAGCGTAGCGGTAATTTGAATGAAACTCGTGTAGAAACCTCGTTTCTCATCAGCAACGTGCTCGGCAACATAGATCACGGCTCCGCCGTATTCGCCGCCGAGCGCAAGACCTTGCAGTACGCGAATGCCGATCAAGGCGATCGGAGAGAACAACCCAGCCGTCTTGTAGGTTGGCAGACATCCGATCAGGAAGGTCATGCCTCCCATGATGGAGAGGGTCACGAGGAAGGCGTACTTTCGCCCGACCAGATCGCCGATGCGGCCAAAAAAGAGAGCGCCAAACGGACGCACGAGGAATCCCACGGCGAACGTGGCCAGATAGGCGATGTAGGCAAATGTGTCGTTGCCGGGTGGATAGAACTGCGGAGCCAGAATCGCGGTGAGGCTGCCAAAAATATAAAAGTCATACCACTCGATCATCGTGCCCACGGCAGATGCGGAGATGACCTTCCACGGATTAAAGTCGGCCGCGACGCTGCCCGGTCTCGAGACATTCGTGGCTGCTCCCATCGTTAAGTTCTCCTGTTGCGCAGAGTCACATGCTGGCGTGTCACTGTAGCCGGAGCTTTGAGGTTTGTGAAGTTAATACTGGATTAACAAAGTTGTAATCTGCGAGACTGCCCACCCACGCATCGCAAGCATGTCCTTGTGCCTCGCTTACCGTGAGGCTAGAGTGGATCCAGCAACCATGCCATCCGATACCAGTCCAGAAGCAGCCGCAATCCAGGCAGAAATCTTCCGCCGCATGACGGAGGCAGAGCGAGTCAAGATGGCGCTGGAGATGAGCGATTCCATGCGCAACGTAGCGCTTGCAGGTCTGCGCAGCCGTCACCCAGAAATGACGGAAGAGGAATTAAACTGGGAGCTCATGCGGTTGATGTATGGGTTCGTTCCGAAGCCGTGACGCTGGAAGCATTCCTGTCGCGCCTAATACCTGCACTTGAGCTCTCACAAGTGCCATACATGGTGACGGGTTCTGTGGCGAGTTCTGCACACAGTGTACCAAGATCGACCCTTGACCTCGATATCGTAATTGCGCCGACGCCTCCCGAACTTCTCCTACTGATGCAACAATTTCCGAGCAATCGGTACTACGCCGATACAGAACAAGCGTTGCAGGCTCTGGCAAACAGGAGTCAATTTAACGTAATTGATTTTGCAACCAGCTGGAAGGTGGACTTCATTATTGCCGAAGATACTGAGTACGGGCGCACTGCGATGAAGCGACGTAGGCTGATCCAGATTGCCGGAAAGGCCATCTACGTCTCATCAGCTGAAGATGTAATCATCGCCAAATTGCGATGGGCGAAACTGAGCGGCTCAGAACGGCAACTCCGCGACGCCGCAAGTATCGTAGGCGCACAGGCTGAAAAGCTCGACATGAATTACATCGAACGATGGGTTCTCGAATTTGATGTAAACCCTCAATGGTCCGCGGTGCGCAAGAGCGCATCCTGAGAGACGATTTTAGGACCACGACCTCGCTGGAGATATAATCGCGCTCCTTCACTCGAACGAGGGGGACCATGCGTTTCACGCGCAGAGAGGCACTGATTTCCGCGGGCGTGCTCGCTAGCGGCGCCGCGTTGGCTGCCAAAGCCGACCAAAAACTTCAAGATCCGGCTCCCAACGCCACGGACAGAAAGCAGCAGAACACGCATGTCGATGAAGTCTCGACTGGGACGCGATTAGCGTGCCTGGCCGATTACGAGACCGCCTCCAGGCAGCGCATTCCCAAAATGTTTTGGGAGTTTTACAACGGGGCCGCCGGCGATGAGCTGACCATGCGCTGGAATGTCGAAGCATATCAGCGCATGCGACTCAAGCCTCGCGTACTGGTAGACGTTTCAGCGCTCGACACGCGTGTGACTCTCTTTGGGCAGGAGCATGCTTTCCCGATCCTGCTTGCGCCGACGGCGTACCAAAAACTGGCACATCCCGAAGGCGAAATTGCCACTGCTCGGGGCGCAAATACCGCGGCTGCGACGATGGTCTTGAGCACGAGTTCGACGACGGCGGTCGAAGACGTCGCTCGATCAGCAAAAAGGCCTCTGTGGTTTCAGCTTTACGTGCAGCGCGACCGTGGCTTCACCCGCGAGCTTGTCCAGCGCGCCGAAGCCGCGGGCTGTCAGGCGTTATGTCTCACGGTGGATACGCCGGTGGCGGGAGCCAGGAATCGTGAGGATCGCGCTGAATTCCGCCTGCCCAGCGGTTTCGAACTGCCCAACCTCCGCGGTCTCAAAGTCGATGGCGTCGATGTCGCAAAGAGCGGAACAGGCCACCTCGCGCTGGGCAACAGTATCTACAACGCAATCACTGATCCTTCGCTGGCGTGGAAAGATGTTGAATGGCTTAGGAGCTTCGCCAAGATTCCCTTGCTACTCAAGGGAGTGCTGAACCCCGATGACGCCGACCATGCCTTGAAAAGCGGAGCGTCAGGACTCATCGTGTCGAATCACGGCGCACGCAACCTTGACACTGTGCCGCCCACAATTGAAGCCCTGCCTCTGATTGCGGAACAAGTCTCGGGACGCGTGCCTGTGCTGGTTGATGGAGGCATCCGCCGTGGGACAGATGTTCTGAAGGCTCTGGCTTGCGGCGCAAATGCAGTCTTAATTGGACGCCCTTATGTCTATGGGCTTGGGGTGGCGGGTGAGGATGGAGTCGCACGAGTGGTGGAGATTTTGCAGCGCGAGTTCAAAATGGCGATGGCACTGACAGGACGTCCAACGATCGCGAGCATTGACCGCTCGGTGATCTGGGCCAGCCCACTCGGAAGGGGATAAAGGCTCAAAAAACTGGCGCGCCCTGAGAGATTCGAACTCCCGACCTACTGGTTCGAAGCCAGCCGCTCTATCCAACTGAGCTAAGGGCGCGCTGAAAGTCATTGTACCGCGCTTTTGCGGCGGCTTCTCACTGTCCTGCCGTCCCACATCGACGTGGCCCATTTACCGCTCGCTGCGTATTTACTGACTCACCCTGCCCGGTTTGCTATATTCGATGGTCATTCCCAACAGCAGCAGGGACATGCGTAGTATCCCCGCGGGAGGATCGGTGCCCAGCCAGCAGCAGGTGAAGTGGTCGCAGCTACGCGTCGGAATCACGGTCCTGGTTGCTACTGTCACTCTCTTCGTTCTCATCTTCTTCATGAGCGGCACGGTCAGTCCTTTCAGTAAGAAGATTCGTCTGCGTGCCTACTTCGAGAACGCCGCTGGGTTGGTAAAGGGAGCGCCTGTACGACTCTCCGGTGTGGACATCGGGAACGTTGACAGCATTCACATTGTTCGCGATCCCAAACGTCTACTGACGCCGGTCGAAGTCATGATGAAGGTAACGGCGCAAGCGCGCCCGGATCTGCGTAAGGACTCGAAGGCTACGCTGGCCACCGCCGGAGTGCTCGGGGCTACCTTCGTTGACATCGATAGTTCACGAGCCAAAGACTCCCCGGTAAACGACAACGACGAGCTGCCCACTACTGAGACGCCGGCCTTGCAGGATGTTCTCAAATCCAGCCAAGGTACGATCGACAAATTGAACGTGATCCTTACTCGCGTCGACGACATCGTCTCAGCGATCCAAAACGGAAAAGGATCTGTTGGCAAAATCATCAACGATCCTGAACTGTACAACCGCGCCAACACGACGATAGCTCAACTGCAAAGACTTACTACCCAGGTCTCGGAAGGCAAAGGCAGTATCGGCAAGCTGCTGTATTCGGACGATCTTTACGACCGAATCAACGATTCGGTCACAAAGCTGAATAAGATGGTCGACGACGTGAATTCCGGAAAAGGGAACTTGGGCAAGCTCATGAAGGATGAGCAGCTCTACACGAACCTGAATCAGACTGCCGCAAAACTGAAAGATCTGATGGCTGACATCGACGCCGGCCGCGGCACTTTGGGCAAACTCGCCAAAGATCAGGAGTACGCGCAGAAGATCGATCGCATCACCACGAATATCGAGAAACTCTCAACCCGCCTCGAAGCCGGGGAGGGCACTGTCGGCCTGTTGTTCAAGGATCCCGCACTCTACAACAACGCCGATCAAATGCTGGTGGAGAGTCGGCACCTGGTGAAGGCCATTCGCGAAAATCCGAAAAAGTATCTGACGGTTCACTTCAAGTTGTTTTGAGGGAAGCTTCTAAGCAGCTGAGCTTCGGAGCTTCTAAGCAAAAGGCAAAAGCTAAGGCCTCGCGATTGCTAGGCCTTTTTTTTTGCTTAGCAGCTTAGGAGCTTAGCCGCTCAGAAGCTGTTTTTACTGCAACAGCCCGCCATTCTCGTTCTTCTCCTCTGGCGGAATCACAACAGCAGCGGCCACGCGATCGCCGGGATCCAGGTGCAGCAGGCGCACCCCTTGCGCATTGCGTCCGGTCTCGCGGATCTGGCTGTTCGGCAGACGGATGATCTTGCCGTACTGGCTGATGAGCATGCATTCCGAATCCTCTTCGACTTGCATGATGGCGACCACTTTTCCGTTGCGCTCTGTCGTCTTGACATTGATCACACCTTTGCCGCCGCGATTTACTAGTCGATACTCCTCCGCATCGGTGCGTTTGCCGTAACCGTTTTCTGTGACGGACAAGATGAGCGATGGCGCCGGCTTGGCCTCGCCTTCGGTGTCAGTTCCCCTTCCGTCCCCGGGCTTTTTGGCGCCTGGAGGATCTGTCACCGCCATTCCGACGATGTAGTCTTTCACTTCGAGATTCATGCCGCGCACTCCGTACGCGGGCCGGCCCATCGGGCGCACATCGGCTTCTTCGAAGCGAACTGCCATTCCTTCATGCGAAGCCAGGAAGACGATCTTGTTTCCGTCGGTGATACGGGCGGCAACCAACTCATCGTCTTTCTCGATGCCGATGGCGATGATGCCGCGCGACATTACGTTGGAAAAGTCCTTGAGCGGCACCTTCTTCACCGTACCCTTGCGCGTGGCGAAGAAGACATACTTGCCCTCTTCCTCAAGGTCACGGACATTCTGAATGGCGCATACTTTCTCGCCAGGCTGCAAAGAGATCAGGCTGGCGATGGCCTTGCCTTTGCCTGCGGGTCCCACATCGGGAACCTCGTAGACTTTGAGCCAGTACACTCGACCGGCGCTTGTGAAGATGAGCAGGTACGCGTGTGTGGACGCGATGAGCAATTGCTCGACGAAGTCCTCTTCGCGCGTGCTCATGCCCTTGCGGCCCATGCCGCCGCGGCGCTGCTGGCGATACGTGGAAAGCGCGGTACGCTTGAGATAGCCGGAGTGAGAGACGGTTACTGCCACCTGCTCGTCGGCAACCAGGTCTTCCAGCGTAATCTCAACACCCTCGTCGGTGATTATGGTGCGGCGCTCGTCGCCGTACTCCATCTTGACCTCCTCGAGTTCCTTCACGATCAAGTTACGCAGCTTCTTCTCCGAGGCGAGGATGCTCTCGTACTCAGCGATGCGCTCGCGAATCTCCGCGAGTTCGTTGAAGATTTCTTCAGTTGAAAGCCGCGTGAGTCGGTAGAGCTGCAGATCGAGAATTGCATCCGCCTGACGACCGCTCAGCTTGCCGGTTGAGTGGATCTCCTTGTCGGTGATCTTGAAATTCGCAGCAAGCAGAGCCTCGCGAGCTTCGGTCCGCGATGCGGATCCACGAATCAGCTTTATGACTTGATCGAGATTGTCGAGGGCGATCTTGTAGCCTTCGAGGATGTGCTCGCGTTCCCGCGCGCGCGCCAGCAAGTACGCTGTGCGGCGCCGCACTACATCGACGCGGTGATCGATGAAATGCTGAATGGCCTGCACCAGTCCCATCTCGCGCGGCTGGTTGTTCACCACCGCGAGGAAGATCATGCTGAAGCTCTCTTGCATCGAGGTGTGCTTGTAGAGCTGGTTGAGCACGATCTGGGATTCGGCTCCGCGCTTGAGCTCGATGACGATGCGCATGCCGTCGCGATCGGATTCGTCGCGCACGTCGGAGATGTCGTCGACAACTTTGTTGTTCACCAGCTCAGCGATGCGCTTAATCAGCGCCGACTTGTTCACCTGGTAAGGAATCTCAGTGACGATAATCGCCTGCCGGCCTTGCGTCAGGTTCTCGATTGCCGCTTTGGCACGCACCATGAAACGGCCACGGCCGTTCGTGTATGCCTGTTCGATCCCGCCGCGACCATAAATGAAGCCTCCGGTGGGGAAGTCCGGTCCCTTCACGATCTTCAGAATGTCTTTGAGTGTCGTCTGCGGACTTTGAACCAGGGTAATCGTCGCGTCGACGATCTCAGTCAGATTGTGTGGCGGAATATTCGTCGCCATACCCACCGCGATTCCGTTTGAACCGTTGACCAGCAGATTGGGAATGCGAGTAGGAAGAACCGTCGGCTCGGTGGTGGATTCGTCGTAATTAGGAACGAAATCGACGGTGTCCTTGTCGATATCCGAAAGCATCTCGCCTGCAATTCTCTCCAAGCGGCATTCGGTGTAACGCATCGCGGCCGGCGGATCGCCATCGACTGATCCAAAGTTTCCCTGGCCATCTATGAGTGGATAACGCAGAGAAAAGTCCTGCGCCATGCGGACTAGCGTGTCGTAGATCGCGCTATCGCCATGCGGATGGTACTGGCCCATCGCCTGTCCCACGACCTTGGCGCACTTGGTGTACTTCTTGTTGTACTGCAGGCCCATCTCGTTCATCGTGTAGAGCACACGACGATGCACGGGCTTGAGTCCATCGCGCACGTCAGGCAATGCGCGCCCGATGATGACCGACATGGCATAGTCGAGATACGAACGGCGCATCTCCTCTTCCACGTTGATGGGAATAATGTTGGCTGCGCCAGGTCCTTGCGGCGGCTCACCGCCTGGTGGCGTTAGGGGAAGTTGGGGGTTCTGTTCGTCAGCCATTCTTGAAAAGCTGCTAGCTGTTGGCTGCTAGCTGCTGGCTCCTTGTGTTAAGTCGTTACTGGATCTGCGTTCCCACGCCACAGGGCGTGAAACAGGCATGGCACTCGCTTCGACAACGCCACTGGCGAGGCCTGTCGGATTGCCTGTAAACTGTTGTTTTCTCAGGATGTTAGCTGCCCAGCGTGCAGGTCTGATTATAGCACGGAAGTGCCTTCTTCTGGCCCGCTAACAGACGGGGATTTAATGCTTCCGGGAGATGGTTAGTCGAGGCTCGGTTCAGCGCAAGAAGTGCGGCTCAGACGCTCGCTTCACGGCACATGGAATTCCACACCGTTCTCTTCGTTCTCGCGGCGCGTAGCCTCCAAATCGAGCGAGTCCAGCGGGATCTTCTTCAGAAACGTGCTCTTCGTAAGGTCAATGAGGTTGCCGCCCACAATCGCGTAATTTCGAAGTTCGGCCTTGTGCCCGTCACGATACACGAGCGTCGTCTTTGGCAGTTGCTCCGGGGGCGCTGGTGGAGCAGGATCAGCGTTCGCGCGTGCCGATTCACGCGGAGCCGGTCGCAGATGTGAGTCGCCTTCCTCGAACCCCTGATCATCGTACCGCGCCTCATCCTTCGCAGACGAACGTTCGTCTTTGATGATGATTACCTGGGGCGGCGGAGCCTGAACCTGTTGCTGCACAGGCTGCTGCGGCTGGTCATAGTACGACGCGTCGGAATAGTCCGGATAACCGTAGTAGCCGTAGTACGGAACCGCATATACCGGTGTTGCAGAGTGTTTGTGCCCATGTCGGCAGCAGAAGCCATTGGGCTGCAACGTGCTAGGCCTTGGATCTGAAACGCTAGCGGGAACGCCGCGAAGTGAGCCGTCCGCTCGAGGCGAAGTGACCGAGGCAGGGATGCCCTTGAATTCGATTCCGCCTCGCTGAGCAAAGAGCCCGAGAGGTGCGCAGAACGCCGAAACCATCAAAAGCGTCTGGATTAACCTGCGCATGACACTATTTTAGACTCGCGCTGGAGCCTAGAGTTGCGAATTCTTTAACGATCCCGGGAGCAAGAAGTTTCCCACGCAAGGGGATTAAACTATTCAGGCCTTGAAAAAGCCACGATTTACGAGGTTTCCTGCAATAACACTATCTCTGTTGAGCCGTATGCCGACCTATCCCACCCCTCGTCGCCTTAAGCGTGGCTGACAAGGATTCCCGCGGAATCGACGTGATAAACGGCCCGATCAGCCATCCCAAACCCGTCGGTACGTCGCGCGTCAACGAGATCGCGTCGCAGCGCACATACACTCCGCCGTCCCGTTCCAGGAATCGCCAATACGTGTCCATGCTCCACATGTACCCCTCACCCTTGCCCGGAGGTTTCTCGCGCTCGTCCGGTTGATTCGCATTTTCCACCTCGGTCACACGAGTGGTATGCGAGCGGCTGTAGGCGCGTTTGGCATCGAGTTTGTAGTAGTGCGCGTCGTGCTCGGTGTTGAGAACCACGGTAATGATCTTCTTCTTGGCGAACCGGAGGTAGGCAACGAAGTGATCGTCGTCGCGATGCAGCAGCTTCGAGCGGGCGACTTCAGGCTTGTAGTAGTCCTGGTGATGATCGTAGTCCTCGAGAAACGACAGCACTTTATCGAGGTTCGTATCGGGAATGAAGACAAAACCAGACCAGTGATGAACCAGCCCATCTGGAACTTTGGCATCCTTCGAAGAAGCCAGCGATGCTTTCTCGATAACTATGCCGCCCTGCTTTAACTCCTCATCGCGCGGTGCGACATCTCCCCAGAAGAAATTTGGACTGTTCTGCTCGGCATCCACCTTCTTTTCAGCCAGCACCAAATACCGATCGTATGCATCGCGCGTTTTCTGCTTGAGGTCGAAGGCGATGAGTGATGGATCCAGCGCCAGCACAAACATCAGGAAAGCCAGCGGGCGAAGCAAGCCAAGCTGCATTTTCACATTGTATTTGGCGCGTCTTTTGCTATACGGCGCGCAATAGCCGACGTGTGAAGACGGGGTCTGTTGGCACCCGACCACGGCTTCCGTGGCTTTATCCCACGGAATTTACGCAAAGGCTGGAATGGGATCTTCGGCTTTGCGTAAGCTCGAATTTCGTCACCAAAGCCTATGAACTGCAATCGAGAACTTGTAGCCGAGATTTTCGAACGAGCCACTTTCATCCGGGATCTCGGAATTGTCGTGACTGGCTGTGATTCGGGCAGCTGCGACACCGAACTGCAAATGCGTCCGCCGCTTCAGCAGCAACACGGATTCCTTCATGCAGCGGTCATCACCGCGATGGCCGATCACACCGCAGGAGCCGCTGGCGCGACCCTGATGCAGGCCGGCCAGGACGTAATCACTGTCGAATTCAAAGTGAGCTTCCTGCGACCCGCGGTCGGTCCGCTATTCGCGTGTCATGCGCGGGTACTTCGGGCAGGAAAGGATCTGATCTTCACTGAAGCGGACGTGGTTGGATGTACCGGCCGGGAGTCGCCAACAAAGCTGCTGGCCAAATTCTGCGGGACGTTAAAGATTATTCCTCACACTTATTTGTAGCGGATGGAGCTGCACGAGTCGGCACATTTCTTCTCATACTGTCATCCCTCGCGCCGCCGCGACGCCACCATCCAAGCGAGACACAGGTTTGCGGCGCGGGGGATCTGCTGTTTTGTTCGCAGAGAGGAAAGCAGATCCCCCAGGCCGCATCTGCCCCAATCCCAAATTGGGATTCATGGCGGCGGCCTGAGGGATGACAGTCTATGTATTAATGCAATCGGTGCAAAGGGCTGAGCACACCTACGCCGGACTCGATTGCAATTGGTACGGAGCAAACCACTCCAGTCCGTGCTCGGTAGTGAGGAGAGGATCGTATTGGCAACCAATCCAGCCGTCGTAGCCGATCGCATCGAGATGTCGGAATAGAAAATTAAAGTTGATCTCCCCGGTGCCTGGTTCGTTGCGTCCGGGAACATCGGCGACCTGGACGTGGCCGATGTGACTGAGGTTCTCCGCAATCGTACTGGCGAGGTTTCCCTCGGTAATTTGCATGTGATAGACGTCGTAAAGCATATACAAATTGGAATGATTCACTTCTTCCATGATCGCGAGCGCATGTGACGATCGATGCAGGAAGAAGTTGGGGTTGTCGTACACATTGATGGGCTCGATCAGCAGCTTGATATTCAGCTGAGCCAGTCGTGAAGCTGCATGCCGCAAATTGCCAACCAGAGTTTCGTGAATCGTTAGGGGACAACTCTCGGCGGGCATGATGCCGGGAAGACAATTCAGTCTCTTGCAATCGAGAGCAATGGCATATTCGATTGCCGTTTCCAGGCCTTCTTTGAATTCGGGAATGCGATGCGGATCGCACGCCAGCCCGCGCTCGCCCGCCTCCCAATATCCCGAAGGCAGATTGAACATAACCTGCTGCAGACCGTGCCGCTTCAGAAGCTCAGCAAGCTCTTCCTTGGGGTAATCGTAGGGAAGCAGACATTCGACAGCGGAGAACCCGTGTTTGGCGGCCGCCTCGAAGCGATCTGGAAATGGAAGTTCAGTGAATAGACTAGAAAGGTTCGCAGCGAATCTTGGCATTCGTCCTGTTGTTTCTTAGTGCTGTTTTACCAATATACCGTGCTGATGAGGAAAAACATCGACTTCACAGGCTGCAGAAAACTACGTGGAATCTAAGGCCTGTCATCCTGAGTCCGCCGTGGCGGGCGAAGGATCTCCCCGGAATGCTTCAGACTTGATTGCCCCCTCCTGGCACTTCGGCCAGAATTCTCGTGAAAGAGCCCAGAAAGTGCAATTGAGATCGATGCATCCCGGGAGATCCTTCGGCCAACATCGCGCCTCAGAATGACAGTTCACCATTGGCCCGAAATTTATGTCCGTTCTCTTACACTTGACTACAACGCCGCCACCCCACGCTCGTAATTGCGAATGCGAATCGCTTCGTCGACTTTGTAGAGAAAGATCTTTCCATCTCCAATGCGTCCAGTCGCGGCAGTTTTCACGATGGCATCAACGACGGAATCTACCGTTTCGTCCTCAATCACAACCTCAAGCTTGATCTTCGGCAACAGGTCGACAGAATATTCACGCCCCCGATAGGTTGCTGTGTGCCCTTTCTGTCGCCCGTGTCCCCTTACGTCGGCCACCGTCATTCCTTCGACGCCCAATTCGGTGAGAACGTCTTTTACGCTCTCAAAGACCGATGGTTGAATAATCGCCTCGACTTTAGTCATGCATCCTCTTGTCCGCTCTGTGCAACATTGCTAACCCAACACAACTAGAACGCAGCAAGCCCGGTTGGTGATCCGAACTCGCCGCGTTGATTTGTTTAGTCTCCGCTTGCTACGCGGCTTACAGTGTGGATTGGCATCGCTTCCACCTCCAGTGCCGGAGCAGGCGCTGTTACACCCGAAGGACGCGACAAGGAAGAGATCACATACTCGGGATAAGCGGAGATTCCATGCTCGTGCAGATCCAAACCGTAGAGTTCGCCTTCTTTAGACACGCGCAATGTGCCGGTAGCGTTCACCAGGTACATCACCGCGAGTGCGAAGAAGAAGGTGGAAAGCGTGATGATCAGGCTGCCGAGCGCCTGCGCCTTCAGCACTTGAGTTCCTCCGCCGTAGAAGAGTCCTTTCAGGGCGGCGGAATTGTCAGGCGCGAGTGGTCCGGTTGCTCCGTATTTTCCGCAGGCGAACAGGCCCAGTGATAATGTGCCCCAGATGCCGCATAAACCATGAACGGGAACAGCCCCGATGGGATCATCGATCCTCATCCATTCCAGCAGTTCGACGCCGAGGACAACCAGCACACCCGCAACTCCACCGAGGAGAATCGCTCCCGTCGCGCTCACCCAATAACACGGGCACGTGATCGCCACCAGGCCGGCGAGAAATCCGTTTACGGTGAAACCTACATCCCATTTCTTACTTCCCAGGTAGGCATAGGCCATGGCGGTGAGTCCTGCGGCGCATGCCGCAAGGGTAGTATTCGTCGCGACTCTGCCGATGCCTTCAAAGTCCATCGCCGACAAGGTGCTGCCCGGATTGAAGCCGTACCATCCGAACCACAGGATCAGTCCGCCGCTTGATGCGATGACGAGATCATGAGGCAACATCGGAGCGCCACCGTCGCGCTTGAACTTGCGGCCGAGGCGCGGGCCCAGCACGATGGCTCCAGCCAAAGCGATAAAGCCGCCGATCGTGTGCACCACGGTAGATCCGGCGAAATCATGGAATCCCATTCCTAAACCGGGAAGGAACTGTCCGGGACTGCCCATCAGAGCCAGGAAGCCGTCGGGCCCCCACGCCCAGTGCCCGATGATCGGATAGATGAAACCAGAGACTGCGACGCTGTAGAGGAGATCGCCAACAAACCCCGTGCGTCCAACCATCGCTCCGGAAGTAATCGTCGAGCAAGTGTCGGCGAACGCAAACTGGAATAGCCAGAAAGCCATGAAGGCAACGCCGGTTGCTTCGTAGGTTGTCGGAGCGTCTTTGAGGAAGAACCAGTGGTATCCGATGAAGCCGTTACCGTGGCTGAACATGAAGGCAAAGCCGAATGCGTAGAAGAGGATGCCGCAGAGACAAGTGTCGACGATACATTCCATCAACACGTTCACAGTTTCGCGCGCTCGACAGAAGCCGGCCTCGAGCATCGTGAAACCCACCTGCATGCCAAACACCAGGAAGGCAGCAATCAGCGTCCACACCGTGTTGATGGGATTCACGATATCTGAGGCTTTAACTCCGGTTTCCGCAGCCAGCACTCGCGTGCCGAGCAGACCCGAGCTAAAAGCAACGATCAGTAGAACCAAACCGATACCGATCCCTTTACCTGCGAGCAGCAGTGTTCCGTATCGCCGCCATTCAGAATCGCGCATCCGGCCAGACAGGCGGGATAGTTTGGCCGATAGAGATAGCTTTGTCGGTTGTCCTCTCATGACACTCATTGCATTCCTCTTTTAGAGATTTTGGGCGGCGTACAGTAATGCATGGGAACACTACTAGCAACGTCGCGCATAGGTCCAATACATATTTCTGTTTGCAGCTATTACTTTCTCTTTCATTTACTTTGCTTATCAGGCGTATTAGCAAACCTAATTTCTTTGACTTCCTAACTTATTGTTTAGCTCCGGTGTGCGTAATGGCTCTTGCCTTGTACTGAACTGCCCGAGCCTCGCATCCCTATGCACACTGTCATCCCTGGCTCCGCCCCGACGCCATTTACGGTTTCAGCGAATTGCCTTGCGGAGCGGGGGATCTGCTTTCTTTGCGCTCCGCAAGGATGCAACCGCAAGAACAACAGCAGATCCCCCGCTCCGCGGTTGAATGCTTCGTGCCGGCGGCGGCGTGGCTGCGGAGCGCAGGGATGACAGTGTCATTGTGAGACCAGACGGATATTCCACTTTAGAACCTAGGAATCTCTTATCGCTCAACCGCAACCACGCTCTTTCCCTCGTACTCATACCCCACCGCCTGCCGGCTTGAACAGACCAACAGCCGAGTAGAAAAACAGCGCCATGGCGCCCAGAACAACCAGGACCGCTGCGATTGGATGTCGAGCAAACCTCAGCAGAGCCACCAGCAAGCCGGATAATCCCATCCCCACACCGGCCAAGTATCGCAAACGTCCCGTCGCCGCTTCGTGACGATTCATGAAGGTCAAGTTACTTCGCTTCACGACTATCGAACATGAATACAAGTCCCGCAGTAGCCGTGTTCTGGGCTTTGACAGGCAAGTTATTACCTTTAACGAAAGTCGGTTGATTCGAGGTATCACGCCGAAATTCAAGACGAGTGAGGATGTGGCTGGCGACGGTGCGCTGAAACGTTCCAGTAATCCCGTTGAAATGCTGCGGCGTGCCGGTGGTAAAGCCGTCGTGATCGTTGTAGTACTCATACCGGGTTGCAAAGGCATACTTATCGGTTGGAGCGTACTTCACGTATCCGGCAACTCCAGTCCAGAAAACCGGATTAATGACGCCAGCTATTCTGTCCCCGCGGCCGTAATCGGTGTTCGCCATCAGCGTTAACTTTGAGGTAGCCGAATAGGTCACAACCGTGTCCCAAAGCTGGCGCCAGTTGGAGTTAGAAGCCTGTTCCGGACCCGCCATGTAGTTCTCAGCGATGTTTAGCTTCTTCGTCGGGTTCCAACCCAGACTCATGCCATAGGTCTTGCCGGTGTTGTTTTCTACGACGTTATTCCAACCGTTTGTGACGTACCCGGTGAGCGAATACTTGTCGTTGAAGGCGTACTTTGCCCGCATGCCGAAGTGGTAGTACGGAATCGCGTAGGAGAAAAGCAGTCCACGCGAGTAGTTAAAGTTGTCCTTGGTCTCGATGACCTCGGCTCCAGCCGGAGTCACGAACTTGCCGAAGTCAACTTGCAGACCCTTGCCGACAGGCGCGAGATAGGAAAAGTAAGCTTCTTTGAGGTACTGATCGAACCCCAAGCCCCCCGGATCAGATCCATTGACCGCATTGATCGCCTGGCCATAGCCCACAGCGATGTGATACCCGGTTCTGCTATTGGTGGCTTCCGGAGCTTTGTCCACTACGAGCTCTATCAGATTCAACGCAAACTGATTCGAGAGCGCGTCGAAGCTACGAAATGAATTGCTGCGGCTGACCGGTTGGTTAGCGTTGTATCCGTAGTACATGTCGACGAATCCGCTCAACGATGTGGGACCGAGCAGGCTGGCGATCGAGGTAGAGCTGCTCGAGCTGGAAGCCAATGCCGAAGCCGCCGAAGGACTCGACGCGGCTGCGTGAGCGGGAGCTTCTTTGAGCGCTGCCAATTGGGCGCGCACGTCGTCGAGTTCTCTCTGGAGCTCCTCGACGCGGCTGGTCAAATCGACCGGCTTAGTGCCGGCAGAGTCCGTCTGCGCTCGCGATAAGACGGGGCAACTAAGGGAAAGTGAACACACTAGTATCCCAATACGACGGTAACTTTTCATGTTAGTCACTCACTTTTTAAGGTGTCATGCTTTATCGCGAAAACGGGCTAGCATGAGTAATGAGCGACAACACTATGTGCATAAAGATATCTTCGTCCAATACATATGTCAGATACCTTCGATAAGAGTAGCTTGGTTTTATTAGATAAGTATTGGCTGTAGTTATCGGAAGGATAGTAAACGCAGATTATAAGCGTTGATTATCTCGAGGATCAGTTATTGTGCTAATCACACAGACTGATTCATGTAATAAGTGGCGCCGATAGCACTTTTTAGAGAGAATGCGAGGCCTTCATAAAGTATCTTCCTGGGCCGATACACGGATCGACGTGATCGAAAACGCGACAACGTTAGAAGCTGCCAGCGCGGCGAACCCGATATGCTCACTGCGAGCCCTTCTCCCTCATCAGCACCAGCGTTACTCCGTTGGTCCAGCCAAATCCCACAACGTTGGTTTTGTATCCGGCTGAGACCTGCGCAGTGGTTGAGCGCGTGATTACGTCGTACTTCTCGCGAATGGTTTGATCGCGTTTGAAGTTGTCGTACACATCAGAGACGAACTCCTGGGCGATACGATCGGCATCTTCGTTAAATCCATAATGTCGAAGGCCCTCTACCGGGATCAACTGCAACGGGGCCCAACCGTATGGCAAGTCCCATTGCATGCCGGTGATGCGGTCGCTCATAGCGATTCCGCCTGCGTGCTCGAAATGGCTCAGATTGCGGGCTACAGCTCGCGCCTGCTCGGCGCTCGCGAGGCCTGCCCACAGCGGATAAAAGGTAGTCGCGTAGTAATAATTCGATTGACGATCGTGCAGGAAGTCGTAATCGAAATACATTCCTGCCCGCGCATTCCAGAAATACTTGTTGACCGCCTCCTTGCGGGCTTCCGCGAGCTGCTTCCACCGTGCGGATTCCTCTGCGCGTCCGAGCATCTCGGCCATGCGCGCGAGATGCTGCTCGGCCTTGTAGAGCAGGCTGTTGAGACAGACGGGAGCGTAGTGATGCGTTGAGCCGCTGTACGGCCCAAAGCGGAAAGAGATATCGAATCCGGACTCGCGCATGGCGCGATCGCCCTTGTAGTAATCACGCGCAAGGCTCACGCGCTTGGGTTCGGCGCAATGACGAGGCGCGGCGGCGGTGTCTTGAGCGGCGCATACCTCGATCTGAAACTGCGGACCGCTCTGGGCGGATTTGCTGCCGTCGCTCGAGCCTATGTAGCCATCGGCCTCGCTGTCAGGCATCGCGAGCAGGCTGCTGGTAACGTCGGCGTAGTACGTAGGATCGTCTCCCATTTCGGGAACCGGGCCTTCTCCAAGGTCGAAGTAGCGCGAGAGCCCTGTGCTCCCTGCGAGCTTCGGATCTCGAGTCCACAGCTGGTAGTCACGAACAGCATAGCCGTAGGCGCGGGCGAGCCACTTCTCATCCGCGAGCGGTTTGGGCTGCTTGGTCGCCGCCTGGTAGAAGTCCATGATCATCGATGTGAGAAACGGAGGCTGGGAGCGCGTGAAGTAGTAGGTGCGATTCGCGTTCAGGATCGCGCCGTAATGCTCGATCTCGAAAAAAAAGTTGTCGATCATGTCGCCGGCAAGTTCGAGCATTCCATCCTGCACCAGGCCGCGGATGATGAAGTAGCTGTCCCAGCCGTACATCTCGTTGAAGCGTCCGCCGGGAACGACGTAGGGATTCGGCAGATACAGGAGACCGGGCGGCTGAACCTCGGAGACTTTTACGTCACCCATCTTCTGAATTGGTCGTGGCAGCTTCACAACCCGATTGCCGCATTTGGATTCCAGCGCCTGGACTGCCGGCGGGATTGGGATGTCGGCGGGGACGTAGAGCACCGGCTTGGTGGTTAACTTCGTGTCGACCAGGGATGCGCATTCGGTCTGGGAGCGTCTCAAGGTAGTCCAGGCGAAGTGGATGTAGTCCTTGAGTTCCTTGATCTGCGCCGCCGTCAGCGGATGTGCGGTGGGCGTGCTCTGAGCTGTACCGTGTTCTGACGCAGATAAAACAACAAGGCAAACCACCGTTAACGCGTGGGCTAGGCGGAGCCACTTTCGTCTCATGTTGGTGTCTTTGTTGACCGAAAATGATTGACCCAAGACTAGCGCTTCCTGTTTGTCGCATAGCCCTCGCCTGGGTCGAGCTTGGGCAGAGCCACAGCCGAGGGCGGCTGTGCCACACTGCTGCTTCAATTCAGTTGTTGTCAAAGTCGTTTTCCCGGTTCATGATTCTCTCAGATGGTTCGCGCAAATCAATCTCAAAACGTCAATCGCACTGGGCAGACTTGCGACATTGCGAGCCCTTCTGCAAGCCAGCGGCGAGATGACTCGGCGCAAGATAGAATTGCCTGCAAATTCCCTGCAAATTCCCTGCCTCTTTGCGCATCGCCAGTATCCATGCGGGTTTCCTCCAAAATAAAAAATTCCCTAGTTTTTTCGCTGCAATTTTCCCTGCGATTACCCTGAGCAGGGAATTAGCACCGAATTGGTTATGCGCGCGTTCCATTCATGACTCCTGTACTAAGGTGCGAATTCCATGCCAATCAAAGGGCGATATAACCGTCCCTTTTAGTATTGTGGAGTGAAACAACTCCACACATGGCAGCGTAGGAATGGGTCGGAAAAAGAAGGCGCGGGTCCGCGCCCACAAGGTGACATCGCGCGGCGTGTGGATTGCGCCGGACCTCGAACGCACGATCAAGGGCGAACGCGGTCGCCGCGGCCTGAGCGAGCCCCCTTACAGCTACTACTTACAGCTCGCTGATATCGCGCTGAAGTCTTCACCGGATCCCACTCCCGGCCCAATCCCCGATACGCTCTGGCCGGTCTTGAAATCTCCGAAACGTCCGAAACTTGCACTGCCGAAACCACCGAAGAGTCCGAAACCGCCGCGACTGACTGTGCCGAAGCCGCCAAAATCAGATCGGCCTAGGCCGCCAAAGCGGGAAAGATAGGTCCGCGAAACCTCGGCACCCACCAGGCCTAGCAGAAGCCGTCGTCTACTCTTCTACCTCGACCAACTCGCCGCGCTCTGCTTTCGCGGCGGAAATGATCTTCTCCTGCAGGGCTCCGGGAACGATGTCGTAGTGGTCCATTTCCATCGAGAAGCTGCCACGGCCCTGTGTCATCGAAGTAAGATCGACGCCGTACGTGAGCATCTCGGCCATGGGAACTTCGGCCTTGACTACTGTGTTTCCGCCCTTGTTGTCCATGCCCTGGATGCGACCGCGGCGGGAATTCAAATCGCCCATGATGCTGCCGGCGAACTCGTCTGGAATAGAGATCTCGACGTGCATGATTGGCTCAAGGAGGGTTGCTTTCGCCTGGTCCATGCCCTGTCGGAAGGCCAGGCGTCCGGCCATCTTGAATGAGAGTTCGTTGGAATCAACATCATGATAGGAGCCGTCATAAAGCGTCACTCTGAAGTCGACGACAGGAAACCCGGCGAGATGACCTCGGGCTGCAGCTTCCACGATTCCCTTTTCCACTGCTGGAATGTAGTTCTTCGGGATGGCTCCGCCGAAGATGTCGTTGACGAACTCGAATCCACTACCACGTTGCAGCGGTTCCATCTTGATTTTGCAATCGCCAAACTGCCCGTGTCCGCCGCTTTGTTTCTTGTGACGTCCGTGCGCGTCGGCCCTGCCGCGAATCGTTTCCCGGTACGGAACTTTCGGAGCTTTTAACACCACTTCGGTGTGATAGCGTTTCTTCAGCTTGGAAACAATTACCTCGATATGCTGCTGGCCGGTGCCGGCAATAAGAAATTCCTTGGTTTGCGCGTCGCGGAAGAAGCGCACCATCTGGTCCTCTTCCATTAGTTTGTGGAGACCATTCGCCAGTTTGTCTTCGTCGGCTCGCGTCTTGGGCTCGATCGCGAACGTGATAGCAGGCTCGGCAAAGGTGACTTGCGGGAAGGTTAACGGACGAGCTTTGTCTCCGAGACTATCTCCAGTCAAGGTTCCCTTGAGCTTGGCTACAGCTCCGATATCGCCCGCGTGCAACTCGCTGACATTGACTGCCGTCTTGCCCTGCATGACGGACAAATGAGAAAACTTTTCCGCCAGATTGCGCGTGAAGTTGTGCACGGTTGCGTCGTTCTTCACGACTCCGGAAAAGACCTTGAAGAAGGATATGTGCCCAGCGAAAGGATCGGAGATGGTCTTGAAGACATACAGAGCCAGCGGCCCGGAATCACTGACCTTGAGCGTTTCATTTGCGGCGGCACCATTTGCGCTCGCGCCATTTCCTGCGGCACTGGCGGGAGCCAGGCGTATCGGCGCACTTTCGGATGCAGTCGGAGCGTACGTGACGAGAAAATCCAGGATGTGGTCGGTGCCAATGTTGCCTAGCCCAGATGCAAACAAAACTGGGAATATTCGATCCTCACGAATGGCCTCATGCAACGCCCCGATCAGATGATCTTCGGGAATCGTTCCCTTCTCGAAGAACTCCTCCATCAGCTCGTCTTTGCCTTCTGCAACTAGTTCAACTAACGCTTCGTGGGCTGCTTTTGCTTCCTCTGCGAGTTCAGGCGGAATCGGCCCTTCTTTGCCTTTTCCATTGCCGCCCATGGAATAGGTGTAAGACTTCATGGTTACCAGATCTACGACGCCAGTAAGATTGCGTTCGCTACCTATGGGCAGGAACACGGGCACGACCTGTCGTCCAAAAGCATTGCGCAGCGATTCAAGCACACGTTCTTTGTCGGTACGATCGCGATCCATGCGATTCACCACGATGATCCGCGGCATGTCCATCTCGGCCGCGTACTCCCACACACGGCTTGTCATGGCTTCGACGCCACTTACGCCATCGACTACTACGAGCGCCGCTTCGGCGGGAACCAGCGCGGCCTTGGCCTCGTGCAGAAACATGTTGAAGCCGGGCGTATCGAGCAGGTTGATCTTGCACTTATCCCACTCGCAGTACGCGGGCGTGATCGTAATCGACATTTGCCGCGCGATCTCTTCCTCGTCCCAGGAGGTAGTCGCCGATCCGTCGTCCACGCGCCCGAGACGCGGAGTTGAGCCCGCGGTATACAGCAGCGCCGAGATTAGAGATGTCTTCCCACAATGGGAGTGGCCGACGACGGCAACATTGCGCAGGTTCGCGCTTTCATAGGTCTTCACGAAGGACTCCTTTCGCTGCGGAACTGAACTGTGATTGGAATTCGATGTTTAAGTGCGGCTGAGGCAGGGTGGCGCGAGAAAAGCTGGCAGGAATCTGAGCGGTAGCTTCGCGTCCGTAGTGACGGACGCGACTCTACTCTGCCCGGGCGCCGTCTCCTCGATTGCAGGAAATCGGGCGCCTCGCACACTGCTCGCGCGGAATCGAGCATTCGCGTCGTGGCGAGGAAAACCATTGGACATCACACGCTGCTGAGGGACGCAGCAGACGGGCTCAAGCCCTGGAAAAAGAAACGGAATCGTAACACGGACAACGGACCCGGCTCAAACCTTCCGGCTGCAGTGGCGGGGACAGCCGGCGCTGACGTCTTCAGTGTATGACGCTGACGTCGTGATTACGGAACTTCACGGCAAACCCGGTCGCGCCGCCTTGTGGAGACTTTTCAACCCGAACAACCTGGGTATGACAGGTGACTCGTACACGCCTCCCAGCGAACGGGACGACGAAGTGCACTGTGATCTCCGCGTTGAGTGCAGGTGTGAAGCCGGAATATAGAAACGCTCCGCCGAGGCTGATGTCGCGCACCAGCGCGGCATGATGTCTGGGACTTATCTCGGGGCAAACCACTTCTGCAGGAATCGCAATGAGAATGCGCGTGGAAGAGCGGCGCCGATCGAGTCCGCTGCGCATCATGTCCACTGCTAGATGGCTTTGCTGCAACATGCATGACCTCCGTTCTGGCATTGCACTAAGGTTGCAGCCAACGTGCCAAGCGTAAGTAGCTGATTCTTCAGACAGGGATCAAGGCCAATAGAAGGGGATTCTGCAAATTTTGCACTCTGGCGGCTATTGGCGTGACGATTTTATTTATTGGCTGACTTGCAACGTATATGAGGCACTCAGATTGCGCAGTAGTAAATCTAAGGTTATTCACTTGCCTGAAAAATTCGCGGCCCGCTTCTCCAGGAAAGCCGAGGTTCCTTCTTTCTTGTCTTCGGTCGCGCAACAAACGGCGAACAACGTGGCTTCGAGACAAAGACCTTCCTGCTGAGGCATCTCCATGCCGTGATTCACGGCTTCCAGGCAATACTGAATCGCCAACGGAGCATTCTTGATGATCGCCTGGGCAATTACTTCGGCACGCGCAATTAGCTCCTGAGCTGGAACCACCTCGTTCACGAGGCCGATGCGGTGGGCTTCCTGCGCGCTAATCATCTCGCCGGTAAGCAGGAGCTGCATAGCAATGCCTTTTCCGACGAGCCGCGGCAAACGCTGCGTTCCACCGTAGCCAGGGATGATCCCGAGTTTCACTTCGGGCTGCCCGAGTTTGGCATTTTCGCTCGCCAGACGCATGGTGCAGGCCATCGCGATCTCGCATCCACCGCCAAGCGCGAAGCCGTTGATGCAAGCAATCACCGGCTTGCCGAGATTCTCGACCAGATCGACCACCGCCTGGCCACGATGCGTGTACTCCTTGGCTTCGACTGGGTTGTTTCTCTGCAGCTCGCCGATATCAGCCCCAGCAACAAACGATTTTTCGCCAGCGCCCGTGAGTATCACGACACGAACCTCGCGATCTTGTTTCAGATCGGTAAATACTCTGCGCAGTTCGCCCATCGTCGCCATATTGAGAGCATTGAGGACTTTGGGGCGGTTGATGGTGATGTAAGCGATTGAATTTCGTTTTTCAAAGAGAATATTTTCAAACGTCATTGCAGGGGTTCTCGGCAGTCAATTCAAGAAATGGCCTCTGGAGATCGCGACAGGTTCAAGCCTATTGCCTATCGCTTATTGCCTATTGCTCGGGCTGCGCGTCACAACTTCACGGGCACCGGATTCTTCGCGTCTGTCCAGTCGTAAAACCCTTTGCCGGTTTTCTTTCCGTACCAGCCTGCCAGTACTAGTCGCTTGAGCAGAGGTGGCGAGGCGAAGCGCTGCTCTTTGAATTCGTCGTACATCACATGCGTAATGTAGTAGGTGGTATCGAGTCCAACAAAGTCGAGCAATGTGAACGGACCCATAGGATACCCGCAGCCCAGCTTCATGGCGTTGTCGATATCGGGAATTGAGCCTACGCCTTCTTCATACGCGCGAATGGCATCGAGCAGATACGGCACCAATAGACGATTCACGATGAACCCGGTTTTGTCGGACGTGCGCACAGGCACCTTGCCTAACTTCTTGCCGAACTCGACTGCGGTGTTCATGACCTCATCTGAAGTCGCAATCGTGCGCACAACTTCGACCAGCTTCATCAGAGGGACTGGATTAAAAAAGTGCAGGCCAATAAAGCGATCAACGCGCTTGGTGGCAGTCATTAGCTCAGTGACTGAGATCGAAGAAGTGTTAGTCGCGAAGATCGCATCGCGTTTCACGATTCCATCCAGTACGCCATACACCTTCTTCTTCTCATCGATGTTTTCAATGATGGCTTCAATAACAATGTCGCACTGCGCAAGGTCTTCCTTCTTCTGAGTACCCTTTAGTCTGGCGCGAATCTCGTCTTTCTGCTGTGCGGTGATCCCGCCCTTCTCCGGACCACGTTCGACAAATTTTGCCAGCGAAGCCTCAATACCGGCAAAGCCCTTGTCGAGAGCCTTCTGCTCAGCCTCGAGCACAGTAACGTCGTAGCCAGCCTGCGCCGCGACCTGCGCAATCCCCGAGCCCATCAGGCCACAGCCTAGTACGCCTACTTTGTTGATCTGCATTCTTCCTCTCACTCCAATTGCACAAAGACCCGGGGGTGAACACGAAGGACACGAAGGTCACGAAGGCTTTCTCCAGTCATCCCCATTGAGAATGCGATGGATTCCATCCTTCAGGTGAGTCACATTGAAATTGATGAGGAGTCTCAGACTCTTCTTACTTAAGCGCAAATAGGAGAGAAGTTGTGCCTTGTGAACTGGCGCAATTTCCTCAATCGCCTTCAACTCCACGAGTACCGTGTCCTCAACTAGAAGGTCGATTCTGTATCCAAGATCTAGCTTCACGGATTCGTAGATCAGTGGAAGAGGGACTTGCGAAGCAACCCTGAATCCCGCTCGCTGCAGTTCATAAAGCAGACACGCTTCGTAGGCACTCTCGAGTAATCCAGGACCCAAAACCGAATGGACCTTCAGCGCGGCCTTAATGATTTCGTGGCTAAGATCGGCTGCAGAAAGAGCCCGTCGAGCACCTTGCTCCATCTTTCGAATCCTTTGTGACCTTCGTGTCCTTCGTGTTCACCCCGGTGTTCTTAGGCTGCGAGCGATTCGACAACTACCGCGATGCCCTGCCCGCCGCCAATGCATGCTGTCGCCAGACCGTATTTCTTCTTTCGACGGCGAAGTTCATACAACAGCGTGATGACCAGCCGGGTTCCGGTAGCTCCCAGTGGGTGCCCCAATGCGATCGCACCCCCATTTACGTTGGTCTTCTCGCGATCGAGACCAAGCTCTTTCTCAACGGCAAGATACTGAGCCGCGAAAGCTTCATTCACTTCTACGAGATCGATCTGGTCCAACGTCAAGCCGGCTTTCTTGAGTGCGGCGCGCGTGGCTGGAACCGGTCCGCTGCCCATGATGCTGGGATCGACGCCCGCAATGCCCCAGCTCACCAAACGTCCCAGAGGCTTCAGCCCGCGCTTTTGAGCTTCTGCGACAGGCATCAATACCACCGCTGCGCCACCATCGACAATGCCGCTCGCATTCCCCGCTGTGACAGTACCTTCCTTGCCGAACGAAGGCTTCAGCTTGGCGAGTCCCTCGATTGTGCTGTCGGAGCGCAGATGGTCGTCTTTCTCGAACATCTCGCCCGTGGGGTTTCCGCGACGATCTTTGATCGCTACCGGCGTGATCTCCTCACCCAGCCGGCAAGACTTCTGCGCTTCGGCGGCTCGCCGTTGTGAGCGCAGAGCAAATTCGTCCTGCATCTCGCGCGTGATGCCGTGCTGTCCACCATACTTTTCGGCTGTTTGCGCCATGTAGAGCCCGCAGTAAGTGTCGAGCAGCGCGACCATGAGCGAATCCTCCATCTTGCCTTCGCCCAGGCCGAGGCCCCACCGGGCTCCGCGAATGACATGCGGCGCCTGCGACATCGATTCCATCCCGCCAGCCAGTGCGATCTTCGACTCGCCGAGTTGGATCATCTGGGCTGCAGTCACAATCGACTGCATACCCGATCCGCACAACCGGTTTACAGTCAACGCTGGAACTTCGATGGGCAGACCGCCGCGAAGCGCAACGTGGCGTGCGCCGTACAGTGCATCCCCCGACGTCTGCTGCGCGTTTCCAAATACGGCGTGGTCGATTTCGCCGGGCTCAACTCCGCAGCGTCGAATGGCTTCCTTGCTGGCGACCGCTGCTAGCTCCATGGCAGTAAAGTCGCGCAGTTTGCCGCAATAGCGGCCCATCGGCGTGCGAGCGCCATTCACGATGGCAATATCTGTAGGTTGCAGCATGGAATCCAATCCGAATGCCTGTCGAGAAGGGATACTTCAGTCGACTAAGAGCAAACCTTTGAGTGTATCAGGCTGTGACGATAGACAGAATCTAAGTCAAGCAATTGCAGCCGACTCATAGATCGCCGCCAGTGCGTGTGAGGAATTTGGACCCTTCGAATGCGCAACGTCCAGGGCCTGCTCTGCGCGATTTATGACCTCAGTCACTATGTCCACAGGATCGTATTCCTTTTGAATTACCGCCCCCGCAATTCCCACGGTCATGGAAATTTGATTTTCCGTCCCGGGAACCTTCACTCCTGCAATTACCTTTCGGAATTTATCGATCACGAACGAGGAGTTCGTATCCTTGGTATCGCCGAGAATCAACGCTATCGTAGTGCGATCGTAGCGAATCGCGATATCTGTCTGCCGGATGTTGGCGACAATGCTCTGCCCCAGGTTCTGCATTAGAGTTTCCAACGCGCCTTCTCCGCCTTCTCGCGAAAGAACGCTCACCTTGCCGAAGTTAAGCAGCATGACCGTCATCGGGACGTTCTGCTGCAAGGACCGCTTAACCTCAGTCATCATCACGTCGATGTACGACGACCGCTTGAGCAGGCCCGATTGTTCATCGGTCACGGCAAGCGTTTTCATCAGATTTCGTAGCTTGGCGTTGTTCACCGCCAACACCATCTGATCGGCAATCGTCTTTAGCACCACTACGTCGGCCGAAGGCCAGGATTTCCGCGTATCCGTCTGCTCCAAAATGAGAACGCCAACTTGCTGATCTCCGTCGGTCAGCGGACAGGCGAGGACCGATTTGAGATCCAGTGCTTTCAGGTGCTCGCCGAGAGGCTGAAGCTCAGGAGCCTTGGGCACATCTTCAATCACAACTGATCCACGCTGCACTGCGAGTCCCTGCAGCACGCCGATCAGACGAACAATGGCCATTACGTCCGACTGCTTCACGCCAGGCGCGCAATATTCCAACGCTGCCGAGGGCGGCTTGCCGGGATTGCACAAGCCAGCAACGCATCGACTGGCGCCCCAGTGACGTCCAATGTCGTTGACTGCTGCAAACAGCACGCCCTTTACGTTCGATTGGCGATAGATATTGCGCGTGATCTCGGTGATTCGCGCGAAGCTATCGACGGCACCCTCTCCACCGAAAGCAGGAGCCGATCCAGCCGGCGCTGAGATCGATTCAACAGTCAGTGCGGGGGACGCTACCTTGGACTCTGAAGAGGCCTTCCCATATTGGGGAACTATGCCGGCGCTCACGTAGAGTTGGCGCAGCTTCTCCGACTTCTTTTCCTCATGCGGGAATAGCTTCTGAATGCGCTCCAACCGCTCCATGGCCTTTGCGCGCATGGAGTACTGCATGAAGATCTCCGCCTGGAGCATCAGGTCCTCGAGCAGCGTGGGCTCGCCTTCGGTCTCAACAAGGACCTTTAGGTCTTCTCGCGGCTCATCCTTCTGGTCATCCATCGCCGGCTCTGCGCCGGCCTTTTGAAGACGGCTCGCAATATTCCGATAACGATTCGAGTCGATCTTGCCGCGCAGCAACTCTAATCGGCGCTCTGAGCCCTCCAGATACGGGTCGGCGTCGGTGGCGCGGTCAAGCGCATCCGCCGCGCGGTTGAAATCGCCAGCGGCGTATCGAAGCTGAAACAACTGGATGAGCGCATCGCAATAGTCGTGCTCGCGATTCGTAGCATTGAAGAGCTCACTGAGATAAACGAGAAAGTCGGCGTCTGGCGGATGTGACTCGGTAATGTCTCGTAGAAACGCAGCAAACTCCTTTCGCGTGCCCAGGCGCTGCTGTTGAGTATCGATCTTGCGCGCTAGTTCCAGGGCTTCTTTGTAGTTCTGCTGCTTGAGCAGCTCCCCAAGCAGCACACCCATCTCATCCAGCCTCGCCGGAGTTTTCAGATAGAGTTGCCACAGGATGGCCACGGCTTCTTTGGGGCGGTGAGCGGCGAGCAAAGCTAATGCATAGGCTTTGCGATGCTCCGGCAAGCTATTCTGCACCGAGGCCGCAGTTTCAAACACCTGAAGAGCCCGTTCAACCTCTCCTTTATCGAAGAGTGCCTTCCCAAACTGGAACGCGGTGTTCGGATTTCCTGGATCTTGCTGATAGGCGCGTTCGAATAGTGTGAAGGCCGAGCGGCCCTCGCCTTCTTCCGCGACTCCGAGCTTGAGCATCACCTCGGCCGCAGTCTCGCGATCATTCAGCTTCGAGGCCAAATCGCCCAACCGTTTAAGGTTGCGCGGATCGGGATCAAGTGCCGCCATTCGTCGCATGGCTGAGAGAGCCTCGTTTTCCCGACCTTCCTGTAGAAAGCCAGTGACCACCGCGGTGTAGGCTTCGATCGCCTCCTTCCGGTAGCCGCTGCGTTCCGCAGCCTGCGCAAAACGCAGGGTCTGCCCAAGCTTTGGAGGAGCTATGCGGGCCAGCTTCTTGTAGGTAACGCCCGCCCGAGTGTTGTCTCCGAGGGCAAGCTCCCGATCAAACAGCTCGCTAAGAAGCGCCGCTGCTTCCGCGTTGCGATTGGTCTGCAGGAAGAGATCTGCGGCGGTGTGACGCACCTTATCGTTGCCGGGATCGACGTCCAAAATGGAGAGGTATTCCTCCAGAGCAGAGTCCACTTTGCCCTTCTGGAGGTACTTCTCGGCCTTATCCAGACGTTTGGAGATATCCGCCATGAGGTCAGCAATCAGCGAAGGAAAATGAGCGCCAGTTCGATTGTAAGCGTTAGTCGCCGCGACCTTAAAGGCTTGTGGACCCAGATAGACACGGAGGTCATGGGCCATCGGGCGAAAGGGAATCGGGTGATCGGGTCATCCGGTGATCGGGTGAAGTGAGAACCTGCGGGGGTGTTGGGGCTTGTAGCCTTGCTCGCCATAACCAAGTCGGCCGATTAAATGTGACTACGAGCTCTTGTGTTTTACTTCACCCGATGACCCGATCAACCGATCACCCGATTCCTCTAGAATGCTCTCATGCCCGACGATCTTCTCCGATTCCGCCCGGAATTTCCGATCCTGGCGAACACCAGGTACTTGATCAGCAATTCCCTTGGCGCCATGCCGCGCGCGACTCAGCAGGCTCTCAACGAGTACGCCGAAGTTTGGGCGACGAGGGGAGTGCGCGCTTGGGAAGAAACCTGGTGGATGCTCGGGCATGAGATTGGTGGGTTGATTGAAGGACTGATGAATGCCGAGTCCAACACAGTCTCTCTTCACCAGAACGTGACGCAGTGCCAGGCGGTTGTAGCCTCCTGCTTCGACTTTTCCGGAACGCGCAACAAGGTTGTCTACACCGACATGAACTTCCCCTCAGTGATGTATTTCTGGGAAGCTCAACGCGCACTCGGCGCTCGCGTGCACATGGTACCCACAGATGACGGCGTCCATGTTCCAACCAAGCGTCTGCTGGCCGCAATCGACGAAGATACGTTGCTGGTGCCGGTCTCGCACGTCATCTTTCGCAGCGCTTACATCAACGATGCGAAGGCCATCGTCGAGCGCGCACATCGCGTCGGCGCACACGTGGTGCTCGATACTTTCCAGTCTCTCGGAACGGTGCCAGTAGATGTTCGTGCACTGAGCGTGGATTTCGCTTGCGGCGGGGTCCTCAAATGGTTGTGTGGCGGGCCTGGTACTGCATACCTTTACGTGCGGCCGGATCTCGGGAAGAAGCTGCAGCCGCGGTTTACCGGATGGATCGCCCACGAAGAGCCTTTTCACTTTGAGATCGGTCCCATCCGTTACGCCGAGCCTCCATATAAGTTCATGAACGGCACGCCAAATGTTCCGGCACTGTACGCAGCACGGCCGGGCCTCAAGATCATCGGCTCGGCGGGAATCGAGAACATTCGCGCAAAGTCGAAACGCCAAGTTTCCAAGCTGATTGAACTAGCTGACGCACGCGGCTGGAAAGTGAATACGCCCCGCGATCCGGAGAAGCGCGGCGGCACAGTTTCGATTGACATGCCGAACTCAAAAGAAGTTTGCGCTGAATTGCTGAAGCGCGACGTTCTCGTCGACTGGCGTCCCAAGGCGGGCGTACGTATGTCGCCGCACTTCTATACGTCGGATCAGGAGATCGAGACCGCTATTGAGGCAGTAGAAGAAATCCTCAGTGGCATGGCAGTTGCGAAGTGACGACCCTTCCACCAACTTCAAGAACAACCGCTCACGCAGATAAACGCTGATTTAGGGGATTCACGCGGATTTTCTTTTAGCCCGACGAGTCGGCGACAGCATTGCCCTTAAATCTGCGTGTATCCGTTAATCCGCGTTCATCTTCGTGAGTAGTTGTTTTTTTGCCCGCGATGCCAAGCTTGGTTCGGGAAACTGGCTTTGCACAATTTTCGTCAGGAGTATGTACTTGACACAAGGTACTAACATGTCAGGTACCCCCGATTTTTGTGCAATCGGGAAAGGGGTACTCCTGCCATGCGCGAAAAGCTCCTCATTACGCTGCGAAAACGTTGGCTGCCTATCCTCCTCGGGATCATCGGCGTTGCTTCTCCCGTCGACATATTCAAGGAGCACATAAGAGCGAAGATTATGGATTGGATAGTCGAACGATTTGGAGGCTTTGGGCATTGGCTACTTAACTACCCAGTAGCGTTCGTCACCCTTGCAATGGGAGTCGCTTTTATCTACCTTGCCTGGATTGTTATCGCCGAAGCGTTTTCCGTTCCCAAAAAAAGCGAGAGGCTGACTGATCTCTATAACAACCCAATCAGCGTTCCTCCTAGGATCACAAAGAGATGGGGACTAGCATTTGCATTTACCGTGCTCTTAATGGCGACCGGAATTATTTATGCAGCATTTACTTTCAAGAATTATGCGTGCGATCCCGCCCATTACGCGGATTTGAGTCGCAGCGATTTGAAGCGCTGCGCTTCTCTCGAAGTTAAGCGATTGAGGAAATTCGCCAATGACTCCGATGGAGAATTCGACCGCATTACGATGGCTCAACTTTCAGCTGGTAGTAATAGCAAGACGCCAGAGGAAAGGCATAGGGTGTTCGTTATAGGTACGCAATTACAGATGGAGGCGACAAGACGTTTTGGGGCTGATTACGACGACTATTTCAAGGCGGACACAATAATGCTCCGTACGGAACTCTTAAAACGTCTCCGTGAACCAAGCGAGGTTGCCCAGGATTTGAACTATCAATTTCCGACAAACTCAAATGGCATCAAAGCAGTAGCCGACAATCTTGAGGGGCTTTATAAGCGATTGCCCGATTAGGCGACATGCTGTTCGTCAAACGCAGTGAGTTGTTTGTATTCCATGTTCTCCGACTCAATCATTTTCAGCAGCGTATCGCGGAATAGATAAGGGTTTTTGCGATTGTTAAACCGGAAGCACATCTCGTTTAAGTAGGCTTCAAGATGCTTTGCACTAATCCGATGCCACGTACCAACGATGCCTCTCTTGAGCAGGGAGAATGCCGACTCTACGGTATTGGTGTGAATGTCACCCTCGACGTAGATTCTGCGTTTGTGGCGGATCGTCTTATGGCGAGTCCCATGTACTCCCGCTTTCATCATGGCTGGCGGATACGCGGGAAGTTCATCCGTCATAATCACGTCCACAGCGTCGGTCGAGATGTTCTCTCGAATGTACTTCGCAAGGGTTCCGCTCTTAACGTCCTCGGTGTGGAAGAAACGCAGTTCGCCGGATGGGTTAGCTTCGCTGTTGCGCTGCCGAATGCCGATAACAATTTCCTTGTGTCCGCCAGCAGTAGGACCGCCACCAGAACCACGTCTGCGACCGCCAACATAGGTTTCGTCTACTTCGATGGTTCCAGTAAGAGGCAATTGGGGCGGAACAGCGGCCATAGCTTTGCGGATTCTATGGCAGAGGTACCACGCGGTCTTGTAGCTGATTCCAAGCATTCTCTTAATCTGGTTTGCGCTCATTCCCTTGCGCGATTCGCAGAGCAGATAAGTGACGGCGAACCATTTGTGAAGGGGAAGGTGTGTGTCATGGAAGATCGTTCCAGCAGTGACGGAGAACTGATAGCGGCATGAATCGCAATCAAACACATGGCGAAGCTTTACGCGGGAAATCTTTTCAGACTTGCACTCCGGACAGGTCACTTTATTCGGCCAGCGTAGAGCTTCTAAGTACTCACGGCATCTCACATCGTCGCCGTACTGTTCAAAGACTTGGCAGAGGTTAGTTGACATGGTAGATACCCCCAAAAGGCGAAAGTCTAAAAAACATCCGAAAGACATGACGACAGACGAAGCAATTAAGCACGTCTTTCATCCGAAGATCGCTAAAGCATTGAGGAAACATGTAGATGAGAACAACCAGAAAACCACAAGGAAATAGTAGCGGAGTTCACACCTTGAGTCAAGTATATAATCATGATTTTCGTTGACAATTCGCCTTTTCTTCGCAACACTTATCAGCGTATGGCACTCACCAAGCGGCAGCGCGAAATCTACGACTTCATTTCCAACTTCGTTCAATCCAAAGGCTACTCGCCCTCTTTCGACGAGATCGGAACGGGAATGGGTCTACGTTCCCTGGCGACCGTGCACAAGCACATCACGAATCTAGAGCGAAAGGGGTTGCTTAAGCGCGACTACAACCGCAGCCGCTCGATTGATCTGCTGCCGGTACGAGGAATGCGCGCGCGTCAAAAGCATGCGGAGTCGCTGCGCTTGCCCCTGCTTGGGCGCATCGCCGCTGGCCGCCCCGTGGAGACTTACGAAAATCCAGAGACGATTGGGCTCGATGACATTACGCGATCAAGAGAAGTATTTGTGCTCGAAGTCCGAGGCGATTCGATGCAGGATGAACACATCGTCGATGGCGACTACGTGATGGTCGAGCGGGTGAAGAACGCGCAGAACGGCGAGATCGTGGTTGCGCTCATCGAAGGAATCGAAACCACGCTCAAGCGTTTTTATCGCGAAGGACCGAAGGTCAGATTGCAGCCGGCTAATTCAGCTATGGCGCCGATCATGGTCGCAGCCAATGCAGTGCAGATTCAAGGCAGAGTGATTGGTGTGCTGAGAAAGTATTAGATGCTGCAAGCTGGTTACGACCAGCTACTCGGGTGGCGTGAACTGGCTCGTTTGATTTTTCAAATTCTCGAAAGCAGCGATCGCAGTGCAACACGCAAGCCACGGTAACGAATTTTCAACATCCCTCCACAAGAAAGACCTCTTCTTCACAGTTCGAGTAACGAACCCAGCGTGAACCTCGAATACCTCCGCTTACAATCCGCTCTCGGGACCTTGGCTACTGCGGAATTAAATCTCGAACGAGGCATGCCGGCGAGCATCGAGGCGGAGAAGTCAATTCTCGGCGCCATTCTTCTCGACAACCTCGCCTACAACGAAGCGGCTGAGACGCTCAAAGCGGACGATTTTTATCTCGATTCGCACCGCCGCCTCTTCGGCCGCATCATGGACCTGATGGAAACCGGGCGACCGGTGGACATCATCACCCTTACCGAAGAACTCTCCAAGAAAAAAGAAGTCGAGTCGGTCGGCGGCGTCGCGTATATCTCGTCGCTCACCGACGGACTGCCTCGACGGCCGAGCATCGCGCAGTACGTGCGCATCGTGCGCGACAAGGCGCTGCTACGGTCCCTGATTCACGCTTGCAGTGGAGCGATGGCGCGCGCCGCCGAGCAGGCCGATTCCGCGGAAGAAATTATCGACGCTGCCGAGTCGGCGATTTTTCAGATTTCCGAGAACCGAATCGGCCAGGGCTTTCTTGGCATTCCTGAGATCGTCAAGCAGTCGTTCGGAAGCGTTGACGCGCTGTACGAGCGCGGACAGCGCATCACCGGTCTCGAAACCTATTACGAAAAGCTCGACGAGATGACCAGCGGTCTGCAGCCCTCTGACCTGATCATCATCGCCGCGCGTCCATCGATGGGCAAGACTGCCTTCGCGATCAATATCGCCGAGAACGCCGCGGTTCGCGGTGGAAAAACTGTCGGTGTGTTCTCGCTGGAAATGTCGCGCGAAGCTCTCGTCCTGCGCATGCTCTCATCGCAGGCACACGTGGACTCGCACAAGTTGCGCACCGGCTTTCTTAGCCGTGACGATCGGCAAAAACTAGTCTCAGCGCTCAACTCCCTGGCAGAAGCCAGGATCTTCATCGATGACACGCCCGGCATCGGTCTGACGGAGATGCGGGCGAAGGCGCGCCGCCTAGCCCAACAAAATAACGGGAAGCTCGACTTGATCGTGGTCGACTACCTGCAACTCATGAGTGGTGGTGGAGGAAAGAGATACGAGAACCGTACGCAGGAGGTTTCTGCGGTATCGCGCGGATTGAAGGCGCTCGCGAAAGAATTGCGAGTGCCGGTAATTGCTTTGTCGCAGTTGAGCCGCGCTCCGGAGAGTCGCGGAAAGGGTGAACAACGTCCGCAGCTCTCGGACTTGCGCGAATCAGGATCGATTGAGCAAGACGCCGACGTCGTCGCCTTCATCTTCCGCGAGGAGTACTACATGCGCAGAGACGAAATTCCGCCGGAAGTTGAAGGAGTCGCCGAGATCATTATCGCCAAACAGCGCAACGGCCCGACAGGAAGCGTGAAGCTGGCGTTCCTCAAGAACTCTACTCGATTCGAGAACATGATGGATGGCGCGCCACCTTCAGAATATTAACTATTCGTGCCGCGTTGGGCGGCACGATCCGAGATGAGCCCGGCACCGTGTGCCGGGAAAGCATTATGGAATTGAGCCCCGGCAGGGGCGGCATTCTCGGGGTTGTACAAACATACAAATCTCTTGAGAACACGAAAGTGCCGCCCTTACAGGGCTCGCGGCTAAACTTGACGCACCCGGCACCGTGTGCCGGGCTCACTTCTCATTGTGCCGCTAGAAGCGGCACAACAAGGGATCGACCTCGATATTCGATTTAGTTGAGAGCGCGTGAATAACACACACACTGCCTCTCCGTCTTTTTTCCACATCAGCAGCTCTCGAATTATCCCAACACTACTCTGCCTTTTGGCAATCTAAGACTGTATGCGATTGCCGATGCAGTCCCGAGGAATTCTTGCCGTAATCGACACCGCAATTGGAACTCTGCTTTGCGCGTCAGTAGCTCTCATCCTGGCGCTGCTCTTCCATCAGACTCGGCTTGAAGTGACCCTCCCGTTGGTTTGCCTGGCAGTTGTGGTGTCAGTGGCAGCCCGTTTCGGAGTAGCGACGGGAGTGCTAGGCAGCATCATTTCGGCGATGCTGCTCGCATATTTTGTCTATGCCCCGCAACACTCCCTCCGAATTGCCAGTCATGACGCACGATCCGAACTCTCCTGGCTGCTTCTCGGAGGAATCTCACTGAGTTTCCTCTTCACGCCTCGTCGCACCGAAGCGACGAAGGAACAGGAAAAGAATCCTGGCGCGAAGGATTAGCTTCTCTCTCGGCCCAGCATCGCTCCATGCTTGCGGAAAACTCTGTGGAACTCGAAAACACTGTCATCCTGAGCCTGTTTTTGGCGAAGGATCTCCCGCGATATTTCAGACTCAATTTCAGCAGGTGTGGCTCTTTTACAAGAATGCCGGTTCTTTGGCCAAAAAGCCATGCAAGTGCAAATACGTTCGACGCATTCCGGGAGATCCTTCGCCCAAAGAAGGGGCTCAGGATGACAGTCTTAGGAACTTGCGACTTTCCACGCCGAATTTGAACGCAAGAATCGGAGTGTAGAGAATGGCTGGTGTCGCTAGGTTAGAGGTTGGGACCTAACGCAAATGAGTCCCGCTAAAGGACCCGCACATGAGCGCTGCGCAAACAATGCCAATCGACTCGCTCTCTGCTTCGGAGATGAGCAGGAGAGTGCGTGACATCAATTGGGACTATGTCACACAAGATCTGGACGCGCAGGGAAGCGCGGTGCTCAAGCGTTTGCTTTCTCCCGACGAATGCCTGGCGCTCTCGACGTTGTATGCGAAAGACGAACTCTTTCGCAGCCGAGTCGTGATGTCGCGGCACGGCTTTGGGCGTGGTGAGTACAAGTATTTCAAGTATCCACTGCCTGAGTTGATCGCCGAGCTGCGAACGTCTAGCTATCCGCATCTCGTAGGAATCGCAAACCGCTGGAACGAGGCCATGGGAGTCAATGTGCGGTTTCCCGCGAAGCACGGCGATTTCATCAGACGCTGTCACGATGCAGGTCAGAGCAAACCGACTCCCCTGCTGCTGCAATATGGAGCGGAAGATTACAACTGTCTTCATCAGGATCTCTACGGAGAGCACGTATTCCCGCTGCAGCTGGCGATTCTTCTGTCCGAACCAGGACGAGACTTCCGCGGAGGCGAGTTCGTGATGACCGAGCAGCGACCGCGCATGCAGTCGCGTGCAGAGGTAGTGCCGCTGCGCCAGGGAGATGGCGTGGTCTTCGCCGTGCACAACCGTCCGGTGCGGGGCACGCGTGGCGTTTATCGCGTGAACCTTCGCCATGGCGTGAGCCGCATTCGCTCGGGTCAACGGCACACGCTGGGAGTGATCTTCCACGATGCCGAGTAAGAGCCGTCTCACAACCGGGAATTTGTTCGAGGAAGTTTCCGTAGAACCGCGGAGCGAGCCTCTGGCAACTGGCGCAGTGATTCTGCGCAAATTTGCGTTGCAGGATGAAACCGGGATCCTGGGCGCAATTCGCGAGGTGGTCGCGAAAGCTCCGTTTCGCCAGATGGTCACACCGGGCGGTTATCGCATGTCGGTCGCCATGACTAACTGCGGTCCGCTCGGCTGGGTGACTGATCGAAGCGGTTATCGCTACGACTCCATCGATCCGGTGAGCCGCTTGCCCTGGCCGGCGATGCCTGAGCCACTTCTGAGACTGGCGAGAACCGCGGCGGCCGAAGCCGGATTTCCAAAATTTGTGCCTGACGCCTGCTTGCTGAATCGCTACGAGACCGGCGCCCGCCTCTCCTTGCATCAGGACAAAGATGAGAAAGACTTCAGCCAGCCGATCGTCTCCGTCTCCCTTGGAATCCCGGCGGTGTTCCTGTTCGGCGGGCTAAATCGGAGCGACAAGACCACTCGCGTCCGACTCACACATGGCGATGTGGTGGTCTGGGGTGGCCCGGCGCGGCTCCGCTACCACGGCGTACTCGCGCTTAAGGAAGATCATCATCCGTTGGTCGGAGACCACCGCATCAATCTGACATTCCGCAAGGCTGGTTGAGTACTGGCTCAAACCGCGGAAGAATGTCCTCTCCGACTCAGAATTTCCCTGTGCGTTCCCTGTTATTTTTTTGAATCCCGCGCAAAACAGCACTAAGTGCTTCGCCGATGTTGGGTTACAGAGAAATCCAGCGAATTCCCTGTTATTTCCCTGCCTTGAAGCGAAATTTGCAAATTTTGGGCAGAATTCAGTGATTGTCAGGTCGAATTCCTAAAATGCCCTGCTATATACGCTGTTTTTCTTTGGCTGATGAATTTCCGACAGCTTATTCAGCCAATCACTTCGGGCGCAAAGATGTAGACCTCAAGAAATTTCGCGAATTGCAGCACTGGCTTCTCAGGTGGCAGTTTCAAACCGCTTGCTTCGGCCATCGTATTGACGTCGAACTCCGCTTCAGCCGGTTGCAACGGCCAAGGTAGATGGTGAATCTGGATGCGGTGAACTTTGCCCGCTCCAACGGTATAGAGGCAGTAGCGCTCGGTGGCGAATTGCTCCAAATCGGTTTTATTCGTTGGTACACCCCCATGGGCACGATAACGAGCAATTAACTGCGCGGCCGGCCCTCGTCGCCTCATGCTCAGGTATTCAACGTCAGTTTCGGAAACCTTGGCGCGCATGTTTGCCCAAAAATAAGGAAGTCCCGCGCCTGCCCTGGCACCCAACACTGCGAGTAAGCTCGCCGCGTCGAGGCTGAAGAAGTAAACGCCGGGCTTGTCGGGTTCCTTGGGAAGTCGAACGTACGTCCGTACGTTGAGTTCGGGAAATGTGCTCGCCGTCGGAATTGGCGGCATTGCACGAAAACGCACGTGGCTCATCCAGAATGGGATCACTCCGATCCAAGCCTTGCCGTCGAATGTGTCCAGTTCCAACTCACGCGGAACCAGCGGACGAACTTGATCGGGCGGCAGAGCCCAGTGTGCAAATAACAAATCGTGCCAGCGCTGATACATCACCCAAGGACGTGCGGGCAGGGGCCAGGGACGATGAGCACTTGATGAAAGCACGTCAGACACGAAGAAGAGTGTAGAGGATCGGGTGATCGGGTCATCGGGTGATCGGGTGAAGTAAATTCAGGGTCACGATACCGCGGCTATCTGCGTTATTCTTCCCTTCTGATGTCGCATCCCAATGGAACCAAACCCGCCTCGCCGCCGGAATTGGGCACTCCGCAATCTTCTACCCCTTCGACTGAAGTTTTCGCCGTTCATGGCGTTGAGCCCGAGGTACAGGCCTATGCCATGGCCAAGTACTCACGTTCTGCATTGTCGATGAAGGAGTCGCTCAAGGAGATTAGCGAACAAAAAGCTGAGCAGTTCCTCAACACGTTTTACTTCCAGTACGGACATCGCTCCATCGCCGACCTGGCGCACATCCCCATGGCGATTGAGAGGCTCTCGATCCTCGCCGCGATCGCGCTCGTCGATGAGCAGCGCTGGGATGGCCAGGAACGCTCGACTCGTTACCAAAACTTCAAGAAGAGTGGCTTCTACGTGCCGGAGTTCGAAAACTCAGAAGATCGCGATCTGTACATAGAGACCGTGAAGTTCCTCTTCTCCGAGTATGAAGCTATCTCGGACGAGATGGCGCGTTATCTCGCGACGCAGGTTGCCAAACCTGACGACATGACGCAAGAAGCGTACCAGCGCACGCTCCGCGCACGTGCCTTCGACATCTCGCGGTATCTACTGCCGCTGGCAACGAACACTTCGCTGGGACAGATTGTGAATGCGCGCACGCTGGAGACGCAGATCTCGCGCCTGCTCACGCACACGCATGCAGAAGTTCGGCAGTTGGGTGACGCACTCAAGCAAGCCGCGCGCTCCGCTTCGTACAACGTGAATGAAGCAACGTACCGGAAGCTGGTCGATGAAATCGCGGCTCAAAATCCTGCGCTGGCCGATCGGGCGCGCGAAGTACTGCTCAAAGACGTGAGGGTTGCGCCTACGTTGGTGAAGTACGCCGAGGCGAATCGTTACGAACAGGAAACTCGCCGTGAGTTGCGCCAGGCTGTTCGCGAGTTGATTCCGATCGATACCGTAATTGACGATGGTCCGCTCGGCCAGCCATTTGTCGTTGATTTGCTGGAAGATGAACCGCTTGAGATCGAACTGGCCACCACGCTCCTCTACGGCGCTGACCATTACAGCTATCGCCAGCTTCGCGAAGCGGTCACTTCGCTTTCAGCAGCGAGGCGCCAGGAGATCATCGATCTCGGTATGCGGCATCGCGGCAAGCACGACGAACTATTGCGTCCGTTCGCTGCCGGGCAGGCATTCCGCTTCGACATCCTCATGGACATCGGTGGCTTCCGCGATATGCACCGTCACCGCCGCTGTGTCCAGATCGAACAGGAGTTCACTAACCTTCACGGTTTCGCCACCCCCGAGGAACTTACAGCCTCAGGGCTCCAGAATCGCTACGGGGAAACAATGTTGCTCGCTTCCGACCGGCACGACGAGTTCTCTGGCGCCGACGATCCCAATGCTGAGCAAAATGCGCAGTATGTACTGCCTCTCGCTTTCAAGAAACGCACGCTATTCAAGATGGACTTCGCGGAGGCGCTCTACATCTCCGAACTGCGCACCACGCCGGCTGGACATCGCTCGTATCGTGAAGTGGCCTATGCAATGTATGAAGCGGTCGCGCACCGCCATCCGTCGCTTGCAAAATATTTCCGAGTGCATGATGTTCGCGAGCCGGTCGATCTGCTGAAGCGCTGAAAAGCCAGGGCGAACACGAAGGCCAGCAAGGCAACAGCAGAGGTCACAAAGAGTTCTTCGTGACCTCTGCTGTTTCCTCCGTGCCCTTCGTGTTCGCCTCTTTTCGATATTTCAGATGTGTTCGTTTTTTCTTCGCTAAGAAGAACTCTTCCGCTATAATGCCGTCTCGTAATCGAATCCACTCCAGCAGGAGACACCATGGCTGACGAGAAATCGCGCGCAATCGATCTGGCTCTGTCGCAAATTGAAAAACAGTTTGGCAAGGGATCGATCATGCGCCTGGGCTCGAAGGAAGCGATTGTTCCGATCTCAGTCATTTCAACGGGCGCGATTTCATTCGACGCTGCCCTGGGCGTCGGCGGCTTCCCTCGCGGACGTGTGGTTGAGGTCTTCGGCCCTGAGTCGTCTGGCAAAACCACGATCACTCTCCAGGTGATTGCGGAGGCGCAGAAGACCGGCGGCATGGCGGCATTCGTGGACGCTGAGCACGCGCTCGATCCGGTTTATGCCAAGAAGCTGGGCGTCGATGTCGATAATCTGCTGGTGTCACAGCCGGATTATGGCGAGCAGGCGCTCGAGATCACCGAAGCATTAGTGCGATCCAACGCCATCGATGTCCTCGTTGTGGACTCGGTTGCCGCGTTGGTGCCCAAAGCCGAGCTCGACGGCGAAATGGGCGACAGTCATGTCGGCTTACAAGCTCGGCTCATGTCGCAAGCCCTTCGCAAGCTCACGGGTACCGTTTCCAAATCGCGCACTTGCCTGGTCTTTATCAACCAGATCCGCGAAAAGATCGGCGTGATGTTTGGCAATCCCGAAACCACCACCGGCGGACGGGCACTCAAGTTCTACTCCTCGGTTCGCGTCGACATTCGCCGCATCGCCGCCATCAAGGAAGGCGATTTAGTTGTCGGCTCGCGCACCAGGGTCAAAGTCGTGAAGAACAAAGTTGCGGCACCGTTCCGCGAAGCCGAGTTCGACATTATGTACGGCGAGGGAATTTCGCGCGAGGGCGACATGCTCGATCTGGCTGCGAATAACAACATCGTTGAGAAGTCGGGCTCGTGGTTCAGCTACAAGGGTGAACGCATCGGCCAGGGCCGCGAAAATGCCAAGACCTTCCTGAAAGACAACAAAGACATCGCCACGAAGATCGAGGCCGAAGTTCGCAAAACGCTGGGCTTAACCGCAACAGGCGAGAAAGCAGCTGCGGGATCGAACGGCGCCGGAGTAGCTCCTGCGAATCATCCGCCTGCTCCACCGCGTCCCATTCCTATGCAGCGGAAGTGACTGCCTAAGAAGAGCGAACACAAAGTACACGAAGGCACACGCGAAGGTCACGAAAAGTCAGTCCCACTTTTCTTCGTGTCCCTCGTGACCTTCGTGTTCGCTCTTGAATCTTCTAATCTATGAAAATTGCGCGCTGGAGTTTTCTGATTGCCGGCATCTGGGGAGTCTTTGTGCTGACTCCCCTTTATTTTCTTGAGAAAAAGACTGGGATCGATCATCCGCCGGCCATTACCCATCCCGAGTATTACTACGGATTCGTTGGGGTTGCGCTCGCCTGGCAGGTTCTCTTCCTCGTCATTGCTCGCGATCCTCAGCGCTTCCGACCAGCGATGCTGGCGGCAATGATCGAGAAGTTTTCTTTTGTGATCTCGACGTATGTGCTTTACGCGCTTGGAAGAGTGGATTCGACCATGGTAGCCGCTGCCAGTGCAGACTTGGTGCTGGGCATATTGTTCGTAATTTCGTTTTTCAAGACAGGGCAGCAGGCGAAAGCGGCCGAGGCTTTTTAGGCCTTCAAGTGTCCACAAAGTGACCCAATTCCTGCTCTAACTAAGCACTTCGCTGCCCAAAACGATGTCCGAAATTGCGTCTAAAAATGGAAAACGCCAGAACTGGTTGGTTCTGGCGTTCATCTTTTGGCCCCTCTATGCGGGCCCAAAATTTCCATCGAGGCCGTTGAGCACTCCCCCAAATGCCTTCACAACCTCTCGATTCGTAGCTATTGCAATTGCTGAACCAAATACGCCAATCCTCTAAATGGCTGATTTTTCAACCTCGGCCCCGAACTGGTCTCAGGCGCCCTCCGATGCCATAGTGCAAAGGTTTGCACACAGTTCTAGCGGATTAGCCATTGCGACGAGCCCACGGACTCCATAGAATCGGGCACAGCTGCCTTCCTGGCGTCTAAATGAAACAAATTAAGGCTATATACCCCGGTTCCTTTGATCCTTTGACCAACGGTCACCTGGATCTTATTGAGCGCGGCAGCAAGATCTTCCACGAATTGGTAGTAGCGATCCTGCGAAACTCCGAGAAAGAACCTCTGTTTGATGTGACAGAGCGCCGGGATATGCTCGCCGAGGCCACAGCCCGCTGGCCTAATGTCCGCATTGACACGTTTTCAGGGCTACTCGTGGACTATGTGGTTCACCAAAAAGCGCACGCGGTCTTGCGCGGAATTCGCGCAATTAGCGATTATGAGTACGAGCTGCAGATGGCGCTCATGAACCGCAAGCTGAACGCCCAGGTGGAAACCGTGTTCATGATGCCGGCAGAAGCATATTCCTACCTGAGCTCGCGTCTGGTGAAGGAAGTGTTCCGGTTAGGCGGCTCGGTCCATGAATTGGTGCCGCCGGAAGTGGAAAAGCGGCTGTATAAGAAAGTGCGTCCCGAAATTTCGGTGGTAAAGCAGGGAAAGCGTTAGATCTGGAGGGGTGAGATGGCAACTACCGCGGTAAGCAGTCCATTTTCGGCGCGTGTAAACCGCATTGAAGTTTCGGCCACGATTGCCATGACGGCAGAGGCCGCCAAGCTCCGCGCTAAGGGAATCGACCTGTGCGATATGGGTATGGGTGAGCCCCATTTCAACACGCCGCAGCACATCAAAGACGCGGGTATCGCGGCCATCCAGCAGAACTTTACTAAGTACACCGCCGTCGGAGGCGTGCCTGAGCTGCGTAAAGCCATCGTGAAGCGCCACGCAACCGACTTCGGCTCCGACTACACGCCTGACGAGGCGGTCGCCGCGACCGGCGGTAAGCAAGCGTTGTTTAACGCCATTCAAGTTCTCGTCGATCACGGAGACGAAGTGATCATCCCCGTTCCATATTGGGTTTCGTTCAAGGATATCGTTGAGTACGCCGGCGGCAAATGTGTCTACGTCGTGGCTGACGAGGAACAGGATTTTCGTCTTACCGCGGACATGATTGAGCGTGCAATCACTTCGCGCACGCGCGCCATCATTCTCAACTCTCCCTGCAATCCTTCGGGCGCGGTGATAAATCCCGACGACATGCGCGACGTGCTGCTGATGGCTCATCGCCGCGGTATCTACGTCATCGCGGACGAGTGCTACGTCTATCTTAACTTCACTGGCAACATTCAGTCAGCGGGATCTGTGAGCGAAGCGCGTGAGCACCTTGTGATCATCGGTTCGCTCTCGAAGACTTACGCCATGACAGGATGGCGATCTGGATATGCGCTTGGTCCCGGGCTGGTGGTTGCACAGATCAGTAAACTGCAAAGCCAATCCACGTCGAATCCGGCGTCAATTGTCCAGAAGGCGGCTATCGCTGCGCTAGAGGGTCCACAAGATTGCATCGCTGAGTTCCGCACCGACTACATCCAACTGCGTGATCAGGTACTCGGCGACCTTGCTCAGATTCCGGGAGTTCATTGTGCTCGTCCCGAGGGCGCCTTCTACGTTTACCCAAACATCTCCGCGTACTTAGATCGTGGCGGACTGAAGACAAGCATCGATGTTGCCAATCGGTTGCTCCACGAAGCACACGTAGTCACGGTGCCCGGTGAGGGATTTGGTACGCGCGAACATATCCGCATGTCGTACGCGACCAGTAGTGCTGTCTTGAAGGAAGCGTTGCACCGCATGAAGAACTTCTTCGCGTCGGTGTAGCGATGGGCATTCGTCCTCGACCAGCATGTTGGGCAGCAGCCGCGTTGCTGCTGGTTTGTTTCACTGCCGCAAACGCCCATGACTACAAACCGCCGGAGATTCCTCCGGCGGGACATGCAGCGAAGTTCGCGCAGCATGAAACGCACAAAGACGAGGGCGTAACGGTCGCCATCGATCCGTATGGACCGGAGAAAGACTCGGTGTTTCATGTGAAGTTCACGGAGCACCGCTTGCTCCCCGTGCGCCTCATCATCAGCAACGACAGCGACCAGCCTCTCTCACTGGCAGACGCTCGCATTCAGTTCACAACAGCACACAAAGCCAAGGGCGAACCACTTACAAAAGAAGACATTGAACGAGCTGTAGGACGGTCAGTGGAACCTCAAGACACTTCCTCCACACGCATACCGTTGCCTGTGCCCATACCTCGTGGCAAGCCTAAGCGATTACCGAAAGGAGCAGACGAAGAGATCGAGTACCTGATGTTCAAAGCTCAAGCTGTGGAACCTCATAACACGCAGGCAGGATTTCTTTTTTTCGACGTGAGCGGAGTGCAGCAACCGTTGATTGGATCGAGAATTTTGTTTACCGGCGTTCGCAATGGCAAAGGCCAGGAACTTTTCTATTTCGACATTCCGCTGCAGTGACATGCGCCTCAGGCCGCATGCACCAGCCCTGCAACATGTGGAAACATGCAGCTCTCGATCCCCCAATTAACACTGGGTGTGCCGCAACTTTCCACGACGACGACATACTTTCCACGTGCTCGCCTGTGGACGGAATGTTGGAGACTCGGACAATCCATTCCCGAGCCAATTAGTTTGTCCGATAATCCATCTCCGACCACATTCTCCGCCTCTGATTTCTAAATCGCGAACCCTCCGTCAAACGCCTACAATGCGATTTGGTGATAAATGTCCACTTTTCCAGAGCATTTACTACTGCTACTAGAGTAGTTGTTCTTTTCTCTGATTGAAGTAAAAGCAGTAGCTGATATAAGTTTTACGCATACATTGCAGGGGGTTCTGTCATCATGCCTTCGTCTGGAGTCAGCGTGGAGAACGTCGAGAAAATTAGCACCGCGCCCGGTGCAGCCATGGAGATCGCCTTGAGCCAGGCCGAACTGCTCAGAGAACTCACTGCTACTCAGGGTGTGGTCGAACGCAAGACGACGATCCCGATTCTTTCAAATTTTCTTTTTGAAGCCGCGGGCGACCGGCTGACAATTACTGCTACCGATCTCGATCTGAGTCTGCGCACCTCCTGTGCTGCAACGGTGAAGAAAGAAGGGTCCTGCACGATTCCAGCCCGAAAACTCTACGAATACGTGAAGCTGCTTCCTGAGGGACCGGTGACCATCAAGCAGATGGAGAATCACTGGGTGCAGATTAGGGCTGGTCGCTCGAACACCAAGATGGTGGGCATGGCGCGCGCCAACTTTCCTGCACTGCCAACGTTTCCGTCAGGCTCGGCGACAAAACTTCCTGTCGCAGTGCTGCGCAACCTCATAGCAAAAACGATCTTTGCGATCTCGAATGAGGAATCGCGCTACACATTGAATGGCGCGCTAATGGTGATCAAGGCCGAGTCGATTGCGATGGTTGCAACCGACGGACACCGGCTGGCCCATATCGAGACCAAGTCTGCATTTCCCGGCGTAAATGGCGAGCTGAAAACGCTGGTGCCACGCAAGGCGATGAACGAACTCAAGTCACTGCTCGATCAAACTGATCAGGACTTTATTGAATTTGCGAAAGACGATTCCACGCTCTTCTTCCGCATTGGGGGAAGGCTTCTTACCTCTCGTCAACTCACCGGACAATTCCCAAACTACGAAGCCGTTTTGCCGCGCGACAATAACAAAGCCGTAGTGGTTGGTTGCGCCGATTTGATGGGGGCAATCCAGCGTGTAGCGCAATTCGCCGACGAGCGATCGGGAGCGATTCGCATGAAGCTCGACAAGGATGAAATTCGGATTTCATCTTCGTCGACGGATTCCGGCGAATCCGAGGACACGATTGAAACCAGCTACAAATCTGATCCACTGATCATCGGTTTCAACTCGCAGTACATGCTCGACTTTCTCAGAGTCACGAACTCCGGGGAAGTGCGGCTGGAATTTAAGGACGCGCAATCGGCTGGGCAAGTACGTCCCGAAGGCGGCGACGACGAGTACAAATACCGCTACATCATCATGCCGATGCGAATCTGATTCCGGCTTAAAACTGACGCGAGCCCAGCGGAAATAGTCCAAAAACGGACGTTGCATGTTGTGAGCACCCGCACCCCAACGGCTTTGACTTCACTTCGAGCCTGCGGTCCTCACGATACCGTGGCGCACGCTTTCGTCCTGCCACATGCGGAAGCCGCCTAGAAATGCGTTGTCATTACTGCCTAACCGCACTCCGGCGGGAAGAGCTGTGAGCTTCTTTGCATTGCCCCCGCCCAGGACAACATCATCCGCCTGCACGGCCTGCTTTAGTTGCGCCACAGCCTCGAATACATTCTTCTGCCACTTCTTTTGGCCAAGACGCTCGAGCCCACGCAGACCGAGATAGTCCTCATATGTGCGACCTTTCTTGTAGGGGAGATGAGCGAGCTCCATCGGTTGCAGCACGCCATCAACGATCATGGCCGACCCGAGGCCGGTCCCAAGTCCGAGAAAGAGCATGCGTCCCTTCTTATAGCTCCCAAGCGCTTGCATGGCGGCATCGTTGATCACCTTCACGGGCTTGCCGAATGCTTTGCGGAAATCGAACTTTACCCATCCCGGTGAGAGGTTAAAGGGCTCACTGATCGGCCGCCCCTGTACAACCGGTCCGGGATAGCCGATCGAGATCACGTCATAGGGCCAGTCCTTCACCGCGGCTTTTACCTTGCTCACCATGTCGCGCGCGGTAAACGTAGGTCCGGACGGGACCTTGCGCATCTCTTTTTGCCCGCTGGCCAGCAGCTTCACATTGGTGCCGCCGATGTCGATGGCAAGCACTCTGTATTTGGTTGTCGAGTTCGGAACATTGGAGGAGTTGTCTTTAGATGACGCGTTGTTGGAGATCATGTTTCGGTCGCAGAGAGACTATCGCAAACTAAGCTGCATGCGAAGGGCGTCGGTTCGGCGCCTTCGCGGTTTGGTTTCGACGGAATCCCTAAGAGTCTGCAGTGGTTCAGTTTGCTGGCATCGCGGCGAATACGCGGACGGGCACCAGGATCGGTGTAGGCGTTCCATTTTGGGCGCTCCGTCCCGCCACAGTTACTTACCAAGTGACACATTTCTTAAGGTTTACCTGCCTCACAGGTTACTAAGCTTGAGTCGATGAGCATCATGAGCGCTCGCCACTTGCTTCGACTTCTCTATGTTGTCGTGGGGATTCTGCAAATTGCAGCGATTCTCTGTGCTTTCGAAAAGCCGGCGTACGCTTATGTTGATCCAGGTTCTGGTTACCTGTTGCTTCAGATCGTCGGCAGCATGCTCGCGGGCGCAGCGTTCCTCGTTCGTCACCGACTGAAGCGGATGTTTGGTTTCGCTGTAGCTGTAGAGGGTGACTCGACATCGGCTCGAGAATCCGCTGTGCCCATAAGAGAAGAAAAATGACGTCGTTGACGTCGCACTCCACCGCGACGTTTCGTGATCCCGCCGGCTCGCTAAGAATTTCTGGAGACCGCGTTCTGCGAACTGTGAGGCGGGAGTTCGCAGAAGACTGTCTGAGATTCCTCCGTTCCGAAGTAGCCAAGTCCTGGGTTGCTGGTGGCAGATTGGTTGAGACGCGCGTCTTGAGGGGAGCGCCCGGCGAAGAACTGGAGCTTGAACACGAACGGGTGTTCTTCCCAACATATCCGTGGGAGTGGACGCCCGGTCAATGGATCAGCGCCGGCGAACTAACGCTCGACTTCGCCGAACAGCAACTGTCACTGGGACGCGTGTTGAAAGATGCATCGCCATTGAATGTGCTCTTTCGCGGAAGCAGTCCCGTTTTTGTAGACGTGCTCTCGACCGAGCCTCGCGATCTCGAGGATCCTTTGTGGTTAGCGTATGGACAGTTTGTCCGTACGTTCCTGCTTCCACTCGCGGCGTTCAAGTACCTGGGCTGGCCCTTGGCCTTGAGCTTGGTGCATCGCGATGGTTATGAGCCGGGCGAGCTATACCCGCATCTTTCAGCACGGTCGCGTTTTCGCACGCCTATCTTTTCACAAGTAACCCTGCCGCACCTTTTGGAACGGAGGAAGGGCCTGCGGTCATCTCGGAAAATCAGGCTACGTTCCGACATCGCACTGTCGGTGCAAAGCCAGAAGATCAAACAGCTACGAACGCATTTACACAAGCTCGCTCCACCGTCCTCAGAATCGAATTGGAGCCGATATGAGCAGGTTGCCGATCACTACACAGTCGAAGACCGGGCACATAAGCGCGAGTTTGTAGAGCGTGTCCTGGAAACGGCCAGGCCAGGTCACGTCCTGGATATCGGATCCAATACGGGAGAGTACTCTCGGCTCGCGGCACGGGCTGGAGCGCAGGTTGTCTCCTGGGACACAGATGTTGCCGCTTCCGAATCGAACTGGCGACTAGCGGCGGCGGACCACTTGCCTATCTTGCCCGTGGTCGCCGACGTTGCCCGGCCAACTCCAGCGCTCGGGTGGCGCAATGCGGAGTCGAGGTCGCTGTTGGAACGCGCTCGCGGACGCTTTGACTGCGTCTTGATGCTCGGCGTTATTCATCACCTACTGCTCACAGATCAAATTCCGATTGAGGAGATCGCGCGGCTTACTGCGGAACTCACGACCCGCTGGGCGGTGGTGGAGTGGATACCGGCGACAGACGTCCGCTTTCGCGAACTGTGCCGTGAACGCGAGCATCTTTATGCCGGGCTCGATGAACACGTATTTCTGCGCAGCTTCTCTCAGGAGTTTGTGCTGATTTCCCGCAAGCTGCTTAGCAACGGCCGCATCCTGTTTTTACTTCGACGGAACCGCTGACAATGAAGGTGAAATACCTTCTGGAAGGATGCGGTATCGCCATTCTTGTCTTGCTGTCTTACATCTGGCCGCAGGTTTCTCCGAATCACGTTGCCATTTATTTCTCAGTATTGCCGGTCACAAGTGTCACTTCGGGAATCCTCATTGATGTCGTGGCTCTGGCAGCCATCTCCACGCTCGTGATCACGCTTGCTTCACGTGGAGATGGAGACACAAACGGTCGTTATGTTTGGGTAGCACTGATGTTCGTTGCCATCAGCGCTGCGGTGAGTTCCATCGCTAAGCTTGCCGAAGTTCACAGACTTACTCCCAATTCCGCCGTACTCGCCGGAGGCATGGTGCTGCCGGTATGCCTGACGAGATATTGGAGTCCCCTCAAGTACAAAGTTCTGGTGCGTGGGTTTCGATTGGCATTGGCACTCATCGGACTCTGTGCCATTTGGATCATTCCGCAATTGCTGTTCATAGCGCTTCATCGGCAGAGCAGCGACCAACTTGCCTTCCGGAAACCAACCGGTACCAACATCCCACTCCGACGGATCGTGTGGATCCTCTTCGATGAACTGTCGTACGCCCAGACGTTTGAATCCCGGAATTCCTCCTTACGCCTTCCTAATTTCGATTGGCTTCGCGACAGGAGCACTTCGTTTTCACAGCTCGGCCCCGTGGGCTACTACACAGCACGAGTTGTGCCCTCATTGCTGATTGGCAGGCAGATTCGAAACTTGCGTAGCACGTTGGATGGCAGCGCGCTTATCCAGCTTGAAGAATCTTCGCATTTGCAGCAACTTGATCCTCAGCAGACCATCTTCGCCGAGGCGCAGCGCAATGGCTGGACTACCGGAGTCGCTGGCTGGTCGAATCCTTACTGCCGTTTGCTGTCGACGGTACTGGACTCGTGCGACTGGCTTCCCGACCAGTTCACTCCGTCTTATCTCTACTCCCACATGTCCGCCCAGAGATCGCCGCTGCAGAATGCGCTGGCCCCGGTTGCGAACTCGATCCGGCGGTTTCGACATCAACCCTCAGCCGATCCCAGCGCGACTGAGTTCCATCTCCGCGACGCTCGAGATTTAATAGCTCCGGCCCTCGCGCTGATACGCGACGAACAAATCGGCTTTGTGTTCCTCCACCTTGCAGTTCCTCACCCGCCCGGAGTGTACGACCGAAGCACGCATCAATTTAGGAAAGGTGGATCCTACCTGGACAACCTAGCACTCGCGGACCACTACCTTGGGCAGCTACTTGAAGCAGTCTCATCGACCACTCCGGCGGCGAGGACGACGGTTGTGGTGTGCTCCGATCACTCCTGGCGAGTACCGATGTGGAAGAACTCCGCCATCTGGACGCAGGAGGACGAGCGAGCATCGAACAGTTTCTTCGACAACAGGCCCGTACTCATGGTGCACTTTCCAGAACAGACTCAGAGAATCAGCATCGACCAACCTGAGAACAGCTTGATCTTGCACGCAATGCTGGAAGGAATGCTCCGTGGAACTATTGCCGATCCGGAGCAGTTGGCGTCCTGGGTCGCTGCGTGGTAATAGCGCCAGAAAAACTTGCGGGAAAAAACATGAGGGAGATCGCTCTCCCCCATCAGCTAGATTATTACCGCGAGCTAGGAATCAGAAGTAAATCTTCGCTCCCAATTGCACCAGACGTCCAGGCTGAGCAGCGCTGATCTTACCGAAGGTTCCGCCAGCTCCTGCATCCTGGATATCGCCGTCCACGCAACTGGTGTTTGTGCAGAACTGAGTGTGATTGAAGAGGTTGAAGGCCTCAAGACGCAGCTGGACGTAACGAGGAGAATCGCTCCCGCCAATCGGCGTGTTCTTGAGGATAGCAAAATCGGTGTTGTTCAATCCTGGTCCATGAATCGAGTTTCGCCGGACGTTACCGAACGTTCCCGGAGCTGCCACGGCGAACGCTGATGGATCAAAGAAGAAGTTATTGACGCCACCAATGCTCGAAGTCCTGATATCAAGATGGTGCAGCGGACCAATTTGATTTGGCGAGTCAGGGCACGCGTAGAAGGTATTGGCATCACAGGTCAGCGACGTGAGCCCGGTATCACCGAGGTTTATCGGGAATCCAGTTTGTAGTGTCGTGATTCCCGTGAGCTGCCAGCCGCCGAAGGCCATGGAGGGCAGCCAGTTAAAGCTGTTATGCAGATTGGGAAGCAGGTAGCTATAACTCGCTACAAATCGGTGCCGCGCGTCGAAGGACGAATCCCCCACGTTGAGGCCAGGAATTAGAACATTCGTGCCGCGCAGGTTAAAGCCGCTGTCCTCGAGGCCGGAGCCATCGTCAATCGAATGGCTCCAGGTATAGCTGAGCAGGAAGGACAAGCCGTGCGTGAAGCCTTTATTCAGGCTTGTCTGAAACGAGTTATAGCCCGATTTTCCAGTTGTAGCCTGAATTCCCAAGCCTTCGTAGATGTCTCCAGGGAAGGGGGAAAGGTTCGGGAACGCGGACTTGAAGGACGGATCATTGGCACAAGTTGGATTCGCTGCGCATTGCTGCGCGCCTGCCAAGGTAACCGAGTTCGCGTCGTAGCTGCGCAGAAGATGTCGGGCCTGTGATCCGATGTACCCGAGGCTGAGAACCATATTGGCCGGCAGCTCACGCTGAATGACCAAGTTATAGTTCATCGCGTACGGAGCGCTTAACTTCTGATCGATGACGTTGATAGAGAAAGGTTCCACATTCGTGAAATCGAACGGAGTCCCGGGAGCCGGGGCAACAAAGGGGAACTTGTTCGTTACGCTCTTCGCGGCGTTACCGGAGATGTCCTGGAACGGATTCGCGAAGCTGGGATGTCCGCCCACATCTGCAGCGCCTGCCGACGAGAGGCCGAACGGCGGCGCTCCAAGGTTCTGCAGCGCTCCCTCTTCTTCTGTGCGGTTGAAGTACAAGCCCCATCCCGCGCGAATCGAGAGCTTGTTTCCCCCTTCTCCCGACAAGAAGCCGAGGTTCGGCGCATACACAAATCCCGCTCGTGGCCCGATGTGGCCCCACTTGGTCTCATATCCGCCGGCGCGATTGCAGGTTGGATCTCCTGGGTAAACGAGTCCCAAAGGGGCCGTCGGAAATACCTTCGATTGCTCACCCGGGCGGAAGCAGTTAATGGCGAGTCCGTTGAACTGATTGTTGTCGAGAGGCGTGTCGATTTGCCACCCTGCGCCGTAATTTACGATCAAATTCGGACGAACCTTCCAGCTATCCTGTGCATAGGAGTAGCTCTCATAAGCCCGAGCGAGAATCAGTCCGCCGGCAGTCTGGTTATAACTCGACGGAATACCGAGCAGAAAATCCGCTCCAGCAATTCCCGTGCTGTTGAAAGCGGACGAGTTGAAAGTGAATTGGCCATTATTCCGTGAAGAAAATGGATTGTTGACATCGAAGCGGCGGCCATCAAATCCAAATTTGAGGGAATGATTTCCGATCACCTTCGAGAAGTTGTCAGTAATCTCATAGGTTTGATCAATCCTGGGCTGAGGTCCATTGCTGCTGAATCCCAAATTGAAAAGACCCGTAACGGTGATTCGCGGAATTCCTTGACCAGAAGTTAACTGCGGATTGACTGCAAACCCAAGTGTCGATGGAGCGACCGGGTTCTGGGGAAATGTTGATACGAAGTTCAGGCGCGTGAAGCCAAGACGAAATTCGTTAAGCGTGTTCGGGTTGAAAGTGTGATTCCAATCTACGATGAACTGCTTGGAGTCGCTTTTGTTGGTATCGCCAAACCCAGGCAGCGTGGCTCCAGTAAAAGGAAGATCCTCTGAGTTAGGTGCGTGGTTGAAGAACGCCACACCCCATATCTGATCGGATGGACCGAACGTATGGTCAATGCGGGCGATTCCCTGATCCTGAACAGCAAACCGTGTTGGATTAAAAGAAAACTGATTCGCGCCAAAGTTCGCCGCGGGCACGAACGTCTTCAGGAGATTCGCAGAAATCGAATTGAAGTCTGAAGTTGGAATGTGCCCTGTCGGGAAAATCGTGCAGTATGGCGTGCCCGCGGGAAACACCGCTCCGCTCTCTCCGGTAAGCGCAAACGGAGAGACCTTGGTTCCGAATGGACAGGCGCCGGGAGTCTTCGCAGCAGCTGAGAAATCGCCCGTACGCTGTGGCGTCGTGAAGACGGTTACGGAGTTCACGCTGCCGGGTTCAGGCTGCCTGTTGCGGTTGCCCTGATAAGAGATGAAGAAAAACGTCTTGTCTTTAATGATGGGGCCGCCCAGCGTTCCTCCGAAGAGATTCTGGTGAAACTGTGGAGCGGTCTTCTGAAAAAAGTTGTGCGTGTTCAGGAATGTGTCGCGATAAAACTCGAAGGCATCTCCGTGGAACCCGTTGGTTCCGTTCTTGATAACCGTATTCACAATGCCGCCGGAGTTGCGACCATACTCGGGATTGATGGTATTGGTGATGAGGTTGAACTCACCCAGCGCGTCTGGGCTGGGAATAATAAGAGGCGTGTTCAACGGAAGGTCGTTCGCGTCGACACCGTTGATCAGGAAGCTGCTCTGAGTGGATTGGCTGCCGTTCACGGCAAATGTTCCAAAACGGTCCGAAGCGGCTACTACGCCGGGGATGACCTGCTCCAATGACGTCCAGTTGCGGTTGATCAAGGGCAAGTCAACGATTTGCTTTTGGCCGATCACCTGTTGAATCTGGTTGCTTGTGGTTTCGACCTGGATGGTGTCAGCAGACACTTCAACGGTCTCGGCAACTGCACCAATCGCCATCTGCACTGGCAGGTTGTAGATCTGGTTCACAGCCAGCGGAATTTGAGTGCTCTGATAGGTCTTAAAACCTGTCGCAGTTGCCTTGACGGTGTAAGAGCCGACTGGAAGATTCAAGAATTCGTAACTTCCATTGCTCTGGCTCACCGTGGTTTTTTCCGCGCCGGTAGCAACATTGCGAGCTGTCACAGTGGCTCCGGCGACCGCAGCGCCGGTTTGGTCGGTAACTAAACCGCGAATGCGGGCATAAACTTCGTCTGCTACTGAGCTTCCTGCAAGAGCAGCGACGAGTATCGCTAATCCCAGCAGCCGACGGACAAGATTGACGAACATACTTCCTCCTGAAAGATTGAAACGTCTGCTCTTTGCAGTCCTGTCTCCACTGGGACAAAAGAGATGCAACTCATCCCAATATGGGACCGTTAACCAGAAATAAGTGATGAGTTGATTTTGCTAGTGATCCGATGAAGTTTTATTGGTTCGAGAGGCCGAGCAGCAGCTATCGACAATCTGATTTTTGGTATTGGTGTATGTAAAGGTACGTGTTTTCGTAGCCGTAGTTCGTATGCAGATACGAGTAACTCGTCGCTTTGTCCCAAAACACTTTTCTTGGATCAGAACATTCACTGGCACATCAGGCTTGCCCGATACATCGAAGAGCCACGGGTTGGCGGCAATCGACAGTCTCCAAAGCCACGCGATAGTATTTGCAGGAATTATTTCGTCCCACATTCTCGCGACGAGGTGAAGATTGGCTACGAAGCTGGCTTCCCGTTGTTTCGCTGTTCTCAGTTGTCTTCTGATCACATTCATCTTCAGTTCCCAATCCACAGCAGCGCAGCAGAAGAAAGCGGCGACCTCTTCAAAGCAGGAGAGCAAGAAAGCCGGAGCTGGGCCGGAGAGTCATGCGGCCACCGGGCCAGAATCTGCCGCCTCCCCGATCAACGCTGCGGGTGCCGAGCCGCAATCTCCGTTTGCGCATTTGCAATATCGCTTTATTGGACCTCCAGGCAATCGTGTTAGCGCTGTAGTGGGAGAGCCAGGCAATTCGAATGTCTACTACGCTGGCGCTGCTTCAGGGGGTGTATGGAAGTCGTCGGATGCCGGATTCAATTGGCATCCCGTATTCGACAAGCAACCGGTGCAGTCGATCGGTTCGATCGCGATTGCCCCTTCGAATCACAGCATCGTTTGGGTAGGTACCGGCGAGACCTTCATCCGCAGCAATGTCTCGATCGGCAACGGTGTGTATAAGTCCACTGACGGCGGCAAGACGTGGCAGCATATGGGGCTCGACGCTACTGGGCGTATTGGGCGCGTCATCATCGATCCGCACAATCCCGAAGTGGTCTTCGTCGCTGCTCTCGGTACTTGTTATGGACCTCAGGCTGAGCGCGGCGTCTACCGCACAAAAGACGGCGGCAAGAACTGGGAGCGCGTGCTCTTCGTCGACGAGAACACCGGCGCCTCGGATCTATCGATGGATTCGAAGGACTCCAACACTCTGTTCGCCGGAACCTGGCAGATCGATATCAAAACTTGGGGCCGAAACAGTGGTGGTCCGGGCAGCGGAGTGTTTGTCACCCATGACGGCGGTAACACGTGGAAGCGAATCACGGCGCACGGTCTGCCTGATTCGCCGCTGGGGAAGATCGCCGTTGCGGTTGCGCCTAACGATTCCAATCGTGTGTATGCGCTGATCGAGACGGGGCAGCGTGGCTCCTTCTGGCGCAGTGACGATGGCGGCGACAATTGGAAGCTCGCGAACAACAGTCGCCTGCTCAATGAGCGTCCGCATTACTACACGCGCATGCTGGTGATGCCGGATAATGAAAACGAAATTTACTTTCCCTCGAACAGCATGGGGGTCACTTATGACGGCGGCCAAACCGCGGACCTCGTGCGTTGGGGTGGCGACAATCACGACATGTGGTCGGACCCGCAGAATCCCAACCGCATGATGATCGGCAACGATGGCGGCGTGATGATCTCCACTGTCCGCGGTAAAGAGTGGACCTTGGTTCGGCTGCCAATCGCGCAGATCTATCACGCCGCTACCGACACGAGAATTCCTTATTACGTGTTTGGCCAGACGCAGGATGGGCCCTCAATGCGCGGGCCCAGCAATGATCTCGGCTCGAACAGTATCCCCGCTGCTGACTGGACAACCAGCGGTGGATGCGAGACGGGTTGGAACACGCCTGACCCTGTAGATCCGAACATCGTCTGGGCGGGATGCTACGCAGGTGTTACCGAGCGCTTCGATCTGCGCACTGGGCATGCTCACTCGGTGAGCGTGTGGCCCGATCGCACTATGGGCGCCAATGCCGGCCAAGTGAAGATACGGATGAACTGGACGTATCCCATCGCGATCTCGCCGCACGATCACAACACGGTGTACGTCGGGAGCCAGTTTGTGCATAAGACGTCAGACGGCGGGCAAACGTGGCAGACGATCAGTCCCGATGTGACACTCAACGACCCGAGCATGCATGGCGACTCGGGCGGGCTCACGGTAGACAATCTTAGCGTCGAATACGCAGGCGTTGTTTTCTCGCTCGCCGAATCCCCTGTTGAGAAAGGACAAATCTGGGCCGGCACCAACGATGGCGTAGTGCAGGTGACGCGTGACGGCGGCTCACACTGGACCAACGTGACACCGAAAGGCATGCCGCCGAAGATGACCGTCGATGCAGTGATTCCCTCGAAGCACGACCCGGGTACCTGTTACATAGCCGTCGATGGACACCAGGTCAACATTCGCGATCCATATCTTTACAAGACTTCGGACTACGGCAAGACGTGGAGGCTGATCGTGAACGGCATCCCGAAGTCACCACTCAGCTACACGGAAGCCATTCAGGAAGATCCAGTGCGCCGCGGATTGTTATACGCCGGAACTGAAAATGCGCTCTACGTTTCCTTCGACGACGGCGATCACTGGCAACCGTTACAGAGCAACTTGCCGCACGCTCCTGTGCACTGGATTACAGTCCAGGAACACTTCAAGGATCTCGTAGTCGGCACGTACGGACGCGGCTTCTGGATCCTCGACGATCTCACGCCGCTCGAGCAATTCGACGACAGCGCGCGCAACGCATCCGTGCACTTGTTCGCACCGCGTCCCGCGTATCGCTTTCGCGAGACCTTCCATCGCGAAATGGCCGAAGGAGTGGAAGGCGAAAATCCGCCTTACGGCGCCTCGATCAACTACTTCCTCAAGCAGCCGGCAAAGAAGATTGAGATAACGATCGAAGGTGCCGATGGCAAGACCATTCGTACGCTCAAGGCTGCGAATCTAGCGGGCATTAATCGAGCATGGTGGGATTTGCGCTATCCCGCAATCAGCGATGTTGCGCTGCGCACGGCCCCGGCTGGCAATCCGCATGTCTGGGAGGAGAAACGATTCGTGGGCAAGGAATCGCGCCCGGTTTACTACTACGGCGTCGGGCGCAGCCAATCGGAGTCGGTGATGCACAGCGCGAGCGGGGAACCGACGATCGGTCCTCTTGTCGGGCCGGGCACTTATACAGCGAAACTGGTAGCAGATGGCCAAACTCTTACGCAGAAGCTGACCGTCCTCAAGGACCCGAACACCACCGGCAGCGACGCCGACGTGGAAGCCGCAAGCAAGCTATCAATGGCGATCTACAGCGACGCAAACGCTTCGGTGCGCATGATCAACCAGATGGAGTGGACACGAAAGCAACTCGAAGACCTGCAGAAGATGCTGAAAGCAGCCAATGCTGACAAGGCGCTCTCTGACTCAACCAAGAGTCTCGACGACAAGGCTCTCGCGATAGAAGACCAACTCCTGCAGAGAACCGTGACAGAGGGCGATCTGAAGTCGTTTCGCGGGCCGCTGCAGCTCTATTTGAAATTCGTCTGGCTCGGAGCGGAAGTGGGCAGCGGTGGAGCAGACGTGGCGGGCAATCCTGACTTCGCGCCCACGCGATCGGAAACCGAAGTCTATAACTTGTTGCACGGACAGCTAGAGAAAGCTCAGTCCGAGTTCAACGATTTCTATTCAAAGGAATTACCGGCATTCAATGACGCAATGGGAAAGAAGGGATTGCAGAGACTGATGTTGGTGGAAGTGAAATAGCAACAAAGTAAAACGTGGTTCCGGCTGGGCCGGAACCACGTTTGTTTGTACCTGCCTTCCCTTACTGGGCGATTACTCCAGGCTGCGGCGCGCCTTTGGGCGTGCTTAGGTATCCAGAAATCGAATTCTTGTCGGCTGAGAACACAACCACCTCGTACAACATGTGGTCACGACCGGTGTAGAACTGCAGCGGTTCGGCCACATTCTTATCCTTCTTTTCGATCGTGCGGTCGTCAGCCACTACGTTGAGTGTGAACTTGCCCTTCTTGGCATCCACTTTTCTCAGTTGGAGGCTCACCGTTCCTACCGGGGTCGGGCGCTTCGTGCTCTTATTCAGCGTGAATTCGTAGATGTTGCGGTCACCCTTGTGCTTCAGGACTTCGAGATCGTCACGTGTGTGCGCGATGAGCCCGCTCTGCACACCGAGATCGCCGATCGTGCTTTCGAGCCTCTTTTTCGTGGCGTCGAGATCGCTCCGCGTGGCGGTGAGGTCGGTCTTCGCGCCGCTCAGATCCGTCTTAACGCCGCCCAGATCGGTTGAGACCGACGACAACTGCTGCTGACTCTGTTGCAGCTGTTGGGCAGTCTGCTGTTGCTGCTTGAGCAGGGCTGCATCATGCGCGGCGGCTTCGCGCTGCGCCCGCGTGAGCTTCGATTGCAGCACTTCGGTCGACTGTTTCAGGCTGCTTTCAGTGAGCCCCAGTCGATCCATCAGAACCTTGTTGCTTTGCTCCACGCTCTGGATGGCTGCCTTTTGGTCCGCTTCGACCTTGTTGAGGCGTGAGCCGAGGCTATAAAGCATGTAAGCTGAGCCAAGCACGTACAGCACGATTACAGCGATTACTACTTTCCTAAATACGTTGTTGCTATCTTCTGCAACAGTGTCTTGCTCGTATTCCATAGTTCACCCTTCAGGCTGGGGAAAGCCCTCGACATATTGATGAAAATTCAGAGAAGAAGCTGCTCAAATATAACCTGATTCGACACGGAAACCATGCACAAGTTGTGAGTCACGCGTGAAGAATCGTTACGGTTACTCGGTTCTCCGGCCGAGCATTCCGGCCTAACCAAGTCGCTAAACAGGAGAGCCGCCCGGGACGGGGCGGCTCTCCGGTTTTCAGCTTAGGTTAGGAGCCTGACTGCTCCCGGATCACGCCCGGTTGAGGCGCGTTCTTCGGGGTGCTTAGGTAGCCCGATACCGACTTCTTCTGGGCCGTGAACACCACCACCTCGTACAGCATGTGGTCGCGTCCGGTATAGAACTGCAGCGGCTCGGCGACGTTTCGGTCCTTCTTCTCGATCACGTGATCGTCGGCAAGAACGTTCATCGTGAAGTTGCCCTTCTTGGAGTTCACCTTCTTTAGCTGCAGGCTGATGGTGCCCACTGGCGTCGGACGCTTACTCCTGGTGAGTGTGAACTCGTAATAGTTGCGCTCGCCCTTGCGCATCAGGACTTCCAGATCCTCGCGCGTGTGAGCGATCAGGCCGCTCTGCATTCCGAGGTCGCCGATCGTCGTCTCGAGGCGCTTCTTCGTAGCTTCCAGGTCGTTGCGGGTTGACAAGATGTCGCCCCTCGCGCCCGAGAGGTCTCGCTTGACTCCACCCAAGTCGCCGGACATCGACGACAGCAACTCCTGGCTTTTCTTGAGCTGCCGCTCGGTTTCGTTCACCTGCTTGCGAAGCTCAGCAGAACGCGCATTGATCTCACGCTGCGTCTTTCCAATCCTCGTTTGCAGATCGTTTGTCGACTGCTTCAGAGTGGCTTCGGTTGTGCCCATCTGGTCGATCAGGGCCTTATTGCGCAGCTCAACGCTCTCGACGAGAGTCTTCTGCGATTCTTCGGCCTTTTCGACCCGCGAGCCGAGCTCGTAGGCGAAGTATCCGGAGCCGACGATGTATGCGGCGCCCAGGATCATCGTAATCAGTTTCACATTCAGACTGCGGCTGGCCGTTGAAACCGCCTCAAATTCGTGCTTCACGGAGTCTGCGTCTTTTTGGTAGTGCATAAGTTCTCCTTGCCCGTGCGCAGCACGGTCATTCAAACTTGAAAAACCAGACAAGCGGCTGGGTCCATGGTAAGTCAGCATTCGTGAGAATAGACCCCTGACGAGGGTCACTTTGGTCCACGTCCCCCAGTTACTTTGGACCAAGAACTGTTGGGTTCGAGCCATGAATGTTCTGAGCCTTCGCGCTCGCAAGCCCTTGAAAATCATGATGGTGATACCCTGAAACCCGATTCAGCCGAACGCCGAAATGCAGATTGCCGAAGGCCATCTTCAAGGTCTTGAATGCTGACTTCCGACAACCGTCCGCTGCGTATTGCCGTAGCTGGTGGCGGCCCGGGGGGACTCTATTTCTCCCTTCTGATGAAGAAGGCGAATCCGCAACATCAGGTGACGGTCTTCGAGCGCAATGCGCCCGACAGCACCTTCGGCTGGGGCGTCGTCTTTTCTGACCAGACGTTGGAGAATTTTCGTGCCGCCGACTCGGCCACCTATCGGCAAATCTTCGATAACTTTGCTTACTGGGACGACATCGATGTTCATTTCAAAGGCGCTCGCATTACGTCTGGCGGACACGGCTTCAGCGGAATCGCCCGCAAAAAGCTGCTGAACATCCTGCAAGAGCGTTGCCGCGAGTTAAAGGTCGAGCTGCGTTTCAACACCGAAGTCTGTGATGTCAGCGATATCAGCGAGCAGGATGGTAGAGATGCGGCCTGCTGTGTCTCTACGAAGAAGCCAGGGGACTCAAAGCCGAATAGGGAATCCTACGACCTGGTCGTTGTTGCTGAGGGCATCAACAGTGCCATTCGCCGCAAGTACGCCGAGCACTTTCAGCCCGAATTGGAACTGCGTCCTGCGAAGTTCATCTGGTTAGGCACGACCTACAAGTTCAAAGCTTTTACCTTCTACTTCGTTCAGAACCAGCACGGAATCTTCCAGGCACACTGCTACCGCTTTGACGATAATTACTCAACTTTCATCGTCGAATGCGACGAGCTCTCGTGGCGAAACGCGGGATTCGATCGGATGGACGCCGGCCAAACCATCGCGGCCTGCGAGGCAATGTTTGCTGCGTGGCTTGACGGCCATCCTTTACTATTCAACGCGACACACCAGGCGCAAGCGCCCTGGACGAGTTTTCTTCGTGTGCGCAACGAGCATTGGTTCCATAACAACATCGTTCTACTCGGCGATGCCGCACACACCGCGCACTTCTCCATCGGCTCGGGGACGAAGTTGGCTATGGAAGATGCGATCTCTCTTTCGGACGCGCTGAGTTCCCAGGAGTCAACAACCGTCGCGCTTGAGCGCTATGAAGAGGAACGCAAGACCGAAGCCTTGCGCCTGCAAAATGCCGCCCGCAATTCCATGGAATGGTTCGAGAACGTCCGGCGATATGTCAATCTAGATCCTGAACAATTTACCTACAGTTTGCTGACCCGCAGCCAGCGTGTGAGCCATGAGAACCTGCGCATTCGTGATCAGAAGTATCTTTATAATCTCGAGCGCTGGTTCGCCCGCCGGGCCTCCGGTAAGCAGACCGAACGTGCTATTCCGCCGATGTTCACTCCATTCACCTTGCGCGATATGACGGTCGTCAATCGCGTGGTTGTCTCGCCCATGGACATGTACAGCGCTGTAGACGGCACTCCGACCGACTTTCATCTCGTGCATCTGGGGGCACGAGCGCTCGGAGGCGCGGGGTTGATCATCACGGAGATGACCTGCATCTCGCCCGAGGCGCGGATCAGTCTTGGCTGCACTGGAATGTACAGCCCCGAGCACGAGTCAGCGTGGCGGAAGATTGTGGACTTTGTGCATAACAACAGCCGGGCCAAGATCGCGTTGCAGCTTGGTCACTCAGGCCGCAAAGGCTCGACAAAACTTGCGTGGGAGGGTATGGATGAGCCGCTCGAATCCGGCAATTGGGAGGTGATTGCGCCATCGGCGATTCCGTATTCCCAATCGATGCACACTCCTCGCCAGATGACCCGCGCTGACATGGACAAGGTTCTCAGCGATTTCGTCCGCGCGGCGCGCATGGGCGCCGCAGCTGGATTCGACATGCTTGAACTCCATTGCGCGCACGGATATCTGCTTTCGAGCTTTATCACTCCGCTGGCCAATCGCCGCACCGATGAATACGGCGGTTCGCTCGAGAACCGTCCGCGCTTTCCCCTCGAAGTATTCAGAGCCATGCGCTCGGTGTGGCCGGCAGGCAAGCCGATGTCAGTACGCATCTCCGCGACCGATTGGGCGCCGGGAGGTGTCGAAGGTCCCGAGGCCGTGGAGATCGCGCGCGCCTTCCATCGCGCCGGCGCTGATATCATTCACGTTTCTACCGGGCAGACGTCAGTCGATGCCCGTCCCCAATATGGACGCATGTACCAAACGCCCTACAGCGAGCGCATTCGCAATGAAGCCGGCATCCCCACAATTGCAGTCGGCAACATCACGGAGGCCGATCAGGTGAACGCGATTATCGCCGCCGGGCGCGCGGATCTCTGCGCACTGGCAAGGCCTCACCTTGTCGATCCCAACTGGACGCTGCACGCCGCGGCGCAGCTCGGCTACGCCGATCAACACTGGCCACAGCAATATCTGACCGGCAAACAACAGCTCGAACGCGCCGTGCAGCGAGCTAAGGAAAGCAAAGCTTGAGGCGCGATGCCTGCCTGCGCGGCCGCCACGCGATCGTTACCGGCGGCGGTCGCGGAATCGGAGCTGCCGTTGCCCGTGCGCTCGCCGAACTCGGCGCTGACCTTTCATTGATGGGCCGCGACATGGATCGCCTTCATGACACCGCCGAGGCGATCAGAAACCAATTCGACTCGCGCGTGGAGACTCATCACGTCGATGTCACAGACCTGTCTTCGGTACAGCGAGCCTTTACTGCCGCCACTGCACCGCTGGGTTGCGTGTACATCCTGGTGAACAACGCGGGCCAGGCGCGGGCACGAGGATTTGCCGATATCGATCCGGACCACTGGCAGAACATGATCGACGCCAACCTCAGCAGCGCCTTCTACTGCACTCAGCAGGTGTTGCCTGCTATGGCAGGCGCAGGCGAAGGACGCGTGGTGAACATCGCGTCGACCGCAGGGCTGAAGGGATATCCGAAGATCGCAGCATATTGCGCGGCCAAGCATGGACTCATCGGCTTCACGCGTTCCCTTGCGCTGGAATATGCCAAATCGGGAGTAACGATTAATGCCGTTTGCCCGGGTTACACGGAAACTGAGATGTTCGATCGCGCTGTGCAGGAGCTCGTGACTTCGCTGGGCAAATCTCCCGAGGAAGCGCGCGCAATGCTCACGCGTCCAAATCCGCAAGGACGAGTGGTAAAGCCCGAGGAAGTAGCGGATGCAGTAGCATGGCTCTGCTCGCCCGGCGCTTCAGCGATCACTGGGCAGGCGATCGCAGTAGCTGGCGGAGAAGTGATGTAGCAAGTGGTTCTATCCGTCACCACGTAACTCGGATCGATGCCTGACCTTCCCATTTCGGATATTCAGCCAAAGCACTTTCTCTGGCGAGTCGACGACAGGGTCGCGACTATCACCCTGAACCGTCCCGAACGCAAAAACCCACTTACCTTCGAGTCATACAACGAACTCATTGAAACGTTTCACACGCTGAATCACATCCCTGCAATCAAAACCATCGTCATCACTGGTGCCGGCGACAACTTCTGCTCCGGCGGAGATGTTCACGAGATCATCGGGCCACTGGTTGAGATAAGAGAGAAAAAGCAGGCAGACCGGCTGCTGACTTTTACCCGCATGAGTGGCGAACTAGTCAAAGCAATGCGCGATTGCCCGCAACCAATCGTCGCCGCCATTGACGGTGTATGCGCAGGAGCCGGCGCCATCATCGCCATGGCAAGCGATATCCGATTTGGTACTCCGCGCAGCCGAGTTGCTTTCTTGTTCGTGAAAGTCGGCCTCAGCGGAGCCGACATGGGTGCCTGTGCGATCCTGCCCCGCATCATCGGGCATGGGCGTGCCGCCGAACTGCTGTACACCGGACGCTTCATGACCGCCGATGAAGCCGAGCGCTGGGGCTTCTACAATCGTCTGCTCGCTCCGGATAAGTTGCTGCCAGAAGCCACACAGTTTGCGCGCGATCTCGCCGATGGTCCTACTGTCGCTCATGCAACCACGAAGCGTTGTCTCCACCAAGAGTGGGATATGAGCATCGACGACGCCATCGAGAACGAAGCTCAGGCTCAGGCCGCTTGTATGGAGACCGAAGACTTCGCACGCGCCTATCGCGCCTTCGCTGCGAAGCAGACTCCGAAATTCGAGGGCAACTAATGCCCGACCGCACCTTTCTCACTTGGCCATTCTTTGACGAGAAGCATCGGAAACTCGCTCGCGAAGTACAGACATTGATTCAAAGCAATGTCGATCTGAGTGAAGACCGCGCCGGAGAGAGTCCGGATGAGCGCTGTCGCATGTTTGTGCGTGCGTTCGGGGATAGCGTGCGGAAGCACGCCGTTCCAGCGCCGTTTGGACACGAAGAACCTCTGGATGTGCGCAGTATCTGCCTGATACGCGAATCGCTCGCTTATCCCTCCGGCCTCGCAGACTTCGCGTTTGCTATGCAGGGACTCGGATCGGGCCCGATCTCTTTATTCGGCTCTGATGCTCTAAAGAAGAAGTACTTGCCAAAGGTCGCCGCAGGCGAGATGATCGCCGCGTTTGCCATTTCGGAACCAGACGCCGGCTCCGACGTACGCTCAATGCAGACTACGGCGCGCCGCGACGACGATCACTTTGTGATCAACGGCACCAAGACCTGGATTTCCAACGCTGGTCTTGCAGACTTTTACGTGGTCTTCTGCCGATATCCCGAAGGCGGCGAGAAGTCGTATATAGCTCTGTTGGTTCAAGATAAGACGCCAGGGTTGGCCATCCACCGCTTCGATGTAATCGCGCCACATCCCATTGGGACCCTTGAGTTCAAAGATTGTCGTGTACCAGCATCAGGGATCATCGGGAAGGAAGGCGAAGGACTGAAGGTCGCTCTTGCGACTCTCGACGTTTTCCGCCCAACGGTGGGCGCAGCTGCACTCGGGTTTGCGCGACGCGCACTCGACGAAGCTGTAAGCTGGGCGAAGAAACGAAGAGCCTTCGGAAAGACTCTCTCCGAGTTCCAGATCACGCAAGCCAAACTGGCCGACATGGCCCTGGCCATCGATACCTCAGCGCTGCTCGTCTATCGTGCCGCATGGACGCACGACGTGCTCAAGCAGCCTGTAACCCGCGAAGCGGCAATGGCCAAGCTGCACGCAACCGAATCTGCTCAGCACGTCATCGATGAAGCTGTACAGATTCTGGGCGGCCAAGGCGTGCTTGCGGGCTCAGTCACCGAACAGCTCTATCGCGAAATTCGCGCCCTGCGCATTTACGAGGGCACGAGTGAGATCCAGAAACTCATCATCGCGAGTCAGGTCCTCAAGGCGGCAACAGATGGATAACTCTGAGGAATTTCTACATGGTCCATTGGTAAACGAGAATTTGCTGACAGACTGAACGGCAGCACAGCGAATTCGTGCCGCGTCTCGCGGCACGACATGATATGAGCCGGCAGGAACTGCCGGGGAGATTGGATTCTCAATTGAGCCCCGCAGGGGCGACACATCTGGAACGTGCCGCCCTTACAGGGCTCTGATTCTCGACGTACAACCCGGCATGGGATGCCGGGCTCATTTCGAATCGTGCCGCGAAACTCGGCACGAACCACGGTGCGATAGACAGGTAAGCCTGTGACTTTGTCGAAGAACGAGACAACAAATCGACCTACGACTGGCACGCGATACACCGCGCACGTGGACACCTTCTGCGCGGACCGCATGCCTCTACTTGGGCAGTTGCCTACCTTCTTCCGTGATCTGCCCGGGTATTCGTATCCCGAACGCCTCAACTGCGCTGTGGAATTGCTCGACCGGATGGTTGAGCGCGATTTAGGAGAGCGCACTGCTTTCATCCACGAGTTGGGCTCCTGGACTTATCGGAGCCTGCTTGAAACAACCAATCGAATTGCGCTCGTATTGCTCGAAGACTGCGGCCTAATTCCTGGCAATCGCGTACTCCTACGCGGCCCGAACCACCCCATGCTGGTCGCCTGCTGGTTCGGTGTGATCAAGGCGGGAGGAGTCGCAGTCACGACTCCGTGTCTACTGCGCTGCCGCGAACTCGTTTCCGTTGCTGACAAGGGAGAGATTTCGCTGGCGCTTTGTGACGCCCGGTATGCCGGCGATTGCGAGGACGCGCTTGCCAAACGCGCCGATGGATCTGCACGCCGAAACGCGAGAGTCGTTCTATTCAACTCCGAGGCTCCTGACTCCCTTGAGGCCCTTATGGCTACCAAACCCGCTGTGTTCAAGAACTGCGAAACCTCATGGGAGGACATCGCAATGCTCGCCTTTACTTCAGGCAGCACCGGTCAGCCCAAAGGCACAATGCACACGCATCGTGATGTTCTCGCGGCGGCAGACTGCTTCCCTCGCTACGTGCTGCGGGCGAATGCGGACGACCTCTTCATCGGGTCTCCCCCCCTGGGATTCACGTATGGACTGGGCGGGCTCGTGCTATTCCCAATGCGCATCGGCGCCGCAACCGTGCTGTTGGAGCAGGCCAGCCCGGGACATCTGCTTGAAGGACTTAGGCGGCACCGAGCGACCGTTTGTTTCACCGCGCCCACGGCTTACCGCGCGATGCTCAAGCAACTGAGTCGAGATCGGGTAACGAGCTTGCGTAAGTGTGTCTCAGCTGGCGAGACGCTGCCTTTGTCGACCTTCGAAGCCTGGCAAGAGGCTACTGGACTGAAGATCATAGACGGCATCGGTTCGACTGAAATGCTGCAGATATTCATCAGCGCTCCTGAAGAGGAGATCACGCCCGGGGCTACGGGAAGGGCGATCCACGGCTACGAGGCGAAGATCGTTCGTGACGATGGCACCGATGCGGCTACCGGCGAAGTCGGCCGCCTCGCCGTTCGTGGGGTCACGGGATGCAAGTATCTCGACAGTCCGCGCGAGCAGGCGAAGTACGTGCGGAACGGATGGAACCTGACCGGCGATTCCTTCCGCATGGACCAAGATGGATATTTCTGGTTTCAAGCGCGAACTGATGACTTGATCGTCAGTTCGGGTTACAACATTGCAGGGATCGAAGTTGAGAACGTCTTGCTCGAGCACCCTTCGGTACAGGAATGCGCGGTGGTAGGCGTGCCCGATCCCGACCGCGGCCAGGTGGTGAAAGCGTTTGTTGTGACCTCCGCGGAGTACGCTCCTTGCGAGCAACTCAAAAAAGATCTGCAGGATTTCGTAAAATCACAGATCGCGCCTTTCAAATACCCGCGTTCGCTTGAATTTGTGGCCGCGCTGCCACGCACCGCGACGGGCAAACTGCAGCGTTACGAACTAAGAAAGCAGACTCAATGAGCAAACTGCCAAAGCTGGTGAATCCTAAAGAGTGGCCGCTGCCGAGCGGATACGCCAACGCCGCCGTGGCGCAGGGCAAGATCGTTTCTATCGCAGGCCAAATCGGCTGGGACCCAATCACCGAGCGCCTGGTCTCCGATGACTTCACCCAGCAATCGCGTCAGGCCATCGCCAACGTCCTCACGGCGCTCGAAGCTGCTGGGGGAAAAGCCGAGAATCTGGTCCGGCTCACCTGGTTCATTACCGATCGCGACGCCTATCTCGCTAACACCAAGCAGATCGGCAAGGCCTATCGGGAAGAACTGGGGAAGCACTATCCGGCGATGTCAGTCGTGGTCGTTGCGGGATTGCTTGTGCCAGGCGCCAAGGTCGAGATTGAGGGAATGGCGATACTCACGGGCAAGGGCAAAGCAAAGCCAAAGAAGTCGAAAAAATAAGCGCCTCCCCGGTTCTGACGCTGGCAGGTCCTTTGCGGCGTGCAGTTAGCTTGTTCTCGTTACCGGCCACTTGCCTTCCTGCACGTTTGTGATATTTTTCTCGACATCCCCGCCCGGACCCGTTTTCCATGAAGCTTTTCTTCGAGCGCGAAGCGCCTAAGCAGAATCTGCGTATTCCCCGGCCCTCGGTGCTGCCGGATCGCGCGGACTTGAGCGTCTCGGCCCGCTACAAGGGATCGCGTGTCGGCGGTGACTATTACGATTTCCTGCCGATCAGCGACACGCGCATGGTCTTCCTGCTCTCAGACGTCGCGGGTAGGCGGAATGAAGCGCTGAACATCGCAGCCGCCGTCCAGGACGCCATGCACGAGCGGGCGCCGGAACTGCTAAGTGATCCGGACGCGAACGTCTCCGATGGCGTTACGGCTCTGGTACTCGATTTGAATCGCACGGTAATCCAGGCGGCCGGCGGAGTGCGCTCTGCGCCGACGTTCGTTGGCTGCCTCGACGAACAATTCGGGCTCATACACTACGTGAGCGCGGGGCACACACCTGCCTTCATCAAGGGCGATGGCGAGGTGACCCAGCTCGACCCGACCGGCCTGCCGCTGGGGCTCTTTTCCCACGCCACTCACGACGCCCAAGTGTCGGTCGCGCAGCCGGGCTCGTCGATTGTGCTGGTGTCAAGAGGATTGGTGGAGATCGCTGCTGGACGCCACGAGTTCGGACTTGATCGCGTGCGCCAAACTCTCCAGCAACAGACGTTCACTTCCGCCCACGACGTTTGCCACGATCTCCTGGAGCGCGCGGTGAAGCACGCCGAACGGCCATCTTCATTCGGACCACAATTCTCAATTGCGGGCTTCCGCGGCAACCACGAGCCGAATGATCTAACAGTTGTTTGCCTGATGCGAATGTCACAGGCAGAAGCGGCAGCGTGAGGAAAAACGGCGATAGGCAATAGGCTAAAAGCAACCACAAATATCTCTCCAGCCGCGTTCGCCTATTGCCTATCGCTTATTGCCTATCGCCGCCCTTGCAATATCTTTCCGATACTGCATGCCTTCGAAACGAATCTTCTCGGCTGCCTCGTAGGCGCGGGAGGCTGCGGCTTCCAGGTTGGGGCCGCTCGCGGTCACGCCAAGTACCCTCCCGCCGGCAGTCACAACTTGATTCCCGGAATGGGCGCTGCCTGCGTGAAAGACTTTTACGTTAGGCAGTTTGTCTGCCTGATCGAGTCCCGAAATGGGCTTGCCGTTAGTAAATGTTCCCGGATAACCGCCAGAGGCAAGCACCACACAAACCGAAGGCTCAGGCGACCATCGCAGCGGCTCCGGCGGCAATGTGCCTTTGGCTACCGATTCGCAGATGTCCACGAGATCGCTTTCGAGGCGAAACAGGACCGCCTGAGTTTCCGGATCGCCGAAGCGGCAATTGAACTCCAGTACCATAGGACCACGAGCTGTCATCATCAGCCCGATATACAGGACGCCCTTGTAGACAACTCCTTCGGCACGCAGGCCGTCGACTACGGGGCGCGCAATGTGCTTCATGATCCAGTCCTGCATGGTATTGCTGAGCAGATCGTCGCTGGAGTATGCGCCCATGCCTCCCGTATTGGGACCAGTGTCCCCCTCGCCGATGCGCTTGTGATCGCGTGAAGGCACGAGCGGAACTACAGCGCTTCCGTCAGTCAAGACCAGGAAAGACAGCTCTTCACCTCGCAAGCATTCTTCCAGCACGACCTGCGCTCCGGCTTCACCCACGAATTTGCGGGCGAGCATGTCATGTGCGATGGTGCTGGTTTCTTCCTTTGTCTTGGCAATCACTACGCCTTTCCCTGCCGCGAGTCCATCGGCCTTCACCACGGTCGGCGTGCTGAACAGGCTTAGTGCGTCGTGTACTTCTGCAGGATTGCGGCAAATGGCGTAGTTCGCGGTGGGAACTTTGACGCGCTGCATGAACTCCTTGGCGAATGCCTTGCTCGCCTCGAGGTGCGCAGCCTTCTGGGATGGACCAAAAATGGCGAGCCCGCGGCGCTCGAACTCATCTACCACACCCAGCGTGAGCGGAAGTTCGGGACCAACGACGGTCAGATCAGGACGGAGTTTGTGCGCGAGCTGTACCAGTTCGTCCACGCTCCTGAGATCGGCCGGAATACACGACGCTTCTCGCGCAATTCCCGCATTCCCCGGCGCGCAGAAGATCTCGGTGGTGCGCGGCGACTGCCGCAGCTTCCACACCAAAGCATGCTCTCGACCCCCACCACCCAAAACCAGAATACGCATCAGTTTTCCGCCAAAGGAACTTGCAAGGTTAGGGCGCACAGCTAGAGCGTGTCAACGAGGCCAGAAGAATCGGGTGATCCGGTGAAGTGAAAACCTGAGAGGCCACGCTTTCGGTCATTCCGAAGAAAGCAGATTCCCCCGCGCCAAAAACAGGCGCGAGGAATGACAGTGATAGAGGGCCAGTCTCTCTCTTTATTTTCCACTTCACCCGATCACCCGATGGCCCGATCACCCGATCTTCTCACTTGTCGTGAACAAAAGAAAAGGCCTCGATTTCTCGAGGCCCTTTAACTCTAAGTTATTTCGACTTACTGCCGCGGTATCGGCTGCCCACCGCTGTTGTTGTTCACGTTGCCCGCAGGCTGCGTTGTTGTAGTCGGCTGCTGGCTCGTGGCAGGAGCGGCATTGCGATTCACGCTGCCAGTAACGCCACCTTGAGGCGCGTTCGGCTGATAAGCAGAGCCGCTGCTCGGTGCGACATTTTGCGCGTTGGCTGACTGCGCCAGATCGGCTACGCCGTTCTTCAGCAGCGCTACTTCCACGCGTCCGCCGCGGACCCGCTTTGCCGGACCTTCGGCAGTCGTCGGTTTCACCGGAGCATTGCCGACGCCAATGGTGTAGATGCGGTAGAGCGGGATGTCATGGTTGATGACCAGATAGCGAACTACGCTCTGCGCCATATCCTGCGAGTTCGAAATCGCAGTGTTTCCCTTGCCGGAAGAGAAGCCCTGCACCTGCACGATCGTGCCACGCTGTCCCTTCATCTGGTCAGCGAGCTGATCAAGAGCTTCTTTTGCCTTCGGGCTCAGCGCCTGCTGTCCGGGACGGAAGCGGATCTCGGTGTCAGAGACAGGCTGATACTGGTCAAGTGTGCCGAGAGTCTGCTGGACGGTGTCGAGGCGAGTGCTGGCGACTTGAATGCTTTGCTGCGCCTGCTGCGCTCGATTGCCGGCATCGACTGCATGCTGGTCCGCCAAATCGGCCTTTGAAGAAGCCTGGCGAATGCCTTCCTGCGCGCGTGAATCCACGTCTTTAATGTTCTTCGAGTTCGTCGAAGTGAGCTCATCCAGCTCGTTCATGCGGTCGCGAATCGGAGCCATTTGCCGCTGGACGTATTTCTTGCGGGCAAACGGATTCAGGTGTCCCCAGAAGCCCTCGTGGGTATCGGGCTGCAATGGTTGACGCGCTGAGAGGTTTGCGTCGTTGTTGGTGTTGGGACCACTCGTATCCGGAGCTGCCTGCGTCTGAGTTGTTTGCGTCTGAGCTGTAGCAGTAACTTGTTGCGACGCGGGCGCAGACTGCTTGTCGGAACTTGTGGTGGTGGTCTGTTGGGCGAAAGCGGCCGGAACAATGAGTGAGGCGGCCAGAGCCAGTAGATAACGCGACTTCATTTCGATTCCTCCAAACTTTTTCCGGAACACTTTGGGGGAGGGTCCGGGCAATATGTCGGGGGAACCCTTGGTCTTTTCACCGCTCCTCTCGGAGCACCGCGTCCGAGAACGGCGGACGGACCACATTCCCACCTTCGCTACTCTCTATATCAATTCAGATGCCAACTTCCCGCGCGTAGCTTGAAGTGCTAATCCTTTAGTTTGTGATGGATGTAAGCGATGCAAAATGAGACGTTTAGAGAGTATGAAGAAACCGAGTATTTTGTACGCTCCCTACTAGAAAAAAGGGCAGCAGCCCGGATTGGATGCCTGAGTAGCTGGAGTCGCAGGGTCCAGCATGTGGCGCGCCCCACCGGGATGGCCAAGCGGCCAGTGGGGAAAAGGGAGCTGAAAGACAAGAACAGTGAAAATAACAGTGAATTTTCAAGAACTAACGTCACGGTTATCTAAAGTTGCCTAAAATCTGAAAATGTCAGCTTCGGGAACAGTGAATAACAGCGAATTATCAGTGAATTATTTTCGTACGGGTTCTCACTGTGGGCGACCCTTTTTCTGAGCCTGCTCCATCCAAAAGTCTTTACGTAGTGGCCAGCAGTGCCAGGGGAATAGTTTCCGAGGACGCCCATTGAGCAATCTGCATTACGGGTGCGACGGCTTATCTTGATTTAGTAAGCAATGCCCGCGCTCACCGATCTCCTCAGACCGTTCCTCGCCAAGCCGCTTTCGACGGACCAGACCAGGCAGGTTGTGACCTATCTCGATTTGCTCCTAAAGTGGAACGCCAAAATCAGCCTCACGGCAGTCCGTGCGCCTGAGGAGATGGTTCAGCGCCATTTTGGTGAATCACTTTTTGCCGGCGAGCAGGCTGGCGTGGCGGAGGCATCCAGCGTGACCGATGTGGGATCCGGAGCTGGATTTCCCGGGGTCCCAATGGCAATTCTAGCGCCGCGTGCCCAGGTGACTCTGATCGAATCGCAGCAGAGAAAAGTAGCGTTCCTGCGCGAGGTCGTCCGCGCGCTGGAATTGAAAAATGTCAGTGTTTATGCGGGTCGCGCAGAGAATTTTAAGCACGAGTCACAGATCGTGACTCTGCGCGCGGTTGAGAAATTTGAGGCTGTTCTTCAAGTAGCAGCCTCGCTGGTCGAATCTGGCGGAAAACTCGCGCTGCTTATAGGAGCGTCTCAAGCCGACACCGCGAGAAAAACACTTCCGAACTTTTTGTGGCTGAATCCAATCTTGGTTCCGAAATCTCGGGAGCGGATCGTCTTGATGGGGTCTCAAACGAGCCTGGCGGGGCAATAAGCTTGATCCACCATAGGGAATCGGTCAGTCAATTTGAATCCTTTCTAAAGGCTCACTGCCGACAATCCTCTTGATCTTCGCTATTTATTCTCTGTATGATGATTGAGGCCGAAACACGGTTCAAATGCTGGATTTTCCTGTCTAGGAGCACGCACTGGCTGATCTGATGGTGGGGAATCAAGACAGTAAACAGGTCCGATATGACGCCAAGTTGAATCTGCGCTGATCGGATCATAATTGGCTAACACGCTTCCCGTTCTCGGGACCACCGATGCGGGAATAGGTTTGTTCCACGTGGAACACTCCTAACCGGAAGCCTTCAAGAGTTTCGTCCGGCGGGAGCTCTCGGCGCTTCGGTTGGCCGACAAGGAGTAAGCGTCCAGTTCTTCACATGATTTTCCACTTCGCGGACCTAAGTCGATCGTCAACATTGAAGCCAGTTCTGTTCGAATCTTCCACGTGGAACAGTCCACTTATCCACGAGCCTGCACCAATCTCCGGCATTGCGAAACCGTCTGCGGTGACCATAAGTTCGAGCTTCGAGGGCTGATGAAGTGGCTAGAGTAATCGCCATTGCGAATCAGAAGGGCGGAGTCGGCAAGACGACGACCGCGATCAACCTAGCGGCGTCGCTCGCGGCAGCCGAAGTCAGAGTGCTGCTCGTGGACTGCGATCCTCAGTCGAACTCCTCCAGCGGACTGGGATTCCTGCGCGATCCCGACCGCCTCAGCACCTATCACTTACTCATGCGTGAGTCCGGTGCCCGAGAAGCGGTTCTCTCGAATGAGCTCGAGGGTCTCCATGTTATTCCAGCTCACAAGCACCTGATCGGAGCCAATATCGAGCTGGTCCAGGCAGAAGAGCGCGAGTTCCGTCTGCGTCAGGCGATCGACCAGGTTCGTGGTGACTTCGACTTCATCGTTCTCGACTGCCCGCCGGCTTTGGATCTGCTTACGCTGAATGCGCTCGTTGCCGCCGATTCAGTTTTGATTCCCATGCAGGCCGAATACTTCGCACTCGAAGGCATTAGCGAACTGCTGGACACCATGGAGCGAATTCGCCAGTCGTTTAATCCAGGCTTGGAGGTCGAAGGCGTGGTACTGACGATGTTCGATGAGCGCACCAACCTGGCTCAGCAAGTAGCAAGAAACCTTCGCGAGTTTTTTGGCGACAAGCTTTGCGTGACTACGATTCCCCGCAATGTGCGACTTGCCGAAGCGCCGAGCTATGGCAAGCCAGCCTTGCTGTATGACGTTCGTTCCCGGGGCGCCGAAAGCTACATAAAGCTCGCGAAAGAGATCATGGGAAAAGTAATGAGCCGGGCTGCCGCGAACGAGGCAGAGCGGTTGGTCCAGCAGGGAGTCGTCGCGGAACAAGCAGCCTCGTAGAGACGCAGTCCGCCGCGGCGGACGTCTCTACCATGCAGTCTGGGTTGATTGGCAATGTTCCACGTGGAACATTCGCCTAAAAAGCATTTGTGGCACAGTCGCCCTCGGCTGTGATCCATTCAACTGACACAGGCGAGGGCGCCTGTGCCACCGGCCTCAACGGAGAGAACTTTGTCAGCCCCAACTACAACCCCCGGACCACGCAAAGCGCTCGGTCGCGGACTCGAATCCCTCCTTCCTTCGACGCGGCCGGTTGAGCCGCCACCGACAACGCACCTTCACGGGCAATCGATCCGCGATCTGCCGGTCACGGAGATCGATCCCAATCCGTATCAAACACGAGCCCACCTCAACGATCAGGCCCTGAACGAGCTCGCCGCCTCGATTCTGGTGAACGGAATTGTGCAGCCGATCGTCGTGCGCCCGATGAATGGACGCTACCAGCTCATTGCCGGTGAACGCCGCTGGCGTGCCTCGCAGAAGATCGGAAGGGAATTCGTTCCTGCAGTGATCAAGCAGGTCTCGAACGAACAGGCGATGGAAATGACCATCGTCGAAAATCTGCAGCGAGAAGGTCTGAATCCGATGGAAGAGGCGCGCGCCTTCGACCGCCTCTCGCGCGAATTCAACCTCACGCAGGAGCAGATGTCGCAGAAGACGGGAAAGGATCGCGCTTCGATCGCGAACCTCTTGCGCCTGCTGCGCCTGCCGGAAGCAATTCAGCAGGCGATCGAGAAGGGAGAACTCACCGCCGGACACGCCAAAGTGCTGCTCATGCTCGACTCTCCTGAGGCGATCCTCGCTGCCGCGCAGAAGATTCGCGCCGCGTCGCTCTCCGTTCGCCAGACTGAGGAATTGATTCATCGTCTGCTGGCTCCGCAAGACGGTGCCTCTCAGGAGCCAAAAGCAAGGCGCCCAGTCGATCCCAACGTCCGCGCCGCCGAGCAAGAAATGCAGCGAGCCCTGGGCGTTCGTGTCACGATTCGTGACAACAAGGGTAAAGGCAAGATCGTGATCGAGTACGCGTCGCTTGAAGACTTTGACCGTGTGGTCGAAACTTTGAGCAAGTAATTCGCGTAATCAGGGGAGTGCAGACCCTGTTTATCAGGTTGGTTCGGCCAGCCATCGCAGTCTGGCTGATGGCGCTCTGCTTGCAAGCGCAAAGCATTCCGCATACAGAGGCTGAGACGCTCGCTGGCAAGAAGATTGTTTTGCCGGACGCGTTTGCCGGCCATCCTGCCATTCTCGTCATCGGGTTCAGCCGCTCCGGAGGAGATTCTGCTGGTCGCTGGAGCAAGCAGCTCAGGCAAGACCTCGCCGAAAATAAAAATGTTCCGATATTCAGTGTCGCCGAGCTGCAGGACGCACCCAAGCTTGCGCGTGGATTGATCCGCCACGGAATGCGCGGAGGCGTTCCGCAGAACGCGCACGATTCATTCGTGCTCCTATACCAGGATGAAGACGTCTGGAAAAAACTGGCCGAGTTCTCCGATACCAATGACGCCTACGTTCTTCTCGTCGATTCTGCTGCGACGATTCGCTGGCGCGGACATGGAAAAAGCCCTGACGAGCAGACGGTGAGCGCACTCAAAAAAGAAATCGCTGAATTAACAACCGGCAAGTGACCACGCAAAGCCCCCGCTTTCCTCCGGGGTATGAGAGTTCGAGAATTACGCTCGCGATAGTTTGCGAGATTTCGGAAAGCATGTGGGGAGTGGAGAAACTCTCCTCGTACGAATTGTTCATGCCTATCAAACAACGAGTCCTCATATTCTTTAGCGGCTTGGGAATCGCCATCGTTGGCTGGCTAATGGTTTATCGACGTGTGCCGCCGTACACCAACTATCTCGGTCAGAACTTTTTCCCCGTTACATTCATAGCAATTGGATTGGTGGTTGCCGTATTAGCGTTCCTTCCGCCAGGCCGCTGGATGTATCGCTACATCACAACAAAACCGAAGAGCAAAGCAGACCGCTAGTCGAAATCCGGACACAATCTCCTCCGTGTACTCCGTGCCTCCGTGGTGAAACCGCTGTTAGACTTTTCATTTGGCCTTGTCTGCGAAGCCCCAACCCGAAGCACGTCCTCACATCTTTCTGATCGACGCGATGTCGTTCATCTTCCGCGCCTATCACGCCATGCAGCGGCAGCGCCCGATGTCCACGCGCACCGGCGTTCCCACGGCTGCAACCTTCGTCTTCGTCAATATGCTGAACAAGCTGCGCGATGACTTCCATCCGCAATACCTTGCAGCGGTATTTGACGTGGCTGCGCCCACGTTTCGGGACGAGCAGGCAAAGGCGATTGCGTCAGTCAAGAAGTTCGACAGCAAGACGCAGACGTACCAGGAGGTCGCTTACGGTGGATACAAGGCCAACCGCAAGGAGATGCCGCACGACCTGGCGCAGCAGCTTCCCTACATTCGGCGCGCACTCGAAGCCTATCGCATTCCCATTTTGGAACAACCGGGATTCGAAGCCGACGACGTAATCGGCACGCTGGCGCATAAGGCGAATACCTCAGGTTATCCGGTGTATGTAGTTTCGAGCGACAAAGACATGCTCCAGCTCGTGGGCCATGGTATCTGCGTCCTGAATCCTACGAAGGACAACCTGATCTGCGATGCCGCCAAGGTGGAAGAGATTCTCGGCGTCCCGCCGTCGCAGGTGATTGATGTGATGGCGTTGCGCGGAGATTCCATCGATAACATTCCCGGAGCACCTGGCATTGGCGACAAGGGATCAGTGGAGCTGATCAAGCGTTTCGGATCGGTGGAGAACGCGCTCGACCGCGCCGAAGAAGTTGAACGCAAAACCTACCGCGAATCGCTGCTGAACAATCGCGATGTGGTCCTGCGCAGCAAAGACCTGGTCACGATCGATACGAACGTTCCAGTCCACTTGAATCTGGAAACCATGCGCGCACAGGATCCCGATTACGAAGCCTGCCGCGTGCTCTTCAATGAACTTGAGTTCACCACTCTGCTCAAAGACTTTTTGCAGACGACCGACCAGGCGAACGTCGAATATGGCGAACTCAAAAGCGAACAACAGCTGGAGAAGCTGCTCAAGCAGGTCAAACAAGGCGAGATTGGATTGGCAGTTTGTGCTCCATCGGCATCGCCGGCCGGTGCCGAAGAGAAAGATGACGAACCTGAGCTTCCTCTGCTGAATATGAAGTCCGCCGCGGCGGATGATCCTGTAGAGATCAGCATAGCCGTACAAGAAAACAAGGCGCTCACCTTTCGCCTGGGCGATACTGCATTGTCCGCAAAGGTGGAGAGCGTCCTGGCAGACGAGTCGATTCCCAAATCGGTACACGACTACAAATCTGCCTTGCGGCTGCTATGGAATTTTTTGGCTGTACCACAAGAGGTAGACATTGTGCTTTGCCTTCCGCTGGCGGGAGTACGCAATGACGTGATGCTCTTTTCTTACCTGCTGAATCCGACTTACAGCAGCCATACCCTTGCGGAAGTGGCGCTGCGCCGGTTCAATCTGCAGCTTTCAGGAATGACGGCCGAGGCGGCCGATGTGACGCTGCGCTTGGCGCGCGCCCTGCGCACGGAAGTTGAGGGCGAGGCTGGGCTAATCAATGTTTACGACACGATCGATTTGCCGCTAGCCCCGGTTCTTGCACGGATGGAATCTGCCGGCGTGAAGATCGACAGTGACGCGCTTGCGCGCATGTCGGTGGAACTCGAGAAGCAATGCGATGCCAGGTCGAAAGAGATCCATGCTCTGGCAGGAGAAGAGTTCAACGTCAATTCTCCCCGGCAGCTTGGTGAAGTTCTCTTCAACAAGCTCGGATTACCGAAGCCAGTGAAGTACGGCAAAGGGAAAACTATCTCGACGGCGGTCGATGTTCTCGAAGAATTGGCGGTTGAGCACGAGATTGCGCGCAAGGTTCTCGAATTCCGCCAGCTCTCAAAGCTGAAGTCTACTTACGTCGATTCGCTTCCCACGCTGGTCGATCAGCGCACCGGTCGCGTGCATACAACTTTCAATCCCGCGGGCACGGCAACCGGGCGACTCTCCTCGACGAATCCGAACCTGCAGAACATTCCCATTCGCACTGAGGTTGGCCGCGAGATTCGCTCCGCCTTTATCGCCGAGCCGGGAAACGTGCTGCTCTCCGCTGATTATTCCCAGATCGAGCTGCGTCTACTGGCACATTTCTCCGATGATCCACTGCTGGTGGAAGCTTATCGCCGCGAAGACGATATCCATCAGCTCACGGCAAGCGAAGTCTTCGGCATTCCCCCAATGCTGATCACTGCGGAGCACCGCGGCCGCGCGAAGGCCGTAAACTTTGGGATCGTCTACGGCATCTCGCCGTTTGGACTTGCCGCGCAGCTCGGCATCGATCAGAAAGAAGCCAAGAAGTACATCGAGACATACTTCGAGCGCTACAAGGGTGTGCGCGCGTATATCGATCGCGTGCTGGACGAGACCCGTCGCGAGCAGCGCGTAAGAACACTGTTTGGCCGCATCCGCCCGATTCCAGACATCAACAGCAAAAACGCCAACATGCGCGGCTTCGCCGAACGTACGGCCGTGAATACTCCTCTACAGGGCACGGCGGCGGACGTAATCAAACTCGCGATGATCAAGATTGATGCCGAACTGACCCGCCGTAAGCTGCGTTCCCGCATGACGCTTCAGGTGCACGACGAATTGGTTTTCGAGGTTCCAGAAAAGGAAATCGATATCATGCGCGAACTCGTCCGCGAGCACATGCAGAATGTCTATCCGTTTAAAGTGCCGCTTATGGTCGATATCGGCGTGGGACACAATTGGCGGGATCTGGACTAAGACGAGTAGAACAAGCACAGGCGCTCAGGAGTTGGGTACTTTAGTCTGACTCACCTCAGTGATTAATGCCGGGTGTGCTCCGACATCTTGATTTCGTGACACGGCATAGAATAGTTTTATGGGCGTCCGCAAGCCACCACGGTCCGAAAGGGCATCCGATATGCGCTTCTGCATCGAAACCGAGCAAGAGCAGGACGGACGTTGGATTGCCGAAGTTACCGATATTCCTGGTGTTTTGGCATACGGTGAAACCAAGGAACAGGCTGAACGGAATGTATTTGCTCTGGCGCTCCGGGTCATAGCGGATGACGTCGAAAAGTCCTCCCAATCCGTGCCCCACTCAATCCAAGTGACGTGCGCTTAAAGCGTGGGCGTCTGGGGCTCTCGCAAAGCCAAAGTCGTCTATCGCGCACTGCTAGGCATCGGCTGGCAAGTAGTTTCTCAGGCGGGCTCTCACATCAAACTCCGACATCAAGCCGGAAAATTTCCTGACTATATCTGGGCTTTCCACGATAGCGATGAATTAGGACCGAAGATGCTTACGAGGATCGCCAAGCACACCGGCTTGAAGCCCGAGGATTTGTGAATTCAAATTAGCACTACTGAATTGGTAGTGTCCTAATCTCGCCTTGAGAAATTCCAGAATGGAACCGGAATTGCCTTTCCAATGCTTAACGCGTAGTGTGGCTGAGTCTCTTATCGGCTCCTCTATGAACTCTACGACGCCTGCCTTGCCTGCTCTTGAACCGCTACCGGTCGGATTTCAATGGAACCGTCGCGCACGGTGGGAATCTGAGCAGCGATGGCGATCGCCTCGTCCAAGTCGCTGGCATTCACCAGGAAATAACCTCCTAGTTGCTCCTTGGTCTCCGCAAACGGACCATCAGTGATTGACTGCCTGCCGTCGCGAACGCGGACAGTAGTCGCCGTCGTCGTCGGTTTCAATTCATCGCCGGCGACGTATTTCCCAGCTTCGGCAAGGTGTTGAATGAGCTCCCGGTACTCCTGATAGATGGAGGCTTGCTGAGCCGGACCCAACTTCTCCCAGTCCGATTCAGCGTGGTAAATGAGCAGCAGATATTGCATACTTTCTCCTGCGGTTATGACGTGCGACCGTGAGGAAATCGACAGATGACGCAGCGCAACCTGGGCGGCATTCTCTGCTATTTCCCTGGCGCCTTCGGATTCTCCTGTATCCATGCGGGTTTCACGATAAGAATTTTTTCCCCCGGGAAAAATTCCCTGCCATTTTCCCTGCACCGGGAATTTGCCCAATTTCAGTCTCCCAAAAAAATGCCCGGCCAATTTGACCGGGCACCTTGGTTCTTACCGCCCACTGATTACTGAAAACTTCCTCACCACACCCGACAGGCGTTCTCACTAACCATGGGCTGTCCTTTGTGGCAGCTGAACGCCTTGGCGAAGTCTTCGTTGTTCTGCATTACTCCGTTGACGCGGAAGCGGCCCGGTGAGTGTGGATTGGTCTGCACTTGCTGGCGCAGCGCAGCTTCGGTCTGGTTCTCGCACCATACCTGCCCATAGCCGATGAAGGCGCGCTGCTCTGGAGTAAAGCCCTTAATGGTCTTGGCGCTGTCCTCCTGAGAACCGCCTTTCCCGCTCTTGCCCTCCCCAGCCTGAGTGTTATGCAGTGCGCGCAGGGCCACGCGCATGCCGCCGTTGTCGGCCGTGTTCTCGCCCAACGTGAGGTTGCCGCGAACATGCAGACCAGGAAGTGGCTCGAACGAGGAATACTCCTTGTCGATGCACGAGACGCGTTCTTCAAATGCCTTTGCGTCTTGCGGAGTCCACCAATCGCGCAGATTGCCTTCCGGATCGAACTTGCGTCCTTGGTCGTCGAAGCCATGCGTGAGTTCATGGCCGATCACGACTCCGATTGCGCCGAAATTGACTGCGTCGTCTACGGTCTTGTCGAAGAACGGCGGCTGAAGAATTCCGGCTGGGAAGTTGATGTCGTTGAACGCAGGACTGTAATAGGCATTCACCGTTGGCGGGGTCATGCCAAATTCCGTGCGATCGAGCGGCTTGCCAATCTTCGCAAGCTGGCGGTTGACTTCAAACGTGTTCGCCCGCTCAACGTTGCCGAGCAGATCGCCGCGAACGATGCTCAGCTTCGAGTAGTCGCGCCACTTGCTTGGATATCCGATCTTGTTGCGGATCGCGGCGAGCTTCAGCAGCGCCTGCTTTTTCGTGTCGGGCGTCATCCAGTCGAGGCTCTCGATGTCCTGTTTGAGCGCGGTCTCGATGGCATCGACCATTTTCAACATGCGCGCCTTCTCAGCCGGGGTGAATTCCCGAGCAACGTAGGGCTGGCCGAGCGCCTCGCCGAGCTGTTGATCGGTAAGACGCACGCAGCGCTTCCACCGCGCCTGCAGCTCTTTTGCGCCTCCGAGGTACTTGCCGTAGAAATTGAAGTCTTCCTGCACGAACGCATCGGGCAATACGTCGGCAAACTCGTGAACCAGATGCCAGCGGAAGTAAGTCTTCCAATCCTCCAGCGGAACCGAGTCGGCCAGACTGTTCAGTTGCTTGAAGAATTCAGGATTACCCACGTTCAGTGAATCGAATGCGGGCGCAGTAGTTCCTTTCAGGAAGCCAGCAAAGTCAATGTTGGGCGCCAGCGCAGAAAATTCTGCCAGCGTCATCTTGTGATCGCGATTCTCGGGTTTGCGGCGTTCGATCCGATCCATCGAAGCTTGCGCGAACTTGGTCTCCAGCGCCATTACTCGTTGGGCGTTGGCTTCCGCCTGGTTGTCGCCCGAGAGCTTAAGGATATTCGTCACGTGCGCCAGATACTTTTCGCGCTTCTCCTTCGACTTGTCGTCATCCTTGACGTAGTCGTCGCGATCGGGGAGGCCTAGGCCACCCTGATCCACGTAAGCGATCACGTTGTTGGCATTATGCAGGTCGGAGTTGGATGTGAAGGAGAACACCGCGCCGCGCACACCGAACTGGTGCAAGTGCGCGAGTTCGGCAACTGCGCTATCGCGATCACTGACTGCGTCGATGCGGTCCAGTTCAGGTTGTAGTGGTTTCAGGCCGTTCTGATTGACTGCGGTCTCGTCCATACATGCCTGGTAGTAGTCGCCAATTTTCTGGTGGATAGCATCGCGCTTAGGATCGTTTGCGGAAGCCTTCTCCAGAATCTCTCTGGCGACAAGACGATTACGTTCGGCTAGTTCGCTGAAGCGACCCCAGCGGCCCTGATCCGGCGGAATGGCATTGTTCTTGACCCAGCTCCCACACACGTACTGGTAAAAGTCGTTGCAGGGATCGGCGGCGCGATCCATTACCGACAAATCGAAACCGTGGATCTCCGGTATCTTCGCCGAATTATCCTGGGACGAACTGGAGGACTTCGGCGCACTTTGTCCCGTCAGACATATCGCGGCAAATACGGCCGCAAGCATTAGTAGCAGCAGGCGAAGCTTCATTCCCACCTCATTTGATGATGTGAATTTGAAACCGAACAGTGTAACGCTTATCGCGGACTTATGACCGGTCACACCAAAGTTGTATCGAGACGAACTCGAGCGGGCCGGATACTCCTTACGTGAAGCGACGATCCCTCTCCGTGCTGCTGATCGCTATTCTCAGCATTCCCGCTGCGGCCTTCTTCATAGCAATGCCGCAGTGGCAGATCGAGCATCCGGGCGATTCGTCGCTGATTCTGCGGACTGAACGCCACTGGTTGTGGCGCGCGCCGGTACACGCGCACTTGGATGTCGGCGCGATTGTCATTCCCGTGCTCGCGATATCTGTAGTTGCCATCGCACTTCTTATGGTTGCGCTGTATCAGGAGTAGCCTCTGTCCACTCGCTTCATGGCGACTCTGATTGCAAAGCTGTTTCTCGAGTGCCGAGACTTGTTACATTACTAACAAGTCCTGCATGGAACCCATCACTCACTTCCTCACCGGCGCATGTATCGGACGCGCAGGACTGAACCGAAAAACCGGCTATGCGACGTTGATGGTTACGCTTGCCGCAGAATTCCCCGATGTGGACATCTTATGGAGTTTCGACGGGCCGGTTAGGGCCATGGCAACTCATCGCGGTTTCACTCATTCGTTCATCGGAGCGCCCGTAGATTCTGCAATCGTGCTCGGCTGCATCTACGCATTTCATCGCTGGCGAGTGAATCGCGGTAAATCTCCTCCGCTCGCACCGCGCTGGGGAATGCTGTTCCTTTTTGGGATTCTGGCTGTTTTTAGTCATATTCTGCTCGATTTCACCAACAACTACGGCGTACGTCCGTTCCTGCCATTCAACTGGCACTGGTACTCGTGGGACATCGTTTTCATCCTCGAGCCCGTGATGCTGGGGGCTTTGCTACTCGGTCTTCTGATTCCAGCGGTTTTTGGACTCGTAAGCGGTGAGATTGGGGCACGTCGTGAGACGTTTCGCGGGCGCTGGAGTGCGGTTTGCGCGCTGATTATTGTCTGCGCCATGTGGTGGGTGCGCGACTATCACCATCGCAAGGCAATCACACTGCTCAATTCAGCCGACTACCAGGGAGAGGTTGTCAAGCGGACGGCCGCAATGCCGTTCGCAGTGAGCCCATTCTCGTGGGCGGGCCTTGTCGAAACCGAGAACTATTTCGCGGAGGTTCCGATCGACTTGAGCACAAGGACGGTCGATCCGCTCGCGCATGCCAAGATTTTCTACAAACCCGCAGAGACACCCGCCACGCTCGCGGCCAAGCGCTCGCCACTGGGTCGCGTATATCTCGATTGGGCGCGCTTTCCGTACATCGAAAACCAGCACCTCCCGCCTCCGGAGCAAGGCTACGACGTGCGCTTTCGCGATTTGCGCTTCAACTACATTGGCGTTCAGATCCCCGGACAACCGCGCGGGCGACCTCCGCTCAGCGCCGATGTGTTTCTCGATGAACAGTCAAACGTAGTTCTGATGCGGATGGGCAACCGCGAAGAGAAGCCTTGAGACCGTAAGAGCGTCATTCCGAGCCGGCCGGCGAGGAATCGCTGCAGCGGCCCAGACTGCCGCGTAGTGGGATATTGCGCGTAAACGGTCAGACAGTTGACGTTTCCTGCGGCGAAACGGAGAATGGACTTCGCACGAGGTCAAATTCATGTTGGCTTACCTCTTCATCGTTCTCGCAGTGTTGGTTCGGCTATTGCCGCATCCCTGGCACCTCACCCCGCTTGGGGCTGCGCTGCTGTTTTTCGGCGCCAAGCGTCCGACGCGCGAGTGGGTCGCGCCACTGCTCTTGCTGGCCTCGGCGGACGTCTATCTCACGACCGTGCAGTACCGCATGCACGTCGGAGTCGATCACCTCGTGACATGGGCGTGGTATGTGGCCGCAATGGCGATTGGATATGCGTTGGTGCGGAAAGTTGAACCCCTGCGAGTTGTCGGGGCTTCGCTGGCCTCCGCCATTTCGTTTTTCCTGGTAAGCAACTTCGCTACGTGGCTGTTCCAGAACATGTATCCAAAGACCTTTGCTGGACTCGTGCAGTGCTACACGCTGGCTATCCCATTCTTCCGTGGGACGTTTGCCTCTGACCTGATCTACACACCGATCTTGTTCAGCGTGCCTTATGCGCTAGCGCTGATCGAGAGAAAGACAGCAGAGTCGCGGGTGCGGGGCTGACAAAAACGTGCATCCGGCCGCCCTCGGCCGGGTTGGTTGTCATCCTGAGCCCTCTTTTGGGCGAAGGATCTCCCGGAATACATCGAGACTTCCTTGCTTCGTCCTGGCACTTCGGCCAGCACTCGTCTGGGTAAAGAGCCTGACCGGCTGCGTTTATGTCTGAAACATCGCGGGAGATCCTTCGCCAAAACAGGGCTCAGGATGACAATTTAAAGAGGTGGGCCACTCACGAAGAAAAGCTGCCGGGTCCTGCCACGTTACTGGCTGCAACTATCCGTGCGTTCCGTTAGAACCGCTCGTCGAGTTCTTTTCCAACTCTTCCAGAGCCACTCTCGTTTTGCGAACAAGCTGCTCGAGTTCGGCATGACGTCGGCGCAGGCCCTCGACCACCTTAGCTGGCGCTTTGGCAAGGAAGCCTTCGTTGCCCAACTGGCGCTTCGCATTGCTCAATTCTGAGTCAAGCTTCTTCAGCTCCTTGGAAAGGCGGTCGCGCTCGGCGGCCACATCGATCTTCCTTTCATAGAGAACCGATACTTCGTACGCGCTTGTCGTCCGGACTCCCGGCAGCTTCGCCATGCTCTCATGACTGAAGTCAATGCCATCTACATCCGCGCCGTCTTCGATCAGATCGCGATTGGAGTTGATCAGCGCCTGTGTAGAAGCTTGCGCGAAGATGCGCACCGGCGTTTTTTGTTTTGGCTCGACTTTGAGTTCTACGCGTTGATTGCGAATGCTCTCGATGAGCTTCTGAACAATCTCCATCTGCTCGATCGCCGCCTTCTCTGCGTTACCGAGCTCTGCACCAACAGGGAAGCGGGTAAGCGCAATAGATTTTGCAGGGGTCTTTTGCTGCCACAGTGCGTGCCAGATCTCTTCTGTAATGAAAGGCATGAACGGTGAGAGAAGGCGCAATGAGCCCTCAAAGATTTTCACGAGGTGATTCAGGGCGTGTTGTGCTTCCTTTCGAGCGCCCTCTGAGAAGTCAAAACGTGGCTTCACAGCCTCGATGTACCAGGCGCAGAGATCGCCCCAGAAGAACTGGTAAACCAGATTCGCGGCTTCATCGAAGCGATAGTCTTTCAACGCGGCATTCACGTCATACGCCGTCTGCTGAAAACGCGCTTCGATCCAGCGATCCACGAGCGGAGCTGCGCTATCCAGTTTGTAAGTACTGCTCACAAGGGAGGCGAGCCCTTCCTGTTTCCAAGCTCCAGCTTCACTTGCCTTATCGATGTTCATGAACAAGAAACGCGCAGCGTTCCAAATTTTATTCGCAAAATTTCGATAGCCCTCGATCCGGCTCTCGTTGAAAGCGATATCCGTGCCAGGGGAGGCCATTGAAGCCAGCGTGAAGCGCACCGCATCGGTGCCGTACTTTTCCGTGATGTCGATGGGATCGACCACGTTCCCTTTCGTCTTCGACATCTTCTGCCGCTCGGCATCGCGCACGAGCGCGTGGATGTATACCTCCCGAAATGGGACAGACTCGGAAGCCGGACGTTGGCTGCCATCGGCCATCGGCATGTCTTGCATGAAATGGCAGCCCATCATGATCATGCGCGCTACCCAGAAGAACAGGATGTCGAAGCCGGTAACCATCAGCGATGTCGGATAGAAAACATCAAGATCGCGCGTGTGCTCCGGCCAGCCAAGAGAAGTAAATGGAAGCAGCGCCGACGAGAACCAGGTGTCGAGCACGTCGGTCTCCTGCTCCACGGTGAAGCCGCAATCCGGGCACTTGAATGGATCTTCGCGTCCCACAATGGGCTGCGAGTTGAGGTCGTCCTTCGAGCGGGCGCAGCCGCTGTCCGTGCAATACCACGCCGGAATGCGATGACCCCACCAGAGCTGGCGCGAGATGCACCAGTCATAGATGTTATTCATCCAGTTCAGGTAGATGGTCTTGTAGTTCTCCGGCGTGAAGCGGATGTGCCCGTTCGTGACCGCAGCGATCGCCTTGTCTGCGAGCGGCTGAATCTTGAGGAACCACTGCATTGAGAGGCTTGGTTCGACCACTGTTTGGCAGCGTTGGCATTTGCCAATTGAGAGAACGTGATCCTTGACGTTCACCAGGAAGTGCTGGGCTTCGAGATCCGCGAGCACACGCTTGCGCGCTTCGTAGCGGTCGAGCCCTGCATACGCGCCGCCGTTCTGGTTGATGCGCGCGTGCTCGTCCATGATCTTCAGCATCGGCAGGTTGTGCCGCTTGCCCATCACGAAGTCATTCGGATCGTGAGCAGGCGTCACCTTCACCGCGCCAGTTCCGAATTCGGGATTCGCGAGTTCGTCGGCGATGATGGGAATCTCGCGATTCATCAGCGGCAGGCGCAGCTTCTTGCCGATCAACTCGCGATAGCGATCATCATTCGGATTCACCGCCACCGCAACGTCGCCGAGCATTGTCTCCGGACGCGTGGTGGCGATATGAATCGATCCACTGCCGTCGGCGAACGGATAACGAATCTCGTAGAGCTTGCCCTGCTGCTCCTCGTGAACCACTTCGAGATCGGAGATCGCTGTCAGGCATCTGGGACACCAGTTCACGATGTACTCACCGCGATAAATGAGTCCCTGTTCCCAAAGCCGGACGAACACCTCACGCACAGCGCGGTTCAGGTTTTCGTTCATCGTGAAGTACTCGCGCGACCAGTCAACCGAATCGCCGAGCCGCTTCATCTGCTTGAGAATGTTGCCGCCGTACAGACGCCGCCACTCCCACACGCGCTCCACGAACTTCTCGCGGCCGAGGCCTGTACGCTGTACTCCTTCGCTTGCGAGCTGTCGCTCAACTAGCATCTGTGTCGCGATGCCGGCGTGGTCTGTGCCCGGAATCCAGAGCGTAGTTTCGCCGCGCATACGATGCCAGCGCACCAGAATGTCCGACTCCGTGTGCTCGAACATGTGGCCCATGTGCAGATTGCCGGTCACGTTTGGTGGCGGCAGAAGAATGGTGAAAGGATCCTGGGCTAAATCCTTCGACGGAGTTTCGACGTGAAAGAGCTTCTCTTTTTCCCAGTACTCAGCCCAGGGCGGCTCGATGGCGCTTGGATCGTAGGTTTTTGGGAGCTCGTGGGACATTGGAACCGTCGTTAAGGCGGCAAATTTAACGATAACATGCTGAGGGAGACTACTTTTTATTGCACTGTCATCCCTCGCTCCGCCGCCAAGACTTCTTCGACACAATGCATTAAACAGCGGAGCGGGGGATCTGCTTTTTGCTTGCTTGACGTCAGTTTCGATTCGACGATTAGGTTCACTCTGGAATGCGATCTTGTCGCTTCACAGTTTCGAACACCTAACCACAGCAGATCCCCCGCTCCGCAAAATCGATTAGATCGACTCTCTAAATGAATTCGCGGCGGAGCGAGGGATGACAGTCTCTAAGAGAACGTCGGCTTTCGCTCACGAGTGATTCGTTCCTACTCGAACAACTCTTCCTTCCACAGCTTTTGCCCGGCGAGCGCAGTGTAAAAGGCAAACAGCGCCAGTGCGGTTGCATAGGCATAGATGAAGATCGTCGACCCGATGAACCAATGGGAGAAGTTGGCAGTCATCGGAGCGCTTAGCAGGAAGTCAGTCAGGAAGAGTGCGGTTGCCAGGCTTACCAGGCCAAATCGCACCAGCGCGATTGCGGCCAATGCATAAATGATGAGGAAGGCAATCATCGCTATCCAGAAATAATCTTCGCGTAGAGATTGCATGGTACTAAAAAGGACGACGAATGCTGCTGCCGCGAGCCACTCGTTGCGAAGAACGAGGCGGAACAGGAATATCAGAAGAAAGAAGAGCAGTGTCGTGCGGATATCTGCGGGAACGAGGAACAGAGCAGCACCCAGCGTGCGCCGCACTCCCAACAGGATTTTAGCGTCCCCAATGTGGGGAACATCGCCGATATGGATCAGGTAGGCAATGAATATCTGGATCACGATCACCCAGAAGATTCCAAGCACAAGTCCGAAGAGGATGTCACGTCCCACAAGAGGATCGCGCCAGCGGCCTAAGAGAAGCCTGCTCCAGGAGATGATGCTGTGTGGCCAGCGGCGGCGAACATAGGGCTCCAATGCCAGGTAGATGAGCGCAACTACTACGCCCCAGAAAAGGGATGTGCTCACTGCGAACACCAGGCCGCCAAAGATCGAAGTGTCCAGAGTGAAGTGCGCGCGCAAGATCCAAAGTGCTATTTGCACGGCGAAGACAAACATGGCCAGCCGCAACGCACCCTGAGGATCGCTTCTCCTCGCCCGGTAGTTGCGGAAAGCGAAAAACGTCGCTCCAAATAGCGCAATGCAGCCCACAACGACGAAAAGCATACCCCCTGCCCGCTGCGCTCTCGTGCTATGGTCGGGATTCTGACGTGATGCTGGCGTCCATGGTCCGAGGAGCGAAAACCAGACAGGCCTGCCGTGCAGACTCGCGGCCTCCACTCGGAGTGGACGCGTGCTGCCTGGCCAGACTCCCGTCCATGCAACCTTAGTGTCAGAACTCGACAGGGAGTTCCAAAGTGGTTCGGCGGACGTGAGTACCTTTGGATCGAGCCCAGCCGCAGCAAATAAGGGATTCCAATCGACGGGCTTTACCCCTTCGGGTTTGTCTTCACGCTGTGGCGGGATTGTTTCGAATGAAATCAACCTTCCATCCAGATCGAGAACGACCCGGACCATGCCGGAAGTCGTAAGCGGCGGGTCATTTTCTGTGACGATCCCAGGTGTGAGGGAGCTCTCTCTGTAATCTGTCGCAACCATCGGTTGCGGACTGCTGCGGTACCAATACCGCAGGATCGGAGGGCTCTTCTTCAGCAAGTCGTCCCAATTCGGGAGCGGCTTATCGTTCTGGCGGGCATATTTGACATACTCGAAGTCGTCGTTGAATCCGTATGCAATATCAGCCGGTGGAGCTGTGTAGCCAAGACTGGCCACGATTTCCTGCGCGCGATGCTCGAGCACCTCAGGGGATTGCTCGACTCGTATCTTGTCCCAGATGCTTATGCGAACGCCGAGAAAGTAACTGAGAGTAATACCGAATAGCAGCACGGCAAGACAGGTGACTGCTATTCGCGGCGCCAGTCCCTCAACTTCGCCCGCGGCAGCTACCATCTGGGGTGACGGTGTTTCGCCCGCCGCAAGTGCAGCAGCAAGCGGATCTCCACCGGGCAGCGCCGCAGCCACGCCCAACACGCTCGCCGGACGCATCGCAGGCTCGGGCTCGAGGCAACGCAAGATGACCCGCTCTACTCCGGGATCGAGATCGCGCACGAGGCTCGACGGGCTCGCTGGAGTCGGAGTCTCGGTTCGCGTGCGGACGATTTCCGCGAGCGTTTCCGCCTGAAAGGCGCGTTTACCAGTAAAGATTTCATAGAGCACCAGCCCAAGCGAATAGATGTCGCTCTTGGTGCTGACCTCTTTGCCGGAAAGCTGCTCGGGCGCCATGTATGCCGGAGTTCCGTGACGGACTTGGTCCTCGGTGATGAGATCGGCAAGTTCCGCGAGGCCGAAGTCCATGATCATGACCTCGCCCTGGCTGTTAAGCATGATGTTGGCGGGCTTCAGATCGCGATGTAGGACGCCCTTGTCATGCGCCGCCGCGAGGCCAGCACAGAGCTTGCGTGCAATCTCAAGGGCTTTATCGCCAGGCAAGCGTCCGATGCGGCGCAATAGTGAGGCAAGGTCCTCGCCGTCGACGTACTCCATCGAGAGGAAGGTGAGGCCATCGGCTTCACCGATGTCGTAAATGCGGCAGACATTCGGATGTGAGATACGGCGGGCGATTCGCACTTCATTGCGAAATCGTTCCAGAGAGGCTGGATCGTTGGTGACGGCTTCCGGAAGAAGTTTCAGCGCCACCGGTTGAGCCAGCGTAAGGTCATCAGCGCGATAGACCTCCCCCATACCTCCACGCCCCAGCAACGCGATGATGCGATAACGCGCCGCCAGCAGCGTGCCCGGCAAAAATCTCCCCTGAGAAATCGAACTGCTCGATCCAGATGACCGCGATGTACTCCGGCTTGCAGGCTTAGCTGAGGGCGATGGTGCCGGAGTTGAAGTGGCCGTGGCCAAGGGATCGGAAATGGACGACTGCGCGAAGCCACACGAGGGGCAGAAGCGCACGCCGGATTGAATCTCCGAGCCGCACGCCGAGCAATAGATAGACGAAACCTTAGCCACGCGATGAGCGACGAAACGTCGCCATCATATTAGGGGAATCGAAGCGGAGGCGCTACTCGGTGTTACGCGCTCGCAGCCTTCGCTTTGGCACTCTCAGGCCGCGGTCCAGGGAATGGAATGATCTGGGCCTGATTCATCTGGCGCATGGCGCTCGCGATCTCGGGAGTGTCTTCTTTTCCGGCGAACTTGCCGAAGAAGTAGGCGAAAAGGATCAAAGCACAGAGGAAGGGAAAGATAGTGACGGCGACGAGAAGCATGCGGGCAAAGCCTCCCGGGGAACGTCGGTAAGTATGTTCCAGGATGCGGTTCTCCCGCAATGAGTGCACTTGCTTAGAAAGTGAGACAGGCTAGCGCTTTCTGATGTCAAGTTCCGCCATGATCTTCCAGATCAGGCCCGGAAGCTCGCGGTGCATCACTTTCTCGACTGCCGCAGCGAGGCGATTGGCGTCTTCGCCCGATGGTGCTCGTTCAACATCTTCAACTGCAAAGGACGTGGAGCCGGAATCGGCTTCTGCGCCCATCGCGGCCTTGAGGGCACGAGCTAGTTCGGCCTCAGCCTCATAGTTGGGATGCCCAGGCGCGACAACAGGCGCCGAAGCAGCCGCAACCGCGGCCATGGCCATCGGTACGACATCCGCATTTTCGGAGCTGCCCGAGGAATCGGCCGATTGTGTGGAGGCAGCGATCGCATCAACTGCGATCTCAGGCTTGGCTTCCTCGATGACTATCTCGTGTTGAGGATGTTCGATGGCTGTGGGTGCGTTGAATGCCGAAGAGGGAAACTCAACTACGTTGGAGGGGACAAGTTCGTGCGTTACCTCGGGTTGCACTACAGGCTCGGGAAGCGCGAGCTCCGATGATCCAATGGGAGCCGTAGCAAAGAAAGGTTCGTCTGTCTCGTCGAACGCAGCGATCGCACCGCTGGAAGACGGCAACTCGCTTACGACCTCCAGTTCCGGCTCAGTTGGCGATGGTAGCTCACTCACCATTCCGGCATGCACTTCGGCCGGGGAGGGCAGCTCAGTAACCAATTCGGCTCGCAGTCCCGAAGACGTGTCGATCGGACTTGGCAAGGGCAAGTCCGTTGACGGCTCTTCGTAGCTGGACATCGCCGCATTAAGGCGGGCCTCGAACTCGTCTACCGAAGCTGTCGGCGCCTCGGTTGGCGCGGTCAGGTCGGGAATCGTAGGTTCATCCGTCCCAAACTGCGTCGGAAAATCCATGGTCGCGTGATGTGGATCGGTGACCAAGGCGGGATCTTTCAGGATGATGGTCGGCGTCTCCGCGCTTTGAATCGTGGTCTCGAGTCCACCTTCCTGTGCAACTGGTGCATCGGGAACCGGAGCAACAGAGGTGAGTTCCAGTCCTTCCGCCGATGCCACCGGGGGCGGGTTGATATCGCCAGGGAAACGATGGGAGAGTATCTCGTTCGAAATGGGAATGGTTGGTGACAACTGTTCGTGTACTGCGAACTCCGTTGCCGGAGTTGAAGCCTTGTGGTGGGGCGGAACGACGACCCTCTTCTCCACGTCGAACTCAGCCGATGGACCCACGGCAGGCCGTGCTGTAACTGCACTCTCCGCATCGTCGGCCGATTGATCCAGGTACTGCGCCATGTACGAAGGAATTGGCGCCGGCTGAGGTGTGCTAGGTTGCGCCGTGGGCAACAGGTCGCTGCCCATCGCGGGAGCAGCCGCTTGGGCCAATGGAATCTCGGGTCTCGGAGGACGTGGTGTGCCAAACTCCTCCACCGCGGGAGACGCAGCAGTAGGAATATTGAATTCCTGTTCTGGAACGGATGGCTTTTCCGGTTTGGCTGCAGTTGTATTGAGCAGTGCGGCAATTTGCGCGGGATCGAGCCGCATGGTCTGCTCGTATGCTCGTGGCTCGCCACTGCCAGAGACCGCAATCTTCTGGCTCTCTCTGTTGGTGTCGTCTCTTGATCCCGGCGGAGGAGCGATCCTTATCGTTTTCTCGTAGTCGCCCGGTTGTTTTCCTTCTTTTGATTTCTGGGCAAAGCGCTCAACTGCAGCGGTGAGATCAGTGGCTTCAAAGGGCTTGACGATGACGCCGTCGGCTTTAACGCGAGCTCCATCTTGAGGGCTGTACGGTTCCATGCGTCCGACGGTCAAGAGCACTGGGAGCTTGGCGGTCTCCGCGGCATTGCGCAACCGTTCGCAGAGTTCAAGACCGCTATAACCGGGCATAAAGACGTCGAGCAGGACGAGTTCGGGTTTAACCTCCGCGATCTTTTTAGCGGCGGCGGCGCCATTGCTGACAGTGACTACGTCGTGTCCGGCTTCGCTCAGGATCTTCTTGCCCATGTTCTGGGCGGTGACACTGTCATCGGCGAGTAATATCTTGAGACCCACAAATCGTCCTTTGTACTGGCGGGGAAACGTACGGGTGCTTGTGCTGGAAAACTACTGTGTCCGAAGCGCCAAGTCAATGAAAAGGGTACCTGAGTAGAAGCGAGGGTTATCGCTTAGTTACCAATGGGCTAGACCGAATGGAATGCTCATGGAGCGACCGGGAACGAGCCGGAAATCGGTGCGTGACTGCCGGCTTCTCGGCGGCGTTCGGTCACGCAGGCGTATCTTTGCGCTCTCGTCGACGGGGCTGTTCTGGCGCCTGCTGTGCTCGGACGCGACTGCTCGACCTCCGATAATTGGCGAGTGCAAGAAGTCCTAACGCTCCCGATGCAAATGCCCACGCCTGCTTCATGGTCTCCTTCCTTGTCGTGCGAATCTAGTCGGATGAAGCAAGAAAAAGTGTGTTGTCAGAAGGAGTTTCTGAGCCGCTCAGCATAGAAGCTGCGCTGTTTCAGCGAAGGGCATCGGCTTTAAAGCCGGGTCAGGATGTCCTCAAAGCCACGGCTCCGCTGGGCTGTAGCCGTGCCCCTTCAAAACCATTTCGCTTGGAGCAGTAGGCAGCGTGCTCTTATACACTTATCTATTCCTCCGATGCTTTCTCCTGCTGAGTCTGTCAATCACAGCGCAACATCGCTGACTAATTTTGTGGAGCGAATCCGCTCCGGCGACGTTCGCGCGCTCGCGCGCGCGATTACTGCGATTGAGAATGATTCGGCGCAAGCTTCGCAATTGATGAAGGCGCTGTTTCCTCACAGCGGCAACGCCACGGTTATAGGACTGACTGGATCTCCCGGCGCGGGAAAGAGCACGCTAGTCGATCAACTTGCGCGCGAGTATCGCAAGCAGGAAAAGACTATTGGCATCATCGCGGTCGATCCAACTAGCCCGTACACTGGCGGAGCGATTCTCGGCGACCGCATCCGCATGCAGGCGCATCACGCGGATACCGGCATCTACATCCGCAGCATGGCAACGCGCGGATTCCTCGGCGGACTGGCTCCCGCTACAGCCGACGTTGCCACGCTGCTCGATGCCGCCGGCAAAGAGATCGTCTTTGTCGAAACGGTCGGTGTAGGACAGGACGAAATTGATATCGTCCGCCTTGCCGACGTCACTGTTGTGATCCTGGTTCCCGGAATGGGAGACGATGTCCAGACGATCAAGGCCGGGATTATGGAAATTGCCGACATCTTCGTGATCAACAAAAGCGACCGCGAAGGCGCGGAGCGCGTGCAGCGTGAGATCCGCGCCATGCAGACGCTTGCCATCCGCCGCGACGACTGGACGCCTCCGATCGTGAAGACGGTCGCGAGCGACGGCACCGGCGTACCCGATCTAGTGAAGACGATTGCGTCTTATCGCCAGTACCTCGAAGGAAAAGATCTCATTCTTCGCAAGAAGGTCAGCAACTGGCGCGAGCGACTGGTCGAGATGTTGCGCAAGGCGCTCCTCGACCGCTTGATTCGCGAGCAGCTCGATCCCGAGCATCTGAATCTATATGCTCGCGAAATCGCCGAGCACAAGCGCGATCCTTATTCCTTAGTGGATGAACTGGTCACGAACTTTGGAGAGAAGCATGTTTAAGGTCGACCATCTGGGCATCGCGGTGAAGAGCATCGCGGAGGCTCGCAAGTTTTACGAGCAACTTGGCATGAAGGTTGTTAGCGAAGAAGTCGTCGAGGACGAGAAAGTTCGAGCTGCGCTCCTGCCCGCGGGCGAAAGCCGCTTGGAGCTCTTGGAAGGAACCTCAGCAGATTCCGTAATCACAAAATTCATCGCGAAGCGAGGCGAAGGGCTCCATCACGTCGCAATCCACGTAAACGATATTTCGGCAACATTCGAAGAGCTGAAGCGCAAAGGCGTGCGGCTCATTTCTGATGAAATCAAAATCGGCGTTGGCGGGCATCTTTACGTCTTCGTGCATCCGTCGGCGACCGGAGGGGTGCTGCTGGAACTCTGTCAGGATCCCATCTCTGCGGTCTGACATGCTGCTCTTAGCCGTCGATACTTCCGGGCGACAGGGTGGCATTACGCTTGCACGAGGCAACGGCGACCAGGTTGAAATTATCGAGTCAGCTTCGATCCAGGGTGGAACCTTCTCTGCAGAGCTGATTCCCCAGATCTCTGACCTTCTGCGTCGGCGTCAACTCACCCCAGGCCACCTTCAAGGACTCGTCGCGGTTACTGGGCCCGGATCATTCACCGGCTTACGCGTAGGACTGACGGCTGTTAAGGGATTGGCAGAGGTCTTAAAAATTCCCATCGCTGCTGTTACCTCTCTTGAGTTGCTGCTTGCAGCGTCGGCCACGCAGAAGGGGATGTTGGCCGTGCTGGATGCTGGGCGGGGTGAAGTCTATGCAGCCATTCAAAACGGCTTGCGTGAAGAGATGCTGCTGTCGCTGGAAGAAGCGGTTGGTTTGGCGAAGTCGCGCAACTTGCATGTGTTAGTTGCCGAGCCGAATATCGCTGCGAAGTTTGACCACGCAAAGTTAGTGACATACCGCAGCACTGAAACGGCGGCAAGAACTGGGAACTCCAAGCTGGTTGCTGGAGAAACAGTCGACGTCCTTGCGCTGGACGCCAATTACATCCGCCGATCCGAGGCGGAGTACATGCAGAAGATGAGGAGGTAGAGCCTTGGTAGAGACACTGCACGGCGGGCGGCACTGTTATCGAACGACAACATTCTTGGGGGTTGGTCTCGACGACCCTCGCACGCTGCGTCTCTCAGGTTCTTGTTACATTCCTGTTGTGCCGCAACAACAACAGATGAGTCCAAAGATTAGCCCAGCGACTGCGGCAGCGATTCCTTTCATCCTCTCGATCCAACATGCTTGTGCTTCTGCCGCCCAATGGAAGCATGAAGACTACGCGACGGCAATTGCTCAACCTGATCGTCTCGTCCTCATCGCCGAAAAAGACTCCAAGATTTTCGGGTTCGTCGTTGCCTACACCGGCATCCCGGAATGGGAATTGGAGAACATCGCCGTAGCTCCCGACGTACGGCGTTGCGGAGTAGGCCACGCGCTGATCACCGCCCTCATCGAACGCGCGCGACAGGGTGGAGCGACGGAAATCCGTCAGGAGATCCGGGAGTCCAGTACGGCTGCACAAAAGCTAGGGCTGTCGGCCGGCTTTATCCAGGAAGGCCGACGGCCCGACTACTATCGCGATCCGGTCGAAGATGCCTTATTGTTCAAGCACTTACTTGTCCGACCATAGGCCGGCAGAAGAAGCTGCCGAGCTTTGTTCATAATTCCGCAAAAATCGTTGAACCAGTTCTGGCGGTGTGCTACTTTTCATGTCCTAGAGCACATCCAAGATGATGTGCCGGCGGTTCTGGCCAGGAGGTTCAAGGATGGCGACGTCCCTCCGCGAAGAGCTATTGGCCAGCCACGAGGAGTTTCGTAGGCTGGCCCAGGAACACTCACAGTATTGTCAACGCCTCGAAACACTCGCCGAAAAGCGGTACCCCTCCACAGACGATCAACTAGAAGAAGTGAGATTGAAGAAGCTGAAGCTGCGTCTCAAGGACCAGATGGAGTCGATTGAGCAGCAGCAACGGCAGACGCATCATCAAGTGGCTTAGGACGTAACTGGCTCAGCGGCGCGAGACCGGCTCTTGCGCCCGCCAGCGCCTGAGGTGTGTCCTAAATCCGTTCATACGCAGCTCCTCTATCCCGACCTGAAGCCGATATAATCATTGAATCCCCTATGGTTCGTGACGGCTTCTATTACGGCCTGGGCGCAGTTGTTGCTGCTGTGCTCCTGGGTCTGATCAATCCATGGCTCGCCCTACCACCATTGCTTCTCGGAGCTTTTTTCCTCTGGTTTTTCCGGGATCCTGAGCGTGCCATTCCCGATGGCCCCGGAGTGATTGTTTCTCCTGCCGACGGCAAGGTCACAGCAGTTTCGCGACTTACAGAAGACGGCCGAAATGGGCAAAGAATCAGTATCTTCCTGAACGTATTTGACGTCCACGTCAACCGCTCCCCAATTTCCGGAATCATCACGAACCTCTGCTATCAGAAGGGCAAGTTCGGAAACGCCATGTCAGCCGGATCGTCCGACGAAAACGAACAGAACGTGGTCACCGTCGAGGGCGAGGGCCAGATGGTCACTTTCAAGCAGATCGCCGGCTTGCTCGCGCGCAGAATCGTCTTCAATCCGAGGCCAGGGGACAAACTGGAACGTGGACAGCGGGTTGGACTCATCAAGTTTGGTTCGCGGGTTGACGTTGTGCTGGACGAAAACGTGGATATTCAAGTGAAAGTCGGAGATCGCGTCGCCGGGGGTTCGTCTATTCTTGGAGTGCTCCGCGCAGGTCAAAGCCGAGCAGAAGTCGGGCGATGAATCTCAGCAGGCCATTTCGACGGGCAGACGATCCGCAGCAGCCGCATCGCATGCGGCGCGGCATGTATGTACTGCCATCGATTTTTACCGCCGGAAACATTGCTGCGGGGTATTACGCAATCTCGCAGGCAATTCAAGGCTCGGCCAGCGCTCCATTCCACTTTGACAACGCTGCAAAAGCCATTGGCTTCGCTGTGCTGTTCGACGGACTCGATGGCCGTATCGCGCGCATGACGAATACAACCAGCGATTTCGGACGCGAACTGGATTCCCTTGCGGACGTGATCACCTTCGGCGTCGCTCCGGCGATCCTGGCGTGGATCTGGGGATGCCATCAGATTCCTGAACTCTGGCAGCCGGGCATGCGGCACAAGATCATCCAGCTTGGCGCCATCGTGACGTTCCTATTCGTCATCGCCGGTGCGAGCCGGTTGGCGCGGTTCAACATCAGCAAGAATCCGCAGCCTAAGAATCCTGGACGTCCGGGCCGTAAGTACTTCGTTGGCATGCCGATCCCGGCAGGCGCCGCGATAATCGCCGCTACCGTGCATTTTGGTGACGGCGCGCCGATCGACCGCTGGTGGGAAGCGTTACTGTGGCTGGCCTTTCTTATGTTGATCTCGTATCTCATGGTCAGCACATGGCGCTTCTGGAGTCCCAAGGGTATCGACCTGCGCACGAGGCAGCCGTTTTGGGTTTTTCTCGTTATCTGCGGTTTCCTGGCTCTGCTTTGGTACTACTCAGAGTACGTTCTGTTCTCCCTCGCACTTCTGTATCTGGTTTCTGGAATCCTTGCGCGCTTCGCCTACGCGATGCGGCGTCGTCCGCCTGCGACTCCCACGTACGAACCTGAATCCGGGGTCGATCTGGCATGAATCGCCCGGCCATCGTGCCCCACGTCTTCCGCGTAGCCATCGTCGGTGCCGCTACGCTGAAAGGCCGCGAGTTGAAGGAAGTCCTCGACGAAATGAACTTTCCCGTCGCCGATGTGAAGCTGCTCGACGACGACGAGTCTCTGGGACAGCTCGATCAGGTGGGTGACGAGGCCACCTTTATCCAGCCTGCCGATCCGGAACATTTTCGCAACGTTGATTTCGCCTTCTTTGCCTCCGACGCTGCTTTCACCGGCAGGCATTGGCAGAGTGCGCTTCAGGCGGGCGCCACGGTTCTTGATCTCTCTTATGCCTTGGACGGAGAACGCAACGTCTCAGTTCGTTCACCGTGGATCGAAAAGGAACTAGAGCGGGAATCAGGCCAGGAGCCGGGACACGAAGACCTGACCACCACCGCAGTGGTGATTGCGCATCCGGCGGCAACCGTTCTGGCTTTGCTTCTTCTCCGAGCTCGATCAGCAGGAACTGTGCGGACGATGGCCGCTACGGTCTTCGAGCCGGTTTCTGAGCAAGGCAAGCGCGGCATGGATGAATTGCACCAGCAAACCGTGAACCTGCTCTCTTTCAGTGCCTTGCCGAAGGAAGTATTCGATGAACAGGTCGCCTTCAACATGCTCGGCCGCTTTGGAGAGAGCTCATCGATTTCGCTGAAAAACATTGAGAACCGTATCTCTGCGCACTTCGAAGCAATTGCCGGAAAGAACGTGCCGGTGCCTTCGCTGATGCTGGTGCAGGCTCCCACCTTCCACGCGCATACCTTTTCCGTCTACATTCAGTTCGACCGTGAGATCGAGGTTGCGGCACTCGGCAAAGCGCTGGCTGGAGATCATGTAACGATTGTTGATCCAGCAGAGGACGGACCTAGCAATGTGAACGCGGCGGGACAAGGAAACGTACTTGTATCGCTGCGTCCCGACGCCCGCAACGCGAGCGGCTTCTGGATTTGGGCAGCAGCTGACAACCTGAAGATTGCAGCGATCAGCGCCGTCGAGTGCGCCGCTACGTTGAGCACGATGCGGCCGCTGGGGAAAGTGCAATGAATGCCGAGGAAATTGGTTGAATTCCTTGCCAAGCAAAGTGCGCAAAGTTCTTGATCCTGTCATCCCCCGCTCTGCCGCGAATCCGCAGACATTACGAAGCAGTGGACAGCGGAGCGGGGGATCTGCTCTCGTTGTTCACTGCGCAACGGATCAAACAGCAGATCCCCCGCGTCCGCCGCGGCGGATGCGAGGGATGACAGTGTTAGTTTGGGCGCGCTGCCTCGTTGCAGGCATCCTCCTGTCATGTCTCGTTCTCACGGCCTGCGGTTATCACTCTTCCACCCACGCGCAGGTAAAACTCCCATCTGGCATCGACACCATCGCAGTACCGATCTTTGTCAATAAAACAAACAGTTATCGCGCCGAGCAGGTGTTGACCGAAGCCGTGGTTCGCGAGTTCACGAGTCGCAGTCCGTACAAGATTGACACGAACGACGACGGCACCTCCGATGCCGTCCTTCACGGCACGGTCGTAACCACGAACATTTATCCTCTGACGTACGATTCCCAAACCGGGAGACAATCGAGCGCGATTGTGCAGATCAACATGAGCGTCAAGCTCGTCGATAAGCACGGCAAGACGCTCTTCGAGAATCCAAACTACCAATTTCGCGAACAGTATCAGGTGAGTCGCGAGGTCACGAGCTTCTTCGACGAAAGCCCGCCTGCCGTCGATCGCCTTTCACGGGACTTCGCGCGCACTCTGGTTGCCGAAATCCTGGAGGGATTCTGATGGCCGGCCGCAGTTTTGCTGCCACTGAGCGCTTCGTTTCCGAAGTCTCGGCGCGCAAGCTGAAGGCCGCGTACGTCCTAGTCGGCGACGAAGTATTCTTTCGTGACCGCTGTCGGGCTGCGCTGATTGAGCATTTAGTTCCATCCGAACTCCGCGACTTCAGCCTGTACGATTTCGACCTCACGCAAACCAGCGTTGCCGAAGTTCTCGACATGGCACGCACGCCTTCCCTGATGGCGCCGTTCCAGGTTTTCTTCATTCGGGGCGTGAAGGCCCTGTATGGACGTGGATCGCACCAGGAAGAATTCGCGGCGATTGAGGCATATTGCCAGGATCCCAATCCTGCCGCGGTGCTGATCTTTGTCGCCGATCACATCAGCATTCCCTCCGACGTGCGCCGCATGGAGATGCAGGACAAAGATCGTTACGAACGCATCCGCGAAACCCTCGGCGAATATTGCGCCGTCATCGAACTGGCTCGCGTCGAGGAAGACGAAGGTATGCGCTGGGTCGTGGAGCGCGCGGCGAAGGAAGCCGTAAAGGTGGATGCGGAAGCCGCACGGGAACTCGTCGACGCCTTGGGCGCGGATATGATGCTCGTGAGCAACGAACTCGAGAAGCTCATATTGTTCGTTGGACAGAAGAAGCGAATCACCATCGGCGACGTGGAGACGTTGGTGCTGGCCGCCAAACAACGCTCGTTGTATGAGCTCACCGATGCGATCTCCTCGAAGGACCGAGTGCGTGCCTTGTCGGTACTCGATGCGCTGCTCGCAAGCCAAGAAGGCGAGGAAGCGGCCATCGGGCACATCTACATGCTGGCACGCACCTTCCGCCAGATGCTGGTGATTCTGGAGAGAAACGTTCGCGATTCCCGCGCCATCTGGCAGGCGCTGTGGCAGGGCTTTCGCGTGCCTCCCTTCGCTGCCGAAGATGTAATCCGCCAGGCCCGCCGCTACAAGTCGCGCCGGGAACTCACGGCTGCGCTGCGACTGCTCGCGCGCGCCGATCTCGCTCTCCGTTCCAATCCCGCCAGCAAACGGCTTGTATTGGAGAAGCTCGTGATCGATCTATGCGTGGAACCCTTGCCGGCAGGACCGCAGTGGAGTCAGGAAGAACTAGTCCTCTGATTCGTAGAGACGCAGCATGCTACGTCTCCGTCATGCACTCTCCACGCACCAGGCAGTGCCGACTTCCCAATCTGCATCGTGGAGACGTCCGCCACGGCGGACTGCGTCTCTACCTTTGCCGCAAGATGTTTCAGAAGAAGAGTGCATTTTTTAGGTCGATCCCATTATTTAAAGGACTTAGCTGACGAGATCCCATCCAGATCCCATCGGACTTATGGGATCGCGATGGGATAATCCCATCCAACGACATGGGATCGCGATGGGATATCCCACTGAACACCATGGGATCAGGATGGGATTCATTGTTGAAATAATGGGATCGGTTTGTTAGGTGAACTGCCTGCTTAAGACACTTATGATTACTGTCGTTATCCTCTCGTAATCCCAAATTGGAATTCACGCGCACCTCTGGATGATGGCTCAACTCATGAAGGAAAGGCAAGTTTCATCCGTTGTTCTACAACTTTTCCAGTTCAATCTGCTCAAGAGGTTACGAGCAAAAGAAAAAATATTTTCGTCATCCGACGCTCTAACAAAAACGGAACCGCTACTCATGCGAAGCTATACGTTCTATGCAAGAGCCGTTTCTGGATCAGTCGCCGAACGAACCAACAGTCCGTGGCTTCGTTCATCGCCCCGAGAAACCCACTGAGGCTGGACTGGTCCTCACTCACAGCGCGGGAGCCAATTGCAATTCGCCGTTGCTCGTGGCACTCGCTGACGCTCTCTGCTCTACCGGCCTGACGGTTCTGCGCTGTGATCTTCCCTTTCGCCAATCGCGGCCGCATGGGCCGCCGATGGGCAGCGCTGAAAAAGATCAGGCGGGTCTTCAGAGAGCGGTTCAAGTGCTGCGGGAGCAGATCAAAGGCCGCGTCTTTCTGGGTGGGCACTCGTATGGAGGACGCATGGCAACCATGCTCTGTGCTCGCGAGCCTTCGTTGGTAGATGGTCTTCTGTTGCTCTCTTATCCGCTGCATCCACCCCGCAAGCCTGAGCAGTTGCGCACGGCACACTTTCCCAAGCTGCAGACGCGCGCGCTCTTCGTGCACGGGACGCGTGATCCGTTTGGATCAATCGAGGAGATGAAGTCGGCGCTGGCCCTAATTCCCGCCGAGACTCACCTTTTGCCGATTGAGGGTGCTGGACACGAACTTCTCTCGAAGAAGAAATCTGATTCCTTCGTCACGCTGGTTGTTGAGAGTCTTGCCCAATTCTTTCGATAGCTGGCTGGCTATTTGCCTGCCGGGAGTTTGCCGGCAATCACAGACTGCACGGACCGCCAGGCCATCCATTGGTCGGGACCGTTGTCGTGCGACTCGGTCACCCTCGTCACCATTCGGGCCTGGAGGTCAACCGCGAAGAGCCCGGAATCGCTGCTCGTGTAGTCGGAGTAGACAATGACCTTGCTGTCTGGCGACCACTGGGGCTTCACGCTAAGGCGATCCGCTGGGGAAACCAGAGTTAACTTCAGGTCCGGCAGCGAGACCACATAGACGCGAGCCACATCTCCGGGGTAGTCGCAGGCGGCCGCACCGAAGGTTACGGCGATGCTTCGGTCGTCGGGTGAGAATGCAAAGTCCAGAACACTGTCGAATCCTTTTGGGAAAGGGACGTCCAGCAGCCCAGGCCTCCCTTTCTGTTGCACTTTCAAAATCGATGTACCGCCAGTGCAGTCGGGAGAATCCTCCTCCTCGGCCTGTGCGTTTGCACTCGCTGGAACGTTTTTGGGAGGGGGAGGCACAAGAAACCCAAGTAATTGTCCGCTGCGCGAGAGAGAAGCGTCGGTGGCAAACTCAGCCGCGGCGAGCATCTCTGACTTTCCATCAGCGAGCCGGATCTTGTGCACACCTGTGGTCGTCACCGAAAGAAGATAGTCAGAATCGGGTGAATCGGTCAGGGTAGTGAAGTGTCCTGCGAGCAAACTGCGCTTGCCCGAATCAAAGTCGACAGTGCGGATTCCAGCGGGCTCGACTGCGCTCGCGAGATACGACAGCTTGCGGCCTTGCCGCGACCAAATCAACTCACGCATGATCGCGCCAGGGAGAGAGTCAATGACGATGTCTGTGTGCGTCGATGTTGCGAACAGATGCAGCTCGTGCTTGTCCACTAGCCAGTAAGCGATTTCATTCCCACTCGGGGAGATGGCAGCGAAAGGTGCTCCGCTCAGAATCTTATTGGAACTTCCATCGGGCTGGCGCTCACACACCAGATCTCCCATCATGCGCGAAAAGATCATTCCCGGCAGTGCTGGGCCTTTGCCGCTTGCAGGTGTGTCGCAGGTGGGAGGGGGCGGTTGAACTTGCATGATGCTCATGCGTCGTCCAATGGCTGATCCGGGAGTCGTGCCTACCACCGTTCCCGTAACCGTCTGTTGCGCGAAAATAGTTATGCCGACCAGCGCCGAGAGCGCGAGCGAAGAAAGAGCTTTGACTATCATTGCGTGCTACTCCACGCAGAACAATAGCGTCTTTCTACGGAACTCTAGGATTACTTCAGGTGCCGATCGACAACGGCCGTTAGTAACTGCGTGGCTTCAACTGGTCTAGGCCATTCACGTTATGCAACCGATGTGGGAAACACAGCCTGGATTCGCCCCAGAACTTGCGCCACGACACGGTCGCAACTCTCTCCCATAAAGGGAAATGCACAGTTGGCATTCGAGGACACGCGGACTAAGAGATTCTTGCGCAGAAGCGCATGTCCGCGATGCAGGCGAGTCTTTACGTTTTCTTCAGAGATCTCCAACGCTTCTGCCGTTTCAGCCGTGCTCATCTCTTCGACGTCACGAAGCATGACAACGGCACGAAACTGCTCCGGCAGGCTCAGGATCGCTTCCTCCAGCAGGTTTCCGAGCTCTGCCTTCGAGGTGTATTGTTCGGGATTTTCGGAGTTGGAATAAAGCATGCTGGTATCTGCCTCGGAAGAAACTTCGTCAAGCTGCATCACACGCCGCCGCTGGCGCAAACGGGCTAGTGCCTCGTGGACGGCGATCCGAATGAGCCATGTAGAGAACTGCGAACGTCCGGCAAACTGGTTCAAATGCTGGTAGGCGCGAACGTAAGCATCCTGCATCACGTCTTCACTTTCGTGCTCGTCTCGCAGGATAGCGCGGACTGCACGGTACAGGCGTTGGTTGTAACGCCGCATGATCAGCTCGTAGAGCGCAGTTTCCCCCGCTAGGACACGGGCGACTACTTCTTCATCGCTCCAGGCCTCGGTCTTTGCTCGTTCGAGAATCGCGGTGTTTCCCATCACAGTAAATAGAGTGCAGAGCCAAGATTAGGTTACAGCGATTTGTGAGCCGCGAGGACCATCTGTATTGACCGACGACCGGTTCGTGCCGCGTCTCGCGGCACGATGAGATGTGAGCCCGGCACAAATGCCGGGAAAGCGATTTTTCATTGGAGCCCTGTAAGGGCGGCACTCAATCAAACCGAGTGCCGCCCCTAACCGGGGCTCTATTCAATGGTTTCTTACCCGGCAGTGCCTGCCGGGCTCAACTCACCGTGTGCCGCGAAACGCGGCACACAGAATTCGAGCTATTACTCTAAGTCTGTAACCCTTTGCCTCGCCGTAACTCTGTTACAGCAGGAGGCAGGGATGAGGGGAAATTTTGATAAGCGACTAAACGCCGCCTGGTGGGCGCTGCGAATTGGTCTGGGGGCGGGACCAGTCATCGTCGGATTCGACAAGTTCTTCAACAAGATCGTCGATTGGGGAATGTATTTGAGCCCACTGGCGACGAAAGTTGTGCCGTTGAGTACCGCAACGTTCATGCATGTCGTAGGAGTGATCGAGATCATCGCGGGCATTGTGGTTCTGAGCCGATTCACCAAACTTGGCAGCTACGTCGTGATGCTGTGGCTGCTCGGCATCTCCATCAATCTGTTGACCACCGGCATGTTCTTCGACCTGGCGATGCGCGACGTAGAATTGGCCGTCGCTGCTTTCGCGCTCTCACAGCTTTCGGCTGTGCGAGAGGATAGAATCGCGCTTCGGGAACCGAGTTCAAGTTTGAGAGCTACTGCATAAATCCGAAAGGGAGAATACTCAATGCGTAAATTCCTATTCGTTATTGCAATCATGGCCAGCTTCGCAGCCATGGCTGCTGCCGAAACCTTCAACGATGCGCCAGTAGTTGACGTGGCGTGTGCAAAGAACGCGGCCAAAGACCCTGACGCGCATACTCGTGAATGCGCGCTTCAATGCCAGAAGAGCGGCTTTGGAATCGTCACCAGCGACCATAAGTTTCTGAAATTCGATTCCAACGGCAACAGTCTGGTACTGGATGCTCTCAAGAAATCAGACAAAAACGCTCACCTGCGCGTGGACGTCAGTGGCGATGTCCACGGCGACACGTTGAAGGTAACGTCGCTCAAACTGCTGTAGGACGTGCAGACTCGGATTACAGCGGCGCGCTAGGCGCGCCGTCTGCACCCCAGTAGGCCGAAAGACATCACTTGCTGCGGACCCCGCCCTCGCCCGGCGCACGAAAATGTTGAGGGTACCCCCGCAATTCTTTTGCGTATCAACCCTACGCGGGGCGAGCGCCCCCCGGCGCTCCGGAACCTCAACCGGAGGCTTCGATCAGATTCAGCGGCTATGTGGTCTCAAGTACCCGGTTCAAGCCCGAAGTCGTGCTGTTCATTTTCGGACACCTCTTCGCGTCCACGAACATACGCCCCTAAAGACCTCTCGCAGTTTGGGGGTTAACGCATTCGTAATCATACAATTATCGGGAACACAGATTCGGAAGAGGACGTGCGATTCCTCCACTTTGAATAAGTCTCTCGGGATCAAAAGATGATTGAGTTACGCGGTATAGAGAAAACGATCAAGTCGGCGGCAGGTACGATCTGGCTATTGCGCCGGATCAATCTGGATGTGCCCCAGGGCGAGTTTGTGACGATCATGGGGCCATCCGGCGCCGGCAAAACCACTCTGATGAGCATCCTGGGGATGCTCGACGATCAATGGAGCGGCGAGTACTACTTTGCGGGCGAAGCAGTGCACAAGATGAACCGCAAACAGCGTTCCGAGTTGAACAAGAAGAACATCGGATTCGTCTTCCAGAGCTACCACCTGCTCGACAACCTCACGGTTGCAGAGAACCTTGATCTCCCGCTCTCGTACAAGGACATAAAGAAATCTGAGCGCACCAGCATGGTGTGCGACACGCTTGACCGGTTCAACATTGTCGGGAAAAAAGATCTATATCCGAATCAGTTGTCGGGTGGACAGCAGCAATTAGTGGGCGTGGCCCGCGCGGTGATCAACAAGCCGAAATTGATTCTCGCAGACGAACCGACGGGCAATCTTCACTCAGATCAAGCAAAGGAAATCATGGAGCTCTTCCGGCAGCTCAACGAAGCCGGAACGACGATCATCCAGGTAACTCACTCAGAGGCGAATGCGGCTTACGGACATCGCACTATCAAGCTGCTTGACGGATGGATCGTGGGAGACACGGCGCATCCGGTGGAAGCTGGGCACGCCTTGGTGACATAAGGGATTTCTCGACATAACCAGAGTTGATCCAAGGACGAAAAGGAGCCTTGAAGCCGATGTACAGGTGTTTTCAATCGCAGCTCAGAGCAATTGCGCTGTTCTCGATCGCCACTATCCTTCCGTTGGCCGCGGCAGCGCAAGGCAGCGCCGCGACCCAGCAGAACGCTGCGGCACAACAGAGCGCTGCGGCACAACAGAAAGACCAAAGCGCGCAAAACGCACCGAGCGCTTCAATCGTGGAAGCTCCGACTCCAGCACCTTCGGAACGGTCGGCAACTACTGATTCGGAGGTTGTGGGCAAGGTCGATTTCTCCAAGCCTCGAAAGTCTTTCCCAAATCTGTTTGCTCCGTACGAGGGACGCACTCTGTCCTCGCCCAAGCTGCACAATTCGGCACGCATCAATCAGCTCATCAAAGATGGCAAGCTCATGCTGTCCCTTAACGATGCAATCGCATTAGCGTTGGAGAACAACCTCGACTTGGCGATCGCTCGCTATAACCTCAACATCGCCGATACCGACATTCTGCGTACGAAAGCCGGAGGGAGCGTTCGCGGCGTTGCCAGCGGCTTGGTGCAGGGAACTCCGGGCGGAGGCATCGGCGGTTTCGGCAGCGGCGCTCCGGGCGCGGGCGCAGGTGGAACTTCAGGCGGTGCCGGCGGCGCCGGAACGGGTGCGGGCGGCCTGGTGACATCGACGATCGGAGCAGGCGCACCAGTAAATTCCTACGATCCACAGATCACAACCAACTTCAATGTTGAGCACGGCGTATTCCCGATTGCGAACCAGGTGACGTTCGGCGTGCCGTCGGTCCAACAAAATACGGCGAATGCCAACATGAGTTATCAGCAGGCATTCCCTACTGGAACCGCAATTGACTTTGGCGTGCAGAACAGCCGGCAAACCACCAACGGGCGTTTTACGGACCTGGTGCCCGCGCTCAACTCAGCCTTTCGCTTCACTCTCACGCAGCGCTTGCTGTCCGGATTTGGACTCGGGCCAAACCTCCGGTTCTTGCGAATTGCGAAGAATAACCGTGAGGTCACCGACATCGCATTTCGCAACCAGGTGATCGCAACTACAACGCAGATCGAGAATATTTACTGGGATCTGGTGAACGCCGTGGAAGACGTGCAGGTGAAGCAACGTTCGCTTGCTCTGGCGCAGAAGACCCTCGAAGACGACAAGAAACAGGTAGAGCTGCAGGCGATCGCTCCGATTGAAGTGACACGCGATGAAGCCGTGGTGGACTCCAGCAATCAGGATCTGATCATTGCGCAAACCAATCTTCAGCTTCAGGAACTCCTGATGAAGAATGCGGTCACACGAAACCTGAGCGATCCGGAGGTAGCCTCGGCTGCGCTGGCTCCGACGGACACGATCGTCGTTCCGCAAAACGAACCGGTAGTTCCCACGCAAGACCTCGTCGCCGAGGCTTTGTCACACCGTCCGGAGCTGGCCGAAGCGCGAATCGATATGACCAACCGTCAGATCTCGCGTAAGGCTGCAAAGAATAATTTGCTCCCATCGCTGGATTTTGTGGCCTTCTACGGAGGATCCGGGCTCGCTGGTGTTCCAAATCCGGGCTTGGTGTCGAATTCCGGACTGCCGATCACCGGCTTTGGAGATGTTTTTACGCGCACATTTAATGGCAGCTCCCCCGATTATTCTGTCGGATTCAACCTGAATATCCCCCTACGCAATCGAGTTGCGCAGGCCGACCAGGTTCGTTCCGAATTGGAATTTGGGCAGGCAGAGCTGCATTTGCAGCAGCTTCAGAATCAGGTGGGTATCGAAGTCCGCAACGCGCAGTTTGCGCTCACGCAGAATCGTGCCCGCGTCGTCTCCGCTCGCAAGGGAGTGGACGTGGCGCAACGCACTCTGGAAATCGAGCAGAAGAAGCTCGCCTTGGGAGCTTCCACCAGCTTGCAGGTGCTGCAGGTGGGTCGCGATCTCGCGGTTGCAGAGTCGAATCTCGTAACGGCGACTACCGCTTACGCGAAGTCGCGGGTGGAACTCGACCGCGCCATCGGTGCTACGCTTGTGAATAATGGCATCAGCATCGAGGACGCGGAGAGCGGCATCGTGCACGCGCCGCCACATATGGCGGGAGTCGCGCCAGCGAGCGCACAGGAATAGGCAGGAAGCCGGGTTGATTCCATGGAGGAGTAATGCCCATTAGTAGCGTGGAACCGGGTGAAATCACGTCGACAAGTGCCCCCGTGGTTCCCCGAATCCTCGTAGCGGACGATCAGGCAGACGTGCGCGAGGCGCTTCGCCTGTTGCTGAAGGGCGAGGGCTATCGCATTGATACGGTCGCTTCGCCTGAAGCGGTGATGGAGGAGCTTGCCTCCGAAGAATTCGACATTCTGCTTATCGACCTAAACTACAGCCGCGACACGACATCCGGCGAAGAAGGTCTGGCTCTTCTTTCAAAAATTCAGGCACTGGATAGCACTCTGCCGGTCATCGTGATGACAGCGTGGGGCAGCGTCAACATCGCGGTGGAGGCCATGCGCCGCGGTGCTCGAGATTTCATACAGAAACCGTGGGAAAACGAGCGGCTGGTGAGCATTCTGCGGACTCAGGTGGAACTCAGCCACGCCCTGAAGCGCGCGCAACACCTGGAGGCCGAGAATCGTCTTCTCCAGGCGCAAGGTCGACCTACGTTCATTGCCGAATCCAAGACTATGCAGCCGGTGCTGGAACTGGTGGCGCGTATCGGGCCCAGCGACGCCAATGTTCTCATCACTGGCGAGCACGGAACGGGCAAGGAGGTCGTTGCCCGAACTTTGCATATGCTCTCCGGACGCTCCTCGCGGCCGATGGTGACGGTGAATACCGGTGGCCTCCCCGAAGGAACATTCGAGAGCGAATTGTTTGGACACGTGAAGGGCGCGTTCACTGACGCCCGCACCGATCGCATCGGACGCTTCGAGCTGGCAGACAAAGGCACAATCTTTCTCGACGAGATCGCCAATGTGCCCATCAAACAGCAGGCCAAGCTGCTGCGTGTGCTCGAAACCGGAGAGATGGAACGTGTGGGCTCATCGAAAACGAAGAGCGTGGATGCCCGAGTACTTTCGGCGACCAATGCAGACCTGAAAGTGGAGTGCACCAAGGGAACGTTCCGCGCCGATCTTCTCTTCCGCCTCAATACAATCGAGATCCATCTACCTCCGTTGCGCGACCGTCGCGAAGACGTTCCCCTTCTGGCGCAGCATTTCCTTAAGGGCTATGCGCAGCGTTATCGCAAGCAGGTGTTCCGTTTCGATCCTGCCGCGATGCAGAAGATGCTCGAGTACTTCTGGCCGGGGAACGTGCGCGAACTGGATCATTCCATTGAGCGCGCCGTTTTGCTATGTCAGGGTGAATCGATCCGTCCAAGCGACTTGGGGTTGAGCGATAAACGCGAGAGCACGACTTCGATGGAAGAGATGAGCCTTGAGGAAGTAGAATCGCTGCTCATTCGGAAGACGCTGTCCCGCTATTCTGGGAACATCAGTCACGCGGCAGAGGCGCTCGGCTTGAGCCGGAGCGCGCTCTATCGCCGCATCCAGAAATATGGCCTCTGAGCTCGACATCTTCGGGCATACCGTAGCGACATCTTCTCAGCGCAAAAAGAAAAAAAAGATGAGCTTCGAGAGGCGCTTTGTGTTGTATGCGCTTTTCGCTGGCCTGTTTCCTTTAGGTGTTTGCGAGCTGATGCTTTGGCTCGGCAACTTCTCCTCGCAGACCCAATGGACGCTCACCTTCTTCCTGGTACTCGCCTGGCTTATCGGCGCTTTCTCACTGCGGGCTCAGGTGGTTCGCCCCATGCAAACACTCTCCAACATGGTAGCCGCGCTGCGCGAGGAGGATTTTTCCTTTCGCGCGCGACGCGCCAGCCGCAACGATGCTCTCGGTGAGCTTGTTCTCGAGATCAACGCTCTCTCAGATACGCTTCAGGGCCAGCGCCTCGGATCGATGGAGGCTGTCGCACTCCTGAAGAAAGTGCTGATGGAGATTGATGTTGCTGTCTTTACTTTCGATCCCCAGCAGCGGCTTCGCATCGTGAATCGCGCTGGTGAGCAGCTCATGGGCATGACCCAGGAGCGAATGATGGGACGCAGCGCTCATGAACTCCGTCTGGATAGCCTGCTCAACCAACCCGGCGGACGCACAATCCGGATGAGCTTTCCCGGCCGCGAAGGACGCTGGGCGATTCAACAGACTTCGTTTCGTGAACGCGGCGTGCCGCATCAACTGCTGCTTATCTCCGATCTCAGTCGTGCTCTGCGTGAGGAAGAGCGGCAGGCGTGGCAGCGCTTGATCCGGGTGCTTGGACATGAACTGAACAACTCCCTTGCGCCGATCAAATCGATCGCCGGGACTCTCCGTTCGTTAGCATCGCGCCCCAATCGTCCTGAGGATTGGAATCAGGATGTGGAACGTGGCCTCGAGGTAATCGAGAGCCGTGCTGACGCCCTGAGTCGCTTCATGCAGGCGTATACAAAGCTGGCCCGGCTCCCGGCTCCGACGTTCAGCAAAGTTCAAATTGGATCGCTTGTACGTCACGCTGCAGGAGTAGAGGCTCGCTTGCCGGTTGAAGTAGTGCCGGGTGACGAGGTCACGCTCGATGGCGATCCCGATCAGCTGGAGCAGCTGCTGATCAACGTCGTGAGGAATGCCGTGGACGCCTCTCTCGATCCTTCAATCCGCACCCCAGGTTCGGTGCAAGTTGGCTGGGGAGTGAACGGACTCTCCGTCGAGGTCTTCATTCGCGATCAGGGCCCCGGGCTGTTAAACAGCAACAATCTATTCGTACCCTTCTTCACCACGAAGTCTGGCGGAAGCGGAATTGGTCTGGTGTTGAGCCGACAGATCGCGGAGGCGCACGGCGGGACTCTTACGCTGGAAAATCGTAAGGACGTGCGTGGCTGCCAAGCCACGCTTCGTTTGCCGCTGGATTCTCACGCCACCTTGCAGTGAATGGCGACACAGGTGCGACGCGGCACGCTCTCGGCCTCCGAACCTTCAGGCGAAGCGTCAGTAATGTTCAGTCAACCCATCCCGTGAAACTGTCGCCCTTTCCCTTTTCCCAACGAAGCCTTAGCATATCCGTTTCGATTTCATTGTTGGAGCCATACTGATGAGCCTTGTTCTGCGCCGGTTGTGCGTTATCTCCTGCCTGTTGCTTCTTCCGACGTCTTTCCTTTCCGCGCAAAAGTCCTCGAAAAAGAAAAATGCTCCTACAGCTGAGGTACCTTCTGCTGCCCCAGCTACAGTTGCGGAGGGGAAGGCGAAGACTGAGGAGGATCCGCTATTCAAGGGTCTTAACTGGAGATTGGTGGGCCCATTTCGGGGCGGACGGGTGCTCGCGGTCTCCGGAGTAGTTGGCGAACCCAACACCTATTACTTCGGCGGAGTTGGCGGTGGCGTGTGGAAGACAACCGATGGCGGACTGAATTGGGGTCCGATGTCGGACAAAGAGAAGTTCTCATCCGTTGGAGCCATCGCAGTGGCTGAGTCGGATCCGAATGTCATCTACGTCGGCACCGGCGAAGCATGCATTCGCAACAACATCCTGCAAGGCAATGGGATGTACAAGAGCACCGATGCCGGCAAGACCTGGCACGCCGTCGGACTCGAAGATACGCGTCACATTGGCCGCCTTGCCATTCACCCAAGGAATCCCGATATCGTTTTTGTGGCGGCTTTGGGACATGCCTACGGACGCAACGCAGATCGGGGGGTGTTTCGCTCGACCGACGGAGGCAAGACCTGGCAGAAGGTCCTTTACAAGGACGATCAGACCGGAGCGATCGATGTAGTCTTCGATCCGTCGAATCCTAGCGTCCTGTACGCGGCATTGTGGCAGGCATACCGCACGCCGTACTCAATGGTCAGCGGCGGCGCAGGCAGCGGGCTCTATCGCTCAGCCGATGGCGGCACCACATGGCAGCAAGTCAAAGGCAACGGCTTCCCTACTGGAGGAGTTCTAGGAAGAATCGGCGTTGCCGTTTCCGCAGAACCAAACCGCGTGTATGCGTTGGTCGAAAACGACAAAGGTGGCCTGTATCGCTCCGACGATGGTGGCGAACACTGGCGCTTGATCAACGACGATCATCGCTTCCGCCAGCGCGCCTGGTACTACACGCACGTCTTCGCCGACCCGAAGAATCCTGATGTCGTCTACATCCTCAACACGGGATCGTATCGCTCGATCGACGGCGGCAAGACCTTCACTCAGCTCACCACGCCGCATGGTGACAATCACGGATTATGGATCGACCCTACTAATCCAAAGCGCCTGATCAACTCGAACGATGGCGGCGCGGACGTCAGCACCGATGGCGGTCTGCACTGGACATCGCAAGACAACCAGCCTACCGCGCAGTTCTATCACGTGATCGTCGACAACCAGTTCCCATATCGTATTTACGGCTCACAGCAGGACAATACCTCGGTCGGCATAGCCAGCGCCACGAACCATTTTGGGATTGATCGCACTGACTGGAACCCGGTAGGCGGATGCGAAAGCGGATATATCGCTCCCTATCCGAAGGACGCCAACATCGTATACGCAGGCTGCTATGACGGCAGCATCACAGAATTCAATAAGGAACTGGGCACGGAGCGTGAGATGAACGCTTGGCCACTGAATCCTATGGGTCACGGCGACGTAGATCTTAAATATCGATTTCAGTGGACCGCACCGATCGTGATCTCTCCACACGATCCCAATGTGATCTACCACGGCGCTCAGGTGGTGTTGAAGACGACGGACCGCGGGTATCACTGGCAGGAGATCAGTCCTGACCTCACGCGCAACGACAAGCGCACACAGCAGTCGTCGGGAGGCCCAATCACTCAGGACAACACCAGCGCCGAGTACTACGGAACCGTCTTCACGATTGCCGAATCACCGTTGCAGGCAGGAGCGATCTGGGCCGGCAGCGACGACGGACTCGTTCACATCACGATCGATGGCGGAAAAAATTGGGCGAACGTGACACCCAAAGATCTACCGGATGCCGGCAATGGACCGATCTTTCACTACAGTCGCATCAGTCTGATCGAATCTGGACACTTCAATGCTGGAACAGCGTATGTCGCCGTCGATCGTCATGAGTCGGACGACTGGGGTCCCTATGCATTCAAGACTACTGACTTCGGCAAGAGCTGGAAGCGAGTGAGCGGCGATCTTCCGGCGGGAGCCACGGTGCGCGCCATTCGCGAGGATCCAAAGCGGGAAGGTTTGCTGTATGCCGCTACTGAAATCGGTGTGTACGTGTCTTTTGACGACGGTGCGCACTGGCGATCTTTGCAACGCAATCTGCCCATGAGTTCGATGCGCGATCTGGCGATCACCGACCGTGACCTTGTGGTCGCCACTCACGGCCGGGCTTTCTGGGCGCTTGACGACATTACGCCTCTTCGTGAATACAAGGCCGACCAGGCGAACGCGGACATGACCCTGTACAAACCGTCGACTGCGTATCGCTATTTTGGCGGCGGTTTTGGGGGCGGTGGCGGCGGACGCGGCGGCAACATCGGTCAGAATCCTCCGAGCGGCGCAATTATTTACTACACGCTGAAGACCGCTTTGAATCCAGAGAAGCCCGAGGGGTCTAAAGAAGGGCAGCAAGCTACGGCGGCAACGGAGGCTGCGCCTACAGCTACACAAGAAGCAGCCGCCGCGAAAGAACCTGGAACTCCGCAAGCTAACGCACCAACTGGCGCGAAGACGGAAGCGCAGAAACAGGAGTCCACCCGCGAAGTTTCCGGCGCAAAACCAAAAGAGGAACATGTCACTGTCGAGATCCTCGATGCCGGCGGCAAGGTAATTCGTACTTTCCCGCCGAAGCAGCCGAGCGTAACTGAAGCGCAGAGTGAAGAAGCGGGCGAAGGCTTTTCCCGCCAGCAGCCGGCAAATCCAACTGGAAACGCTGGACTCAATCGCTTTGTGTGGAATCTGCGTTATGAGGATTCCACCAAGGTTCCGGGCGCGATTCTCTGGGGTGGAAGCAATTCGGGTCCAGTTGCAGTTCCGGGAAGCTATCAGGTACGTCTCACGGTGCGTGGTAAGAGCTACACCCAGCCACTTGAGATCAAAGGCGATCCGCGCCTCCAGGTGACGCAAGCCGATCTGCAAAAGCAATTCGACCTGCTTCTCCAAATTCGCGATCAAGTGAGCAAGGTAGACGATGCCGTGAATCAGATCAACAGCGTAAAGAAGCAGATCGACGATTTGGACAAGCGCCTGCCCAAAGATGATCACGGCAAAGCGGTTCGCGACGCCGGCAAGAAATTGCAGCAGAAGATCGATCCAATTCAGGACGCGCTGATCCAGTCAAAGGCCAAGAGTTCGCAAGACGTCCTGAACTATCCCATCCGGCTCAACAACGAACTTGTAGCTCTGGCGGGATCCGTATCTACTGCAGATGCGGCACCTACAGGACAGTCTTACCAGGTATTCGACATGTTGAAGCAGCGCAGCGATGAGCAGGTTGGGCGATGGGATCAGGTTGTAAAAAATGACATTGCCGCGTTCAACCAACTAGTTCGTCAGCAGGATGTTCCGGCGATCATCCTGGATACGTCTGCCTCGGCTGCCAGTGGGCCATCATCCAGTCCAAATCCTGATGAAGCTCCAAATACGGAGGAAAGGCAGTAAAAGAAAGATGAAACCTTTGTAGCGTGATTGGAGTATTAGTCTGCAAAAGGAGAAGGCGCACGTGACCACCCCCCGATTGCGTCTGAGCCTCGTTCTGTTCATCTCCTGCGGAACGCTGCTACATGCCGGCCGTGTTCAACCGAGCCAGGAGATCAGTGACGGTATCTTTCATCTCAGACCGCAGCGACCCGTGGAGGTGTTGCGGGCGGAAGCCCTACAAGCCGTCCCTCCTGTCGAAGCTGGCCCGTTCCGCAGTCCCGATCTGGTCGAGGTGGTAAAGCTCGACCCCACGATCAAGCTCGACATTCGTTACGCAACTAACCAGAACTTTCTCGGTACGCCGATGTATTCGCAGGCGCGGGCCTTCCTTCAGCGCCCGGCAGCCGAGGCCCTGATACGCGCGAATCAGAAATTACATGCGGAAGGCTATGGAGTCGTGATTCACGATGCCTATCGTCCCTGGTACGTGACCAAAATGTTTTGGGACGCCACGCCCGATGACAAAAAGATTTTCGTTGCCGACCCGGCAACCGGCTCCAAACACAATAGGGGCTGTGCCGTCGACCTGAGCATTTACGACTTGAAGACGGGTCGGGAGGTATCAATGCCCAGTATCTACGACGAGATGACACCCCGATCCTTTCCCGAGTATCCGGGTGGTACCGCGGAAGAGCGACAACATCGCGCCACGCTGCGCGGCGCAATGGAGTCAGAAGGGTTCACGATATACCCGAACGAGTGGTGGCACTACGACTACAAAGACTGGAAAGAGTATCCGATCATGAATGTCCGCTTTGAAGACGTGGGTGGTGGACAAGGTGGCGCGAGAGCCAGCAAAACACAGCGCGCAGTGCAGTAACCATCCGAGCCCTTGGTTGCCGTTTCAGCACAGCCATCCTGGTCTGTGCTGCAAAGCAGAGCTTAGTTCGTCAAGGTGCCAGGCGCATTCGTTTCGGTAAGCGTTGCCAGTGCGCGATCATGTAAGCGCCTTAAAACGGGCCCAGAGATTGCCGCCCCAAACAATGCCGTTGCCATGTCCTCCTGCGTGTCCCACGGATCGCCTTGCGTTCCCAAAAAGGCATTGGCTGAAGCGCCTCCAATCACCGCAGACTGCCACTCGATCAACTCGTATAGTGCGCTAATGCCGAGACACATGGCTATGCAGAAGAAAATTCGCCAACCCCTGGTTCTGAAGATCCTCCGCCGAATCGCGACTTCTCGCGCAACTATGTATGGCACGAATCCCTGCGCAAAGTGACCGACACGATCGTAATCGTTACGAGCGAGATGAAAGTGGTCGCGAATCCAGTTGAAGAGTGGAACTTCGGCATAGGTATAGTGCCCGCCGACAAACAGAATCCCGCAATGCAACACGATCAGCGTGTATACCAGTGTCGTAAAGCGAAAGCGGTTGTAGATGGCCAGTAGAGCTGCCATACCGAACACGGCGGGGAACACTTCCAGCGTCCAGGTTAGATAGTCGTGAGGACGAATCGCCGACCAGATCAGCCAGATTGCCCAAACAAAGAGCAGGAACAGATGCGAACCGGGAACTCGAGACTCGTGAGGAACAGCGGAGGCGGCTGTGCTCATTGGATTTGGCGTTGTTGCATCTTACCAGCTACGCAAGGCAACGCCACGCTAATCCAGGACTAAAAGAGAGAGACAGCCAACTAATGCGCAGTGGCCAACTTCGCCAGCACACCGTACGGCGATTTCTCCGGTGTGACCATGGCCTGTTTCGCAACGATTAAGGTCTGTTCCAACGCAAACTGACCTGACAGAACAGCGTGACTCACCATGTCGGTATAGACCATCCAGCTAGAACCCGGAGGGAACTCCCAATGCTGCTTAGGGCACTTTTGCTGAAAGCCTGAGTTCTCTTTCAGATAATTGTGGAAGCGCATCATGAAGTCGTCGTAGGGCGAGCGTTTCAATGACGGAACCAGCGCTCCGAAACCAATCGTTGCCAGCGCGCGTTTCATGGCGGGCATCGACATCGATGAAGGAAGTTGCACTGAGCTGCCGCCATTCAGCTTGCCTGCACGCATCTTTTCCACGAGCACATCGAAGGTGTCCGTTGTGATCCAGTTCCGCGTCTTTTCTGGATTGATGTTGTTGAAGAAGCGCAGAATGCGATCGCCGTGCGTCGGGCGAGTGGGAAAGGCGTCGGTGTGTAGCAGGTCGTTGCGCTTCCGCAGAGCTAGATCCCGCCCGGCTTCTTCCTCCGGGCGATAGCTGGCATAGTCCACTTTCCACTGCGACCGGTACGGCCCAAGGAATCCGCCCAGGAAATCGATCACATCTTTTGAGTATCGAGACATGATCCTGCGGAGACGCTCAGCCGTTGAGGGTTCCGCCGACTCGAAGCCGGTAATGCGATCTTCCAGTGGGCGATAGGCAATGTTTTTATGGAAAGTGCCGAAGACGTGTTGATGCCCGAGTAGAAAGTCGAGATCGTCCTGCGCAATCTTGATTGGAGTCTCGGGAAAGAAGATGATGTCGCCGGTTTCGAGTTGCGCGCAGTACTCCCGTAGCCGCTCTGGACTCCGAGTCGTTGCCGTAAGCTCCGCAGTGGGAATGGTGATGAGTTGCATCGTTATCTGCGATTGCGTTCCCGAAAGAAGAAGATTAGCGATCCTACCAGCGCGATCACAAAAATGCCCAGGGCCGAAGGCGCCGCAAAGTATCGATACGCAATCGAGAAGTCGAGCGCTTTACGTCGTACGACGCTGAGGATGGCCAGGATCGCTATCGCCGATGCGTTCAAGATAAAGAATGAGATTACTGCCAAGCCCAGCGCTGTAGCGCAGGACTTCAGAAGTGTGTAAAGAACCGACGGACGGCGCTCAAGAATCAAAGCTGAGGGAACGCGGATCTCCTTCATCTCAATCGACGACATATTCATATCTTAATCAACTGCGCGACGGGGACGATTGATCGAGGACATGACAGAGTAACTTTACCGATTCGGCTGCACTTCGGGCGGAAGCTCCTGACGTTTGCGGCGAGTAAGGACAAAGGGCCGACGTCGCCGGCGCTCCGAAGCTTTTCGGTCAATCTTCGACCAGAACGCCACAAAGTAATCGACGGCCGAGACGATGGAAACCCCTACCATGAACCAGATTGCCAAGTGCGCAATCAGATCCAAGGGGAAGATGAACGGTCCAATGTCCCAGGTAAGCCAACGATGGTCAAGAATCGCGGCTACCACGCTCACGATCTGCACTACCATTTTGAGTTTTCCCAGACCGCTCGCCTCAATGGTGAAACCCTCGGAGGCTGCAATTCCGCGCAACCCACTGACCAGAAATTCGCGCCCGATGATGATTACGGCCATCCAGGCCGGAACGATGCGCGGATTGAACTGGACGAGTGAGATAAAGGCCGCGGCAATCATGAGCTTGTCTGCCAAGGGATCAAGCAGCATCCCGATGGTCGTAACCTGGCCCCTTTTGCGCGCTAGATAACCGTCGAGACCATCGGTAATCGAGGCTAAGATAAAAAGCGCAGACGCCACTAACTCCTTCTCGCCCTTCCAGCTCGAGAAAGCACTGCCCGAGAGGAGCCACAGGAAGATGGGCACACTAAAAATTCGGCTGAGCGTAATGTAGTTGGGCAGATTCACTCGTGGACCGGGCTCTAGCCCCTGATTATCCGCCACAGGCATATCGATAGCAAACACAACGTCTTTTCACGACGAAAACGCTCAGGCCCCAGAAAAGAACCAACTAAACCCACTGTTCTCCGTGTCGCCATGGTGAAATATTCAGGCGAGGGGATGATGAAGAATTCACCACTGCAGCAGCACCTGATCAACCTGCTCAATTTTGAGGGCGCACATGTCGGCTTCGATGAAGCAGTCCGTGGGCTCGCGCCCAAACTGCATGGTAAGAAGATGAAAGCATTTCCGCACACCGCCTGGCAGCTGGTCGAACACATGCGGATTACTCAATGGGACATTCTTGAATTTACCCGAGACGCCGCGCACGTCTCGCCGAAATGGCCTGAAGGTTACTGGCCGGAATCCTCGGCACCTTCAAGCGAAGGAGCGTGGAAAAAGAGCATTGCTGCATTTCGTCATGATCTTGACGAGATGAAGAAGCTGGTGGCCGAAGCGGATGAGCAACAGCTTTATGCGCCCATCTCGCACGGGGATGGGCAGACGCTGCTCCGCGAAGCATTCCTCATTGCTGATCACAATTCGTATCACCTTGGGCAGCTGGTGATGCTCCGAAAAATGCTCGGAGCATGGAAGTGATTTTCAATGCCTACGCCAACTCACACATCTTAAGGATTGGTAGGGATTTGGCACTTCGTTCGGAATGACAGGACTAAAGAAGCTAATATGCCCTAAGCCGCCGCGCCTCTCTGACCACGTCTTCCACTTTGGGAAGGAAAAACTTTTCCAATGGAGGCGAAAACGGCACGGGGGTATCCAGCGACGCGATGCGCGTGATAGGCGCATCGAGATCGTCGAAGGCCAATTCGTTGATTACCGCGGCAATCTCCCCAGCAAGACCACCGGTTTTCGTGTCCTCGTGCAGGACAATCACGCGATTGGTCTTCTTCACCGTGTTCGCAATGGCCTGCTTGTCGAGCGGCGCGACCGTACGTAAGTCGATGATCTCAAGCTCGATTCCTTCCTTCGCCAGGAGGTCTGCGGCTTCCTGTGCCACATAAACCATAGCCGCGTAAGTAATCACGCTTACATCGCGTCCTTCGCGATGAGTGCGCGCCCTACCGATCTCGACGGTGTAGTCTTCGGCTGGCAGTTCTTCCTTAATGCGCCGATAGAGAAATTTGTGCTCGAAGAAGAGGCAGGGATTATTGTCCCGAATTGCAGCCTTGATCAGTCCCTTGGCATCCCGGGCAGTTGCTGGGCAAATCACTTTCAGTCCCGGGGTATGCGCGTAGTAAGTTTCGGGGTTCTGCGAGTGGAAGGGGCCGCCGCTTACACCGCCGCCTGAAGGGCCGCGAAGCACCAGCGGTGCGGGAGCATCCCAACGATAGTTCGCCTTGGCAACCATGTTGATGATCTGGTTGTGTGCGCAGCTGATGAAGTCCATGAACTGGAATTCGGCCACGGGACGCATGCCAGTGAGCGCCGCGCCGAAGGCCGCGCCCACGATGGCAGTTTCAGCAAGTGGAGTGTCGATTACGCGCTCCCCGCCAAAGTGATGAATAAACCCCTCGGTGACCTTGAACGCGCCACCGTAGACACCGATGTCTTCGCCGATGCAGAAGACGGCAGGATCGCGCTCCATCTCTTCCCAGATGCCTTCGCGAATTGCTTCGAGATATGTAACGGGTGCCATTATCGGAAATGCGCCACGTCGCTGGCTGCACTTAACTTCTTCGTCTCCACTTTTTTCACTTTAGGCTTGCCGTACAGAAAAGGAATCTCAGCAGAGTTATCACAGAAGACGCGTTCGCCTGCCGTTGAGCCTTCCGGATACGGAGAGGCATCGGCAAAGTCGCGGTCCTCATCGATCTCTCTCTGCGTCGACGCGATCAAGTCGCTATTCTCTTTCGGAGTGAGCCAGCGCTTCTCCAGTAGATACTTCTCCATACGAGTAATCGGATCGCGTTTCTTCCAGTATTCAAAGTATGCAGGGGGAACGTAAGCGGCTACGTCGTGCATCGCGTGTCCGCGCATGCGCATCATCTTGGCTTCGATGAAAGTCGCGCCTTCTCCCGCATAGGCCCTTTGCGCTGCTTCATAAGTGAGGTCGTACACCTGGTTGGGATCGGTCCCGTCGACGATAAATCCTGGAACGCCGTAGCCTATCGCACGATTTGCGAGATCTTTGCACGCGACCTGACGATCCACGGGCGTCGAATAAGCCCACAGATTGTTTTCGACGATGAGAATCACGCCAAGCTTCTGGACTGCCGCGAAATTAAAGCCCTCGTATGTCGGACCTGTCGACTGTCCTCCATCGCCCACCCAGGTAAGACAAGCGATCTCTTTACCCTGCAGTCGAGCGCCGAGCGCAACTCCCGCCAGGACAGGGATCAGATCTCCGAGCATTGAGATTGGCGCAGCAATGTGACGCTGACGCTTGTCCCCAAAATGGGAACCGGCATCCCGTCCGCCGGTGGGCGCGCCAGACTTGGCCATGTATTGCATCATCAAGTCGCGCGGCTTGAATCCTCGAACCAGCAATGCCCCTTGGTTGCGAATCAGAGGACCGATCCAATCTCCTTCACGCAGTGCGTATGCTGAGGCGCAGGAACATCCTTCCTGGCCCAACCCGAGGTACACACCGCCTACGACCTTCTGCTGTTTGAAAAGGTTCTCAAGCGTCTGCTCCATCTTGCGATTGAGCAGCATGTAGCGATAGATGTCGATGCTTTGCTGCTTGTTCAGGTACTTCGATTCGCGCAGCGGTGGGGGCTCTGCGGAGAGATCGCCTTCAACGCCGTAGCGGAATTGCCCGTCAACCCATTCTTCTACCGTGTGGCAATCCAGAACCTCGAGACGATAATCAGGAATACCGTGCGGGTTTCTGCGGATAGGGTACTTCCCGCTAGACGCTCCATTGCGACGAGAGCCGTTGGCGGCGGAAATCTTAGAGCGGGAGCTTTTGCGAGTGGCTTTGATCGGCGTCTTAGGTTGCGATTTGCTCTCGCTCTTCTTCATCGGGGAGTCTCGTTTGTGCCGGTGGCGAGAGATTCCTCACGCCAGTCGTACACGAATCAGGCGAGAAAAATTTCGTCTTCGCTGCCGAGCTGAGGAGCCTTCTGCTCGCGACGCACTTCCCGAAGGTTCTTCGGAACCTGCAAGGGAACCCCTATTGTAGTAGATGGATCACTCTCGGAAGCGCTGTTCTCCTGCGGCTCACCGGTGTTTAATAGCGCGTTGAGAGACTCGAGCCAGAGCATCTGCTGCGAGAAGACCCTCCCAAAGTTGAGGGACACACAATGAGCAACCGCTTCCATAGTCGGAACAGGGAGTTTGTTCGCAAGTTCATTGGCAATGGAAGTTACCGGCCGATCGCTAATGCCACAGGGAACAATCAGCTTGAAAAAGTCTAGGTCGGTTGTGACGTTGAGAGCAAACCCGTGACTTGTTACACCTCGGGAAATATGGACGCCAATGGCAGCGATTTTCTTCTGCTCGCCCATTGGTGATTGTGGCACAGCCGCCCCCGTCTGTGAGCTGTCCACAGAGCAACTCTGCGAATTCGGACCTTGCGTCCAAACTCCAGTGAGCCCGCAAATGCGTTCGGACGGAATTCCTAGATCACCACAAGTCCGAATTAATGCTTCTTCGACACGTCGCACGAACTCAACAGCCCCGATGCGCGGCGAAAACCCTCTGAGGTCAAAGATCGGATAGCCCACAAGTTGACCAGGGCCGTGAAACGTAATGTCTCCGCCTCGATTGCTCTCAAAAAGCTCGACGCCGCGCTCCTTCAAGAGATCAGAGGACGCCAGCAGGTTCTTCTGGCTGGCATTACGGCCGAGAGTAATGACAGGCGGATGTTCGAGAAGAAGCAGAACATCGGGAATGCTTCCCAGCTTGCGTAGCTCTATCAGAGTGCTCTGTAGGCGCAGAGCCGTACCGTAATCGATGGTTCCAAGATGGAGGATTGAGATCAAGGTGATTACAAGAGTTGCTTGAATTCATCGATAGTCATTCCCGAATCCCGAACGATCGCGCCCATAGTGATGGCGTGTACCGGATTGTGGCGTGGGATTACGAGGATGCGATCGCCTTTCGTCATTATGATATGTTTTCCTTGTCGCCTCACTATGAAACCAGCCTTTTCAAAGGCTCGCACTGCTTGTAGGTGGTTGATGCCAGGAAGCTTTGGCATGCTCTAAGGCGCCACTTCAACTTCGCGCATTTCTCCCTCCTCGGCGATTTCCTTGGCGACCTCCAAGTATTCTTTGATCGCGATCTTGATGTTCTCCAGAGCTTCTTGTTCCGTAGCACCTTGCGACCAACAGCCTGGAAGGCCTGGGCAGCCGATAGCCACCCCTTCCTCGGTTTTGTGCAGGACGACTGGATATCTCATTTGTGTCTTCCTTCGGGACCTTGAAGTAAGCCCACACGTTTCAGGCCGTCAAGGTGAAACTGGATGGCCTCTCGCATATTCTCCCTCCACGTATTCTCTCGTTTTGCCCGTGAGGTGCAGCCGAGGAGGTCCAGAGAACGAAAGCCCAGTCGCAGTCGGCTCGACTATGAATTGTGTAAGGCATTTTTTCACATTCTACTTCTGAGCAAAGCTTGTTCATCAGCCATCGAACTGTCCGGGTGCGGTCATAATAGGTAGTGGCGTGAAGCGCAGCCGAAAACAATGACTGAGCCGAATGATGCTCGGCGCATCCATCTGGAACGCATCAAATATTGATCGCCTTGCCTTCCACGCTGCTGAAGCCATCAAGCAACGCCTCGTATAACGTCGGATGAGCGTGAATCGTGAACATCATCTCCTCCACGGTGGCCTCAAGCTGCATAGCGGTCACGGCTTCGGAAATCAGCTCCGTGGCTAGTGGGCCGATGATGTGCACGCCCAGGATTTCGCCGTACTGCTCTTCCGATACGACTTTGATGAAACCGTCATGGTTGCTGATGATGCTGGCCTTCGAGTTCGCGGAGAACGGAAACCTGCCAATCTTGATTTTGTAGCCCTTCTCTCGCGCTTGGGCTTCGGTCAGTCCCACGCTGCCGATCTGAGGTTCGCAGTAGGTTGCGCCCGGAATCAAATTACGCTTTACTGGACGCGCATATTTGCCCGCTATCTTGGCCACAGCAACCATTCCTTGCATGGCGGCAACGTGGGCCAATTGCGGCATGCCCACCACAATGTCGCCTATTGCATATATGCAGGGCTCGTTGGTCTGCATCCACTCATTCGTCGGAATGAAACCGCGCTCGGCTTTGATCTTGGTCTTGTCGAGTCCTACATCTTCGGTCTGCGGCGCTCGCCCGATGGCGATCAATACCTTCTCCGCCTCCAGTTTCTGCTGCTTGCCATCACTGCTGGTAAAGGTGACCGAGGCTCCATCTTTCGTCTTCTCGACCTTCTCTACCTTCGCCCCGAGATGACAATTGATGGCGCGTTTTTTGTAGACGCGCAGCAATTCCTTGCTTACGTCTTCGTCTTCGACAGGCACAAGCCGCGGCAGAGCCTCGATTACGTTCACGTCAGTTCCATACGACTTGTAAATCGAAGCAAACTCAACACCTACTGCGCCGGATCCGATCACGATGAGTGACTTGGGAATCGTTCCAAGGGAGAGGATCTCGATATTGGTCAGGATCGTCGGATCAGGCTTTAGCCCAGGAAGCATCCTGGCCTCCGAACCCGTAGCGATGATCGCGTTCTTAGCCTGAATTGTGCTCTTCTTCCCGTCACCGCCAGTTACTTCAATATCAAGCAGGCCATTTTTTACGGGGCCTGTGAGGCGTCCGTAACCGGAAATCGTCGTCACCTTGTTTTTGCGCATGAGGAACTCGAGTCCCTTCGTATGCTTGGCGACGATCTTGTTCTTTCGATCCTGAATCGTGCCCCAATTCACTTTCATGCCATCGACGTTCTCGATGCCGTGCTCCTTCGCAGCTTTGAAGTGATCATAGATCTCGGCATCGAACAGAAGGCTCTTGGTGGGAATGCAGCCGACGTGCAGGCACGTGCCACCCAGTTTGGGGTCTTTCTCGATGAGTGCGACTTTTAGTCCATACTCTCCGCCGCGAATTGCGGCCGTATAGCCGCCCGGTCCGGAGCCGATAATGGCTACGTCGTAGATAGTCTCTGGCAATTGTGACTCCGTCTTACTTGTTGGGAATTGAGCTAGAAGACAAACATTAGATTGTAGCAAGCGGGATTTGGTCGCAGCCGGGCGGTGATCGCCAAGCGTTCAGTCTAAAGGACTGAATTGCTCAGCTTTCTGCCTCGGCTGTTGGTTGGAATGCCGGCTGCGATTGTCAAAAAGGAAAGCCGCTCACCTTGGTGAGCGGCTTTCACTATCTCTTACGACCTACCTAGACTACTGTCCGCCGTCCAGTGATCAGGTTGACGATCAACACGATCACGGCCACGATCAACAGTAGGTGGATCAAACTGCCAGCCACATGGAAGCTGAATCCCAAAAGCCAGAGAATCAGCAAAATGGCAAAGATTGTCCAGAGCATATCCGCCCTCCCTCTTTAGAAGTCCTCGCACGAATAAGATGGGGCCGCTCTGATTGGTGTTGCTAGATGAGTAAATACTTTCATTTAGTACTCGAGCGAGTAACTCCAGGCAACTCCACGGACAGCAACTCCGGATGCGAACGACGGAGGCGGCCGGGATCGCAGAAAATCCCTACATTCGCCTACGACATAAGTTTGGCTGCGTCCTTAGCGAAATAAGTGAGGATGGTTCCTGCGCCGGCACGGCGGATGGAAAGCAAGGACTCCATAATGACGCGCTCGCGGTCGAGCCAGCCATTCTGGGCGGCCGCTTGGATCATGGCGTATTCGCCGGACACTTGGTATGCGCAAATGGGAACATCGAAGCGTTCTCGCGCTTGGGCGATCACGTCCAGATATGGCATCGCAGGTTTCACCATAACCATATCGGCACCTTCCTCAAGATCCGTCTGGATCTCGCGCATCGCTTCGCGCAGGTTGCCGCTGTCCATCTGGTAAGAGCGGCGGTCGCCAAACTGGGGAGCAGAATCCGCCGCCTCCCGAAATGGACCATAAAAACCCGAGGCAAACTTGGCGGCGTAGGACAGGATTGGCATATTTTGCAGTCCCGCCGCATCGAGCGCTGCCCGGATTGCCGCGACCCTACCATCCATCATGTCCGACGGTGCAACGATGTCTACGCCAGCTCTCGCCAATGAGACGGCAGTCCGAGCCAGGATTTCCAGCGTGGAATCATTCTCTATCTCAAACTCAGCCGATCGGGCAGGAGCGGCAGCCGTAGGACCGCGATCGCTTCGGACTACGGTTGCGGATGGTTTCTTGACGATGCCGCAGTGCCCATGTGACATGTATTCGCAAAGACAAACGTCTCCCAGCACGACCAATTCGGGAACTGCGCGCTTTATCGCCCGGGTCCCACGTTGCACGATGCCGTCGTCTGCCCAGGCTCCTGTGGCCTGTTCATCCTTCGTCTCCGGAAGCCCGAACAGGATGACCGCCGGGATGCCCAGCCCATGAGTTTCTTGCGCTTCCTTGACGGCCTCATCGACCGAGAGATTGAAAACACCCGGCATCGAGCCGATGGCCTTGCGCACACCTTCACCAGGACACACGAACAACGGGTAGACCAAGGACTCGGGAGTCAACCGAGTCTCGCGCACCATGGAGCGTAGGACCTCGTTCTGACGAAGTCTGCGCAATCGTGTAACCGGGAAGGCCATGAGGAAATTGTATTTGAACCCCAGGTGTTCGGCGCCAGGCAGCTAATACCAGAAAGCAAAAGAATACGACGCCAAGTGCGCATGATCTTTCAACTCACCTTGGTAATCAATAGCCGGGCCGCGTATCCGTTGTACAATCCGCCCATTCAGGGGCACGGTCTGCCCGAATCGGCCACGTGGCTTCCCGCGACCAATTCGTTACGCGACATCCGTGGCTTACCGCCTTGGTGGCTCTTGTCGCAGTACAGATTGCCAGCTCCGGCACTCTGAAAGGGCAAACACTCGCTGCGTTTGCCGACATGCTCCAGTTCACCATCATGGTCGCGATGGTCATCGGCGCTGCTATCAATATCCGGCCAAATAGGGGATCGGCTCGCGGTTTCTGGGTGCTGATGACCGTCAGCGCGTTGATGTGGACTGCAGACTACGCGACCTGGGTTTATTACGAAGTGATTCGCGGTGTCCACATGCCGGTGCCGCAACCGGGTGACACACTTCTGATCCTGCACGTAGTGCCGATCCTGATGGCACTGGCCTTAGTGCCACATCGCGTGCCTAAGAGTAGATCAGCTCTCTCGAATAGTCTTGAGTTGTCTTTGATTGCCTGCTGGTGGGTGTACCTGTACTTCCAGTTCGTTTTTGTCTGGCAGTTCATGACATACACTGCCCCGGCATTTCATCGAAACTTCAATCTGCTGTATCACGCCGAACTCGCTACGTCGATCATTGCTCTGTTCTATTTCGCTCAACAAAGCCACGATGGCTGGCACGAAATCTACAATCACTACCTCATTGCTTTCCTGATTTACGCACCTTCCTCAGCGATCATTAACATCCTGATCCAGCAGGATCTATATGAGAGTGGAGGGTTGTGGGATCTTCCACTCACAGTCTCAATCGCCTATCTGGCTTGGATCGGATTCCGTGCTTACAAACTTAAGCTCGAACCGGAACGAATTACCAGTGAGATCCAGCCGAGGCTCGCGGTTCCAGAATGGGCGGCCACGATAGCTGCTACAAGCATTCCTGCCATCGCTCTTTTCTCTTTTGAACGCCTGCACGATCCGCCGGGCGTTCGCCATTTTCGCATTGCGCTCAGCTTTGCCTCGATGGTCTTGATCGGCATCCTGATTTTCACTCGACAGCAGCTTCTGAATCTCCGGTTGGCGGTGTTGCTCACCGATTCCCAGCGTGCCCTTAGCAGCCTGGAACGCTTGCAGACCCAGGTGATGCAGACGGAAAAGCTGGCCTCAATCGGACGGCTAGTTTCAGGGGCAGCTCATGAACTGAACAATCCACTCACAGCTATTTTGGGATATTCGGAGCTGATCGCCTCTGACCAGGAGGTTCCTGCAGCGCCGCGTGGATTCGCCGAGAAGATCGGGCAGCAGGCACGCAGAACCAAGAATCTGGTGTCAAGCCTTCTGTCATTCGCACGTCAAACTCCCCCGCAAAAGCGGCTCACGGATCTCAACTCACTGGTCAATAATGCGTGTCAATTGAGATTGGCAAGCATGCCAACAAAGCTTTCGCTGGTACGCGACCTTCAGTCCGACCTTCCTCTTGTACTGGGTGATGACAATCACTTGTTGCAGGTTTTCTTGCACGTGCTAAACAACGCCATAGACGCAGTGGCAGAAGTGGGCGGAGGAGAGATCATCGTGCGCACGCAAGCGGGCGGCGAAAACGTTGTGCTTGAGGTGTGTGACAGCGGTCCTGGAATTGCCGAGCCTGCGCGAGTTTTCGATCCGTTCTACACGACCAAGCCGCTGGGACAAGGTTCAGGTCTCGGTCTGAGCGCCTGCTACGGGATCATCCAGGAGCACGAAGGAGCGATCGAGTGTTTTAACCTCCAGCCGCGCGGAGCCATGTTCCGCATTACCCTTAAGGCCGTCGCCAAACCAGCGCCTTCGGAAGCGGTAGCGGCTTCATAAATCGACCCACCCAAATCCAGAAACAAGGAAAATAACAGGAGATATTTCGAGTTTCACTCGAAAGTTATCGAATTCTGCCCAAAATACTCAAATTTTGCTCAAAAGCACGGATTGATCAGGGAATTCTGTGGATTTCCTCGCAAGCCGCGATCAACGAAGTAGTTAGTGCCCTTCAGCGCGGGATTCAAAAAAATAACAGGGAATTATCAGTGGACTTCCGCTGCTGAAGCGACATTCCGCAGCCTCGTTCTAGCGCATCAGAGGTACTCGTCGCGATATATCTCCTGAAGGCACGCTAGAACAGAATCGATGGGTTTCTGGCGGAGGGCCGGCACCCCGCTGCGCTGGTAGCATAACCTTCATGCCGCCTCACTGGAGCGAGCGCCTCCTCGAATTTGACCGCATGAGCGAGATTCTGCTCGCCTACTGCGGCTCCGATCTTGGACGGCAGCGGGTTACGAGACTTCATCCGGTTACAGACATCGACTGGATCCGGCAGCAGCATCAGCTCACAGAAGAAGTCCGGCAATTTCTACAAGCGGGGGGCGCGTTTGAGTTCCGCGGGCTTACCGACAATCGCGAACTTCTAAAGAAAGCCGGCATTGCAGGTGCGGCACTTGAAATCGCGGAACTGCGTGAGGTTCTGCTATTGGCGGACCGCGCCGATGAATGGCGCGCGCTGGCTTTAAGTCCGCCTGCTTTCCTGGAGGGAGGCTGGCCGGCGATTCGCAACCTCTCCGAGCGCCTGGCAGACTTTACACCGTTGCTTCGCTTTTTCCGGGGAAAGATCCTTCCAGACGGCACACTCGACGACCGCGCTTCTCCGGAACTCGCACGATTGCGGCGTGAAGTGGAAAAACAGAAACGCGAGATTCAGACTTCGCTCCGCAGCTATTTGCGACACCTAGCTGAAGGCGGAGCCGTGCAGGAAGAACTGGTCACGATTCGCGGCGAACGCTTTGTAATTCCGGTGAAGGTCGATCAAAAGCGACGTGTGAACGGAGTCGTTCACGGTACGAGTTCCAGCGGACAAACTGTGTTCGTCGAGCCTCTTGAAACTATCGAGCAGAACAACGAACTTGTCCGGCTCCTCGAGGAAGAGAACGCAGAGATTCATCGCATTCTGCTCGAAATGACAGCCCACCTCGCCGAAAATGCCGATGCGCTGGAGCAGGCGCTCGATATTCTCTCCGAAATTGAGTTGCAATTCGCAAAGGCCCGTTTCGCCCACGATTTCGCATGTGTTCGTCCGAGCTTGCATGAGGACCAAGAATCGGAGGCGGAGCAGAAGCTCTTGTTGATTCAAGCTCGCCATCCCGTCTTGGAACGTAATCTCAAGCTGCGAGATAGGCGGATAGTTCCGATGTCACTCAGCCTTGAGGGCAATGATCGCCAGCTCATTATCAGCGGACCGAATACCGGTGGAAAGACAGTCGGACTCAAAACGGTTGGGCTGATCGTGCTGATGGCGCAATCGGGAATTCCCGTGCCCGCCGAATCTGCCGAGCTTCCGGTCTTCGACGCCGTCTTTGCCGACATCGGGGACTACCAGTCGATCGAGCAGAACCTGTCGACGTTCTCTGCGCATGTGAACAACATTGATTTCATTTCCAAAACGGCCACGGCACGATCGTTGGTTTTGCTCGACGAGCTGGGTTCAGCAACCGATCCGGAGGAGGGCGCGGCGCTGGCGGTGGCGATTGCAAAGCATTTCCTCGATCTGGGAGCAACGAGCATCATCTCTACGCACCACACCGCGCTCAAGGTCTACGCGGCGAATACACCGGGCGTGGTAAACGCAGCAGTCGGATTTGACGAGAAGACGCTGCAGCCTACCTACGAACTCAAGGTTGGAGTTCCCGGAGCCTCCGCAGGCATCAACATCGCGCAACGGTTAGGCCTCAATTCTCAAATCATTTCTGCAGCACGGCAGCGCCTTGCCGGACAAACCCAAGACATTGCTCGCTTCCTCGATCAGCTCCATCAGCAACTCGATGCAGTTGAATCCCAGCGCGCCGAGCTGCGCCGGGGTGAACAGGAGGTCGCGCGGGAACGCAGCCGCCTGGAATTGGAGGGACTGAAGGAAGAACGTCAGCGAGTTCGCGAGATGGAGAAGAAGCTGGAAACCCTGTTGCGCGAATTCGAATACCAGGCTCGAGAAGCGGTGAATGCGGTACAGGACCGCGCAGCAGCGCAGAAGGTATCGAAAGACGCGGAGCGGCGCATTACTCGCTTGCGCCGTGAGTTCAAGGAGCAGCTCGATTCCACCGTGGTTGCGCACCGCACGGGAGCGGACCGAGGCGATCCTGATGCGCGTCCCGGGGAAGTGAAACACGTCACCGAGGGTGATACCGTGCGCTTGAAGTCGCTTGGCCGCGATGCGATCGTGAAGCGCAAGATCGACGAGAACACATTCGAAGTAGAAGCCGGGATCATGAAGATGCGGGTTCCGCGCTCCGATATCGCGAGTGTGGTTAGGACCGCAGTACCGGAGCGAGCCGAAACGCCAGTCGCTGCAGCGCGAGCTCGCGGAATTTCGATCTCACTCAAGAATGAAGACGACGATCTGAGCATGGCCAGCGAAATCAACGTGATCGGACAGACGGTCGACGATGCCACGCGCGAAGTGGAAAGGTTCGTAGATCGCGCCTTCCTCGCCGGCATGCCGCGAGTACGCGTGGTTCACGGCAGTGGCATGGGCATTCTGCGCAAGGCGCTGCGCCAGTTCCTTAAGACACATCCTCATGTAGCGATGGTGACTGAGCCTCCACAGAATGAGGGCGGCGCGGGCGCGACCGTCGTCGAGTTGAGGGTGTGATGGCACGAACGCCCGAGTCAGAATCCCCACACGGTTTTTATTGCTCCAATTGCAAGGAATTCCATCCAGGTTTGCCGTTCAGCTTTGGCACAGATTCACCAGACAATTATGCGGAGATAGATGAATCTGATCGCCCCCAGCGTGCTGTACTTTCCTCGGATCAATGCATCATTGATGAAAGGGAGTTCTACATCCGGGGCATCGTGGAAGTGCCAATCATAGGCTTTGCTGACAATTTTCTTTGGGGCCTCTGGGTAAACGTCTGGCCAAACGACTTCGAAAGGATTCATGCGAACTGGGAAACACCTGGACGCGAAGAGTTGATTGGGCCTTTCAAAGGTAGACTCGCGAACGGCTTGCGCGACATCTACCAGCCGAGCCTCGCCAATCTAAAGTGCACTATCAGAATTCAACCGATCCATCAGCGCCCGACGATCTTTATCGATGAGCCAAGCCATCCGCTAGCGATTGAACAGCGCAACGGAATCACTTTAGAGCGGGTTCAACACCTCGCAGGCAGGTTGGTGCACCGGATGGGCAATATGAATTCTGATTCGAAACACTGAGACATTCATGGTCTTAAACTACTTCCAATGAAGTCAGTCATCGTCGGCACCGCCGGCCACATCGACCACGGCAAAACCACGCTGGTGAAAACGCTCACCGGTATCGATGCCGACCGCCTGGAAGAAGAAAAACGCCGCGGGATCACGATCGATCTCGGCTTTGCCAATTTCGAACTGACTTCACCACAAGGCGAGACACTGCGACTTGGATTTGTCGATGTTCCTGGGCACGAGCGCTTTGTGCGCAACATGCTCGCCGGAGTTGGCGGCATCGACATTGTGCTATTGGTGATCGCTGCCGACGAAGGTATCAAGCCGCAGACGCGTGAGCATTTCGACATCTGTCGCCTGCTGGCGATTCCCCGAGGCATTGTTGTACTGACCAAGTCAGACACCGTCGATGCTGACACGCTGGAAGTTGTCCGCCTGGAGATCGAAGATTTCCTCCGCGGATCCTTCCTCGACTCGAAGCAAACGCCGATCGTCCCACTAAGTGCAATCACCGGACAAGGCATCGATGAGCTCAAGCACGAACTTGCACGAATCGCTGCGGAAGTCGGGACCAAGAATGCGAGCTCCCTTCCGCGCCTCCCAATCGACCGTGCATTCGTGATGAAGGGGTTCGGTACGGTTGTCACTGGGACTCTGGTCGCAGGCAGCATCCGGCGCGAACAGGAGCTCGAACTCCATCCGGTCGGCAAGCGGACGCGTGCGCGCGGCATTCAAGTACACGGCTCCTCTACTGAGCAGGCACGCGCTGGAGAACGCACGGCTATAAATCTTAGTGGTCTTTCTGTGGATGAACTCATGCGCGGCATGACGCTTACGCAGCCGAGCACCCTGCAAGCGACACGACAGATAGATGTCCGCCTCCAGTTGCTTCCGGATGCAAGGCCATTGAAGCACCTTTCGCGCGTGCACCTGCATTGCTTCGCATCCGAGACACTTGCGCAGGTTCGACTGCTTGAGGGGAAGCAACTCGAACCGGGAAACAATGCGTTTGTTCAATTGCGAACGGCGGAGCCGCTGCTGGTTGTTCCTGGCGATCACTTCATCATCCGCCAGTTCTCTCCGGTAGTCACCATCGGCGGAGGCACAGTTATTGACGCCTTTCCGTTGCGCCGCAGCACCAAGCAGGCGAAGGTGACGAGCGAGTTTCTAACCGGGCTGGAGCGAGCGAGCTTAGCCGATGCTCTCCTACTCCGCGCGGAGCGTCGAGGCACGGCTGGTCTGAATCGTGACGACGCAGTTAAGGAAACCGGACGCGCACGTCAGGAGATAGATGCGCAAGTGCAGCATCTGCTCAATGGTGGACAACTGCTCGCAGCAGGAGATGTGTTGCTTGCGAAAGCTCCAGCTCTCGAAGCGGCAAAGAAACTTCTTTCAGAGCTGGAGAAGTTCCACAAGAACAATTCCCTTTCCGCTGGCATGCCCAAAGAGACGCTGCGCGACACGTTGGCAATTGGAGAAACGGTGTTCTCGTTTCTGCTCACGCAACTCACTGCCGGAAAGAAGATTGAAGTCCATGGCGAGCAGATACGACTTGCGGGCAAGGGAGTCGCGATGACAGCCGATGAGCAGCGGGCTCGCAACACCATCGAGCAGGCGTTCTCATCCGCTGGCCTCAAGGTCCCACTGCTCAAGGACGTGCTCGCATCGCTCTCGATTGACCGTACGCGCAGTCAGAAAATCATGACGCTTCTGCTGCGCGAAGGTGTTCTGGTGAAACTGGGCGATGAGCTGGTCTTTCATCGCGTGGCTCTCGAACAATTGCGCCGAACAATTGCTGCCGAAAAACCCAAGACTCCCAAAATGGACGTCGGGCGCTTTAAGGATCTGATCGGAGTAACCCGCAAGCACGCCATTCCACTACTCGAATATCTCGATCGTGAGCGTGTTACGCGCAGAGTTGGAGACGTGAGGGAGATTCTTTAGATTCGATGTCGGAGTCCGACTTCGAGTGATCAAACAACGAATGAAATAGTCAGCGCCTTGCCGACCAGGCTTCATACTGTCATCCCTCAGGCCGCCGCCGGGATTTCAATGTGCCTATGACGTTGCTGCGGCCTGGGGGATCTGCTTTTAGATCGATGCAGGAAACAGCGGATCCCCCACGGCGCTAAAAATGGGTTCTTGAAGCTGGGCTTGTCGCTGCGCCGCGAGGGATGACAGTATCAAGGGGATCAGAGACTAGAAGGCCAATACCTGATTGGGTGAAGGCGTGTCGGGCGTAAACGGTGAACCCGTGACTTGCGTGAGCGTTCCATCGGCAGCAATCGCGAACACGAAGATTGAGCCGACATTGCTGCTAGCGCTGCTGGTCACGATGAGAAACCTTCCCAGGACTGCAGTTGCGGCGGAAACCGGTCTTGCGCCTACTGCGAAGGGGGAGCCCTTGAGGTCGGTAAGCTGTCCGGTAGCGGCGTTGAGGGCAAATGCCGAAACCGTGTTGGACGTTTGATTCACGACGTAAAGCGCGCCTTGCGAGAAGACCGCACTCACCGGGGTCGCACCTGCTGCGAAGGGAGACCCTGAGATTTCGGTGAGCGCACCAGACGCCGAGACGGAGAATACTGAGACACTTCCTACGCCAAAGTTCCCATTGATATTAATTCCAAAAAGGAAATTCCCACTGGTGTCAAACGTGAGGTAGAACGGCGATCCCTGCAGCGGCGATATCGTTGTTGAACGGAGAGTCAGCGCGCCGTTGGCGCCGATTGCAAACGCAGTGATCACATCCGTGCTCGAGTTCGAGGTGTAGAGGAACCCTCCATTTGGCGATATCGCCAGACCGGTTTCCCCAGTAGTGTTCAATGACACTGGAAATCCCGTGAGCGGAGTCGGCACCCCTGTCGTCGAATTGAAACTGTAGCCTTGAATCTGTGCTGGCGTACCGCTGAGGGTATACACGAAATTCCCGCTCGGATGCAAAACCATCCTGATGGCATTCGGCGGCGTGGAAAAGGGCGAACCAGTTACTGGCGTTAACGCAGCCGTGGAGCTGTTCACACTAAATACCGAGGTCGTTGCAGATGAAGAATTCGCCACGAGGAGAAATTTTTTCGCCGGATCGGTTGCCATCGAATCCGGTGACGAACCTCCAGTTGTAACGGGTGAGCCAGTAGTACGCTGCAGGGCTCCAGAGGTCTGATTGATCTGGTACACAGAAACGCTGGCGCTGCTGCTGTTCGTTACAAATACGGGAGTTCCGGTCTGAGACGTGCCACCTCCACCTATGGTTCTGCTTCCGCCCATTCCGCCGCAAGCAAGCATACCGGCACAGAGTGTCAGGACAGACAGATACGAGAATCTTGATACTCCCATCACACCAGACCCCTTTTCGAACGAATTAACATCCTCAATCTTACTCGCCGATCTCCATCCGATTGAATGGGCGATCGGCCCAGAACCGACATTACAAACAGCGCAATGAGGATTCGCTACATTGCGCAGTACACCTGTCTTTTCTTCAGCTCGCACTTGTCTCGCAAACTACGATTCCCATAAAGGAACTGCGGCACTTTGTACCGGGTTGCTCGTGTTAGTCTCTTTTGTTTCAAGGACTCTACAAGGAGCATTCGCTTGCTTCGAATCTGTCATCGTCTATCGTACTTCGCTGTATCCGCAATGTTGGTTTCTAGCGGGTTCGCCCAGGGGACACGCACCACGTCGGACGACAAGGTCTTTGGCTTTCGCGACTTCTCTCGCCAGGCGGAGATTGATCGCAAATTTAATCAGTCTCCCGATCCAAAGCTCGCCGAGGAGCATCTGCGTACCCTCACACAGGCGCCGCATGTAGCTGGATCTCCGGAGGACCAAAAGACGGCCGAGTACGTTGCTCAGAAGTTCCGCGAGGCGGGGCTCGACACGCAAATCGTCGAATATAGGGTGTTGCTCTCATTTCCGCAGGAGGTGAGCCTCGACATCACTGGGCCCGCGAATGTGAAGATGCACGGTCCGAGCCGCGAGCATGTAGACAACGATCCTTATCAGGACGATCCGCGCGTGCTGCCCGCTTATAACGCGTACTCACCCTCAGGCGATGTTGAAGCAGAAGTGGTGTACGCGAACTATGGGAGTCCGCAAGATTTCAAGCAGCTGGAAGCCATGAAGATCGACGTTCGCGGCAAGATCGTCATGGTCCGATATGGTGGGAACTACCGCGGGGTAAAGAGCCTCGTGGCGCAAGAGCATGGAGCAGCCGGCGTCATCATCTACTCCGATCCGATCGATGACGGCTATTACCGCGGAGACATGTATCCCAAAGGCCCTTATCGTCCGGCCACCGGAGTGCAACGCGGTTCAGTCGACTACACCTTCAGGTATGCTGGCGATCCGACCACTCCGGGAATCGCCTCGCTGCCAAGCCTGCCTGATTCGCAACGAACCTCCCCTGGCTCGGCAGCCGATCTGCCGAAGGTCATGACGATGCCGCTGTCGTACGCCGATGCCGCGCCCATCATGCAGAACCTCGGCGGGCCCGAGTCTCCCCGCGAGTGGCAAGGCGCAATGCCTTTTACCTATCACGCTGGGCCAGGTCCAGTGCGAGTAAAGATGCACCTCAAGATGACTGCGCCTTACAAAACCATCTGGGACGTAATTGGCACCGTGCGTGGCAGTGAGCTTCCCGATGAATGGGTAATCGGCGGTAATCATCGCGATGCATGGGTCTATGGTGCCGTGGATCCAAACAGCGGGACCGCAGCCATGCTCGAGTCGGTACATGGCATTGGCGATCTGCTGAAGTCGGGCTGGAAACCCAGGCGAACGATGGTCTTCTGCAGTTGGGATGGAGAAGAGCAGGGCATGATCGGCTCCACGGAATGGGGCGAGCAGCACGCGCAAGAGCTGCAACGTGCAGCGGCCTACTTGAATATGGACGTGGGGGTTGCCGGTCCCAATTTCGGTGCGAGCGCGGTTCCAACGTTGAAACAGTTTGTACGCGACGTGACCAAACAAGTGCCGAGTCCCAAGGGCGGCACGGTCTATCAGGTCTGGAAAGATGCAAGAGAGCGCGAGCGGGTAAAAAACCTCTCGCCGGATCTGGGAGGATCACAGAACCGCCCTCCGGCAGCGAAGGTCGAGAACGATGTGGAAGTGGGCGACCTGGGTAGCGGGTCCGACTATTCGGTTTTTCTTCAGCACCTCGGATTGCCAGCGACCGACATAGGCTCGGGGGGCCCATATGGCGTTTACCACTCGGTCTTTGACAACTTCGCCTGGTTCAAGAAGTTCGGCGATCCCGACTTCAAGTACGAGCAGCAGATGGCTCGGGTCTTCGGCGTTCAGATGCTCCACATGGCAGGAGCCGACTACCTGCCGGAGGATTACGAACTCTATGGCCGAGAAATCGTCAGTTATGTGCAACAGGCCGAAACCAAGTCGAAGCAGACCTTCGGTGCCCAGTCGCCATCCTTTAGCGAGGCGCTAGGTTCTGCCCAGCGTTTCCAACAGGCTGGAGCCCAGATTCGCCAAGCGCAGAACGCCGCAACGGGTGACTTGGTAAGGCTGAATCGCGCACTCTTGGGGGCTGAGCGCGCGCTGCTGATCGAACAGGGACTTCCAAACCGCCCTTGGTTTCGTCATGTGATTTATGCTCCCGGTGAATATACGGGTTATGCTGCGGTTGTAATTCCTGGAGTAAATGAGGCCATTGACGCGCGCGATCCAGCACGAGCTGCGGAACAGCTCGCTATTCTGTCAGGAGCGTTAAACCGCGCTTCCGCTGTGCTCGAAGGCTATCGATGAAGTTTCGTCAGCCCTGACAGGCGCCGCTGTGCAACGCCTGAGTGATGGAGCACTGACCCTCAAAGAGTGCAGTATGTGACCTTAGTCGAGCCTACCCCTCACTTTAGAGTTACATTTCAGGCGGCGACTAAGGCTTTCGTGGTATAGGCGGGGCTCTACTGCACCTTCTACATTCAATTCAAGATGACTACCGCCACTGCCGTATCTCAGTTTCTCGAAGCGCATGATCGCTACCTGGCCCTCGACGATGCCCGCACCTCCTGCACCCGCCCTGCTGAACGCGAGCAGATGCATATCGAGATCCTTAAGGCATATCTGGAAGTGCAGTACCGGGCGAAGATGATTGCTGGGCTGCAGTACGCTGACGGCAACAATTACGCCGAGATCAACTAGTCGAGAGACTTGTTCTCGGGGCTGTCTCCCTTCACTCCCCGTAACCGTCTCCCCCAACGCGGCACCCAGCCCCGAATCGCCCTCCTCGCCGCAACTCGAACCCTGGGTTTGAGTTTATAAACTCAAGACGACCGTTAAGCAGCGAGCCGCATCTAAGGAGATGCGCCGCTCCGTCGAAGTCTGAGGAGGAGCTTCTTTCCTCGTTTTCTCATGAAAGGCCATGATTTATGACGGCGTCCACTAATCCAGACGATAACTCATACACGCCGAAAGACGCGGACTCCAGGCAGCCGATGGGGTTCGTATATGACGACTCCAGCGCGCCGCCAACCGAACCAGAACCGAACTACGTTCCCGAACGCGAGTTTGTGCTCATGCCGCTGTTCCGGCGCATCGGGGAGCTGCTCGGCATTCGCCGGCAGCCCGAACCGGAATACATCGCTGCGACAGCTCCGGAACCTCAGCGTGCAGAAGCCAGTCTGGTTCATGAGGGCGCCAACTTCGGCCGCGACACCAGCCATGCCCATGAAGAACCAGGATTTGCCTTCGCCCCAGAAGCGGAACCGGTGAGGGAATCTGCACACGAATGGGCGGAACCACAACCCATCGCTCTTCCTGACACGGAGCCAACAGCTTCAGAGCACATAGCGCTGCAAGGGCCCATTGATTCAAGTCCGCAACTCCCGTTACAAGAGTCCGAAGAAACCGAAGTTTCCCCAATACACTTCGAGCCGCCAAGCTTGGAACCAACGCCGCTGCACGTTGCGGAAGCAGAGCTCGTAGAGGCGCCTCCGAAACCGCACGAGGAATTCGAGGTTCCCACGCGGGATTTCGAGCAACCTCACCATGGACCTTTTGCCGAAGCCCAAGCACCGTCGCAGCCGGCTGAACCTGAAGTTGTAGCCACACGCTCGACGAAGCAGGCACAGCCACAGGCCCAGCGGACTGCTCCTCCTCGGCGCAAAGACGAGATCGACGAGGCCATCGCAGTATTGCGCGAAGCGGGATCAAAAGTCTCCGCCGCAATCTCCCAAGCCGTCGAATGGCTAAGCGCTAAAGAAGAGGAACTTGTACGCAAGGCCGAGCGGTCGCTCGCTCCTGCTCCAAAGACCAGACGAGTGCAGTCGTCAGTCGCCGCGCCAAGGCAGCCAGTCCAAGCTTCCCAGCCCGCCAACGAGCCTGCAAGTACGCCTGCAATTGCTACCGAGTCTCCTTCTGTCCCCAAATGGGAAGCGTTACAATTCCCTGCACTGCAACGGGAGGTATCGTGGACGGGACAAGTTGCACCTTCGCCGACAGAACGGCGTGCGCCAATATCTCAGCCAGCAGGCCAGGCCACATCTTCCGTGAAGCCCCGACCCACTCTGGTACGGCGCCGCCCTCAAGTTCCATTTTGGAAGCGCATCGACTGGGCCGCAGAGTTTACGCCTAAGCGGGTTGCAGTGCTCGGTGGAGTCGTGATGGCGATGTTAATCGTTGCAGGCATTACCTTTGCCCGACGACCAGCTTCGGAAGTACTGCCGCCACAAAGGCATACGATTCAGCCCAGCGGCGTGACCGTAACCACTCACCCTACCTCCCCGACAGCCGTCCCACCTGCTGCACAGTCCCGGCGGACTGCGCCTCCCGCAAAACGCGCGGTTGCGCCAGCGCCTCGTCGAGCGACACGGGCGGACACTCACGAGGAACCGGATGTAGTCACGCACTACTACAAACAAAAACCATCACCATCGAAACAGTCCACCGTTGCCGGAGTGAAGAAGTATTCCGACATGGATTAGGACCCTCTGCTGACGCCGGGCGAGGCGCCCGGCGCTCCGCTACTGCTGAAATATCTCAGGAGCCTGTTCTTCCCAGCTTCACGAGATTTTCTTCCATCAAGCCCGTGAGATCTCGCTTCTCCAGGCCGTGGACGCGCTTGTTGAACTCATCGACTTTGCTCGAGTAATTCATCGAACAAAACTTGGGACCGCACATCGAGCAGAATCCGGCTTCTTTGTAGTAATCATCGGGTAAGGTCTCGTCGTGCATGGAGCGTGCCGTTTCGGGATCGAGCGAGAGTTCGAACTGTTTGTTCCAGTCGAAGGTGTAGCGTGCGTAACTGATGGCGTCGTCGCGGTCGCGAGCGCCGGGACGATGCCTGGCAACATCGGCGGCGTGGGCAGCGATCTTGTAAGCGATGATTCCGTCCTTCACATCCTTATCATTTGGTAGGCCGAGGTGCTCTTTCGGAGTTACGTAGCAGAGCATCGAGGCGCCGTGCCACCCGATCATCGCCGCGCCAATGGCACTGGTGATGTGGTCGTAGCCGGGAGCGATGTCGGTCACGAGCGGGCCGAGCGTATAGAACGGCGCGGCGTAGCAGAGCTCGACCTCTTTATCGACTTGCTCCTTGATCTTGTCCAGGGGGACGTGACCTGGGCCCTCGATCATTACCTGCACATCGCGTTCCCAGGCCTTCTTCGTCAGTTCGCCAAGCGTAGCGAGTTCGGCAAACTGCGCTTCATCGCTGGCGTCGGCGATACATCCTGGGCGCAGCCCATCGCCAAGTGAGTACGAAACGTCGTACTTGGCCATGATCTTCGTGATGTCGTCGAAGCGTTCGTACAGGAAATTCTGCTTGTGGTGATGTGCCATCCACTGCGCGAGAATCGCGCCACCGCGGCTGACGATGCCGGTAATGCGCTTGGAGACCATAGGCAGGTACTGAATCAGAACACCGGCGTGAACGGTCATGTAGTCGACGCCCTGTGCGGCCTGCTCCTCAACTACTTCGAGATAGATCTCGGGCGTGAGGTCTTCGATTCGCTTCACCCGGCTGATGGCTTCGTAGATTGGAACCGTACCGATCGGGACCGGCGAGTGACGAAGAATCGCTTCGCGAATCTCGGGAATATCTCCGCCGGTGCTGAGGTCCATTACAGTGTCGGCGCCGAAGTGCACAGCAGTATGCAGCTTCTTGAGCTCTTCGTCGATATTCGACGTCACGGCGGAATTGCCGATGTTGGCGTTGATCTTGCAGCACGAGGCCACTCCGATCGCCATCGGCTCGAGTTCCGGATGATTAATGTTGGCGGGAATGATCATGCGCCCAGCGGCCACTTCGTGCCGCACCAGTTCGGGCGTGAGCTTCTCTTTGTGCGCGACGTATTCCATCTCTTCGGTGACCACGCCATTCCGGGCGTAGTGCATCTGTGAGAAATTCTGATCACCGCTTTGGGCAGCCTGGTCGCGGCGTTTACTCAGCCATTCCGCACGCGGTTTTGGCACTTCATAGCCATTGGAGACTTGTGCTCCGTTCTGAACATCTTGTGAACTCATCTCGTGCCTCTTTCTCGAATAAAATTATACGCACTAGGAAAGGCGAACACGAAGGTCACAAAGGCAAACGGCGGAGGTCACGAAGAGGAAGATTGGTCTTCGTGACCTCTTGTTTTGACCTTCGTGCCCTTCGTGTTCGCCTTTCCTCCTTGAAAACTCCATGCTCACGGACTACTCTTAAATCGTGCCTTCTACCGGTAGATATCTTCGTTTTGGTATCGCTATCCTCGTGATCGTTGGCGCGATGTCGTATCTCGCATTTACCGGTATTCAGGAGAGCAAAAGCTACTACGTCACCATCAAAGAGCTGCAAGGTATGGGGGATCAGGCGCAGACCAAACGGCTGCGCGTCGCAGGTCAGGTGGTTCCGGGGAGCATCCGCCGCCAGGGTGCAGGCGCCGATTTTCAGATCGATGAACAAGGTTTGAAGCTCCAGGTTGCATATCGCGGCACCGAGCCACCTCCGGACACATTTAAGGATAACGCTCAGGCTCTCGTCGAAGGCAACTACGGCTCCGATGGTGTGTTCCACGCCAAGCAGATTCAGGCCAAATGCGCCTCCAAGTACGCCCCGGCGGCGAACCAGACCGCGACCACGGAAGCGCCAACTACCAAGCCGGCAGCAGCAAGTCAAAATGCCAACTGACGATTGACCGATTCCGATAGCCATTCCGCCTCGTCTTCCCATTCCGAAACAGCCCATTTTGACTCTGCTCACTCTGAGCCTGCGGTTGTCCTCCAAGGTGTAAGCAAGCTTTTCGGACGCTTCGCCGCCCTCCACGATCTCAGCGTTACGCTGCTCGCCGGACGCGTATATGGCTTGCTTGGGGAGAACGGCGCTGGCAAGACGACGCTGCTTCGAATCATCGCCGGGCTCTCCCGTCCTACGCGGGGTAGCGTTCGCATTCTCGGCAGCGATAACGCGCGGGCCGTGAGCGCCCGCCTCGGATACATGGCGCACGCGACGCTCCTCTACGACGAACTTACGGCGCGCGAGAACCTTGAATACTTTCGCGGACTCTATCCGCCAGAGAAGACGGCGAGCGCCGGCGAACTGCTCGAACAAGTCGGACTCGCACAGGTAGATGCAAAGCGACGCGTCGGTCAGTATTCGCAGGGGATGAAGCAGCGCCTGGCTTTGGCGCGCGCGATGCTTTCCTCGCCGGACCTCCTTCTGCTCGATGAGCCTTTTTCGAACGTCGACGTCAAATCGATCGCGACGATGTCTGTGCTTCTCGGACGGTTGCGTGATTGTGGCGCTACGCTGATTGTCGTCACCCATCAATTGGAGGCCCTCGCCCGCGTCGCGGATGAGTGGATCACCCTGCATGCCGGTGCGATCGTTAAGCGTGAAATTAGTCACAACCGTACGCCCTTGAATGCCGGCAGCGGAGGCGAGCAATGAGCCTCGCGCGAACTGTCACGCTGCATCTGCGAAAAGACATGCGTCTCGAGTGGCGCTCGAAGGATGCGGCCAACTCCATGCTCTTCTTCGCGCTGCTTGTCGTGGTGGTGTTCGCTTTTGCCTTCGATCCACTGGCAGAGGAGTCTCGACAGATTTCCGGAGGCATCGCCTGGGTTGCGTTGCTGTTTGCCACCGTCGTCGCCCTCAACCAGAGCTGGGCGCGCGAGCTGCACAACGGAGTCCTCGACGCGCTGCGCCTTGCGCCTGCGCCTCCCAATGGTCTCTTTTTGGGAAAAGTGATCGCAAATTTCATCTTCGTGGCCCTAGTCGAGCTGCTCATCACTCCGGTGTTCGTCGTGTTCTACAACCTGCGTGTGCTCGGCTCTTGGCCGCAGCTCGTTCTGGTTGCTGCCCTCGGAACATGGGCGCTCGTGGTGAACGGAACCTTCTTTTCCGCACTATCGATCCGCACACGTAACCGCGAACTCATGCTGCCACTGATCCTGTTCCCCATCTCTCTTCCCGCCCTGCTGGGGATGGTGCTTGCGACTACCAATATCCTCACCGGCGAGAGGCAGCCAACGGATTGGATCAAGCTGCTGGCGGTCTATGACATTGTGTTCACTACCGTGTCGCTACTGCTATTCGAGTCCGTACTGGACGCCGAGTAGCGAGCCGGTTCCATCCTTCCATACGAGCTCGAGATCCCGGCCCCCTCCTTGGGCTAAGTTATTGATCTAAAGGAGTTAGGCCTAGATCAACCTGGTTTGCGACACAACATCTTCGATTGCTCACTGATCGTGCTTCCTGGAAGCATGGTGAAAGACGGAGCTGGCCAGGTCTCCTGCTCGCCCCTTCCTCAAGACATCGATTGACATCAGGTTACGTTTTGATAACATCCCGGCCCGCAGGAGGACTTTATGTCACGTATTCTGGCACTCGCCTACGGCGCGATCGCATACCTGATCTTCTTCGTCACGTTTCTCTATGCGATCGGATTCGTTGCCAACATCGGTGTTCCTAAATCGATCGACTCGGGAATGCCCGGACCTCCAATACAGGCGCTTATCGTCAACTGTGTTTTGCTGAGCTTGTTTGCTGTGCAGCACAGCGTGATGGCCCGCCAGGGTTTCAAGCGCGCTTTGACGAAGATTGTGTCGCCAGCGATTGAGCGCAGCACGTTTGTGCTCGCCGCCAGCTTGTTGCTCGATCTTCTCTACTGGAAGTGGCAGCCGATTAAGGACATCGTCTGGAACACGACGAACCCAATCGCGGTCGGGGGATTGCACGCTTTGTCTGCTCTGGGATGGGGGTTAGTTTTGATCGGTACCTGCTTGATCAGCCACTTCGGTCTGTTCGGAGTGAACCAGGTTTATTCCTACTTCCGCGGCACCGAATACCCCAATCCCGACTTCTCCACTCCCTCGCTTTACCGGTTTGTTCGACATCCCATTTACCTTGGCTTCATCCTCGCGTTCTGGTCGACACCGGTGATGACCCAAGGGCACTTGCTGTTTTCCATTGCCACGACGGGATACATTCTGGTTGGAATTTACTTTGAAGAGCGAGACCTCATCACATTCTTTGGAGATCGATATCGCGAGTATCGCCAGCGGGTTCCAATGCTGATTCCGTTTACGGGACGGAAGCAGGAGGCAAAGGCGAAGGCCGTCGCACAGTCGTAGAGCAAAAACCAACAGCAAAAGCTCACGCAGATGAACGCGGATTTAACGGATTCACGCAGATCTTGTTAAAGGCTGGCACTTCACGGGAGATGCGCAGAGGTCTCCCCCAACCTGGGATCACAATCTGCTGTTTCTTATCCCAGAAAGAATCTGCGTGAATCCGTTAAATCCGCGTTCATCTGCGTGAGCTTTTGGTTTGGTGTTCGTGTCTGCTTGTGGCAAAAGTCACCATGCGTAGCAAAGCTGGAGTAAACTTCGCCTAAATGAACCGCGCAGGCTTTACCTTCAGTGCCATCCTCGTGGCGATACTGCTCTCGTACGCACTGCACCAGGCACTTGATGTTGCTCCGACGGAAGCGACCATGGGCAATGTCCAGCGAATTTTTTACTATCACGCATCTTCGTTTGCGGTTGCCTTCGCGATGTTTGGAGTCAACCTCATCGCGTCGGTCGTCTACCTCGCCCGCCGACACACACCTTCGGCGCCGGCGGCGGACGCTGTTGCCGTGGCCGGCGCGGAGTTAGGCGTCATCTTTTGTTCCATTGGGCTGATCGATGGGATGCTCTGGGCGAAGCCCGTTTGGGGAATCTGGTGGACTTGGGATCCGCGGCTCACGAGCACGTTCGTCTTGTGGCTGATTTATGTAAGCTATCTCATGCTGCGCAGACTCTCCGACAGCGGTCAGGCGCCAACGCTGGCTGCGGCACTTGCGATCTTCGGTTTTGTGGACGTGCCCATCGTTTACATGTCGATTCGCTGGTGGCGCACGCAACATCCACAGCCGGTCGTATTTGGCGAATCGGGCTCGGGACTGGATCCGGCAATGCTCAAAGCTTTCCTGATCAATATCGCTGCGTTCATGTGCTACGGCGTACTCCTCTTCTGGGTGCGCTACAAGCTCGAACGCGCGCGGCAGCAGCTGCGTGAGGCGCAGGCCGTGCATTCGCTGGAGCTTGCAAGAATGGAGGTGCACTGATGGATACGGCTCGCAGTATTCAACATCTTCATGCTGCTTTCATCCTCACGTGGGGTGTCCATTTAGGCTACGTGCTGTACCTGGTGCGAGGGTTCATACAGGTAAAGCGCGAGGCCGAAGAGCTAAGGAAGCCTTAGTTCCATTTCCTGGGGCTGTGGCGCAGGCGGGACGAACCGTCGCTAACCAAGACCTATCTATCCCGTCTATCTTGCAACTCTCCGTGTGTCCGTTTAGCTTTGTTTATCGCCCTGAAAATTAAACCTGACTCGATTCCAGTGAGGCATCTATGAGGATCTCCCTGCGCGCAATCACCGCGCTTTCGCTTGTCCTAATCGTGACATTAGGAGCGCTGGCCGCTCCACCCGCGCCCGACGCCGTTTCCAACAGCTTTACTGTCCCGGTGGTCTATTACAAGCTGCCGAACGGACTTCGCGTGGCGCTTTCGCCCGATCACTCGTCTCCTACCGTCGCGGTCGGCGTGTATTACCGCATCGGCTTCCGAGTTGAGCCGCAGGATCGCACCGGATTCGCTCATCTGTTTGAGCACATGATGTTCCAGGGCTCGCAGAACCTGGGCAAGATGGAGATGATCAAGCTCGTGCAGCAGAATGGTGGAACTCTGAACGGCTCCACGCGCTTCGACTTCACCAACTACTTCGAGATCGTGCCGGCCAACAAGCTTGAGACGATGTTATGGGCGGAAGCCGATCGCATGCGCGGACTGACCGTGACCGAAGAGAACCTCAAGAACCAGCAAGGCGTAGTGGGGAATGAAGTGAAGGTGAACGTCCTCAACCGTCCCTATGGCGGATTTCCGTGGCTCGACATGCCGCAATACGCCAACAGCAACTGGTACAACGCACACAACTTCTATGGCGACCTGAAGGACATCGAAGCTGCCACGCTTCCCGACGTGCAGCAGTTCTTCAAGACCTACTACGCTCCCAACAATGCTGCACTGGCGATCGTCGGCGATTTCGACACTGCGGAGGCGCGTAAGTTCGTTGACAAGTACTTCGCTGAAATCCCCTCGGTTCCGCAGCCGAAGGAACCCGACCTGACTGAGCCACGCCAGGAAAAAGAGAAGAGAGCCTCAAAGCCCGATCCGCAAGCAAAGCGTCCGGCGATTGCAGTTGCGTATCACATGCCCGCGCGGAACACGCCGGAGTATTACGCAATGGGTTTGATCGATCAGATCCTGATCGAAGGCGATGACAGCCTCCTATATCACGAGTTGGTGCAGAAGCGCGGAATGACCGGAGGCATTGAGGGCGGCATCAACCTGCTGGGCAACATGTACAACTACAACGGTCCCATGCTCTGGATGCTGGATCTCTACCACGACAGCAACGTGAAGGACGACGACATTCTGTCTGCGATCGATTCCGTGATCGAGCCAATACGGACAAAGCCGGTCGATCAGAAGACGCTGGACCGTGCGCTGGTGAAAATGCGCTCCGCCTTTTACGACGAGGTCAGCCAGTTCAACGGCTTCGGACGTGCCGACCTGCTCGCGAGCTTCGCGCTATTCGATGACAATCCGCAGCGAGTGAACGACATCGAAGCCCAATTCCGGAAAGTTACTCCGGCACTCATCCAGAAGACGGCGCAGGAATATTTGCGGTCGACGAACCGCACGATTCTGACTATTGAACCGAAAGCTGCCGAAAACACCCAGGCCAGCAAGTCGGGGAATTGAGATCGAGAGCGAAGGGAGAGACATTATGAAAAATCGAGTGATTGGCCTTACCTGCACTATGTTCCTGGCTCTCGCGTGGAGCCTTCCATCACAGGCGCAGGACACCGCAACTCCCGCGCAGTCTGCGCCGGTGAAGAAGCAGAGCCCGCCGCCGGGTAGCGCTCCCAAGCCATTCCACGTTCCGCAACCCGAAAGATTTGCTCTGCCTAATGGACTTCAGGTGACTCTGGTTCCCTACGGTGCGATTCCCAAAGTAGAGATTTCCTTGAGCGTGCGCGCCGGCAACCTGAACGAAGCTGAGAACCAGGTATGGCTTTCCGATCTCACGACGACTTTGATGAAGGAAGGCACTACTTCACGATCGGCGCAGCAGGTAGCGCAAGAGGCCGCATCGATGGGCGGTTCGGTGGACGTTAGTACTGGCGTCGACATCACGCACGTTTCGGGTGACGTGCTTTCTGAGTACGGTCCCAAGATGGTTGCTCTTCTCGCCGATGTGGCTATGCATCCGCTGCTTCCCGCCTCAGAAATCGATCGCCTGAAGAAGGATCAACTGAGAAGTCTAGCCATTCAGAAATCGCAGCCTCAGTTCCTCGGACTCGAGCAGTTTCGGAAAGCGCTCTATCCCAATCATCCATATGGGCGACTGTTCCCGACCGAGCAGATGATCCAGGGATACAGAATTGAAGACGTTCAGAAGTTTTATAAGGAGAACTTCGGCGCGGCCCGCACCCACGTTTATGTCGCCGGTAAATTTGATGGCGCTGCAATGAAGAAGGAGATTACGGACGCGTTTTCATCGTGGCAGCATGGGGCTGATCCTTTCATTGACATTCCCAAGCCGGTAACGAAGCACGATTTCGCGCTCATCGACCGGCCAGGCGCGGTGCAGTCCACACTTTATATCGGATTGCCGACGATCGATCCGAGTAATCAAGACTACATTCCGCTGCAGGTGATGAATTCCATTTTGGGAGGCTCATTCGGGTCGCGCATTACTTCCAACATTCGCGAGCAGAAGGGCTACACCTACTCTCCGTCAAGCCAGCTCTCGACGCGCTACCGCGATGCTTACTGGGTAGAGGTGGCAGACGTCACGGCGCAGTACACGGGTGCTTCGATCAAGGAGATCCTGTACGAGATAGACCGGCTGCAGAAAGAAGCTCCCGGGGACACCGAGCTGTCGGGAATCAAGAACTACCTCGCAGGCGTGTTCGTGCTGCGAAATTCGAGCAGAGCGGGACTCATCGGCCAGCTCGAGTTTGTCGATTTGCACAAGCTGGGGGACGATTACCTGAACACATATGTGCAGAAGATCTACGCAGTAACTCCACAACAGGTGGAACAGGCCGCGCAGAAATATATCGATGCACAAAAGCTCACGATGGTCGTAGTAGGAGACAAGCAGAAGGTCGCGGAGCAGGTGGCGCCGTATCAGGGAACCGGAATGTAGCAAACGACATCACTCTACAGCCACCGGTGAAACATCCGTTATAATCCGAGAAGCCCGCCTGATCGCTCGATGGATGCTTCTGATCCATCGAGGCTTGAACAATCTCCGGAGAGGTGGCCGAGTGGCTGAAGGCGGCGGTTTGCTAACGCGAGACTAACTCCGCGAATCGTCCGCGTGTTGTACGTTTTTCTTCCCGGTTTCTCCGTATTGCAAATTACTCATCCTTAGGCCCGCGAATAGGCCCGCGATTTGCGTCCGGGTGGGGGCGGTGGCGTGGCCGCGCTAGGTGGCAGCGGTGGCGAAGTTGCTACGACTGCGCTAGGTGGCGGCGGTGGCGCCATCGGCGCGAACGGTTCACTTGTTTTCTTCACGAGGCATCACCTTCCTTGTTGGGCGGATTATCCGTTGCGATTCGCATTTTGGCAATAGTAAAAGTGCGCTTGTGGTCTAACTACTTGCCCTGAGCCTGAGCGAAGCCAACCGGATAGAACACCTCGGGATGTTCTGTTGAGTTTGAGCTGTTGTTGCTCGTGGCGAATGCTGCTTGGTGTCGCCAGACTTGTCCGGTCTCGGTGTTGAGCAGAAAGACGGCTTGTACAGGCGGAGGATAAGTAACCCCACGACCCGTGTCGTTCCCTTGGACTTGAGCTGTGAACAATTGATAGTGTGGTCCCGTCGATACGGCTGATACAGGTGCAGGTGTTGGAGATTGCTGCTGCGCAAGTAGGACAGTAACCAAGCCAGCGACGAACAAAATCACGAAGTACTTTTTGGGCATGATCTGATTTCACCCTCCGGTTGTTGTAACCGCAAAAGAAAAGCCCGGATGCAAGTCCGGGCCTCATTCACGCGAATCATCGCACGGAGGATGCTTAAGCCGCAATCCCCGCTACAAATATTTTAGCAACTTCGTAATTCCCAGAAAAGGAACGGCTCTGCCGCAGCGCAGAGCCGTCTCGCGCTCAACGTGCTTGTTTGCCGAAGCCGGAGCGCCAACTTTTAAAACCGGCTCCATCACGAAGGACGGAGCCGGACCGGTTTAGGAGATGGGCAGGTGGAATCTGCCCACCACGCGCAAGCCGGATTTCCTTGCTCGTGGCGTCATGAAGTGGCGCAATCGGTTAACTGCGCACTCCACAAACTTGTTAGGCGAGCCGTCGCCGGGAGGATTGAACGGCTCGCCGTCGCCCACGTCAGCGGTGGCGAACTTGTTCGACTACCCGCAGCGCTTTCTCCTCTGCTTGCAGCCGGTCAAACTTCGCGAAATCGAAACCGCGAGGATTCTTGTCGCTCAACGGCTTAACGTCCGATTTCGCCTGCTTGAGAATGTCGCGCTGTCGGTCCAAGTGTTTCTTGATCTCTGCGCCTTCTTCTTCGCACTTCTCCAGCTTGTCTTTCATTGCCGCAATGTCGTGTCGCAGGTCCGGACGGGTCGCCAACAATCTCTCCGCTGATTCGATGGCGTTCTTATAATTCGTCCATTTTCCTTCTTGCTCAGTGAGTTCCAATTCGAGTCCCGCCACGCGGTCAGCGCAGGACTTCACGCGCTCCTGACGCTGGCGTAGGTCTTCAGCCATATCGTCTGCCGTGGTGCGGTCGATCAGCGCGATGCGATTCTGCTCGGCTCGAATAGCCGTGGCGGTTGCGGTGTACTTCTCTGCGTCAATCCTGCTTACATCCATTACTCATCTCCTTTGTTGTCCGCGAATGGAGCGGACAGTTGTTTGGTTGGTGTTGCTTCGATAGTTGGTGGTTCCTTCGGCTGCTCGTTTGGCTTGACTAAAACGATCTTCATAACGGGTGGAGGACCGGCTGGCAGTGTCGGAACTCCATCGCGCAAGTTCTCAACATTGAGCTGTAAATGTTTTATTGCATTCACGTCACCTTGCAGCGCTTGCCATATCAAACTGAAAGCCACGGCTTGCGCGATGGTTGTGTCCTCCGGAAGTCCCAGGAGGTTGGACAATTCCTTGGCGATGGGTTGCCCTTGAAGTTCCTTGAGAATCTCGCTCACTCGCGCTCGCGCTTTTAGCACGTTGCGAGCCGGCACGATCTGCTTGCGCTGGCCCTGATTGTTCTTCAGCCGTTCGTCTCCCGGCTTGTAGCGCGTTGCCTTCCCGGCTCCTTTCGCTGCGAGTCCTTTCAGGTGGTCTGGCTGCTCCTGCTTAATGCCAAGAGCCTTCAGCGTGCTCTTAACTGCTTTGGACTTAGCCATGAGTCCTCACCTCGTCTGCTAAACATTGGTGCGCAAAGTCGCGAATCGCATCGTTGACGAAGGCCAGAGACCATTCCGTGGCAGCCACGATTTGATCGTTCTTGGCTCCGTAGCGATACAACTCCACCACAACGGCTCGCTTCTTCGCGTTGTTGAACGACTTCGCGGCTTCGCGGTTGTCGTATGCTGCGTTGAGCGCAAATTGCTTCCAGTGCTCGCGGTGCGCTGCTTCGCGCTCCGCTTTGCGCCGTGCGCGCTCGCGTTTACCCATCTTCCGTCTCATCCGCGTCCTCCGTATGCCTTGTCCAGCAGACTGGCCCACTCCGTGACGGGAGGAAGGTCTGCGGGACGTTTTTGAATCTCGACTCGCGCTGCGACTTCCGCTGCTTCCGGCGAGAGTCCGAGAGCTTGCCAAGACTCTTTGACTTGGTTCAGATGTTTGTGATCGAGCATCTTCTGCGCTTCGGTCGCAATTTCCTGCTGCGACCGTCCGCGACGGAACGGAGCGAGCATTGCGATCAGCTCGTTCAGCTCTCCCAGCGGCTTGGGCAGTGTCTTGTCGCTGGCCGGTGTGACCTCGTGAATGTTCGTTTTGCGGAAGGAGCCGGACTCGCGCACTTCAAACCGCGTTGGATTGTTCTCTACTTCTTTCTGCGAGAAGTTCTCGAACACGCCTTTGTGGTTCTTCGCAGCCGACACATAGAACACCGTGCCGTCTCCCTGTCGCCTTCTCAGTACTGTTACTTTCATTCTTGTTTTCTCCGTTTTCTTGGTCGCTCAAATTACAAATGCGTTGAGGGTTGGTAGATTTGGAAGCAGAATCTCCAGCAACTGCCTTTGCACCGTATCGTCTCCACACCACACGTCAACCATGTAGCAGTCCACCGTGGGTGGAAGCGTGAGTAACTGCTGCTCGGTCGTCGTTCCCGGACGCTGGAGCCTCAGCGGTGCGTTTAACTGCTCCAGCAGCCTTACATCCTCCTGGTTCCACCACGCCAGATCACTCGCCGTGCTGATGAACACTGCTGTGCCGGTCTTTTTCTCCGGTCGCGGAACTGGTCGCCACGGAAAATGGATTGGGCGACGGCTCCCACGAATGAGCTTTCGCGGATCACTTTGCATCTCGAACAAGACCTTTGCGCCGATGAAGGTCACGCTGCCTTCTTCTCCTCGCGCTTCTTATGTATGTCGGTGGCCATTAAAATTTCCTTTTCTTCTTTGCCAGTAACTTCTGTACTCCGGACCGGCTGATGTTGTGGCCTTCTGCTTTCAGCTTGGCCGTGATCTCCGTCTGACTCATTCCTTGCGTTGCCAACTCCTTCGCCTTCTCCGCCATCTGCTCACTGTTGGCCGCTGGCTTGCGACCATTACGTGACTTGAGCGCTTCGCGCACGTCCACCGTTCCCGGCGTACTCGTACAGGGAAACTCGCCTTTGCTGATGAAGCTGTCTCCGTGTTTGTCCCGGCTGCTGATGATGAACGGCTGAGTATGTTTGTCCCAGATACGAGCCTTGAGGCACTTGACCACGACTTCGCTTTCACTATCTGGCTTGCGACGGAAGGCGAAGCAAAGATCAATCAGCCCAGCGAGCGCTATGGACTGGCTCAGGAACTTCATAATGTCAATGTCGCTGGCTTCGGCTCCGGCTTTGGTGGGGTGGTGGAGGAGAATGATGCCCAGACAACCGAACTCATCTATGAGCCTTCGACACTGAGTCGAGAACCAAAGCCATTCACTGGCCTTGTACGTATCCTCTGCGCCAGAGAAGTACAGCAGCGTGTCCAGAATCAGAACACGGTCCCTCACGGCTTTCTGTAGTCGAGGATCATCCAACTGTATGGTGGCCCCATCCGCAGCAGACCGGTGGCGGAACTTGCTGCCTTGATCGTTCAACTTGAAGAATCGAGCGAAGCGAACGAAGTTGCTTCGGCTCATTTCCGGGATTGCGTATATGATCCCGGCGACATCTTCCAAGACTTCAAAGTGGTTGAAGGCTTTCGCACCTTTGCCTGCCAGCATCGCCCTGCACATCTCAAGCACGCCCAGCGTCTTGTTTGCCTCTGGCGCTCCGGGAATCGCCAGCACTGACTGGTGTCCGAACAGACCTTTGATGATGTGGCGCTCCGGGAACTCGTCCCCATCGAACTGCGACACGGCTGGAAAGGCTGATTCCCAATCGGAGCCATCGCCGGTGTAGGCTTCTGCAACTTTTACGTTGGTGAACGCTGTGTTGAGGACGCGCTCCCGGTAATCGTCACGTTCCAGCTTGTCGCGGTTTAATCCACTGCCTCGCCAGATCGTTTCTACTGCCTCGCGTGGCAGTCCACGCTTCGCCAGCGTTCCACAAAGACTCAGATCAGCTTCAGACGCGGACGGGAAACCGGCCCCAGCGAAGTTTCCAGCAAGCAGAAGGTTCAGTTTGTCACTCGTGTTCGCGGTGACCGCTGCCGGAGTCTTGACCGGTCGCAACTTCTCGAAGTCCGCTGCCGTCGCGTTGGCAATCTTCTTGGCTCCGTTCGGAACCTGATTGCCGGTGACGCTCATAAAATGCTTGGCGCAGTAAGCCTCCACGTTGCCGACCTTCAGCGCTGGGAACTCGCCATCGCAACGAAAGATTCCGTGCAGACCGGTGCCTGAAGGCGACAACTCCCAGTACGTCTTAGGAAGCGAGCCGATGATGCGGTATGCCTCGTCCGATATGTCGCCGTCACTGACGCAGCTGTCGAGATCAACAAACGTGAACTCCGGCGAACAGAGCGCGTTGATGCCATCGAACTTACCTTTGCGCATTGCCTCGACGGCCGTGTCGAAGTCTGACAACGTCTCCGGCTTCGACATATCGGCTTTGAGCTTTGGGTTGTGCGGCTGATAGGGAACCTTGCGTGGCTTCTTGTTGCCGTTCGGTTCCTCGCGATATACGCAGAACTTGCCTTGCCGTCGAAGGTCAGCCGGCAGCTTCGAGAATCTGAGAATGGTTAAGAGTTTCTTAGCGGCCACGGTCGCCTCCGCCATTGCTGACCTCCAGCGAGCGCGGATTGCCTACGCGACGTTGCTCTGTGCGGAAGTCCAGATGGAGGCGGTGCAGTGCGCGTTGAAAGGCGCGAGCCGGGACGAGATTGTCCGACTTAGAGCGGAGTTGCGCTGCGAAGCCGGGACCCACGCCGTGCTTGTCAAGAAACCAGAACTGATACTGGTCGCAGTCGAAGGCGTAGTGACAACCTTCGTATTGCAGCTCTTTGCGATAGAGAACTAAGAGGATTGCCGCAGTGAGTATGTTCGGTGCGGCGAAGATTTTCTGGGCAGCCACGATTGAGTCTCCTCCTCAGGAGTCTCCAATGTGGCTGGAGCTTAGCTTTTCAGGTCAACCCCTCGTCATACGGCTTGCAGTGACGTATGCAAGCCTCGGGAGCTTCCGTACTTCGCCTTTGCCTCGCGCGGTTCAGCGCGGTTCCGTTCCGTAGCTATATTAGATAGTACCTGCCACGAAAATTCAAACTTTCCCTGTAGGAAAATCATAAGTCGCAACTTATCTGGAAGTTAGAAGCTGAGTTAGTGCGAAGGTGCGCGAGTTTACAGGGAAATCGTGAGTGGGTCGGTCCCAAATCGGTTCCGAACCGGTTCGGAATGAATCTACGATCTACGCCGGGAAAGAGATGCCTTTGGCATCTTTCCCGCGTAGGCTGATTGAAATCGGTCCCGAACTCCGACTATAGGATTCGGGACCGGGACCGATTTTCGAGGAGCAGCTTGTGAATACCACATCGAAGTGTTGATTTTTACCGGTCCCAAACCGGTCCCGAACCGAACCGTCGAATGGGTGATTTCCTGCCTTCCGGAGCCAGTTTTGGCCGATTTCGGCTCCCGGCGATGCGCAACACGCACCACTCGAACAATGGGTGTTTGGGTAGTACCGAATCGGGACTACACATTGCGCGGCTTTCTAACTGATCATTAAGAGCCGGTGATTTGGTGGGAGCGCGAGACCAGCCGGTCAGTGATTTAGCGGTGCGCGTCGCAGAGGGTTAAAAAGCCGGTTCCGGAAACCGGAGTGATGAGTGTAATGGCGATGTTTCATCAATCCCGGCTATTTCTCGTGCGTTATGCTCAGCACTTTGCCGTCCCTCTGTCTGACCTGGGCGATTGCTACTCCGCCCACACAGGCATCGGTGATCATGTTGCCATGCTGATCCTTGCAATAAAGCGTTCCC